>Ga0209166_10000448_pt1 | contig 46214 bp, 39 predicted proteins | sample Coa_R1_3_FD_187151 | JGI IMG/M metagenome (GOLD analysis project Ga0209166, IMG submission 187151) | Surface soil microbial communities from Centralia Pennsylvania, which are recovering from an underground coalmine fire - Coalmine... | ecosystem: Environmental > Terrestrial > Soil >...
CCCGCTTCGAGCTGTTTCAACGCACCAATCATCTCCACTTCGCTATACTTCCTCTTCGCCATGCCACACCTCCCCGCAATTTGCGTTCTTCATATACACCTCTGCGCGGATTTTGGGGAGCAGGTCACCCTGATTCGTAGAACGGGGTCGGCCCTCCTGACCCGACTAACACCAGCTGTCCACAACTATAAACCGTGCCATCCGAGCCAACCAGCGTGACCGGTGGCGGGTTCGTGGGCACAGTATCGATAGGCGGTGCACTCGTGTTAGCCGCATAGACCCCGTCGCCGGTGGTGAGCGAATTCGCTTGAGGAGGAGAAACCTGGCTGCAATGGTTCGGAGATGCGCCGTCGTTGGACTGCGCAGTCTGTAATGGGAGCGCATGGCGGGCACCGCTCGCATCCTGAAATACATAATTCGTGAAGTAGACGCAGGAAGCGGTGTAGGGAGGCGGGCCGGGCTCGTTGTTGGAAGCTACAGCCTTAATAGCGGTGATTCGGGGGTAGGTGTCTGACCAGCCCGAGCCTTCAGTATCCGAAATGTCCGTCACCCAGGCAGCGTTTCCCGGAGGAGTAGTTGGAATAACGTGATGGACGCCGGCTGAGTTGTACAAATACGCATAGGGAATCCCTCCTCTTCCGCCACGCGTTGGCACGTCGATACGGATGCTGAGTTGGCCATTAGCCGGCTGGACCGTTTCCGAGAGCATTTTGATGTAGTCGTGGCCCACGCCGGGCATGGGAGTCGCTTGGATATCGGCCGCCCCAGTTATCTGGGCCGAGGACGAAGGAATCAGAATGGAAGCCGAAGCGATTAGGAGAACAAGGGGAACGAGACGAGCAGAAAACATGAGGGCCTCCAAGTTGAGGTCCACGGACCATTCGCTGGCTGGGCGAAGGTCGAAAGTGCAGGAACGTGGGCAACCGTGTCGGACGGATACTTACGGAAAAGCTCTGCGAAGGAGAAACAGTGGAATACCGGAGTTTGTCGTAGGGTGAATACCTGAGAGAGTGGTACCCAACTGGATGATGATTGCGACGGAAGAAGTTCTCACCCGGCTCTGGCGGAGTTCGCGGTGACGGAGGTTGGGTGGAACAAGCAGACGCCTATTCTTCGATTTTGTGTTCCTCGATCTTGTTGTAGAGCAAACGACGATTGATCTGGAGGCGATTCGCGGCCTCCGATTTGTTCCCGCCGGTCTCTTTGAGCACCTTGGTGATGAGGCGTTTTTCGAGTTCGGCAATGGATCTGTGAAAGGGAAGAGCAAGCAGGTCAATTTCCGGCACGCTTCCCTCGCCATTTCCGCGAGGACTCGCCGTGGAGGGAAAGTGCTCGGGCATGATCACGCGGCCGCGAGCCATGAGAACGGCTCTTTCGACCATGTTCTCCAACTCCCGAACATTTCCCGGATAAAAATAGTTCTGCAGCGTCAGCAACGCTTCATCTGTAAATCCGACGACAGAAAGACCATTTTTCTCGCTGTAGTGTCGCAGGAAATGCTCGGCCAGCAGAACGATATCCGAGCGCCGCTCGCGCAACGGCGGGATTTGAATGCGCACCACATTCAATCGGTAATAGAGATCCTCACGGAAAACGTTCTCACGCACCGAAGCTTCCAAGTCCCGATTCGTGGCCGCGATTACGCGAAAATCTCCTTTGATCGTTTCTGTGCCGCCGACTCGTTCGAAGGCGCGTTCTTGTAAAACGCGCAAGAGCTTGGACTGCAGGCCGGGCGACAGCTCGCCGATTTCGTCCAGGAAGATGCTTCCACCTTCCGCGATTTCAAATCGTCCGGCTTTGCGGCCCACTGCGCCGGTGAATGCTCCCCGCTCATGCCCAAACAGTTCGGTCTCCAGCAGGTTATCCGGCAGCGCGGCGCAATTCACCACGACAAAAGGTTTGTCCTTCCGTTGGCTGTATTTATGAATGGCTTCGGCAACCAGCTCTTTACCCGTGCCTGATTCTCCGCAGATCAGAACCGTTGAGTCAGTCTCCGCAACCTTGCCGATCATGATGAAAACATCCAGCATCGGCGCACTTGTGCCGAGCAGTCGTCCGGCAGTCGATACTTGACCTTCTTCGCTTTGAGAATGCAGCCGAAGTACTTCGCGATTCAGGGCGGAGTGATCCAGCGCGCGTTCTGCGGTGACTACAATTTCGTCCAGATCGAACGGTTTAGTCACGAAATCATACGCGCCCAGCCGGACGGCTTCTATGGCGCTGTGGCTGGAGCCGTAGGCGGTGATGACGATTACCGGTAGCGTGGCCAGATGTGGGTGGCGATGGAGATGTTGGAGGAACTCTTCTCCGCCGACTTTGGGCATCTTCCAATCGCTGAAGATGAGATCGGGCGTGGTCGTTCGCAGCAATTCGATAGCGGTTGCACCGTCATCGGCTTCCAAAATCGAGTACCCGCGAGCAGACAAAATCTCCGCCAGAGTTTTGCGGAGGTTCGCTTCGTCGTCGACGATCAAGATCGTTGCTGGCATTTCAAGATTTAAAGAAAACGATGGACGCTCGAAAGATTCAGGCCAGTGCGTCCGGAATTGTGATCATCACGCTCGTGCCCCGGCCCATTTCACTTTCAACTTTGATTTCTCCTCCGTGTGCGCGAACCAGTTCATGCGAGATGGATAAACCCAGCCCAGTTCCAGACGGTTTCGTCGTAAAGAATGGGTCAAACACGTGACTAATCGCCGCCGGATCCATGCCTTTGCCGGTGTCTTGAAATTCGACGGTGACTCCCGGCTTATTCGCAGTCTTTAATGTCTGAGACGTCAAAGTAATAGAAAGGGTTCCACCGCGATCGGCCATGGCATCGAGAGCGTTCTGGATAACATTGTCGAACACTTGTGCCATGCGGTCCTTGTCGATCACGGCGCGAAAACTTTTGGCGGGGAGAATCGCCATCAACTGGACTTGCTTTTTTAAGGCCAGCTCCTCGAACGAGTGGATGCGTTCCTGCACAAGTCCCTTCAAATCCACAGGCTCTAACTGCAGCTGAATGGGCCTGGCAAAACTCAGCAGCCGATCCACGATTCCGTTGAGCCGCGCGATCTCTTCCAGCGCGATCCCGCACGACTCCTTGACTTTGGCGTCCGCCGCGTCTCGCCGGCACATTTGTACGCGCAATCGTATCGTCGCCAGGGGATTACGGACTTCATGTGCCACTCCAGCAACTAGCCGGCCGAGACTCGCAAGCCGCTCCGCGTGGCGAAGTTGCGATTCAATTTCCTTCTCGCGTTCCATCTTTTCCTTGAGCGTCAGACCCAATCGGTTGATGGCCTGAACGATATGCTGAATCTCGGCGGGCTCGTTCCGCGTGTCGATCCGTGAAGACAGATTGTTTTCCAGGGTCTGAAGCCCGCTTTCAATTTTCCTCACACCACCTTGGAGGTTCCGAATTACGAGCAGCGTGAGCAGCACACTAGCCAGAGCCGCAACCGCAAGTCCCGCGGTTATCAGATACGCCCTGAAACGGTTGGCTCCAGGCAAATCCGTGATCCGTTTGACCGACCAGGCGCTTCCAGTAACCGTGTAGCCTTCGCGGACCGGCATAGCGGCAATCAGAACCAATCCTGTTGGGCCAACGATGACATTTTCGGAACTCTCGCGCGAAGTCGTGGCGGTTCTTGCGACTTCGACGATGGCCCGGTGCTCCGCTTCTGCAACTGTGGTGCCTTGTGCTGCAACGGGGTTTATTTCGCCGGACGGATAGAACGCACCCACGAGCTCATCGTCAGTAAGCGAATAAAACCCCCCACCGATTCCCTCTAAATTCTGCAGTACCAGGCGGCTCGTCAGAGACAGGACTTCTCGTGAGCTCGCGATGTTGGGATTGTCCAGCGGTGGCTGCTGATTATTTCGGCGGGCGGAATCCGCGCGGTCTTCGTACTCTTGGGCGAGATTTCTAGCGGTTTCTGCCAGCTTTTTCTTTTCGCTGTTTAACACCGCCGATTTGGTGTAACTGAGGGTAGCCACGATCGCCAGCAAGACCGCTAGCGACAGCATTACCACCAGCGTGCCGAGCAAGCTGACCTGCCACCGAAAACTCAGTCTAGACAGTGAACGTGTGCCGGGCAGAACTCCACCTCGCTCTCCGCCTATAACGGCATGATAGCAATTATCGGATAGAACAGGTGCATCGTCGGCTCCGGCCTCCTGCTGATGTGCGGAGACCGCTTTCCCAGTAATCCGCATCGCTTAAGAGTGTGCGGGATGGCTGACATACCACATTCGACAAACATGTTCCGCGGAGTCTGCCCCAGCCAGCGCCGCCTGCGCGAATTCGGAAGCGTCTTCCAGCACGGTGTCTCTGTACTTGTGTTGCGCCTGCTTGTAGAACGCATCTCCCCAAGAGGCGATCTTGCGAACTTGGGCGCGATCTTCCGAGGGAAGGGTTCCATGTTCAATTACCCAGTGAATTCTCGAAAGGACCGACTCCGCCTGCGCCAAGTCTTGCTCTACATGCTCCGGCGCGGCGAAGGCACTGAGGTGGTCCGGCGGGGGCGGCACGAGCGACGGCAGACGCGCGTCCGATCGCAGTGTTCGTGACATCATGATCTCAACGACTCGCGAAAGGCTGCACGAGGCATCTGCAAATTCTCGTGCACCTACAAAGTCGTTCGCCGTGAACCGCGCAAGCGCCTGCTCATAGGTATGCTTAGCCTCCTCGAGAAACTGGCTGATCCCGAGGATTTTATGCTTCATTATCTGTAAGTAGGCCAGAATTGCCTGGATCCCGTGAAGCCGGTCATAGGCAAATCCGATTCGTCGCGCCGCGTCGTTCCTCGGCGGATTCGCCCCTTTCCCATCATCGTTCTCCGACACGTTATGGAAATAAGATCCCGGCCTCAGCGATCCGAGGCCTTTTTCGGTAGACCGTTGCTCAATCGGTTCTGCGATGGCGCTTGTCCGCGATGCCGGTTTACTCTCGATTTCGCTACGGTTGGCACGAGGAGGAGCCAGGGATGCCGTCGACGTAGGGGGAGCACTCGACAACATCACTGGTTTGCCTAGGCACACGGGGGCCGGCAAACTCTTCGTTTCTTTTGAATTCAGATTAATCACCTGCACGGCACTTAGCACCATTTGATGGAGAGCGCTGAACCTGACTTCTCCTCTTATTTCTATCCGCGAGCCGGGAATGATGAACGTACCGAGCAGCTCCAATTGCTCCGGCGAGCAAAGAACTTCCTGCCCGTCTTCCAGTACGAGTCCATTTAACCGGCCCAAAGCATCACGTCGGAACTCTTTCACCTCACCAGAGATAGATTGCATCCTGTCCTCCGACGCGTCAGCACAAGAGTCCTCATCGATTTTTCGGAACTCGGCCCGTGCATGGGCTGGGCACACTCTGCCACTCACGCAATAAACATGAAGTACGCCGCACTGACGCCAAAAAATATGATGAATCGAAAGACGCGGTATGCAGAAGTCCTGATCATGAATCCTGCTCCTTGGTCGCCAGCGACTCCCGTTTGCAATGTGATGAACTCGACCGCCAAGCCTTAGTGCAAGCAACGGACCACCTTTTCGAATAGCGAGGAGGAAAGAAGCCCTTTCTTTTCTAGGGTTAACGAACATTGGAGAAAGCAAGGCTTTGCTTGACCCGAGTGCGTGTGAAGGATGCGAACACGATTTGTAAACAAAGCGAACAGTCGCGCTGACAAGCTAAGATTCTGTTTCAAACCCTCCCTCGGGTGCGACTTTTGGCCCTCCTCGTTGCGGAAACGCCGGGATCCCGGTGGCCCCTTTGTTTTCTGCGCGTTGCGAGCCTCGCGTATTTCCTCTTCGCCTTTGGCCCGCGGGGCTTCCATTTGATCCAACACGCTCACGCCAATTGGAATCTTCCTTGCAATGATCTCTACGCATACCATTCAGCGCGTCAGGCATCGACTCAAGGAGGCAACTTGGTACCTGCAGAGCAAAGCACTAGCAGTCGGGAAGTCCAAAGACCACCCCTTCTCCCGGCGGAGATGAATGGCGCCGAACTGGATGAACTCTTCGCGTCCTGCATGCCCCGACTGCAGAGAACAGCAAGGCAGATGCTGCGCAATCCGCAAGATTGCGAAGACATCATGCAGGACGGACTTCTGCTGGCGTTCCGGAAACTCGATCAATTCGAGGGCCGCTCATCCTTCACCACCTGGCTGCACAGCATCATCAGGAATTCCGCGCTCACTCACGTGCGCCGGATGGAGAGCCGACCGAAGTGTTCTTTGGAGGAAGAAATAAACGACGACAGCGGCCCGGACTTTGAACCACATTTTATCGATCCCGGGCCCAGTCCGGAACAGGAATGCGGTCGCCGCGAACGCTCGCGACTTTTGCGCGAAGTCGTGCAGGAGCTGCCTTCGCGATATGGATTGGCAATGCAACTCTGCGACGTCGAAGGCTTGGAAGCAAAAGAAGCAACGAAGATTTTAGGAATAAGCTCCGGCGCTCTGAAAACATGCCTCTTCCGCGCGCGCCGACTAGCCACGCGGAGGATGCGCAGCCGGCTTTTTCCTTACGCGGGCAATCTGCAGAATCAGGAAAATTGCGATTCTATGTCCAACCAGAGTTCTCCAGCCGCCACAGAGGGCTCCCCTTCCGCCGGTCGGATGTCGGCATACGAGAAGAACCACTGCACGGACGCGAGGGCGCTCGAGAAATACAATGCTGCAGGAAATCAGCGTGAACCCCGGAGGAAAAGATCACGCTTTTGGAAACGTTCTCTGCGGGTTTCGGTCCGTTCAACTGTCCGGCGGGTGAAGCGGAGAATTTAGATTTTTGTGGACGACGGGATGCGCGGAGAGCGTACCACTTCTGTACGTCACCGCGACAGATGTGGAAGCGGCTGCCTCAGGTCATCGCGGTTGAAAATCAGAAGAGCGCGGGTAGAGGAGTCCCAGCGCTGACGCGCTGGGCTAACGTGTGACGCACTTACGGTGCTGGGGAGGGGAGGCCGGTCTGAAGCCCGGCAGCTACATCGGGACGCACTGAAGCGACGGCGTTGTTCGATTCTTTCGTGGCGGTGGAAAGCTCGAAATCGTCTGGCGCAAACGCAAGCGCGGGCAGGAACGGAGCCGCGAGCCGTGGTTGAAGGCCGAAAAGAGCAGCAATGTTGGCATGAGGATGGCGCGCGATGTTTATAGCGGCCGTGGCCGTGTCGTCAGGAGTGGTTCCGGACGTACCGTTGCTCCGCGCGATGCTGAACAAGGTGGTGCAACCGATCGAGGTGGGCGCGCTGGAGTTGATGCAAGCGGACAGGATGTTCGCGAGGGTATGGATTTTGGTCCGCGGGACCCGGGTTTCGGGCTGCGATGGCAGCGCGGCGTAAGCCACTCCCGTAGCAATGTTGGCATAGGCCGAGGCATTCGCGATTCCCGGCGCCCCAGCATCAGGACTGACGACGTGGGTCGCGTCATCGGCGACTCCCGCCATCGCATACGCCGCAGTAACGGTGGTTACTTCGTTCACGAAAATAAAAGGCGCGGCAGTGTTGAAATTTCCAGATGCGGGGCAAGCGCCGAGCAAAGCCATCAGGCCAATCGCGGAATTGGCGCCATCGTCACCGCTGTTGCCGCCTCGGGCATAAACATAGACCTGGCGCCCAGCAGTACAGGTGTAATGGCCGGCGATTGAGAATCCGCCGTACTCTCCGCTGAGCACGTAGTGACCGATCGAGTCGGCGGGGTTGTCAGAATTAAGCAACGATACCGACGCGCTGCCATAAGCCCTCGAATTAACTTGCAGCAGATAAACCCTGGCCCCGGCAACAGCGCGGGTTTGCCCTCCATTCACCACGCCCTGGTACGGCCCCGCGGGGAATGCGGCGGGAGAAGAACTCCCGGAACCTGGCCAGGATGGACCTGGGGGAAAGGGGCCCGGTTTGACCGGTATGGCATTTCCGGAGCCGCCCGAACTTCCGCCACCAGACCCGCCTGACGTCGAACCGCCGGAAGTGCCACCTGAAGTACCCGTGCCGCCGGATGTGCCGGTGCCGCCGGACGTGCCCGTGCCACCGGACGTGCCGGTGGTACCCGAAGTGCCGGAACCGACGCCGCCACTGCCAGGGACACCCCCGGAAGCGACGAAACCCTGACCGTGCGATGCACAACCGCTCAGGAAAAACGCCGTTAAAACTGATGACGAAGCGAGATAGGCTAGGTGACGCATGGTATTTCTCCGCATGATCGCAAAACCAGCTACCCTCTCGGACTAGCTACCGCTCGACAATCCCGTCAGGTTCGTGCGCGAACTCTGGCGCGGACCGCTTCCACCTATAGCTTCTTGCCGCCTTTTACGGTGTATGCAGACGGGATGGCGAACCACGTGGAATCGGGCTCTCCCCGCACAAGTTCAGTGACGTTGAGTGTCACGACCCCGGACTGAGGATCAGTGCGGGTCACGGAGAGATCGATTTGCAGGTCGGGAGAATACCAGGCCTCCGTGTGACTTACGACTACCCGGCTGCTGCCGCGCGGGCCCGAAACATTGGACGCTGTGGCCCGCGTCCCGGTCGTCGGCAGGCCCTCGATGGTGCGCGGACCGAGGTTTTCGCCGTTGACATTGCCGGGGTCCGCGGCGTTTTCTGTCAATATCAGATTTGCGTCGAATGCGCTGACCGCGCAAGTCATCAACGTTTTCGTGCAGGTCGTGTGTGTGCCGGAGACGGGATCCAGTATCGTAAAGCTGCGCAGCGGAGGTTCCGCTGCGGAGTCGGCGGGAACGAATCCGCGCATTTCGCGGCGCACACGCCCCTGCGAGTCGCGCGCCACCAAAGTGAAGTATTTGCGTGAGACCGTGCCGCCTCCCACCAGCGGCTCGTTCCATGTGACGACCACTTTGGCAGTGAATGGGGCGTCGGGAATCGGGGGAATTGCAATCCCCTCGATATGAGTGCGCACAGTGCCAACCGCAACTTCCTGGGAGGCTGCCGGGACGGTGGCAAAGGCGATACAAAGGGAAATGCCGAGCAGGGTAGAGGGCCTCATAATTCACGCTCCCTCGGACGTCCAGAACGTCCTATCTACTGCGTGAGACGCGGCGAGCGGTCCTCTGGTAACAGATTATAAAGTAAAAATCTGTGGACAAACCCGGCTGGCTAAGGCGTCCTTAGGTTACTCAATACGAATTACGTGTGGTCGCGCTGCTGCCACCTGTAGTAACTTCCGTCTAGCGTGACTTCGGGTTGTGGAGTATGTGGACACGAATGGCCCACCGGACTGCGCCTTTGTTGCTTTGCGGCATGCTGCTCGTTTTCGGGTTCATGGTCCGCGATGGGCACGCCCAGGGAAGCGAAGCGAGTCAGGGCATACAGCGATTCATGGAATACTGCGCGGGGTGTCATGGCGCCGATGCCAAAGGCGGGGACAAAGGTCCGCCGCTCATCTCGGGGGCCAATCCGCTCAACCGCTCCGACGCCGAACTTTTTAGCATTGTGCGCGATGGGACCAAGGGCGGGATGCCAGCCTTCGCGCAGATCGGCGACGCCAACATCAGAGTGGTGCTGCAATTCCTAAAATCGTTCGAAAACAACAGCGCTGCGAAGTCTGCGTCGGCGGAGGTGGCCGTCACGGGAGATGCGGATTCGGGTCGCGCGTTGTATTTTGGCAAAGCGCAATGCTCCAAGTGCCACCTGATGCAAGGAAAGGGCGGATTCATCGCGATTAGTTTGACTAACTACGGCCGAAACCGGGCCGTGGATGAGATCCTGAAAGCCATCACGACACCCGATACCGCTCTGGCGCCTTCATCGCAAGTCGTGACCGTAACGACCAATGGTGGGCAAGCGCTAACGGGCGTACTACGCAACGAAGACAACTTCAGCCTGGAACTACAGAGCGAAGACGGCCGCTATCATTTCCTGGACAGGAGCACTGTCAAGGATGTGCACTACAGTGAACATTCCCTCATGCCGCGCGATTACGCGAACCGGCTTTCGCCGAAGGAACTCAACGACATTGTCAGTTTTCTGATTGTCTCCAGCAGAAGTCCGCGCACAGAGAAGTCGGCGAGCCGATGACTTGCGCGGCAGTACGGATTGCTCACCATGCCAAAATGCCCAGCGAGCAAAATGCGAACCGCTAGTTTTGCACGGCGAGCGCTGATCGCCGCGGGCCTCCTGCTGGAGATGCGCGCAGGTATTATGTTCGCGCAAGTGGACAAAGCGCGCGCGCATTCCCCCGGAGTGATCGCAACGCCATCCGCGGGTGCCAACGGCACCATCAACGTTCAGCAGAATGACTTGCTGCGGAAGCCGGTAGCCGAGGACTGGCCTTCCTACAATGGCGATTACACCGGCGCGCGCTACAGCAGCTTGTCGCAGATCACACCGGGCAATGTGGGGCGACTGGCCGCCCAGTGGGTGTTTCATCCGCGTGCGGTCAGCCCTCTCGAAGTCACTCCCGTCGTGGTCGCGGGAATTATATTCGTTACGAGCGCAAATGATGCCTACGCGCTGGACGCGAAAACCGGCAACGTGCTGTGGCACCACGTCCGAGCGGTGTCCGCGGGGCTAATCGACGACCCCGGCCAGCATCACAATCGCGGCGTGGCCATACTCGGCACACGCCTTTACATGGAAACGGACAATGCGCACTTGCTGTGTCTAGATGCGCGGTCGGGTCACATGCTTTGGGATGTTGCCTATGCCACCGGCAACAAAAACTATGGTGCAACCAGCGCCCCGTTGATCGTGAAAGACAAGGTAGTGGTCGGCATTGCAGGTGGCGATGACGGCGTGCGCGGATTTGTGGCAGCGTTCGATGCGGAAACGGGGGAAGAGAAATGGCGCTTCTGGACCATCCCTGGACCCGGCGAGAAAGGCGCTGAGAGTTGGCCCGGAGACGCTTACCTACATGGTGGAGGAGCCACCTGGATGCCCGGCACTTACGACCCGGATCTGAACACCCTCTTTTGGGGAACAGGCAATCCGGCGCCGGACTACGACGGCAGCATCCGTCCGGGCGACGATCTGTACACAAGCTGCTTGCTGGCCCTGGATCCGGATACCGGCACGCTGAAGTGGTATTTCCAGTTCAGTCCTCACGATTTGTATGATTACGACGCGGTGCAGACGCCTGTACTTGTGAATGCATCGCTCAAAGGCCAGCCGCGTAAATTGATCGTCACCGCGAACCGCAACGGGTTCCTTTACATACTGGATCGCACAAACGGGAAATTCCTTTTCGGCAGATCGTTTGACGACACCCAGAACTGGGCCAAGGGTCTGGACGAGAATGGCCGGCCTATTTCCGCCGGCCTCATCCCCGACGAGAAGGGCGTGCGCGTCTGTCCAGCCAACGGCGGTGCCACGAACTGGTATTCGCCCAGTTACAACCCGGGAACGCACAAGTTTTACTTCCGATCCTTTGAAGCTTGTGCGGTCCTGCAATCCAACATCCGGCCTTTCGCGGAGGGCCGCGCCTACTATGCATCGGGCATGCGGACCATGGGTGAAACCGGCAAGGGCTACATCAATGCGTTTGATCTTGATACGCTCGATTTCGCCTGGCGAGCTCTGCAGTACGGAAGGAATAAGGGCTGGGGTGGGGTCATGTCCACGGCCACCGGCCTGGTCGCGTTTGGAGACGACGCGGAGAATTTCGTGATCGCCGATGGGCGCACCGGTAAGCCTATATGGCACTTCCACGTGGGACAATTAGTCCACGCATCTCCCATGAGTTATGCCGTGGATGCCAGGCAGTATTTCGCGATTGCAGCAGGAAGCGATGTATTCTCATTCGCGCTTCCCTGAGGTTAATCGAGCCAGCAACAGAACCACCGGCTAGCGGCACATCGCGGCGAGCTTAAGGCGCGCCCATCGCGATGCGGACTTAGCTGCGGAACTGCGGAGCTGCGGGTTGCAAGGTGCTGCGACTCATTGGCTGGTGGAGGATAGAATTTAGATTTTGCTCACAGCGGGGCACGAGGAGAGGCCCCTCCACTGCGATCGGGATGGCAGCGAAGAGGTACGATGCCTTCGACTGCGCTCAGGACAAGAAAGCGCGCCTTTACCATAGGGCAAGACGAAGAGAGATTTCTCACCCAGCTGCGGCTGGGTGAGAAATGACGGGGGCGAGTGGCGGACGCGGCGGCCAACCCGTTGAGCATGTGATGAGTGGCGCCCCTACAAGGTCAGAACCAGGTTCGGGCGCGATATTGGCGGTAGGCGTCGCCGAAACGGGCTTCGAGGACGCGGGCTTCGGCGCGGGCGCGCAGGATTTGCAGGGGAATGATGACGAGAAAGGCGAGCAGGTAGTACGGCCGGTCGAGAAAGAGGATGAGTCCGAGCAAAACCAGAGCGCCGAAAACGTAAACGGGATTGCGAATGCGGGAATAGAGGCCATGCGAGACGAGTTGGCGCGCTTGCGGCGTGAGGGAGAACGATTTGCCGAGTTGGATACGAGCGACGGTCAAGAACGCCAGGCTGAGGATTAAGAGGACGAGGCCAGCGATGCGCAGAGGAGTCCAGGGAGGACGCCAAAAGATGTAGAGGAGGTAGGCGACACCCGCCGTGGGCACGATGGTGAAGAGGAGAAGCGTGCGATTCATGGAGAGCATGATAGCGCAGAGGGGAAAAGAAAAGGCGAGCGGCGAGAATCGAAGCGCAGACGGCGATGACGACGCGGCCTGTTACGTCCCGGGGACTCGCCGGGGCACGCGCCGCACCCGCGTGAGGCAAAGAGGATTTCTTCGCGCGATGGACCGGCGCGAAGAGAGATTAAGTTCTCACTCGGCTGCGGCCGGGCGCGAAATGACGGGGTTGAGCGGGGGCGAGGCGCGGGGAAAAAAGGCCTCAAACCTGAAGAGGCGAGCTACACGGTCATTCGCTGGCGCACGGCGGAAGGATGTTGGTGCGGATTTTCGCGGCAATGATTCTGGTGAGCGTGATGCAGGGGATGTTTTTACCATTTTTGCGCGGCAGAAAATTTGACCGGTACGATGTCAACGAAAATTTTACGCGTTGGGAGAACAGGGCCTTCTGTCGATCGACACTGTGGATTTGTGATTCGCGATCGGGTTCAAGATGGAGCAAAAGCAAAAGCCCCGCCCTGCAAAACCGAGGACGGGGTACCTGGCGCAGCTGAGACTGGGTCTGTGGCAACCGCTCGGGAACGCCGGCGCCGATTGAAAAATCGGGAGGCGAAGTGTGAAGGAGAGTGTTGGCACAACTACAGGGGATGATTGGGGCGGCGCTTGGCGATGCCGGATATCTCGCGGGGCCGCGACAAGTCCTTCATGCGTCCCAAAACGTAGAGTTCAATAGCGTTTTGGGCTTCGGGACTGACCGCCTGGAATTCCACGGCGAGCCGATCGTAGCCGTCATTCCCTTCCTTGCGTGCGATCCGTCCGCGGAGATGCAATGAAGCGCCCACTTCGGCGATGGCAAAAGTCAACTCGACGTCGGCGCCCACGGCTGCGTCAGCCGTGCCCTGGAGCAAAATGCCGGATTCGCTGATATTCAGGCTGCGCAGCGGGAGCTTTTGATCTCCACAAACAAGAACGACGTCCGTAAAAAGAGGGAGGCGCGCGGAGTGGCGTTTGTTTTTCCAACCCGGAGAGTCCACGGCGGCAAGCAAGCCGCGCAACTGCCCGGCAGAGAGCGGCTTGGTGATGGCGAGATCGGCGCCTTCAACAAATGCGGCACGCATGTTCTCGATATCATCGGAAGCGTTCACCAGGACGACGAACGTGTCGCGGCAATACTCCGACTCGCGAAGGCTGTGAATAGTTTCCAGGCCATTGGCATGGCGAATGCGGGAGGCAACGAAGGCCAAGTCGTACTGTCTAACGTCAAGCTGGCCGAGAGCAGCGGCAGAATCATCGAAGGCGGAAACCAGGTGGCCAGAGGGGATCGCCACGGCGCGCAAGAGCTGCTGGGTGGACGGGTCGTCATCAATTACGAGGATTTTTAGCGACATACGGCTGGCCTCGGGTACAAGCGGATTTCGAGCCGGGCAGAAGAAATCTCTATTCAGAATAGAACGCCGGAACGTCGCGCGGAAAAACGCGGACGGATGGCGTGTCGAATGGGTGAAGGCGACGCGCCGGGTCGTGAGGCACGCAGGCCGGCATCTGGGCGCTTGTTGGGCGAAAAAGCACAAACCAGATGAAGATGAATACGTACTCGAACAAAATCGAGCAGCCTACGCTTCAGGAAAAGTGCGAAGAGCAGGCCGCTCGAGAGTCAGACGCTAACCGGATTGCGCAGGCCGAAGCCGGCTCGCGGGCTTACCAGTAGAGCTTTAGGCCGAACTGGATTTGCCGCGAGGAAGTCGTGGTGGCGTTGATGGCGCCAGCGCCGGGCACGGGATTGCCGCTCTGATCGAAAACGGTTTCGTTAGCGATGGGCGGTGCGAAGTTGGCGTGATTGAGAACGTTGAACATCTCCGCGCGGAACTGCACGCGAGCGGATTCGGAGATGCGGTGAACGGCGAAATTCTTGAAAATGGCGAAGTCGAAATCCACGAGCCCCGGACCAATCAGCGTGTTGCGGCCGAGGTTGCCCATGAGCGTTGAGGGAACCGGAAACGCGAGGCACTGGAGCTTGATGTAATTGTTGGGATTGCCGGAGTTGACCAGCGAGCTGCAACCCGCGCCGGATACGCGATTCGGGTAGGCCCACGGATCGGAGCTGTTCAGGCCGAGCGGGTCGCCACCGAGAATCGCGGTAAAGGGCACGCCACTCTGGGCGGTGAAGATGCCGCCGAGTTTCCAGCCGCTGAATGCGAAGGACTTCACATCACCTTGGGTCCAGTTGGTCGGAACTGGAACATCCCAAAGGAAATGGGAAGTGACGGACTGGGCGATGTTGAAGTCCGAGAGACCACGACGGCAAATGATGCAGAAATAGTAGAGGCTGGAAATGGAGTTCTGGAATGGATCGCCGATGACGCTGGCGGAGCCGGTGTCAATCGCTTTGCCCCAGGTGTAAGCGCCCTGAACGGTAAGGCCAGAGCTGACTTTCTTGGAGACCTGCGCCTGGAGCGCATCGTAGAACGAATTGCCAGCCCAATAAAGCGCGCGAATGGCTCCGACGTTCGGGTTGAGTCGCGTGCCACTGCCCGCAGGCGACGGCCACACCAGGCCCTGCGGAGTCATCGTGGGAAGGACGCTGTTGGCGTCATCTTCGCGATTCAGCATGTGGACGCCGTGATTGCCGACGTAACTGATGGAGGCAGTGAAATTGCGGCTGAACTCGCGCTGCAACGCGAGGTTCCAGTTCATGACGTAGTTGCGAGGGGGATTGGGCTGCACGTAACCGGTCTGCAGAGAAGTCGGATCGTTTTCGATGAGCGTGGCTGCGGCGGTCGGGAAGGAGCCGGCGGGCAAGTTGCCACTCGTGCCGATCTTGTAGAAAGGCGCGGTTTCGGTAGTAGCGAGCGTGAATTCGTAGAGAAGCGGCAACACATCGTAGATGCCGAACGCCGCGCGGATAGAAGTTTTACCGTTGTGAAATGGATCCCAAGCGAAACCGACACGCGGCGCAAAATTCTTTAGCGTGGGGTTGGAGAAGTACGGCGAACCGAGCGTGGGCGCCGCAGCAGTCAGCGAGCGGAGGTTATCGAGCTTGTTGTTGACCTCCGTGGGCACGCTGGTGAACTCGTAGCGCACGCCGATGTTGAAAGTGAAATTGCGGCGCAAACGCCAATCATCCTGAACGTAGCCAGCCAGCATGGTCTGGCGAAGATTGCGCGGGCTCAGAGAACCTGGAAGGGTGGCGCCGAGATTGGCGGGCTGGTTGGTAAGAAAATTGGAAAGGGAGCCGAAGCCGTAGAGGCCGGTAGGCTGAAGATTCGCGGTCGTGTTGTTCTGCATGCGTTCGGCAGCGAAGCCAAAGCGCAGAGAATGATTGCCGCGAGTGTAGAAAGCGTCATCGTAGAACTGGAAGGAATTCCAGTTGTAAAGGAAAGTTGGAAGCGAACCGAGGCCGCCAGTATCGAGTGTGAGGCCGGGAACACTAATCTGCGGCGCAACCTGGCCAGGGAAAATGCCGAAGGAAGTGTCCGTAGCCAGCGGATTCACCGCGTGTTCAGGCGTGTTGACGGTGGCCGCGACGCGGCTGAAGCCGAAGCGAACGGAATCGGCCAGGATCGGAGTGAAGATGTGATTTTCTTCGACGGCCAGAATCTGGCGATGCGAAAGATTGCTGTCCACCCAAAGATTGAGCGGGTCGGGAGCGAGGACGGAGGCCTTGTCGTAGACGTAGGTAGCGAAAAGGTTGTCGCGATCACCAATGCGATGATCAATGCGCGTGGTGAAAAAATCCTCCGAAGTGGAAGTAGGAGTTTGCGTGGTGTAAATACCGGTGTCGCCCGTCCCGGGAGCGCACGAAGCAAACGGGCAAATCAAGCCGCCGTTGGGCAGAGGCCAGAAAGCCAGATAGCGTGTCGCTCGCGGGTCCACAGTGACGGTGGTGGTGCTGGAACAATCCGGCGGCGCGCAGAGATCGCCGTTGCGAGCAGCCTGCGACGGAACAGTATCCACGGCGGTATTCGTCAATGACTGGCGCAAACCTTCGTAGTTGAAGAAGAAAAAGGTCTTGTCTTTTTTAATCGGTCCACCGGCGGTGGCGCCGAACTGATTGCGCTTGAAGGGCGGAGGCGCCGTGCCGTCGAAGAAATTGCGCGCGTCGAAAGCGCTGTTGCGAAGAAACTCGTAGACGCTGGCATGAAATTCATTGCCGCCAGAACGAGTGACGGCGTTGATGACTCCGCCGGAAGCGCGACCGTATTCCGCGGAATAGTTGCTGGTGAGGACGGAAAATTCTCGGATGGCATCAACGCCGAGGTCTACGCCGACCACGCTGCCGGGCGCCCCGTTGGAATAATCGTTAAAGCTCACACCATCGAGACGATAGTTGTTCTGCTGAGGACGCGTGCCCGAGATGGTCATCTGATTTCCGTAGCCGCGGTTGCCGCGCGGGGCGTTCACGCCGTTGGGCTGTTGAACGGTCACGGTGTCAACGTCCGCCTGAAGTGTCGCGAGTTGCGTCCAGTCGCGGCCATTCAGCGGAAGATCGCGCACCGTGCTGGCGTCGACGTTTCCACTGATTGCGGATGACGAGAGATCAAGACTGGGCGGCGCCACGCTAATCACAATTTTTTCCGTGACTTCGCCGCTCTTCAGCGTGAGATTCACGACCTGCGTCGCGCCGACTGCCAAGGAGACGTCGTGCTGAACGCTCGTGGCGTAACCGGAGGCGGACGCGGTGATTTCGTAGAGACCCGGAAGGAGATTGGGAGCGGTGTACTGGCCGTCCTTGTCGGTGGTCGAAACGCGGATGATGCCGGTCAAAACGTTGCGGATGGAAACGGTGGCCTCCGCGACCGGCGTATCTGAATCATTGCTGACGAGGCCGGAAAGCGTTGCGCCAGCGACTTGTGCGTGCAGCGGGCGAGCGCCGAGAGCGGCCAGCGATAAACAGATCAGCGCCACAGCACAGAGAAATCCATTTGATCTTGCGAACATTTTTTCTTTCTCCTCAGAAATGCAATTGCGTATCGCCTGGCCCCGAGCCTAGAACTTGAATTCCAATTTCTTCGTTTCCGCGACGCCGGCTGCGTACTTCCACTGCTTGACGGCATCTTCTACCGCTGCTGCCAGCACCGGATTGCCGCCAAGCGTCTTGACTTCGTTGACGTTGCCGTCGGCAGAGACAGTGATCTCCACTTTCACGGTGCCGGTCATGTTCATGCGGCGAGCGAGATCCGGATACACCGGTTCGACTTTTTTGAGCAGCTTGCGATTTTCCTGGGCCGAACCTCCCGCGACAGAAAACATCAATCCAAGAAGTAAAAGTGGCACGGCTAAACACTTCAGTAACGTCAGGGCGCAGAACTCCGCCCCGCGCATGCGAGCGATCATCAACACTCCTTGTGTACAGAACCCCTGTAAGCGTCCGAGGCTGGACTCTCTTATGTAATTGGAAACAGGATGCACTTCGATTTCCACAGCGGGCCGGGAGGGCAGAAATTTGGCGACAACAGATGGGCGCTTCGTGAATTGGTTGAAAATACGGCAGTTACCCGGACTAAATCGAATTACTTGAAAAAACTGGAGCCGTGGGAATGTACGATAATCGTCTCATTCAACATGCCAAGCTGTGTAGAAGTCTCAAATTGAAGCGCGACGCGAGAGTAAAGAGTAATTCTGCTTTGCAGCAGCGAGAAATTGACGGGAAAAATGTTGCCCGTCACGTGAAAATAGAAAATCGTCGGCAACTGGATGAAAAGTGCAGGCTGCGCCTAGAATCATGCGGTTCCATTGACGGCAAGGACAGTGCTTCCGCGCTCGCGTCGAGGCCCACGTGACGTGATTTGGCGAAACGCGGGGATTGCGTTATGAATAGCGCAACGGAGGGCGAGGTGCGGAGCCGCGTTGCGTTCGGGATTGCAGTGGTTGGCTTTTCCTCGCTTGCGAGTTGGCCGCTACCAGCACAGCAACCCACGGCTCCGCCACCAATTGGCGAGGCCAGTTCCTCGGCGGCATGAAGGCGCGAACTCGGGTGGTTTACGTCTGATCGATTAAGCGGTGGTGGATGGCGTAAAGGGCGAGCTCAAGGCGATCGGAGACGCCGAGCTTGTCAAAAATGTTGTGCAGGTGGTTTTTTACGGTCTGCTCGCTGATGAAGAGCTTCTCGCCGATTTCCTTGTTGCGGAATCCCTGGGCCACCAGCTGAACGATTTCTTTTTCGCGGTCGCTGAGGAGCGGCTTTTCGCGGCGCGGGCCGGACTCCGACGATTTCGAAAACGCCTTCATGACTTCAGCGGTCATGCGGTTATCGAGCCAGATTTCGCCGGCGTGCACACGGTGGATGCTCTTGACGAGCAAATCCGTGGCGGACTGCTTAAGAACCACGCCGCGCGCGCCGAGGCGCATGGCGCGGACGACGTCGCGATCGTCCTCGGCCGCGGTAAGCACAATCACGCGTGTGGGCAGCGTGTCGAAGTTCACTTCTTCGAGGACGGCCAGACCATCTTTGTCAGGCATGCGCAGATCGAGCAGGAGAATTTCCGGCTTGAGTTTCGCGAGAAGCTTGATGCACTCGGCGCCGTTTTGCGCTTCGCCAACGATGGTGATGTCCTCATCGGAATCGAGGAGTTTGCGGAGACCATCGCGGAAAATGGCATGGTCGTCGGCAAGGAGAACACGGATTTGTTGTTTTGTTTTGGCCATGTCAATCGAGCGGGACTTCGATTGTAAGCCGCGCTCCATGGCCTGGGTTTGACTCGACAGTCAACACGCCGCCCACAGTACGCGTACGCTCCTTTATAGAGATCGGGCCGAGCCGCAGACGGTCCAGTTCATCGCCGGTAAACCTGCCGGCAAAACTGAAACCCTCGCCGTTGTCGTCAACTACGAGGGTGATGCGACTGTCATCCTGCGACAGTTTTACCACGACATGGGAAGCCTTCGCATGCTTTTTTATGTTGTTGAGTGCTTCACGGTAAATCTGGAAAATCTCGCGGCAGACGCGGTCTGCAGCGTGCAATTCAGCAGAATCAATCAGTAAATCGAGCGCCAGAGTGGATTCATTGCGAAAACGCTCGGCGAAACCACGCATTAAGTCGTACAGGTCGGCGCTCTGTACGCGGAGCGGGCGAAGGTCGGTCACCATGTGGCGAAGTTCGGCAGATTCGTTCTTCACGGTTTGCTGGAGGTTGCCGAGACCGGCGACAGTCTGGTCCGGGGACAGCGCCACGCGGCGGCGGAGGACGTCGAGCTGAATTTCGATGCTCAGCAAAGTCTGCAGGATGCCGTCGTGAAGATCGCGGGAGATGCGGCTCCGCTCGCCTTCAATGGCGCGGGCGCGCAGGTGGCGCAGAAGGAATACATTTTCGAGAGCGGGGCCGATATGGCGGGCGATGCGCTCCAGCCACGAAAGGTCGGGGCGTTCGAACGGACGGGCGCCGTTGATGAGAAAAATACGGCCCGCGGGCTGGCCACTCTGTTCGAAGGCCACGGTGATCATGGATTTGACATTCAGTTGATGTTGCGTGGGGCCCGGGAGGCGCGGGAGGTTGTTCAGGCGCCGGCCGTCGCGGCGATCCCAACCAAAACCCTTGCCGGAACCTTCGAGAGTGTTCCAACAAACGGTGGCGTCCAGATCGTCAAGGAGAAAACCGTCGGCGCGCGCGATAGGAACACTTTCTGGAATGAGGCGTTCGCTATCGCCGGTCTTCAGCCGCCAGAGATAGATGCGTTCGAGGTCTGTGTCGCGATAGGCGAGGACGGCGGTCTCGACGTCGAATGCGCGCGCGAGTTCGTCGAGAAAGAGGCGAAGGGATTCGGCGAGTCCTTGATCCACCTGAAGCGTGGCGGTAATCCGAGAGAAGAAATCGTTTTGCGAAGCAAAGTGGCGGCTGCGATCCGCGAGCATGGCGAGCGCCGCGCCGCCGGCGAACGTGCCGCCAACGAGACCAACCCATGCGACTACGCGTCGCCAGCCAATTTCGCCTTTCACCGCGGTGAGGAGCACGAGAATCAACGACAACGCGCCCGCCAAAGGAATCGTCGGGCGGAGGCCCCAGCGCATTCCGGCGACCCAGCAGACAAAAAGATACGGAAACCAGACGGGAACGGAAGTGGGGCTGATGTATATCAGCACGAGCAAGGCGAGCAAATCGCAGGCGATGGGCAAATGCCAGCCGCGTTTGCGCAAGAGTCGCTCGACTGCGATGACGACCACCGAAACGATCAGGTACGCAACGAGAAATGAAATGGCGCGCTGCGCTTTTTCGGGGTCGGTCTGCTGCAGCGAAGCCAAGAGAGACAGAAAAACGACGATGGGGCGAGCAAATACTATTTGCCGCTCGAGATGGCGGCGATCCGTCTCATGGGGGCTCATGCGCGGGGATGCGATTCCTCGCTAGTAGGATAGCAAGAGGAATCCGAAGGGATACGGAGGCGTATCCAGGATGCAACGATTGGGTAACGCGCCAAAGCACGCCGGGCTTGTCTAAACGAAGTTAGAAGGTCATCATGCGGGAAATTAGTTTAAGCTTTCCGAATGGGAGGCTCAAAGCGGCATGATCGCCACCAGATTGACAATCCTATGCGTCTTTTCGCTTTCCGCAGCCACTTTCGTGTCAGCCTGCAACTGCGTTCCGAGCGTACCAGGGAAGGACGACATCAGAATTCGCGCTGAGTTGAAGAGTTACGACATCGTCTTCCGTGGGAAGCTGGTTGCCCGCCGAAGCGGAATGGCCGTCTTCCTGGTAAATGAGGAGTGGAAGGGAAAACTCGGAAAGCGGGTCGAAGTCGAGTGGCGTCGGGGAGACAGGGGCGATTGTAGCGGCTTTTGGCCTGACGACTTGAAGATCGGGAACGAGCTGATTGTCTTTGCCACAAGGGGCCGTTTTCACGTTTATCGAACGAATATTTGTTCGCTCACGACGCTCGCAACCGACGCTCAAGGCGTGCTTCGCGCATTGGGCCCAGGACAGATTCGGAACTAAGCGTACCTCCCCGTTTCATTGGCGTAGCGAATGGAAAGGCTCACGCATCAAAAAGGAACATGAAGGTCAAGAAGCTCGAACCAAACGCTTTTGTATGCACGACATCGGCGCAGCGGCCGTTCGGCTGTATGGAGCTGTGGGCCGGAAATGAACGAGCGCACCGCTCGCTCGAGTTGGCCGGCCTGGAGGCGGACGTTATTGCCGTGCCCTCCGGCGCGGAGAGCGGCGGCGACCTATCCGCGGTGTTTTCGTGCAGCGACAACCTCGCGCGCGTGGTTTTGGCGGATTGCGTAGGTCACGGCTACGTCGCCAGCGGCGTGGCGCGGCATGTGCACTATCTGCTCCACAAGCATCAGGACATCCGTGATACCGCGGGCTTGCTGGCCGCGTTGAACGACGAATTCACGCTGCAATCGGCGGACTCGCGAGGTCCGCTGCGGCTGACTACGGTCGTGACCGGCCTTTTCGATGGCGCGACAGGCGAGTTCAACTTTGCATACGCCGCGCATCCCCGGATGCTACTGTGGCGTTCGCGCGAGGGAATCTTCCTGCCCATCGGTGACGGCCTAGAGAACCTGCCGCTTGGTTTCGTGACGGGCGAGATATACAGCGAGCAAAGCGTGCGGCTGCTTCCGGGAGATATGATCCTCGCGTTTTCCGACGGCGCAACTGAAGCGAGGTCCCGCGAGGGAGCACAGCTTAGTCCAGCAGGTTTCCAACGCCTCGCGGCGGAGACGCTGGGAAGACTGCCCAATCCGGTGCGGCTGCCGGATTTTTCTTCGGCGTTGCTGGAAGGCGTGCAGTCCTATCGAGGCGGCGCAACACTCGAAGACGACTTGACCCTGCTTACTCTGCGGCGCCTACCTTAGACAGTGTGGCGACAGCCACGCAAGGGTGGCAGTTGCAGCGAAATGCTGTTCGCGCGGTTCAGTGCGCTGAAGGCGCGGGCGGATGAGTTGCGAAGTATTGCTCGAGGCTCGAACGGCACTCGGCAATTCCCTGCTGAGTATTGTGGTCCAGTGCGGCGACTACTGCGCCGACGTCCTTCGAAGCAGCTGCCTCGTCGTGCGAATAAAAGTGCGACCATACCGGCGTGGCTGATTTCAGATCACGCAATTCCAATTCCAGCGTGACACGCGCGACTTCTGATAATCCGGAAACTTCCTTGAAGTCGTACAGACGGCCGTGCAGAAGGTAGTCGCCGTGAATGTCGCTGCGTAGCGAGTACACACCACGATAACGGCCGGAGGCGCGCAGTTGGCGGAGAATAATTTCGGCAATCATGTCCGTCGGCGGTTCGGCCCAGCGATGGTATTCGTACGTCCCCATGCTTTCGCCGCCGGAGCTGTACACAATTTGATCATCGCGATAGAGCGCGGGAGCGGTGATGCGGCCAACCAGCAAAGTGATAGGCAGCGGATTGGGCTCGGCGGCAGACTGGTTGTCACCCGGAACAGTAAGTTGATAATACTTGCTGGGCCGCGCGGCGCCGCAGCCGGCAGCCAGAAGAATTGCCGCAGCGAAGCTGAAACAGGCGGTAAGGCGATATCTAGTGCGCAAAATCCTCATGCGCTCCGGGCTCCCTGTCGTCATTGTTTCTCGCCCGTCCTGTGCTCCGGCGGATTGCTGGCGCGGATCAGCGTGTACGGCCGCTTCTTGATCGTGTCGGTGAACTCTTTCAGGTTTTGCGAGACGCGGCGGAAATTATCGAGAAGTTCGTCGATATTTTCCGTGTTGACGTCGAGCGTCTGATCCAGTTGATCGGTGATTTTCGCGAGCGTCGACAAGGATTTGTGCGCTTCGAGAAGCGTCTGGTGCAATTCGTCACTATTGTCGTGGACCAGAGTGTCGAGGTGGTCCAAAGCTTTATTGGCTTCCTCGGTTGTTTTGTGCAAGTCCTGAATGAGGGGCTGAAATTTTTCACTCGCCGCATTCAGATTGTGAATGGTGGACTTAAGCTCCGGACCGCTGTCCTTGATAAGGTTGTGTGTGTCAGCGAGCGTGGCGGAGAGATTCGCGCGGTTGCTGGCACTCAAAACGTCATTCACGCGATCGAGAGTCTCTCTCAGGTCCTTGGCCCGATCGTTGAGCGTTTGCACCAGTTTTTGCGCGTCGGGCGCGAGGTCATTAAGTTGCGCGGTGAGGGAGTTGAAATCCACGTAAGCGTCGGACGGTAACAGCGACCCGGTTGCAGCGAGAACGGACTTCGCGCCGCCCGGAAGAACTTCCAGATGATTGTCGCCGAGCGGACTCATGCTCATGATTTTAGTGTGGCTGTCGGTCTTCACCGGCAAATCAGACTGCACACTGAAAACGACGTCGATCTGGCCCGGATTCTGCGGGTCGATGGTGAGCTTCTCGACGCGTCCTACTTTTGGCCCGCCGGCATAGCGAACGGTCGCGCCCGGCTCGATGCCTCCGGCAAAGGCGAAATACGCGTGAAACGTTTTTGTCGACCGGCCGAATGCGCCACTAATCGCAAAAACCATGGCGATCAATACAGCCGCAGCAGCCAGAACAAAGAATCCTACAAAAACCTGCTCGCGTCTTCCAGCCATCACACCCTCTCTCCTCTGCCCATACCGTGGGCCTGGCGGGGATCCTCGGTGAGCATTTGCAGATAATCCAGTTCGCGCGCCACTTCCGGCTCTGCAACGCGGTCCAGAAACTGCCGCACGCGCGGGTGGGTGCTGGCCCGCAGTTCGGAAGTCGTGCCGAGGGCCACTACGTTACCTTTGTCGATGAGCACCATGCGGTCGGCGATCAGGTACGCGCTGGCCAGTTCGTGAGTGACCACAATGATGGTCATGTGGAATGCCTGCTTCAATTCGACGATGAGTTGATCGATGCCGGCGGCGATGATGGGATCCAGGCCCGCGGAGGGCTCATCAAAGAAAAGAATCTCCGGGTCCATGGCCAACGCACGCGCGACTGCGGCGCGCTTTTTCATGCCGCCGCTGAGCTGCGACGGCATGTAATATTCGAAGCCCGCCAGCCCGACTTGTTCGAGCTTCAAGCGCAGCATGATTTCAATCGTGGAGTCTTCCAGCTTGGTGTGCTCGCGCAATGGCAACGCGACGTTCTCGCCGACGGTCATCGAACCGAACAGCGCGCCGCCTTGAAAAGACATTCCCAATTTCTTCCGAATCTCGTCCATTTCTGACTCGGAGATCGTGGCAATATTCTTGCCGCGTATCCAGATTTCTCCGGAATTCGGCTTTTCAAGGCCGACGAGCGTTCGCAACAACGTGCTCTTTCCAGAACCTGATCCGCCAAGTATCACCAGGGTTTCGCCGCGGCGCACGTCGAACGTGATGCCGTGCAAAATTTCGCGCTCGCCGTAGCTGACGCGAAGATCCCGCAGCGAAATCATCGGCTGGGCATCAAGCGAGCCCATGGCATCGAAAGTCGTCCCCATTGTTGGCGCAGGCCTGCTACCTTTCGCTCACAAAATAAAACAAAGCAGTGAAAACCAGGTCCACAAGGATAACCAAAAAGATAGACACGACGACGGCCCTGGTGGTCGAGCGCCCGACCTGCTCTGCGCCCGCTCCGGTGGAAAAGCCTTCCTGACACCCGACGGCGGTGATGGTGATGCCGAACATGACGCTCTTGACGAGGCCCGTAACAACGTCACGCAACAACAGCGAATCGAGTGAGGCCGAAATGTAGCGCGTGAAGGTGAAATCTGCCTGTGCCACTCCGAACAACGAACCACCCAATATCCCCATGGCGTTCGCCCAAACCGTGAGGCACGGAAGCATCACGATCATTGCGAGAAATTTCGGCGTGACCAAAAAGCGGATCGGGCTGATGGCCATCGTTTCCAACGCGTCAATTTCTTCGGTCACTTTCATGGTGCCGATTTCCGCCGCGAACGCCGAACCGGAGCGGCCAATCACGACGATGGCGGTAATGAGCGGGCCAAGTTCGCGGGACATGGAAACGGCAACGGCGGTCGCGACGTAACTGATAGCGCCGAAGCGGCGAAGTTCGTAGGCCGCCTGCAGTGCAAGGATGAGCCCGATGAAAAACGTAATTAGCGAAAGAATCGGCAGCGCGCGGACGCCGACATCCATGGCCTGCGACACGGCGCGTTGCGCCCGCAGCGGCTTGCCCTGGAACGGTCCGACGAGCGTGTAGTACGCGGCGCGCGCGCCGAGCGTCGCGAGCGATCCGACGTACGCGAGCGCGTTTGTAACGCCGCCGCCGATTTGTGACACCAATTGCGTCATGGTCCCCACACCCGGAAAGATTCAGGCGCGTCCCGCCGCTGCGTTCCATGCAGCGGCACGTTCAGGTCGCGAGCGCCTGCTCTTCGTTGTCGTAAATTTCGAAGATCTTCAGAAGGCGCGAAAGTTGCAGGACTTCGCGAGCCGAGGTGCTCAGTCCAATCAGGATGAACCGCGAGCCCACATCCCGCGAGGCTTTGAGCCCTTCCACGAGCGAAGCCACGCCGGAGCTGTCAATGTAGCGGACTTTGCTCAGGTTCATCACCACGCGCGGCGTACGCCTGTCCTTTACTTCGCGCAACAGCGCTTTGCGAACCGCCGGTGAATTCGCCAGGTCAATGTCTCCGGTCACGTCAAATACCGTCGCTTTGTCAAATTGCCGGCTTGAAATTTCCAATTTCATTTCTCCTTTGACCCTCACAATTGGGAAGAGTGCTTCGGCGTGCGAACGAATTTGACCAAGCGGAGACAGTTGGCCCCGTCCGCGCGCTGAAACTCCACGATATCCATACTTTGCTTGATGAAATGTAGTCCAAGTCCACCGGGTTTGACATCGTTCAGTTCGCGCCCGCACATTGTTGTTGGATCAATCGCCGGTCCGTGGTCGCTCAGCAGAATTTCCAATCCTTCCGCCGCCGCGCTGCCTGCGGGCAACTGCCGCATGGCGCGAATTTTCAATTCGATGGGCCGATCCGGCGCGCCCTGGTAAGAGTGGCGGATGATGTTGGTCAGCGCTTCGTCCACTGCACGCGTCACCGCGCGGCACTCTTCCGCCGAAAAACCGAATCCTTCGGTTAGGCGCTCGACCGCGCCGCGCACCGCACAAAGCAGGCTTGGATCGCTGCGCAACTCGAGCCGGAGCAGCAGCCCTTCGCCCGAGTGAGCGCCCGCCGCATTGGGTTGCGCGTTTCGCGTTTTATCCATCGTGTGTTAGAAGTTTCTTCCGCGAGTGAAGCTCGCTCAGCGCGACGGTTCCTTTATTTCCGCCAGCTACGCTGCCGGAGACGGCCTCTCCCATCTGCCACGGGGAACGGAAGCGATTCAGGAGGTTTTCAGGCCTGGGCTGCCCCTTGCAGGAAATACTGTATGCGTTCAGGACCGCCCATGCAATCCCTGGGACCGCACCGCAGCACACGCGGCCACTTCATATGATGATTCGGCCGGCACGGCGGTTATTGGGAAATTTTGCTCGCGGCCGGCCGTCGAGCCGCGAGAGCCGCGCTTTTCCCAGGCGGCAAACTAGCGTAAAATTCTATCTATTCAGCGGCGGTGGGAGTAGCTCAGCTGGTAGAGCGTCGGACTGTGGCTCCGAATGTCGCGGGTTCAAATCCCGTCTCCCACCCCATTTTTTCTCTCTCCGATTTCGGCCTTTTTGAACGGCCCTCAACTTTACGATCTAGGTCCAAGTGATAATCATCGAGTGCAGCGCAGTGCTGTTTGACATGGATGGCGTGCTTGTCGATTCCACTCCCGCGGTGGCGCGCGTATGGACGCGGTGGGCGGTGGTGCACGGATTTGCGCCGGACGAAGTCGTCCGCAAAGCCCACGGCCGGCCGAGCATGGCGACCATCCAGGAGTTGCTCCCAGATGGGGATCACGATGCCGAAAACCGCGAGGTTGAACGGCTCGAAATTGAAGATATCGTTGATGTAGTGGCCCTCCCAGGTGCGATTCGCCTGCTGGACGCCATCCCGCCACGATGCTGGGCGATTGTTACGTCCGCGACTCGCACGCTTGCCGAAGTCCGCTTGCGTGCTGCGGGATTGCCCGTGCCGCGAACCCTGATTACCGCCTCCGATCTGCAGAGAGGCAAGCCCTACCCCGACCCATACGTAAAAGGAGCGGAAGCCTTGCGGATCCCTCCGGAGGATTGCGTCGTCGCTGAAGATGCGCCGTCCGGAGTCCGCTCCGGCAAATCCGCGGGCGCGCGAGTCCTGGGGGTGCGAACGACGAGCACCGACGCGGAGTTGCTCTCCGCCGGCGCGGATTGGGTGGCCGACAATCTTGCCGCGATTTCGCTGGAACCGAACGTCGGCGCCGCGCCGATCGCATTTCGCCTCCGCAGCTGAAAACGAATTAGTCTGTTTGAACGTCATAAGAGGATAGAATTTCGCATCTCTTTCCGGACTAAAAATCTAAATTTACGAGGGAGTGGAATGGCGAATTACTGGAAGCGGCTCACAATATCCATGCTTTTCATGTCGTGCGTAGCAGCATTGCCGAGTTACGTCTGCGCGCAGGACAAAGATGCCAAGCCCGCGGACAAACCTGCCGACGCCGCGACGCCGCCTGCGGCAAAAGAAGAATCTTCGATCACTGAACACTCTATCAAAATCGGTGGTCAGACCATTCCTTACAAAGCTACGGCGCAAACGATCATGTTGAAAAACGAAAAAGACGAGCCGACCGCGCTGCTCTATTCCACCGCCTACACACGCAGCGACGTCAAAGACGTGAGCCAGCGCCCCATCGCCTTCGTGTATAACGGCGGACCTGGCTCTGCGTCGGTCTGGCTGCACATGGGCTCCTTCTCGCCGAAGCGCGTTATCACCTCCAACGCCGACTTCACTCCGTCCGCGCCTTACAAGCTGACCGACAATGCCAACTGCCTACTCGACAAAAGTGATTTGGTCTTCGTCGACCCGGTCGGCACGGGCTTCAGCCACGCCGTCGGGAAAGCCCAGGACAAAGACTTCTGGGGCGTGGATCAAGACGTGAAGTCGCTCGCGCAGTTCATCAACACGTACGTCAGCCGGAACAATCGCTGGAACTCGCCGAAGTTCCTCATCGGGGAGAGCTACGGCACGTTCCGCTCCGCGGCGCTTTCGAACTATCTGCAATCCCACGACGGCATGTACATCAACGGCATCGTGTTGATTTCTTCTGTTCTCAACCTCGGGGAAATTTCCTTCAATCCCGGCGAAGACATGCCGTATGTCTTCTACGTACCAAGTTACGCGGCGAGCGCCTGGTATCACAAAGTGCTTAAGGACCGCCCAGACAATCTGAGCGCATTCCTGGAAGAAGCGAAGCACTTCGCGCAAACCGTTTACCTCGAAGCGCTCGTGAAGGGCTCGCGCTTGGGCACGACGGAAAAAGCCGAAGTCGCCAAGCAACTTTCGCGCTACACCGGCCTGAGCGAAGACTATCTCGTTAACGCGAATCTGCGCGTAAATCTGTTTCAATTCATGAAAGAGCTGCAACGCAGCCGCGGGCTGACTACCGGCCGCTTTGACTCGCGCTATTCCGGCGCTTCGTACGACCTGCTCGGAGAGTTCGCCGAGTACGATCCGCAGGACGTGGCAACGAGCGGCCCCTTCACTGCCGTGTTCAACACTTACGTTCGCGAAGAACTCAAGTTCGGCCAGGACAAGGTCTATCACACCGGATCCGACGACGCAGGAAACAGTTGGGAGTGGAAGCACCGCGGCGGCGATAATTTTGGCTTTCCGGGTTCGCCGAACGTCGAAGGCGACTTGATTCAAGCCATGCTCACAAATCCGCACCTGCAAGTCGAAGTCGAAAATGGCCTCTATGATTTAGCCACGCCCTTCTTCGGCACGGAATACACCATGGAGCACCTCGGTCTCCCCGTTAAATTGCAGCAAAACATCCACCTGCAGTTTTACGACGCCGGACACATGATGTATCTGCGCGACGAAGACCTTGTAAAGCTCAAGACGAATATCGCCAGCTTCATCGATGGAGCTTCTAAGCAGTAGACGAAATTCGCGGAAGTCGTTTGGTCGGCCGCCAACCGGCCGATATGTGCATCGGCAAAGCCAAGTGGTTTCAACGCACGGCAAGTGCCGCACGTGCGGACGTTGCTACGTGCGTTCTTCGTTGCATCGCACCTGTACCAACAGCCAGTTGCCTCATTGACGCAGGTACTTAAGCGATTCTGCCAGCCTCTCCCATTTTCTTTTACAATTGACTTGTCGCGCAAAAACCGGGCCATCCATCATCAGACCGCTCCGGTCTGCCCGTCCGGCAGTCGCCCAGAATTACATCAACCATGGAAAACTCGAACCCCGTTCTTCCTGCGCAGAATCCGGTTCCCTCCGCGCCGCGCAATATTCCGACCGCCCAACTCGTCACGGCGATGCTGAAGGCCAGCAATAACGTCAGCGATTTGATTTTCTCGCCCGGCCGCGCGCCGCAAATCGAGGTGAGCGGCGAACTCGTCGAGCTGAAATTCAAAGGACTTGAAAGCCTGACGCCGCAGGACACCAAGTTCCTTGCGTATGACATCATGGACAAAAACGAAAGTTCCATCACCAAGCTCGAGCGTGATGGCTCTGCGGATCTTTCCTACAGCGTCGCGGGCGTCTCGCGGTTCCGGGTAAACATTTTCAAGCAGCGCGGAACGTGCGCCATAGTCATGCGCGTCGTGCCCAACCGTGTTCCCAACTTCGACGATCTCAACCTCCCTGCGGCACTGCGGGAAATCGTGCATTTGCGCAACGGCATCGTCCTGGTGACCGGCCCCACGGGATCCGGAAAGTCGTCGACGCTCGCCGCCATCATCGACAGGATGAATGAAGAAAAAGCGCATCACATCCTCACTATCGAAGACCCCATCGAATTTCTGCATCGCCACAAGAAAGCGACGATTCACCAGCGAGAACTACACGCCGACACGATGAGCTTCGCGCTGGCGCTGCGCGCCGCGCTTCGCCAGGCTCCCAAAGTCATCCTCGTCGGCGAAATGCGCGATCGGGAAACGATGGAAATTGCATTGGAAGCGAGCGAAACCGGCCACCTGGTGATGTCTACGCTTCATACCACCGATGCTTCGAAGACCGTCGAGCGCATCATCGGCGTGTTCCCTCTCGCCGAGCAACAGGGCATTCGCGTCCGCCTCTCGAAAGCATTCCGTTACATCGTCTCTCAGCGTTTGCTTCCAAAACTCGACGGCAAAGGCCGCATCGCGGCGATCGAAATCCTGAAATCCACGATGCGCACGCGCGAGTATATCGAGAAGGGCGAAAATGAGGGAAAGTCGCTGGTGGACGCGATGCGCGACGGCGTCACCGAAGGCATGCAATATTTTGACGGCGAAATTGAACGGCTCATTCGCGAGGGTATTGTTGACGCCGATACGGGGCTGACCTTCGCCACTAATGCCGGCAATCTGCGCCTCGAACTCGCGGACTTTCTGGAAGACGCGCGCAACCGCCGCGCGGCAGCGGGGCAATCGGAAGCTGTCGAGGTCGAAATCGAGCACTGACCGAGCCGCGATACGCTAGAATTCTGTCGCGGCGAATATGCATAACTTCCTTCAGCGCGGACTCTCGCTTTGCGTACGTAGAGATTCTTCGCTCCCACGATGAATCCGCTCGGAAGCCAATCGGGCACGCATTTCTGGCCGTCCGCGGAAACCGCTCTCGGATTGACCGTCGTTCTGGGCTTGCTCGCTCTCTGGAAACCTACGCTCGCGCGGGGATTCTTCGGCCGATTCGAATATTCGCTTTCAAGATTTGCCGAGCGGAAACGGCTCGCAGTCGCTGTGATATTTTTCGGCGTCATCGTTGTGCGCCTCGCGGTTTTGCCTCTACTGCCTGTCCCCGTTCCGGGCATTCACGACGAATTCAGCTACCTGCTCATGGCGGATACGTTCGTTCACGGCCGCCTCGCCAATCCACCGCACCCGATGTGGATGAGTTTTGAAACGTTTCACGTCAATTGGTTCCCGACGTATTCATCGATGTATCCGCCCGCACAGGGCCTCGTGCTCGCGATCGGCCAGCTAGCCGGGAGTCCGTGGCTCGGCGTGCTTTTGAGCGACGCCGCCATGTGCGCGGCAATTCTATGGATGCTGCAAGCGTGGATGCCCGCGCGCTGGGCTCTGCTCGGCGGAATATTCACAGCGCTGAATTTAGGAATCGCCAGCTATTGGATGAACAGCTATTGGGGAGGCGCGGTAGCCGCGGCCGGAGGCGCGCTTCTTCTAGGATCTCTGGCTCGAATTAAAAAGCGTCCGTCGGTCGGTGGAGCGCTCGTTCTGGGCTTGGGAGCCGCGATTCTCGCGAACAGCCGCCCATACGAAGGTCTTCTTTTCTGCGTTCCCGCCGGAATTTGGTTGCTCGCGTGGCTTTCGGGAAGAATCAAATCGCGTTTTTCATGGTCAACCCGCATTCGCACCGTGTTTGTGCCACTGAGCACTGTTCTCATTCTGACGGTTGCGTTCATCGGCTATTACAACTGGCGTCTTACGGGAAATGCGTTGCTGATGCCGCATGTCCTCAATACACGCACTTACCACACGACCCCACTATTCCTCTGGCAGCATGCCAAGCCCGAGCTGACCTACCACAACGAACAATTCGAGGATTTCTACAACGGTTGGGAGCGCGAGGATTACCACACGACGTGGAAAGATGTGTTGGGCGTGAGCACGGAGAAAATTGCGCGACTTAGCGTCGAGTTATTTTGGCCGGGCGCGTTATTTCTGTTGCCTGCGCTGGTGTTCGGGCTGCGTGACCGGAAAATGCGATTGCTCGGACTAACTTTAGCGCTCTGCCTAGCCGGAGTTTTTGCCGTGATCTGGTCGGCGCCGCACTACGCTGCGCCTATTACGTGTGTGGTCTACGCGCTGCTGGCGCAGTCTGTGCGGCATCTGCGGCTGATGAAGTGGGAGACGCGGCCGGTGGGAATTGCTTTGTCTCGCGCCCTTTTGCTGATCCTCATCCTCGAGACGGGCGTCAACGTTGGCCGCCGGGCTTGCGACCCCATGTGGTGGACCTGCACCGGCGATCCCAGCCGCGTGTACGTGCAAGACCAACTCCTGCGCATGCCGGGAAAGCATCTGTTGATGGTTCGCTATTCCGAAAATCACAATATTCACGACGAATGGGTGTACAACGGCGCCGACATTGACGGTTCGAAAGTCGTCTGGGCTCGGGAACTCGATGCGCAACAAAACGCCAGACTCTTCGCCTATTTCAAGGACCGCGACGTGTGGCTCGTGGAACCCGACACCGACAACAGGGAAGTCAAGCCGTACACGCCACCACCGGACTCGGATCCGTGAGTCCATAAACGATGCGGAGTTTGCGTTGCGCTATTGCGCTTCCCAATTCTTCAGCGTGATGCTTGGAATCAGCAGCACGCGCGTAAAATGATCTTCGGGCTCATATACGCGAGTGACCACACGCGACTGCGGAAGCTGCGGGCCGTCAACTGGAAACTTGGCAAGCCCAGTGGGATCGCGGAATGGAATATTTCCTCCAAAGTGTGTCAAGTTGTCGCCGAAATACCATCCCGAATACGGCGAATAATCGCCATGACAGGAGGATCGCGTTGGGTTTCGCTGGCCATTCGCCGGATTTTCGAGAAACAGCGTGGCGCACATCGGCCCGTGCCCGGGTTGCATGCAGCGAAGTTCGACGACCGTTTCTGCGTCATTCATTTTTGTCTTGCACCAGCCGAAGCCGGGCATGCGCTCGTTACCGCCGAGCGCAGATATCGAGTAGGAACGCGATAGCCCGAAAAGAGTCAACGAGTAGTTCAGTTCGGCGCGAACGGGTTGATCTTCCAGTTCGCGATAGATTGTCGTTGGCACTTGAATTTCCTGATAGAGGGGCGGTTCCGCGGGCTGCGGGCCTTCTTTAAGCACTTCTAGCCCCTCTCCGACTCCATGAAACGAGATTTTTCGGTCGGCGTTAGTCAAGCGCACCTCTACACGATCGGATATCAGAAATGTGTCGGTCTGGACGCCCGCAGCTCGCAAAGGCAGGAACACGCTCGTAAGCTCTTCCCCGTAGAACCGGCGCGGATGTTCCGAGGAGGCACCGAGTCCGGATGGGGATTTGAATTTTGCGAGCACGGCGTCGAACGCAAGAGAGATATCCGCTGCGGCGTTCAGTTTCGGCGAGAAATTCTTCTCGATAGCGAAGGCCGTTTTCCACGGCAGAAATTGCGTCGCAAGAATCGCAAAGCCAAACAGGAGAACCAAGCCGCGCGAGAGAGCGGTCTTTCGCTGAAAGTATTGAAGACTGAGAACGATGGCTGCCATAGCCAAGATCAGTGCGAATCGTGCAGTTTCTCCTACCCAACCAACGGCACTCCACGAGATCGACTCCAGCGTTCCGTGCGCACGGCCATTCAGATCGCTGGCTATGGCGATGAACCCAGTCATTAGGAAGGCGCAGCCACAGCCAAAAATGAATGCCTGCGTCATGTTCCTGGTCACCGACGCAAAACTGAAGAGGGGCAAAGTGAAAGCAAAAAGAAGAAATGTAAGCTGGTACAACGCGGCGGCGAGGGATACGCGGAACGAAAATCGGTTGGCAAGCCCCTGCCATAAAACCTCAAGAAAAACGGGACCATTGACCATGAGCACGACGAAGAGAAATTTCTCGGCCAGCAGATCGCGGCGCGAGACCGGCCGTACCAGCCAGTCCTGGCGAACGCCGGGAAGGGCGTCCAGATGGACGATCGCAGCGACGAGAAACATGCTCGCGAAAAACGCCAACATGGGCACAGCGTCCGCGAGCATGTCCAGTGTGGGATCTTGATTGAAAAGGCCGAGTTTGTGAATAATTGCCGAATCGCTCCAGTGAACGGCGGTTACGATCACTACGAAGATCCAAGTCAGCTTCCAGTCCTTCTTGAAAATGTGCCAGATCATTTTGCCCGCCTTTCGCTACGCGGCACCATCGCGCGCGGATTTCGCCAAAGTGGTGAAGATGGAGCGCAGCGGCATCGGCTGCGCGTCGATTTCCCGTACGCCTCTAATCCGCGAGCGGACTTGTTCGCCCAGGCCGTTTTCGTCAAAGCGCGTATCCACAAACGTCAGAACGTTTCCAAGCGCGCGTACGTCCATCCATCCCCTGGGCACGGCGTCAGGACGCGCGGCTTCCGCTTCGAGGGTTATGTGCACCTTACGGAATCGGCCGGTGAGATCGCTCATTGATTCCTGAAACAGCACCTTGCCCTCGTCGAGAAAGGCTACATGGGTGGCCACGCCGTCGATTTCAGCAAGCTCATGGGAAGAAATAAGAATGGTCATTTCGCCGGCTTGCCCAAGGAGTTCCTCCATGAATTCGTCGCGCACCAGAGGATCGAGTCCGCTGAAAGGCTCATCCAGCACCAGCAGTTTCGGGCGGTACGGCAGGGCGCACATCAGGGCCATTTTCATGCGCATGCCGTGCGAGAGGTTGCCGATTTTTCGCTCCAGCGGCAATCGGAGCTGACGCGCGATCGAGGTTTCCAGTTCACGGTCCCACGTCGGATAGAACGGCCGGAGGTAAGCAACGTACTGGCCGACGGTCAACCGCGATGGCATGTCCTGGTTTTCTGAAACGTACCCAATTTGCGCTAATTGTTGCGGCGAGAGTTTTCGCGAATCCACGCCGAGAAGCATGGCCTTTCCGCGGGACGGCTCAAGAATATTCATGAGGACTTTGATCGTGGTTGTTTTGCCCGCGCCGTTTGCCCCGATCAAAGCGAACGCGCTGCCTTCCGGGACATCGAAACTAAGACCGCGCAGCGCGTCAAACCGGCCAAACTTTTTCCATAGTCCTTCTACGCGAATCATCTGCGGCTCACCTCCTGGAGGGTTTCGAGCTTCGCCCACTGGTCATGGATGGCTTGCAGCACGTCTTCAATATCAAGATCCAGCCGCTTGGCCTCGACCACCAACTGCTCGACCTCTCGCCCCAGAAGGCGTTTGCGGTCGCCCCGGCGAGGCTCTGGAATTTGCGCCACCACGGTTCCAATACCTGGGCGCGCCTCGAGCCAGCGCTCCTGAATCAGGTGCTGTACGACTTTGTGCGCGGTGTTGGGATGAATCTTGAACTCCGCAGCAATCGAACGAACGGAGGGAAACGCCTGGCCTGCTTGCAGCTCGCCGCTGATAAATGCCTTTTTCGCCGCAAACAAGAGCTGCTCGAAAATGGATTCGCCCGGACGAATAGTAAGCCGGAACTGTGTCATACGCGTACTGTGACACACGGAACTGCGATTGTCAAAACGAAAGCGCGCGGTTCCCCAGCGTCCGTCCGATGTGCGGCTCGCTGGCTTAGCGGAAAGCCACCATCAGGTTGTTCAGTCCAAATTCGAAACGGCGATGGAGAAATTTCGAAAATCCGATCTGTCGCAGCATTTCCTGGAGCGATTCTACCGGAATGCGTTTTTGGTGTTCGTCGCTCTCCATTTCGTCACTGATTAGATGCAAGCGGTGAAGCACGTTGAGAATGGGATCCACCATTGACGACGGCCACGTCATGATAAGTGATCCGCCAGACGAAATGACGCGGAACGCCTCGCGCAACACGTTTTCCGGATCCGTCAGATGTTCCAGCACGGCGAGCATCACCACGTGATCAAACTCGCCCTCCGCGAACGGCAGCGGCGACCGCAAGTCTGCACGCACACGTTTCCAGCCACCACGAACGCCGTCTTCCACTTGGTCGTCGACGCCGACACCGGACGCTATCTTCTCCGCGGCGTAATTGAGGAACGCCGCTTCCAGTCCGCAGCCCAGATCGCAAACTCTTGCGCCCCTCCGGATATGCGGCAAGGCTGCGCGAAAGCGCATCCACGCGATGAAATGATCAATCCCCGTGTATGGCATTTATTTCAGTTCGTAATCGCCGATGTACGTGCCGCGGCTGATTCCGAGCATGCTCAGAAAGAACGAAGCAAAAATAATTTGCACGCCGAGAAACAGCCACATGGACCAAAAGAGGACCTGGCGAACTTGCGCCAGAGGACCGAATCCGCTTGCGGCCCATTGCCAGGTAACCCAGGCGCAACCCGCGAGGCCCGCAAGGAACAGCGCACCGCCGAGAAGCAAGCCCGACTCGAGCGTCACTCGTTTGAGCACGCGCTTCAGGGATACGGTGTTGCGGTCGAACCGCTCTGCGTAACTGAACACTTTCGCAAAAGAACCGATGGACAGGATTTGAGCGCCGAGAAGTGTGAAGATGACTCCGAAAATCATCGTGTGCACATCGAGGGCGATCCGCGTGGAAACGTGTCGCGGTCCCGGGAGCAGCCAGAACACTAGAAATAGTCCGAGTGTCATCAAGGCCGTACCAGGCAGGACGAAAAGCCAGTTCGGCGCGTACATCAGCATAAATCGCAAATGCCGCCAGCCGTCACGGAAGCTGCGCAGATGCGGCGGGCGACCGCGTTTATCCGGCCACAGCGTTATGGGAATTTCCGTAGTTTTCGCGCCAAGTTGCGCCGCCTTGATGACGAACTCCGACGCGAACTCCATTCCGGTGCTGCGCAAGTCCATGCGGTCATACACGGCGCGCGTGAATCCGCGCATCCCGCAATGGCTGTCGCCGATTCCCGCGTGAAAAAACAGGTTCAGCAGCCCGCTCAGAGCTGGGTTGCCCACATATTTGTGGTGCCATGGCATAGCCCCGGCCTTAATCTCTCCCCGAAACCGGTTGCCCATGACGACGTCGTACCCTTGCCGCCATTTTTCGACAAAGCGCGGAACGTCGCCAAAATCGTAACTATCATCAGCATCGCCCATCACGATGAACGCCCCACGCGCCGCGGAAATCCCCGCGAGCAGCGCCGCGCCGTAGCCGCGCTGCTCGACGCGAATCACTCGCGCGCCAAGTTTTTCGGCAATCTCGACCGAACTATCCGTCGAGCCGTTATCCGCGACGATCACTTCGCCGCGCAGTCCCGCCGATTGCAACGACTTCATCGCCTTTTCCACGCAGAACGAAATGGAATTAGCTTCGTTCAAGCAGGGGATCACCACGGAGACATCCGCCGGCGGCCCTGCGCTGACGTCAAGCTTTGTCGTTGTCTCCGTTTTTAGTTCTGTCGCGTGATCGATTGCCAAGCCCGGCTCCTCTTTGTATCACAACGTAATTGTTCGCTACTCACTACGGCATCGCACGGAGTGCCAGTTTGCTTTTTGCCGCGTGGCCGTTATGATTGCGGAGTTTTTTGCATCTCCCCTGAGACTTTACATTGTCTAACACATCGGACACAGATTCCGCCAGTACGCTGGCTGCTTCTCAACCGCACGGCTATGGCCATCTGCTCAAGGTTCTTGGCATGTGGTTTGGCATCGCTGCCGCTGTCGGCAACACAATTGCCGCCGGAATCGTGCGCGCGCCGGGGGACATCGCGCAGTGGCTTCCGAGACCAATTCTGTTTTTCAGCGTGTGGGTCATTGGCGGGCTCTACGCACTCGTCAGCGCTCCGTCTATGGCAGAGTTGGGCGCGGCGATCCCGCGCAGCGGAGGCCAGTACAATTTCTCCCGGCGCGCCATCGGCGAATACGCCGGGTTCATCGTTGGCTGGAGCGACTGGCTCTCCACTTGCGGCACTGCCGCAGCTGTCGCCATTGTCATCGCGGAATACAGCGGGGCTCTCGTTCCCGTTTTGGCGGGAGCTGTCAAATTGAAGGTCATCGCCGTCGGCGTGATCGTCGGCTTTTTTCTTTTGCAGTGGCGCGGAATCAGTTGGGGAAGCAGAACGCAGCTCGTCACCTCCGCTGTAAAGGCACTAGCGTTCCTGATCGTTGTCGTGGCGTGTTTTTTGCTGGGCGGCAACGCGCGTCCAATTTCGCCTTCTCCGATTCCTCCACCGACGCCTTCGGGATGGCCGTTGGCCATTGCTGTTATGCTCGGATTGCAGGCTGTGCTTTACACAATCGACGGCTGGGACGGGATCGTTTACTTTGGCGAAGAAATTCGCAATCCGGGCCGCGACGTTCCACGCGCGGTTTTTGGCAGCGTCTTTTCCATCATGGGAATCTATCTGCTGCTGAACGCCGCAGTGCTCTATGTCTTACCGATTAACGAAATCGCGGGCAACACATTTTCCGTGGGAACCGCAGTGAGTCGCGTGCTGGGACGCTATGGCGATCCCATTTTTCGTACCATCATGCTGATTTCGCTGCTCAGTTGCTTGAATGCGAACCAGTTGTTTTGCTCGCGCACGCTCTACGCCATGAGTTGCGACGGCCTGTTTTTCCGCCGTGTCGCCGGAGTCAACGCTGGAGGAACTCCGGTGCTCGCCCTTTTCCTGAGCACGGTTGTCGGTGTGTTGTTCGTGCTTGGCTCGTTCGAGCGCGTCATCGCCATGCTTTCGTTTTTCTTTGTGTCGAACTACGCGCTTTCCTACACATCGCTTTTTGTTTTGCGTAAGCGCCAACCGGAGATGGACAGACCGTACCGAGCGTGGGGTTATCCCTGGACGACGGCGATTGCACTGGCCGGCTCCATTTTATTCTTGGGAGGGTCTATGGCTACGGATCGGCAGAACGCGCCGCTGGCGCTGCTGCTGCTCGTGTGCAGCTACCCCGTGTTCCTGTTGCTGAAGCTGATGCAAAGTCGCGCGAGCGCCAACGCCGCAGCCAGCGGCTAACTGGGGACCTTTTCGGCGACGGTCTTGGCTTGCAGAAACAGCAGCAAATAATCCCGGCCGCCGGTCTTCGAATCAGTTCCTGACATATTGAATCCGCCAAACGGATGCGCTCCGACCATCGCGCCCGTGCATTTGCGGTTCAAATACAAGTTGCCAACGTGAAACGCTTCCTGCGCTTTCTCCAGCTTGGCAGGATTCTTCGAGTACACGCCGCCGGTCAGGCCAAACTCCGTGTTGTTCGCAATCTCCAGCGCGTGATCAAAATCCTTGGCCTTGATGACCGCCAGGACTGGCCCAAAGATCTCTTCCTGCGAAATCCGCGCCTTCGGAGCAACATCCGCGATAATCGTCGGCTGGATAAAATACCCGTCGCCCGCCGCGCGCCCGCCGCCGTGAACCACTTTCCCTTCCTTCTTGCCGACTTCAATGTAATCCAGAATTCCTTTCATCGCGGACTGGCTCACCACGGGTCCCATGTAATTGCCCGGATCCTCGCTCGGACCAACGGTGATTTTCCTGGTACGCTCGACGAGTTTCTGCACGAACGCGTCGTAAATTTTCTCCGAAACAATCGCCCGCGAACACGCCGAGCATTTCTGCCCCTGATATCCGAACGCCGATTGCACCACACCTTCGACGGCCGACTCGACGTCGCCCTCTTCATCCACGATGATGGAGTCCTTGCCGCCCATTTCGAGCACGGTCCGCTTGATCCACACTTGGCCCGGCGAAGTTTTTCCGGCAAGTTCGCTGATGCGCAGTCCCACTTCTTTCGATCCCGTGAACGCGATGTAGCGCGTTTTCGGATGCTTAACCAGCGTGTCGCCGACTTCGCCGCCCGGCCCGGTCAAAAAATTCAACGCTTCCTTGGGAATCCCCGCTTCGTATGCGATTTCCACGAACTTCGCCGCAACTGTTGGCGTGTCGCCCGCGGGTTTCAGAACCACGGTGTTGCCCGTGACGAGCGACGCCATGGTCATCCCCGCCGCGATCGCCGCGGGAAAATTCCACGGCGGAATCACCACGCCGACGCCAAGCGGAATGTACTTCAGATAATTCTTTTCGCCCTTCATCGGCGTCACTTTTTGCGGTCCCGCGAGGCGCAGCATTTCCCGTCCGTAGAACTCGCAGAAGTCGATCGTCTCCGCGGTGTCCGCGTCCGCTTCCGGCCACGTTTTTCCAGCTTCGTAGCAGATGAGCGCGTTCACCTCGAATTTTCGCTCGCGCAGAATTTTGGCGGTGCGGAACAGGCATTCCGCTCTTTGTTCCGCCGGAACCCGCTTCCATGATTCGAACGCTTTGCTGGCTGCTTCCACCGCTTCCGCCGCCATTTCCGGCGTGGCGGTCTGGAAAACTCCGATGACCTGCTCCGGGTGCGACGGGTTCGTGGACGTGCGTTTTGTGGCCGTCGTGACTTTGTGCCCGCCGATGTACATCGGATACTCGCGCCCGAATTCCGACGCGACCTTTTTCAGTGCGTCTTCCATGGCTTGGCGGTTCTCGGGCTTCGAGAAGTCCACAAACGGCTCGTTGCTAAACTCGGACACGTGAATTCTGGCTTCGGCAGTGGCCATGGCGATTTTCCTCCGCGCTACACAAGCAGGTGATTGTACTTCGACCCGCAAACACGCCACAAGCCGCGCTCGTTCGGGAAGCGTATGCCGGACTTAGCTCCCCATCACGCAACTCGGTAACGACGACCAGTTACAAACCCGCGCGCCACCACTCGTCGTTGCCCTCTACTTCGACTTCCACGTAACTTTCATCTGCAAGTTTCAAAGTCTCGCAAAAATTTCGCTGTCCCATCAATTCCAGATATTTTTTCCCGTGATATTGGCCGGCACCCAACTCATGCGAATCCGGACGCATGATCAGCGCTTTGTACCCAGCCACGATGCAGCGCTGCAACTTTATCGTTTCGTGGTCATTCATCTTCTGGTTTCGCGGGTATTCCTCCGGATAGATGAATGCATCCGCCCGCACGATATATTCCTCGGAAATTGTCACATTCAGCGTTCCGGGCGCGAGGTTCGTCAATCCCGTGCGCTGCTCAATGAGTTGCATCACCGGCGCCAGGTTGAGCGTCGCCTCGCCGTAGCCGCTCGTGACTTGTCCTCGGAAAACCTTCATCGTTCAAATCGGAGTCCGCGTTTCAGCGCAGCGCGTGAATGATTTCTTTCGCGGCGTTTGCTCCCGATGCTCCCGTCAACCCGTTTCCCGGGTGCGTTCCCGATCCACACAGGAAAAGTCCGCGAATCGGAGTTTTATATCTCGCCCAGTCCAACACGGGACGCATCGTAAACAACTGATCTAGCGCCAACTCGCCATGGAAAATGTGTCCGCCGGTGAATCCGTAAATGGAATCCAGATCCTGCGGCGTGATGACTTGCATGTGTTCCACCAGGCCCGGCAGATTCGGCGCGTAGGCCTCAAGGGTGCGAACCACCGTGTCGCCGAGGTCGCGCCGCCGGGCGCTCCAATTCGCCTCCGACTTCACAATCGTTTTTCCGTCCGCCGCTGCTCCTGCAAGTTTGAACGGCGCAAATTGCACGTATGCCGATAAAACGTGCTTGCCGTCCGGTGCCAGCGCTGGGTCGAGCAGCGTCGGAATCGTCACGTCGAGATACGGCGCGGCGGAGAATTCTCCATATTTTGACGCGTCGAACGCCCGCTCCAGATAATCGATTTCCGGCCCGATATGAATTCGTCCGGAAAGCGCGCGCAGGCCGTCTTCCGAGTTTTCCAGCGCGCGGAATGCCGGCAAACTGCCCAGCGCCAGGTTCACCTTCGCAACTGTCCCCGCTGCCCGTAGATTCCGGATGCGCAAAGCAAACGTAGGATCGAGCTGCGTCGTGTCCAGCAGCTTGAAAAATGTGCGTTTCGGATCCACGCCGGAAACTACCGCTTCCACATTAATTTCTTCGCCGTCCGACAAGGCCAAGCCCGCGATTGCGCCGTCTTTTACGCGGATGTGCTGCACTTCTGCGTTCGTGCGAATTTCCGTGCCGGCCTGCCGCGCGCATTCCGCCAGCGCGTTCGTCAATGCGCCGAGGCCGCCGCGTGGAAACGCCGCCGGACCAACTGGATGGTGATCAAATGCCGCGCGCAACAGCAGCACCGCCGTAGAACCCGCCGACCACGGCCCCATCGCTGTTCCAAAAATTCCGCGCGCTGCAACGACGGCGCGCAGCAATTCCGTGTCGAAAAATTCCGCGACGAAATCCGCCGCGGCCATCGGACCCCAGCGCAGTAGATTGAAGATGCCTTCTTTCCCGAGGTTTCGTGCATTTCGCCCGGTTTTGAGCAGGTTCCACAAATCTTCCGGCGATGGCGTGTCAATCGCCGGCGGAGTGATCGAGCACAGCTCCTTGAAAAATCCCGCCAACTCCGCGAGCGTCGTTGCGAATTGCGCGTATTTCGACGCGTCTTTTTCTGAAAGCCGCGCGATCGCAGCGGCGGTTTTCGCCTTGTCGTCATAAAACAGCAGCGATTCCCCGTCCGGGCGCGGAGCGAACAGTCGCGGGTCGGGACGAAGGAGGTCGTACCCGAACTTTTCAAGTTGTAGATCGCGCGCAATATCCGCGCGCAGCGGGCCTATAGTGTGTGCCAGCGTCGAAACACGAAAGCCCGGCGCGAATTCTTCGGTGATGGCGCCGCCGCCTGCGATTTCGCGCCGTTCCAGCACTAGCGGCTTGAACCCGCCCTTCGCTAGATACGTCGCCGCGATGAGTGCATTGTGTCCGCCGCCGATAAATGCCACGCGCTGTCCGATGGGCATGACTAATTCCCGCTCCCGGATGCGCGACCGTGGCTTGCGCCCTTCCACGCTTTCAATATCACCTGGCTGGCGATGCGTCCCGGCGCGCCCATAATTCCGCCGCCCGGATGCGTCGCCGAGCCGCACATATAAAGGTTAGCGATTGGCGTCCGGTAGTACGCCCACCCAGGCACCGGTCGCAGGAAGAAAAGCTGTTCGAGCGAGAGCTCACCCTGAAAAATATTTCCCTGCGTCAGGCCAAATTCGCGCTCCAAATCGAGCGGCGTAAGAATCTGTCGCCCCACAATGATTTTTTTGATGTTCGGCGCGAACTCCGCGATTGTGTTCACTACGGCATCGCCGAACGCTTCGCGTTGCTCGTCCCACGTCCCCTTGGCCAGCTTGTACGGTGCGTATTGCACAAAACACGAAAGAACGTGCTGGCCCGGCGGCGCAACACTCGGATCGGTCAAACTCGGAATGACGATGTCAATGTACGGCTTTCGTGAAAAATTTCCGTACTTCGCGTCGTCGTACGCGCGTTCCATGTAATCTATGCTCGGCGAAATCGAAATCGCGCCGCGCAGGTGGGCTCCCGCGCCGTGCAGACACTTGAATTCCGGCAATCCATCCAGCGCCAGATTCACTTTGCCGGAGGACCCGCGAAACTTGTAGCGTCGTACGCTTTCGAGAAAATCTCCCGGCAGTTCGCTCGCCTCCAGAAAGTTTTCGAACGTCAAGTGTGGATCCACGCTGGATGAAACCACGTTTGCCGATAGCTCTTCCCCGCTCTGCAGCGCCACGCCCGTCGCTCGCCCGTTTTTTACCAGTATCTTCGCTACGCCCGCTTGCGTTCGAATTTCCACGCCTGCTTCGCGCGCCGCGGCCGCTATGGAGTTCGAAATCGCCCCGGTTCCGCCGCGGCTGAATCCCCACGAACGAAATGCTCCATCAATTTCTCCCATGTAATGATGCAGCAGCACGTAGGCCGTTCCCGGCGAACGAATCCCCAAAAACGTCCCGATAATTCCCGAAGCGGACATCGTCGCTTTCAGCACGTCCGTTTCGAACCATTGGTCGAGAAAATCGGCCGCGCTCATCGTCATCAACTGCACCAGCGTGTACCGTTCGTCCGAGGAAAGTCCGCGGAATCGCTGCATCAGAAAGTGCAGTTGCCGCAAATCGCCCGGCCTCAGTGTCGTGGGATCCGGCGGGATCATCGAAAGCAGCGGCTTCACGAACCGGCACATCGGCGTCATCATTTTCGAGAATTCGTCGTACGCCTCCGCGTCCACTCGCGAATGGCGCCGGATTTCCCGCTGTGTGCGCGCGTGATCGTTCATGCGCCACAGAAAATTGCCATTCGGCATCGGCGTGAACGTTCCATCGAGCGGCAAAATTTCCAGCCCGTGCCGCGGCAAATCCAGTTCACGAATGATTTCCGGCCGCAGCAGCGAAACTACGTAGGAACATTCGGAAAAAAGAAATCCCGGAACGATCTCTTCCGTCACTGCCGCGCCGCCCAGCACGTGCCGCCGCTCCAGCACCAGCACTTTCTTCCCGGCGCGCGCCAGATAAGCCGCGTTCACCAGCCCGTTGTGCCCCCCGCCGATCACAATCACGTCATACCGCTGCGTCATGCAGACAATCTCCGCTCCACGCCGGCACTTCTTTAAATCTCAGTTGAATTGGAATCGGCACATTCTACTGGCAGCCGCACGGAAGGCACAAGGTCCGCCCCAAATATCGCTCGGTCACTTTCGCGGGACGTGGATTTTGAGACGCAACGGCTTCGCGAGCCGTCCAAAATCTGAATCTGTGGTGAATTCGGTCTACTCTCTAGCAATCGCCACACCGCAAATTAGCACGTCGGCCACGGAAACCGTTACTCCTCGGGATTTGCAGCGATTACTTGCTACGGCTGCTGCTTCGTGGTCAGTTGTTGCGATGCCCGCATCTGGAAATGCTCGAAGGCGCGTCTGGAGTTTTTCGTATTGCCGAGGATTTCGCACGCCCGAGAGTACTTCCTTCCCGATAAGCCCCACGAGTCGAACGTGCCCTTCGCCAATCAATTCAGCTAACTCTCTGGCGATCAAGCGCGCCGCCACGTTCTAGTCTCCCACTTTCTGTCGCAGCGCGCGCAACCACACCGATGTATCAACAAGTGTGTTCAAGCGCGTGTTTGCCGCCGTGCCCGTGTGTAGCCGTACGATGCATCGTAATCAATCGTTCCGAATAAGGACACGATCTTCTGCTACTTGCGGCGCTGGATGTATTCGCCAAGCGCGGCGTTGACATCATCCTTCTTGGTGCGATGCCGCCCTAATTTTTTTGGCTTCTTCAATCAATCGATCATCGAGCGCGAGGTTTGTGGGCAGAACGACCCTCGGCCAAATTCTACACATCAGTATGTGTAGGCTTAAGTGTGGATTGTACTGCTTCGGCGTTACCGACTCGCGCAGTTCGCTTGATTCATTTTGGTTCGCCGTCTTCCCAATGTGGAACATCCGAGCTGGCGGAGCCATCGCAACTCTTCCGCTCTTTTCTAACGGCCGCCATTCGTCGGCGCTAAATAGCAGACTCTTCATAAACTTACCGGGAATGGCTCGAACCGCCTTTGTCTACTCAGTGCTGGTCCATCGCGTGCATTCGCCCGAGTGAGCGACGCACTCCTCCCATTCGCGCGCCGCTGCTGAGGTATGGACATGCATCGGAGAGACTGGATCGCAAACGCACTCGGATGCTTGGTGTATTCGGATGCCAGCGTAGCCCAGAAATTGTTTCGATCTGCATTCTCGGAGCCCATAGGTGCCGCCGATATTCCCGCGCTCGCCGATGCGGAAATTGTCGAGGACGTTGCCCAAAACACTTCTTCCGCGCTCCCGAGCAAAGAAATTCTGCAGCGGGTATTCAAACGGGAGAGCCAGCAACTAGAAATCATCAAAGATTACGCGCCCTTCATTGAGACCTATATCCAAGAGCAGCAATCAAATCCAGTCACAGGTACTGCTCCTCGTCGCGACTTTTACTTCCTCGGCCAAGCAGACTTTCGAGGCAAGGATATGAAAGTTCACTCGATGCTGCAGCGCAGCCACAAAGGTTCGATTATGTGGGAATACGAACCTGCCGGATTTCTGCAAATGGCGTTTGCCGACTACGGCGGTTTCAATGAAGACAACTATAGGCTTCTGCTTCCAGAGGAGAGCGGACGGCGTGAGTTTCTTGGCGAAGTTCGCTGCTACGTTTTTGATGTGCGGCCCGCGCCGAAGGCCCGCGGGTCCCGATTCGTCGGGAGTATCTGGGTCGAAGATCAGGATTTCACCATTGTGCGGGCCAACGGAGTGTATACGCCTGAGCGGAAATTCAGCCTGAAAAATGGCAATGAGTTCGCGGAACATTTTGATTCTTGGCGCAGCAACGTAA
>Ga0209166_10000451_pt1 | contig 45967 bp, 24 predicted proteins | sample Coa_R1_3_FD_187151 | JGI IMG/M metagenome (GOLD analysis project Ga0209166, IMG submission 187151) | Surface soil microbial communities from Centralia Pennsylvania, which are recovering from an underground coalmine fire - Coalmine... | ecosystem: Environmental > Terrestrial > Soil >...
GGCGGAATCGACGGACGACCTACTTTGGAATACATCTTGGCGAACTCCGGCGAGAGTTCCTTGAGTACCTTGTCTACCATCGCGCGGATCGGCCGCAGCGGATGATCTTTGCGTACTCGCTGCTCCGGAGAAATGTAGCTAAAAACATATCCTTGCTGTTGATCGTTTCCTCGCATGCTCAATGAGACGCACCGCGCGCCGCCTCGTTAAGTAATTTCCGCCTTTTTCAGCAGCCTGCTAGGAGGCAAACCATGAGTTCCCGTCTATCACAGCCGAAATATTGGGTGCATTCTTGAAATGTGGGAGCAAGGCCTACTTCAAGTCTTCAGGACAAATCGGAGAAGCTGACGAGCTCGTGAATTTGCGACGAGAGGTTGGATAAGAGTTGCGAAGCGTGTTCGACCAGAATTCGTCCCCTCCCGCATGTATAGGCCAATATTGGATTCAGTCAGATTTAGAAGCTGCAGCGTTGAATGACGAAATTGATGGCATCGTGAGGCGGGACGAGCCACGGGATTTTTGTGAGGCTGCGATCGGCAATACGCCAATTTCCTTTAGTGCATGAATGTAAAATCCTCAAAATCATCAACGCGGTGGCTACACTCGGCAAATCGATTCCTCTGATTTCAAGCACACGCGTCATGAACGCAAACTTTCAAGATCAAAATCGGAACGAGATTCTACTCGCAAGGAAGGAGCCAACAAGTCTCACGAGCTGATCGAATATCCGTGAGCGCGAATCGTTTCGACGGCCTGACTTCTACTCCCGGCGTCTACCTGTTTGAGTATTCGATGGATGTGGTTCCGCACGGTGAACTCCGAAAGATTTAGGTGGGAAGCGATTTCCTTATTTGTGAGGCCTTTGGCGACAAGAGCGACCAACTGTTGCTGGCGTAAAGTGAGATCTGGCTTTGGCGGCGTAGTCTGGAAAAGCGTCTCGCTGGGCATTTGAGCCACGAATCGAAATAGCGTTGAGCAAAGCTGGGGAGGACAGACGGCCTCGCCGCGGAATACGGCGCGCACAGCCGAAACCACGTCCGAGGCAGAAGCGTCTTGCAACAAATAACCGGTCACGCCGGCACGAACGGCTGACAGGAAGTGTTTCTCGTCGGGTTCCCTGGCGATGACGACGGTTTTAAAAGCAACGCGATCTGCATTCGCGACAGTGGCAATCGCAGAGAGCCACGGGGATTGCAAGGAATCGATGATCAGGACATTGCATTGGGAATCTTGCACAATGCCGACGGTCGCGTCAGTATAGCCACTTTGTCCAACGACCAGAAGATCGGCACGCTTAGAGAAGAGGCGGACAAGCGCTTCACGCAATAGTCGGTTCTCGATAACTAGGAATGTACGAATCGACGAACTGGGGACAAGCTCGTGCATTGGGCTGGTAAGTTTCGGCCGGACAGATTGCGCTTTGGTGAGCAAAAGGTGACCAGCACATCAAAGAGCTGAAGGCCGCAAACTCGCGATAAGTTAAGCAGTTTCTGGGCTATTGTCAAGCAAAAGCTATTCTCTAATGCGGTAATCTTGTAAATATAAAATACTCCATTCTTTAGCAATTTCGATGCAATGGATGCGCATTCTGAGTGCTGTATTTGGACGAGCGTTTTCCTTCCTACACCTATACGTCTTGTTCGCGGGCATCCGTTCGACGGAAGGGTCCCAGTGAAGTGTCGCCCGTAGCCGACAGTTATCGCGATGGATAGCGAACCAAAGTTTCGCTAGGGTCGAAATTGGTATACAGCGGTTGCCTGGCAGTTTCTCAGCTAGTTCCAGAGTAGTTCATACCAATGGTTTGGATTTGATTCTTACGCCAATTGCCTGCGACTCAGATACTTGGGCTGCAGGGAGTGCGCGATGGAAAAGATTATACGTGTCCTGGTAGCGAACCGCCCCCGGCTCATGCGCGAAACAATTCTTGCGACTTTTGCAGATCAAGCGGACGTAGAGATCGTCGGCGAGGTTGCGGATGACTCAGAGATTATCGAGAGTGTGAAACGAACCAAGCCAAATTTCGTAGTCATTGCGCTCGACCAGCCGGGAAGCAGGCCGCGGGTCTGTGATGATTTGCTTCGAGAGCACCCCGACGTGCGAGTGATTGCGGTGGCGCCGGCGAAGAATTACGTCGTTTATTACTGGGCATCTTTGGATATTCATGCGAGCAGCATTGAAGCGTCCGAGGAAGGGGTACTCGGCGCATTGCGCAATAAGCTAACCGCAAGCAAGACGAATTGAATGGTTAAGTGCCCGGCCCAGGGAGAGAAAGTATGGTCGCTAGCCGAAAACTGATGCGGAAAGTTCAATGCTTTTGTTTAGGGCTGCTGCTCTGCGCGCCTCTTTATGCGCAGCAGCAAGACGAGAAATCGAGCCAAGTCCGGAGTGAAGGCCAAGCAAGTTATCGCGTGAAGGAGCCGTCGGATCTAGCTCAAGAAAATTTCAACCGGGTAGCGGCCTCCGCCAGTCAAATTCGAGTAGTCCTCGCCAAAGACGAGGGACTGCTCGTCGAACTCAAGCGTTGGATCGCAAAAGAAGCTACCGATAATGGCCAGGTTGTGGACGATGCGTACCTAACGGATCAGGCTGTGTTTGAGCGCCTGGAGCAAGACGTTACGTTTCGCTCCGTGGCCACGCGTCTCCTACAAAAATATGGCTATTTACTGCCGACTTCGAATCCAGACTCCGACGTTGCCAAAGAAAAGGAATTGATCCTCAAGGAGCGCGCGCGACGCTTGGTTCAAATCGAGGCGCAGGAGGATTCGGAGTCGCTCCGGCCACAAGGAAGCAACAGGGACCTCGAGCAAACGGGCGCATGTGATCCGCGTCGCGACGCAGATTGTCCGCAGCGGCAGCCGGCAAATCGGAGCCAAATGACAAGTGCTCCCCCCGGCTTGTCGGCGCCGAAGACGAATCAGCAGCCGTTGCCGGAACAATTGCCGCAAGAACAGAGCCCGCCGCGCATCATGCAAGCGGACGGATTGACGCAGCCCCAGGACTCGACGAACGGCGCTAATTTGCCGGGAAACTATGAGCTGGCTTCCAACCCTCTGAATCGGAACGCTCAATCCATGGAGGGTTTTCCTTCCGCGGGTGGAACTGCAACTGAGGGCTTGTCGCTTCCTCAAAATCTTCCTCTCTCGAACCGGCCAGTGGGTGCGGCCAGCGAAGGTACGGAGCCAACAAACGAAATTAAGCAACTACGCCACGCCATATCCTCCGGAGCCCGAGCCACCGAAGAAGACGCCGTTCCCGTGAAAATGTCGCATCGCGCCAATCCTTATGCGGACATTCCGTCGCTTTACGACATGTACGTGCAGGCTTCGGTGCGCCAGAAGCCCACGGAGCGATTTGGCTTGGCGGTTTTTCGGAACGTGGCCAATGACCCGGAAGCACTGCCCATGGATCTTCCCGTCGGTCCCGACTACGTAGTCGGTCCCGGGGACAGCTTGGAAATCGATATGTGGGGAGCAGTCTCCCAGCGCTTGTTCCGTTCTGTCGATAGGGAAGGTCGCGTATCTTTGCCGGAAGCTGGGCCACTCTTGGTCAGCGGCCGCAATTTGGGCGATGTCCAGCAAGCCGTGCAGCGAGTGCTGCGGACCCAGTTCCGCGATGTCTCCGCCGATGTATCCGTATCACGTCTGCGGACGGTGCGAGTCTACGTGGTTGGCGACGTAGCGCAGCCCGGGGCGTACGACATAAGTTCCCTCTCGACGCCGCTAAACGCGCTTTTTGCCGCAGGTGGAATTACCAATCGAGGTTCGCTGCGAGCTCTCAAACATCTTCGCGGCAATCAGCTTGTTGAAGAAGTCGATGCTTACGATTTGCTGCTGCACGGCGTGCGCTCCGATATGCGCCGATTGGAGAACGGCGACACGTTGCTGGTTCCTTCCGCTGGGCCGCAAGTTACCGTGGATGGAATGGTTCGCCGGCCTGCCATGTACGAACTGCACGGAGAAAAGTCGCTGGCGGAAGTGCTTGAACTCGCCGGCGGAATTTTGCCAACTGCCGCTCTGCGCCACGTTGAAGTTCAGCGCGTGGAAACCCATGAAAAGCGGACGATGCTAGCCCTCGATCTCTCGCCGAAAGGGGGCGACGAATCGGCTCAGAAGCAGCTCGATGCATTCTTCGTTCAGGACGGCGACGAAGTGCATATTTTCCCCATCGCGTCGTACAACGAAGATGCGATCTATCTTCAGGGACATGTTCTGCGGCCTGGGCGTTATTCGTACAAACAAGGAATGCGGCTGTCCGACCTGGTCGGCTCGTACAAAGACTTGTTGCCGGAGCCGGCCCCGCACTACGCAGAAATTGTCAGGCTGAATCCGCCGGACTTTCGCCCAAGCGTCGAGAGTTTCGATCTGTCTGCAGCTCTTGCGAACCCCGCTGCAGCTCCAAAACTCGAGCCGCTTGATACCGTTCGCATTTTCAGCCTGTACGACTTTCAGCCGGCTCCGGAAATTTGGGTCGGCGGCGAAGTTCGCGTTCCGGGGAAATACCGCACGTCGGGACAAGTGCGTTTAAAGGACGCAGTGTTTCTTGCTGGCGGCGTAACGCAAGACGCTTCGCTCGATTCCGCGCAGCTTTTCCGCACGCAGCTCGACGGCACGATGAAAATCCTAAGCGTGAACTTGGCTGGGGCGCTGGCCGGAAATTCTGCTGACAATCTGCTGCTTGAACCGCGCGACCGCCTTATTGTCCATCGTAACTTGGCCCAAGTGGATCCTCCCACCGTCTACGTCAAGGGCGAAGTTGCTAAACCGGGCCGCTATCCCCTTACCGCCAACATGCATGTCGAGGACTTGGTTCGCGTGGCCGGTGGCTTGAAGAAGAGCGCGGACTCGGAAATCGCCGACTTGACCAGCTATGCCGAAAGTCATGGTCCAAAGCCCGTCGCCAAAAGCACGGACATCAAACTCTCGGCCGCGATGCAAGGCGAAAGTGCGGCGGATTTGCCGCTGCACGATGGTGACGTCCTCACTATCCGCGAGAACCCAGGATGGAGCGACATCGGCGCGATGGTGACGCTGAAGGGTGAAGTGGAGCATCCGGGGACTTATGGTATCCGCCCTGGGGAGAGGCTCAGCTCTGTCTTAGCAAGAGCGGGCGGCTTCAATGCCCAGTCGTATCCATACGGAGCGGTGCTGATGAGGCGCGAAGTCCGCGAGCTGGAGATGCAGTCTCGCACCGAACTGGTTCAGCGCGTCAAGGCGGAGCAAGTGAGTCTAAAAACCTTGCCGGAGAACGATGCCGACCAGAAGAACGCGAAATTGACGGCGATCGCGGAATCCGAGACCACGCTTCAACAGTTGCAAGCGAACCCACCGGTCGGTCGCGTCGTGATTCACATTCGGCCGGATTTGAAAGAGTGGCGCGATACAACGAGGGACCCGGCTGTCCGCGATGGCGACGTCCTGTTTGTGCCTAAGAAAGCGGGGTACGTCATGGTGAACGGCCAGGTATTCAATCCAACAGCGGTCGGCTATCAATCCGGAAAGAGTGCCAGGTGGTATCTCAGCCAAGCCGGTGGATTGACGCCGTTGGCGGACAAGAAATCCGTATTTGTGATCCGTGCGGACGGATCCGTGATCGCCGCCAAGAACAACACCAGCGGATGGTGGAGCGGAGACCCGTTGAGCGCATCTCTCAGACCGGGCGACACGGTTGTGGTTCCTGAGAAAGCGCCAAAGATCGGAGGCCGGAACTGGTCCGCGATCATGCAATCTGCGCAACTGGCTTCGTCTGTAGCCCTGGCTGTAGCGTACATCCATCCGTGATGTGAGGAAGCTTTGCGAACGGCAAAAAATATCGTGCTTGTTCTCGCGTGGCTGGCCGCCAGCTGGCTCCCAGGCGCGGCCTCTTTTGCTGTTCCGTGCCCGCAGGATCCTCCAAAGCAGGACGAAGCGGCGCCGGCAAAAAGAAATGCCGAAGCGGACGAAGCTAAATCTAAAGAAGAGAAATCCAAAGAAAACTCGGGCGCAATCAATAACGAGAACTCGGTTGCAATCAAACAGGATCCAGACTTTTCTCCAACCGAAAGTCATAGTTTCACGCACTTGACGGGAGAATTCCTGCAGGACCAGAAACAAATCTGGACAAGCCCAGCGAAGCTTAGATTATCGGACACGGAGTGGCTTGTGCCCATTTCCGGAATCAGCGCGGGACTTTTCGTCACCGACCGCGATTTCAGCAAGCACCTGTCGCAGAAACCCACCACAATTAGCCATTACAAGACGCTCTCGAACGCCGGTATTGGAGCACTCGTTGGAAGCGGCGCGGGAATGTGGCTCCTCGGCCATGTCTCGCACAACGAACACTGGAGTGAGACCGGATTTCTCGCCGGCGAAGCGGCGCTCAACAGCCTCGTCGTGGTTGAGAGCATGAAGTATTCGCTGCAACGCCAGCGGCCGTATCAGGGCGATGGCGGCGGCTCGTTCTTTCAGGGCGGCGGAACCTCGTTTCCTTCGGAACACGCTGCTGCAGCATGGTCCATTGCTGGAGTGATTGCGCACGAATATCCCGGTCCGCTGACAAAAATATTCGCCTACGGTCTGGCATCTCTGGTGGATTACTCGCGCGTGAAGTCACGCCAGCATTTTCCTTCGGATGTGTTTGTAGGTAGCGTGATCGGAAATCTCGTCGCCCAGAATATTTACACCTCGCGTCATGACCCCGAGCTCGGCGGCGAAGCTTGGCGATCCATCAGTCAAATCTTTCGCGGCGATGGAACCCATTCGCGAGCGAATCAAGGTTCGCCCTACGTCCCTCTCGATAGTTGGATTTATCCGGCGTTGGATCGCCTCGCAGCCATGGGGCTGATCGACAGCGGCTTTGCCGGCATGCGTCCCTGGACACGCAATGAGTGCGCGAGGTTGCTCGGAGAAGTGGGGGAACACCTCAACGGAGGAATCGGCGGAGCGGAAGCCGAGAATCTCTACCGGATGCTCGAAACTGAATTTCAGAGCGAGCTTGAGGGTGCGGGTGGAGCCGACCGTCCTCGCGCCCGGCTGGAGTCAGTTTACGCCCGCGTTACTGACATCTCTGGACGGCCGCTTACCGATGGCAATCACTTTGGTGAAACTATCACGAATGATCTTGGCAGGCCTTACGAGGAAGGCTTCAACTCGGCGGATGGTATATCGGCCTGGACAACGAGTGGCCGCTGGGTTGGCTATGTTCGGGCGGAATATCAGCACTCTCCATCCGCCCCGGCGGAACCGTTGACCGCTCGTCAATTTATGGTGTCTGATGGCCTCCCCGGCGTTCCGCCCGCGACTCCATTTGCAGCAGTAAATCAGGTTCAGTTGCTGGACGCGTACGTGGGGTTGACCTTCGACAATTGGCAAGTTTCCTTTGGTAGGCAGAGCTTGTCGTGGAGCCCCATCGAGAGTGGACCACTAATGTTCAGCGACAACGCCGTGCCGATCAACATGTTTCGCATCAATAGGGTTTCTCCGTTCAAGCTGCCTAGCGTTCTGGGCTGGTTGGGTCCAATGCGGATAGAAGTGTTCCTCGGGCAACTTGCCGGCCACCAATTCGTATTCGACAACATTACGGGCCTTACCGGTCAATTCGGACAACCTCTGGTTCGTCAGCCTTTACTCCATGGAGAGAAACTCAGTTTCAAACCAACGCCAAACTTTGAATTCAGTGTAAATGAGACGACGGTTGTCGGTGGCGGCCCGACTCCATTCACTTGGCACAACCTGCTTACAAGTTACAAGGATTTGCTTATCGTTCCCGAAGGCAGCACGGCAGTAGGCAACGCAGATGACATCACGGACCCTCGATCGGGAATCGACTTTTCTTATAAGGTTCCGGGCGTGCGGAATTGGCTGACCTTCTATGGCGACGCCTTCACGGAAGACGAAATTTCTCCCCTAGGTTATCCGCGCAAGTCAGCAATACAGGGCGGACTTTATTTGCCCCAGATGCCAGGCATCCCCAAATTGGATCTTCGCCTAGAAGGAGGCACTACGGCGCCCGCTGACTTCCTTGGCTGTTCCGGCTGTTTTTACGTCAACACTCGTTATCCAGGCGGCTCTTATGTGAACAACGGAACCTTGATAGGAAGTTGGTTGGGGCGTGCCGGTCAGGGCGAAAGCGCTTGGAGCACTTATTGGCTTTCCCCACGTAGCAAAATTCAATTCCACTTCAGACATCAGAAAGTCGACGGGGACTATTTGCCGCGAGGCGGCACGGTGAACGACGGCGGCGCCAACATAGATTTTCAGTTACGGCCTGAAATAACGGTGTCCGGATCCGTGCAATACGAGAAGTGGAACTACCCGATTTTGGCAGCAAGCGCGGTTTCGAACGTGACCACAAGTTTGCAATTAACCTTCGTGCCTAGCCTTTGGAAGTAAGGGGATGAAGTACAGGCATGAGATGTTTAGGGAACATTTGGGACACACGTGACACAGACAGCAGCCAAACCTCAGCGTGAGGCAGCCTCAGAAGCCACCGCGGGAGAGCTTTTGTCGCCAGAGGTTTCGAACGAAGATTCGCGGGTAACCCAGGCGGAGCGGCTACGTTTAGTGTGGAACAGTCGCCGTACATTTCTCCGCGTCACTGCAGCTGGACTTCTCGCGTCGTCGCTGATCGCTTTTTTGATACCCAGATCCTACACGTCCACAGCGCAACTCATGCCGCCGGATCAGCAGTCCACGTCGGCGTTAGCGATGATGGCGGGGATGGCGGCAAAGGCAGGAGGCGGTTTAGGGGCGGTAGCTGGTGATCTGTTGGGTGTCAGGAGTTCCGGGGCGCTATTTGTAGGAGTGCTGCGAAGCCAGACCGCTGAGGACCGTCTCGTCCAACAATTCGATCTGAGAAAAGTGTATGGCAAGCGCTTAATAATGGATGCGCGAAATAAGCTCGATGAGAACACCGCGGTTTACGAGGATCGAAAGAACGGAATTATCAGCATAAGTGTCACTGATCACAGCGCGCAGCGAGCTGCCGCTCTTGCCAACGCCTACGTCGATCAGCTGAATTCGCTGGTTGCCGAGCTTTCCACTTCTTCTGCGCGTCGGGAGCGCGTGTTTCTCGAAGGGCGCCTGAAAGTCGCCAAACAGGATTTGGACGACGCCACCAACCAGCTCGCCCAGTTTTCCAGTAGGAACAATACACTCGACATCCAGACCGAAGGTAAGGCCATGCTAGACGCGGCTGGAACCCTTGCCGGTGAACTGATTGCTGCGCAGTCCCAGCTCGAAGGCCTACGCCAAATCTATACGGACAACAATTCTCGCGTCCGGTCGATGAAGGCTCGGGTTGCCGAACTTCGCCGACAACTCGAGAAGCTGGGAGGGACGCAACGCAATGCCCCGAAAAACCTTAAAGCATCGAATTTGGCAATGAGCGAGGCCGCCGCCGATCCACCCCCCAGCCAAGCCGCCAGTCTTGGCCAAGCCAGTGATCCACCCGCAGACCCGCCCGTCGAGCAAAAGGGCGAGCAATCGGGCGCGATGCCTTATCCCACGATCCGAAGTTTGCCGCTGCTCGGAGCGAAATACGCTGACTACTACCGCCGTGCAAAAATACAAGAAACCGTTTTCGAACTGCTGACCCAGCAATACGAACTAGCAAAAGTGCAAGAGGCGAAAGAAACGCCAAGCGTCAAAGTCCTCGACCCGGGATCAATTCCCGAGAAGAAATCCTTTCCTCCACGTGCCCTGATCATATTTCTAGGCACTGCTTTCGCGTCCTTCGGGTGCGTGGTTTGGGTGCTCGCGTCGAATCAGTGGCACAACGCCGACCCGAACGATCCCCGTAAGGTGCTGGTGAACGAAGTTGCTGCGACGGTTAGAGCCCGCATACCTTGGACCTCACGGAAAAGTGGCGGGCGCGAGTCGGAAGGCAAAGAAGTCGTGGAAAACATTGACGGTCGCCAGTAGCAGGGCCGGTAGGGTTAAGTCGTCGTAAGTTTAAGAATATAAAAGGGTTATGTAACATTTCGCCCTGTAAGTGACGGGGCGGAGCCGTATCTGAGGATGGAAATGAGTCTTTCTAACGCGACCTTAGCGGATCGAATGCCCTCGACCGATCTCGGCAGCATGCTATTGCCGGAATCCCAGCTGGGGCCGCAGTGGTATGCCGCCTACACCTGCGCAAACCATGAAAAGCGCGTGGCGGATCATTTGGCGAGTCGAAGCATCGAGCATTTTTTACCGCAGTATGAATGCGTCCGAAAGTGGAAAGACCGCAAAGCGCGGCTGCAACTGCCGCTCTTCCCTGGCTACCTATTTGTTCATTTAGCGTCGCAGGAGCGGCTCCGGGTTTTGCAAGTGCCGGGCGTCGTGCAGTTAGTTGGGTTCCATGGCCATCCGACGCCGTTGCCCGAAGAGGACATCCTTAGGATTCGGGAGTACTTGGGACAAGGTTGGCGCGCCGAGCCGCATCCGTACCTCGGGATCGGGAAACGGGTGCGCGTAGTTCGGGGCCCACTTGCAGGCTTGCAAGGTATCGTCTTGCGCCGGAAGAACCGCAGTCGATTGGTTCTGTCGTTCCACCTCATCCAGCGATCGATTGCGATCCTTATGAGCGAAGAAGATTTAGCCAGGTAATGAGGAAGGGCAATCCACAGCATGAACTGTGAGGTTTTTTCTGAGTGGTTAAAGCTACAAGGCTTCTCGGTCGTCCGTTCCGAAAGCACATTCTGGTACACGGAGGGCTTGGGGGTTTACCAAGCTTTTCCCTACCATAGCTTGATTAAACCTGCTTCTGATGAACTGTCCAGGCTATTCCGGAATAGGGGAGCAGTCGTTCTGCGGTATTCAGCTCCTCTGACCTCGGAAGTTGGGGCCTTGAGCTTCCACATTGTGTATGAAGGAACGTCTTATGGTTTCGAGGCCCTCGGCTACAGGACTCGTAAGAATGTTCGCCGCGGACTTCGTTCATGTAACGTCGTACGGATTCCCTTCGACCGAGTTGCCGAAGAAGGATGGAAGTTGCATTTGGACACACTGGATCGTCAGGGAAGGAGCCGAGGATGGGATCGTAGAGCCTGGCGAACGCGTTTCCATTCTGCGTCGAAGCTGTGTGGGTTTGAAGCGTGGGGCGCGACGGTTGGTGGTGACCTCGCGGCGTACATGGTTACATTTCAGATGGAAGATTGCTGTTACATATTGGATCAAAAATCTCTTCGAGATTATCTTCCATTAAATATAAATAACGCGTTAAGTTTTAGAGTAACGCAGGAAATGTTAAATCGGGCGGGCGTTCGGACAATCTTGTACGGAGTACATGCATTAGACGCCCCGGCCAGCTTGGACGATTTCAAATACCACATGGGCTATGTCCAAAAGCCAGTAAAAGAATGTGTGGCTTTGCACCCGTACGTCTCCCCGTTTGTCAATCGAACGACGCACTCTGTTGTGTGCAAGCTTGCTCGGATGATGCCCACGAATCGGTATCTGTCAAAGGCCGAGGGACTGATTCGGAGTTACCGCGAACAGGCCGTATGACTGTTGGTGCGGTTGTGTATTCAGCACGGGCGTTTGAGGCAGGTACATGAGCGCTGAGAACACAGTTGGATTGGAAGGCTACGCAAGAGTTTCAAGTCTGTTTGGTTGGTTTGTCATCCTGGCGATGATCGTCTTGGCCGGAGTTTCGCTTGCGGTGAATCCCTTACTGACGCTACTAACGGCCATTGTTTGCGTAAGCGCCTTCTTCCTGTTGGGGCGGATTGAGGTTGTGGTGTGGTTGATTGTTTTTCTTACACCGCTCGAAACTTTCTTAAACGTTAGTTTTGTGCATACCAAGGTTATCAAGCTCGCCTTGGTAGCTTTCAGCATATTTTCGGCGTTCGTCTTTGTGAGGGTTCGGAAGGATTCAGAGCGCGGTGATACCGAGGATCCGTATCGATTGCCTTTGGTCCTCCTCCTCGCGAGTGGGTTCATCGCGACTGTGTTGGCGCAGTCGCCTCTCCAAAGCCTCTTTGGTTTTTCATCTCTTTTGCTCTTTGTCTTTTACTACTTCGGTCTCCTGCGAGTAACTTTTCTGGGACGACTTGGTCCGCGACTCTTGCGGACCGTTGTTTTCGTTGCCGTGCCGAGCGCAATCCTGGCGCTGCTTCAGATGACACAAGGATACGGGAGGCTTCTCGGATCCCGAGAGCAGCAGGCCGCAGAAGAGGAACTCCGAACGCTTTGGCCATCAATCGAACGTGCCTCGGCTGCTTTTAATGGTCCAAACGCCGCCGGCTCTTTCCTTGGTGTCGCGACGATCGTCGCATTGTTACATGCAATTGTGCTTCGGCAGAATCGAAAGAGATACCTGGTTTTCGCGTTGCTTTCTGTGTTGGGAATGTTTGCGACATTTTCGCGCGGGGCCCTCCTCGGTCTTATGGTTGGCCTCGGTTTCGCTGCCTGGCGGTTGGGATACTTTAGAGTCCGTTGGCGATTAGCAATGGCTGCTGCGTTCGTAATGGCCATGACGGGAATGTTGATCTTATCTGAAGATGCGAGGACGTTCTTTCGACTTGGAACTGATTTGATCTCAGTGTCGGAATCACGCGTTGATGCTTGGGAAGCGACACTTACGATCATCCATCGAAATCCAGTGACGGGGATTGGATTCTACGGATTTCAAGAAATTGCCCGTGGCATAGAGGGTGTTTCTGATACAACGATTCATCCCCATAACGGGGTTCTGAAAGCGCTCGTCGAACAAGGCCCGCTGGGGGGATTTGCCTACCTGTTACTACTGTGGACTTTCATCAGACTCGCGGCTCGTCCCTTAAGGATCCTTCCGGGCTCGGAGGATGAGTGGGTGTGGATAACCATTGGAAGCGTAGGCCTATGTCTCTTCACGCATGAACTCTTTGACGCGGGCTTTACGGTTGGCGGCAGTTCGATGGCAATTCTGTTTGCTACCCTGCTTGCCCTGCAGGTTCAAATATTTCGGCTTGCGACTGTGGAAGAACGGCCAGTTGTGCCCACAGCGCAAGCGCACCCGATTTGAGTTGTGCTTTTGCAAGGTCTTCGACTTTGATCCAAACGAACATTAAGAATAAATTCCTGGTCCAAGCGGCACGGTTGGGGGGCCTCGCGCTGGTCAGCAGCGCGTTGGGATTCTGTCGGGAGATTCTTATAGCGCGCTACTTTGGCGCGACCCACATAACTGATTCTTATCTGGTTGCCGTGTCGGTCCCCATGCTGGCCTATGCGTTGTTTTTTGGTTCCGGCCTCAACGTTTCTCTTGTGCCACGCTTAACGGCAGCCTTCAGCGTAAGTCCGTCGGCAGGCCAGAGAGTATTCGCACAATTTCTGGGAGCTGCCGCTTTCGCGAGCCTCCTGGTCAGCTGTTTGATTCTCTTTTTCCCCAGTGTTTTTGCGCACGCAGTCGCACCGGGAATTGCGAACTCGGCAATTACCACCGGGTTTGTCCGTTCGTTGTCACCACTTCTTTTCCTGTTTGTCCTTAGCTACGCGTTTGGAAGTTTTCATTGTGCCAGGCAAAAAGCCTCGCATTGGGGGCTGGTTACAGTCGTACAAAACGCTACTTTAGTTGTCGGCTTGCTTTTGCTAGCGAGGATGTGGGGTTACCAGGTTCTCATTTGGGGGACAATTATTGGGGCATTTGTTGCTCTCGTTGTTCAGGCATATATTGCGCGGCAAGATGGCTTTCGAGAATCTTGGCTGAATGCCTTCCATATTGGCGAAGGTCAGCAAATGCTTCTTGGAATGGTGCCGTTCGCTTTGGCCTTCGGAATTGGGGGAGATTATGGAACAGGCCAAGCGGATATATTCTTGATCCGATTCTTCGCGTCAAGGCTAGAAGCTGGCAGCATCACCCTTCTAGCTTTGGGCAACAAAATCATGGCGCTTCCAGTGCATTTGATAGGGGCGAGCATGGGCGTTGCGCTGCTATCCCCTCTATCCAAGTCCGTTGCTGCGCAGGACTACAGGGAAGCCGGGCAAGTGTTCGGCCGGGCGTTATCGTACGGGTTGCTGTTGGCGTGTCCTCTAGCGGTTTTGTATTTCGACTTGGGTTCGCCGCTTGCGCATGTCATTTTTCGTAAAACGCTACTCGCGGGAGGTCAAGTCGAGGAGCTTGGCAGAGTCTTGAGAGGTTATTCAGGAGCTGTCCTCGGACTCGTCGTCGCTTACATAGCAAATGCTTATTTGGCCGCCTTCAGACGCAAAAGGGCGCTGATCGGCGCTGGGATAGTCACCGTCGCGGTAGATGCGCTATTAATGTGGTTGCTGCGAGGTTGGTATCAGTCAACCGGTATAGCTATGGCCGTGTCCATCGGCTCGATTTGTTATTCGTTCATACTTATTGTGTTGCTCAGACAAGCCTTGGACCGCACCGTTCGGAGGGAGTTGTTGAAGCAGTGCGGGCTGGTTTTGGCAGGCGGCGTCGCAATGCATGTGGTGCTTGAAGCCGCGCTCTGGCTGAATGTGTTCGCAGACGTGCCGTGGCTCGGTAAAGCCGTGCTCCCGGCCCTCGCCGGGTTCGTACCTTATGTGGGTTGGTTAGGATTTCACCGATCGCGCTTGGCCTTCGAGTTTGCACGGTGATGGCATCCCCTTAGCCGAGCTGTGTTTGAAGCGCGGGGTTAGGTATTAAGCGCAGTTCATTCAAAAAGAAGGAGAGTGATGCATGAATATTCTTGTGCTTGGAGGAGATGGGTACCTCGGCTGGCCAACGGCGATGTACTTGTCCCGCCGCGGCCACACGGTAGCTGTCCTGGATAATTTTGCAAAGCGTCGCTGGGAAATGGAGCTCAATGTCGAGCCTCTTATCCCGATTCTTACGCTGCAGGATCGTGTCAGAGCCTGGAATGAAGTGACTGGCCTTTCCATAGAGGTTTTCGTCGGGGATCTCAGAAACTACGGCGTCGTAGAAGGGGTCTTAGCCAGCTTTTCGCCTGACGCGGTAGTTCACTATGGTGAACAACCGTCCGCCCCCTACTCAATGATTGACCACAATCGTTCTGTGTTCACGCAGGTCAACAACGTGGCTGGAACTCTGAACTTATTATGGGCGATGAGGAAGTTGGCGCCAAAATGTCATCTCGTAAAACTAGGCACAATGGGCGAATACGGGACGCCGAACATTGATATCGAAGAAGGGTTTATCGAAATCGAGCACAAGGGAAGGCGAGATGTGCTTCCCTTTCCCTGCCAACCCGGCTCGTTCTATCACCTCTCAAAGGTCCACGACAGCAACAACATCCGCTTTGCTTGTAAGGCTTGGAAGTTGGCCTCAACGGATCTTCACCAGGGAGTCGTATACGGGATTGAGACCGATGAGGCAGTTTTGAACTCAAGATTGGCGACGAGTTTTCACTACGACGAGGTATTCGGTACAGCGATCAATCGTTTTTGTGCGCAAGCAGCATTGGAAATTCCGCTCACAGTTTACGGCAAAGGAGGGCAATGTCGCGGGTTTCTGAACATTCGCGACACATTGCGGTGCGTGGAACTTGCAATCCTGAATCCTGCGCAGCCCGGTGAATATCGCGTATTCAACCAATTCACCGAAACCTTCAGTATTTTGCAGCTCGCGGAGCTCGTCGTCGAACAAGCCCATAAGCTTGGGATCAGCTCTCAAATTAGCCACCTGGAGAATCCTCGGGTGGAGTCAGAAGAGCATCATTACAACCCTGCACACTCGAAGCTTCTCAACCTGGGGTTAGAACCTCACTTTTTGTCAGATGAGCTGGTCGGAAGCATGATTGGCACCATTCTCCAGTACAAGGACCGCATCAAGCGCGAAATCATCCTTCCCAAAATCAAATGGAACGGAAAAGACCGGGAGATGGAAGAACTGAAGATAATGTGGGCCGGAGCTTAGCTTCTACGAAATATTTACATCTAGTATAAGTCCGACTTTAGTACATATTGGGGCAACGCCATTTGACCGTGAGCCTTTTTATCGTCCTAAGTTTGCTAACTGCCTATGTCTGGGCAGGCTATCCGCTGCTCTTGTGGCTCTTAAGGCGGATTCTCCCTCGGCGCCCGGCTCAAGGCGAAAGTCGCGTCTTCGTGTCCGTCATCGTGGCGGTACATAATGAGGAGTCGAAGATCGGCGCTAAGCTGCTAGATTGCATGCAGCTTTCCTACCCGAGCGATTTAGTAGAATTCCTCGTTGTTTCAGATGGCTCGACAGACCGAACAGAAGAGATCGTCGGGGAGCATGCGTCCAGCGATCCGCGTATCCATTTACTTCGAAGCGAACGGGTAGGGAAGAGCGGCGCTCAGAATCTGGCCGTAGAGCATGCGCAGGGTCAAATCCTCGTCTTCACCGATGCAGGAACACGTACTCAGTCGAACCTGTTGCAAACGTTGGTAGGCAACTTCGCGGATTCACGCGTCGGGCTGGCCACGGGCGTTGTTTATTTCGGTCATCCTGGCGAAGCTGTGCTCAAGGGCCAGGGCTTCTATTGGCGCTATGAATTCTTTCTGCGTCAAGTCGAATCCGACGTGGGAATCCTCTCTACGGCAACTGGAACTTCACTTGCGATGCGTCGCGAGCTCTTTCGGCCGATGGAGTCTTGTTATGGAGAAGACTGCATATTGCCCCTGGACGTTCGGCTTCAAGGGTACCGTGTGGTACAGGATCCAGAGGCTGTCGTGTTTGACACCATGCCGGACACGGTGGAGGGCGAGTTTCGCGCGCGAGTACGCATGACGGCGCGAAACTGGACTGGGACTTTGAGCCGGCCGGCTTTGCTGAACCCACTGCGATTTCCGTTGACCTCGCTGGGTCTGATTTCCCATAAGCTGCTGCGCTGGCTCACTCCGGTTCTCTTGGCAATCATCTTTTCTCTGAATGTGTTTTTGGTGTTCCACCATCAGCAGATTTTTTTGTGGATTTTGCAGCTCATCTTTTACGCGGCGGCGTTGGTGGGATGGATAAGCACCCGAATGAAGCGGCCAGCAGGAATATTCGCTTATCCGTTTTCGTTTTGTCTGGCCAACGTGGGTTTCCTTCTCGGACTGCTCAAGGCAGCCCGAAGTGAAAAGATTACCGCTTACCAGACCGGGGGTTGAATAAGTCAACGTCATGGCTAGTGGGACGAAGTTTGTAGGAGCAACTCCAATCCCATTTCATCGCGCCTGCCTGGGCGAGGAAGAAGTGGCAGCCGTCTCCGAGGTCATCCGCTCCGGGTGGCTGACGATGGGGCCGAAGACTTTCGAATTTGAAGCGCAATTCGCGAAGTATGTCGGCGCAAGGCATGCTGTAGCGGTTTGTTCCGGAACCGCGGCACTGCATCTGGCGCTGGATGCAATCGGACTGAAGCCAGACGAAGAAGTGCTGATTCCGACAACCACGTTTACCGCCACGGGGGAAGTCGTCAAGTATTTCGGCGCACGTCCCGTGCTGATTGATGTAAACCCCGTCAGCCTGAATATAGATGTTTCAGCCATTGAAGGAGCGATTTCTGCCCGCACTCGCGCCATTATCCCCGTGCATATGGCGGGCCAGCCCTGTGACATGAACGAACTTCGAGAAATCGCTCGCGCTCGCGGGCTCCACGTTGTCGAAGATGCTGCACATGCTCTTCCGGCTGAATATGAAGGGCGGCGAATCGGGTGCATAAGCGAACTGACTGCGTTTAGCTTTTACGCTACGAAGACCCTCACAACCGGGGAAGGTGGCATGCTTACCACCGACAGCGACGAGTATGCAGCTCGCATGCGGGTTATGCGCCTACATGGGATTTCTGGGGATGCGTGGAAGCGATACGGCAAGAATGGATCATGGTTCTACGAAGTCGTTGAAGCTGGGTATAAATACAATCCGACGGATCTCCAGTCGGCCCTGGGGCTAGTGCAATTGACAAAGTGCGACGCTTCGAACGACGCACGGCGGCGCATTGCTGGCCGTTACTCCGCAGCTTTCGGGGACATCGGTGCATTCGAACCGCCAATCACTAATCCTGGCAGAACATCTGCCTGGCATCTCTACATTCTCCGCCTTCGCCTGGAACGACTGCGGATTGGCCGGAACGCGTTTATTGAGCAACTGAAAGAACGAGGAATAGGCACGAGCGTTCATTTCATTCCTCTGCACCTCCATCCTTTTTATCAGAGAGCCTACGGATACAAGAAAGGAGACTTTCCTGTTGCCGAGGCGGAATTTGAGCGTTGCATCTCTCTTCCTATTTATCCAAGCCTGACTGACGTGGACGTAGAGCGAGTCATCAAAAATGTCAAGGAAATTGCAATTGATGCAGCGCGATAAGGAGTCGCTGGGAACACTTCGATCGAATCCAGACACCGGAGCTTTGGATTTGTCTCAGCGTGATCTCGATAGCTTAGATGTGTATACTGCACCGCGCAATACGAACGCGTATTGTCGTGTTTGGAAGAGGGTGCTTGACGTTGTGTTTTCCTCGCTTGGACTCATCGTGTTCGCTCCGTTTTTTGTTCTCATCGCTGCTCTAATTAAGTGCTCCTCCCGCGGGCCCGTTCTGTACTGGCAGGATCGTGTCGGAAAAGGCGGTAAATTGTTTCGAATCGTAAAGTTTCGTTCGATGGTCGTAGACGCTGACAAGAAAGGATCGGATATTACTTCATCCGGGGATCCCAGGGTCACAAAGGTCGGAGCTATCTTGAGGAAACTGAAACTCGATGAACTCCCCCAGTTGTGGAACGTTCTGAGTGGTGATATGAGCCTCGTGGGGCCACGGCCTGAATTGCCTCGTTACGTTGCTGGATACGACCAGGAACAATTGCGTGTGCTTTCCGTCCGCCCGGGAATCACTGATTTTGCCTCGATTCGGTACCGCCATGAAGAGGAAATGCTTGCCACGAGCGAGAATCCATTGGAGTTCTATCGCACTGTCGTTTTGAAGGACAAATTGAGCTTAAACCTACTTTACATCGACAGAATGTGTTTCCTCGTCGATGCGAAGCTGATTTTCCAGACCCTGAAATCTCTGTTCGTTTAGGTTGGTTTGTAGCAAAACGTTCCAACGCGGCACGTAAGACGCAGTAGGTTTCTAAAACACACGTAAGACAATCGCTCATTGCCTGGCCCGCTTCGGCGTTGTCTCGCCCGGAGAACCATCTGCGCTGATGCGACGAACCCTAAGTCATTAAGGACCTCAAGGAGAAAAAGATGCGGTATGACGTCTATTCAAGGCTAAACCAGCAGGTGCTCGACGGCGCGATCATAGCCGCCTCATTCTACGCCGCATTCTTGATCCGCTATGAGGCAGCGATACCGGCCTATCACGACTATCAGTTCTGGGCTCTTGTTTTACCCGTAGTTGCCTGCCGCCTGCTGACCAACTATCTCTTTGGTCTGCACAGAATTCAATGGCGATATATTGGCTTTAGCGATGTTATTTTTACCATTCGCTCGTACGCGGCATTCTCGGCGGCTCTTTTAATTTTGCGATTTGCTCTACCGTCGCAGGCCGGAATCGTTCGAGTTCCGGCGAGCGTCATCACGATTGAGTTCCTTCTTTCGATCCTTTGCGCAATGGGAATACGATTTGCCCGCCGATATATATATGAGCATCCGCTTAAGGAGAAGACTGAATCAAATGGCGCTGCGCCGCGACGATTGCTCTTGGTGGGTGCCGGGATTATGGGTGCTAACACGGCGAGGGAGTTGGCAACCGATCCTTCTGTCGAGATCGTCGGCTTCTTGGACGACGACTCGCGCAAGCTTGGATGTAGCATCGCCGGAACGAGAGTTCTTGGCCCCATCGCGAACTTGACCGAAGTTGTGCGAAGCGAAAAAGTTGACGCCGTCTTGGTTTGTATCGCGCCTGCATCAAGAGGAGCATTCAATCGGCTTGTCGCAATCCTCGACGGTTTGCCGGTGACAAGCAAGTTTGTACCGACGATTACTGAAATCCTTGATTCTGAGGACGGCCTCCACCTCGCGCTCACACAAGCTGGAAAAAACGGGCACAACACCGTCGCGCTCAGCGTTTCTCCACACCGCGCGGCGATTGGTCAGGATCGTACGGAGATTAAGAACAAATGCATTCTAATTACCGGCGGCGCTGGGTTTATTGGCTCTGCTCTGGCGGAGAAGCTTGCTGCAGAGAACCAAATATTGCTATTCGATCGCTTCTTTCACGACCAGCCGTTTTCCTTCACTTCTCTCAATCGAAACCCCAATGTGAAGAGATTCGAGGGAGACATTCTCGGTAGCCCGCTGGTCAACGATTTGGCAAGAGAGGCCGATGTCGTGATTCATGCTGCGGCTATCGTCGGCGTAGGACGTGTGTGCGGATATCCGCGTGAAACTCTTGAAACCAATTTCATTGGCACATCTCACATTTTGAAGGCGTTAGACAGTAGCAAGAGACTCGAGCGGCTCATATATTTTTCTACAAGCGAAGTGTTCGGTGTCAATTCGTTCCGCGTCCACGAAGGTACACCGACCGCCGTCGGACCTGCTGCGGAAGCACGATGGAGTTACGCGATTGCGAAACTGGCAGGCGAGCATCTGGTTAAGGCTTATCATCGCCAGTCCGGGATGCCCGTCGCAATAGTGAGACCCTTCAACGTTTTCGGACCTCGACGCCTTGGCTCCCACGCAATCCTCAAGTTCGTCACCAGCGCTTTGATGAGTGTGCCCATCGAAGTCCATGGCGACGGCTCACAAATCCGGTCCTGGTGCTACATCGACGATTTTTGTGATGGAATCATCGAAATGATTGCACGTCCCGGGGCGATCGGAGAAGACTTCAATATTGGAAACCCCATCAATACTCTGACCATTCTTCAGCTTGCCGAGCAGATTATCGAAATTACTAGCAAACGATCTTCCATCAATTTCGTGGAGTCCCCGTTTCCCGACATAGAGATTCGTGTTCCCTCCTTGGAGAAAGCGAAGCGAATTCTTGGCTATCAGCCAAAATACGACATTCGCAGCGGTTTGCAGAAAACGGTCACCTGGTATCGAGCAAACCTTGGCTTTTTCGAAGGTAAAATGGCGCGCGCTGCTTCGGCAACTCGGGGCAGCTAAGAACGCCTACACGCTGAATCGTGCCGCAGAGGCAAGATTGTAACTTATACCGCCCCCCGGTTCACACGGATGCAGCGATTCCTGCACCGAAAAGCACCAAGAACACCAGCCAATAAGTGAGCCGTCGTTTCTTCTTGTGCAAACCGGCGCCAGCTAGAGCGAACAGACCGAGGTCAAAAAAGTTAGTTTTCCTCACTGCACGGTTAGGGTCAGCATGATGGTGTGGCTCGAAGCGCCCGCGGTGCCCGTTACAGAAATCGTGTAGGTACCAGCCGGCGTTTCCATTTCCATTTGGCTGGAGCTCGGGCTCTTGCAGCCGCCACAACTGGTGGAAAGAATGGCGAAGAACAAGAAAAGAGCGGCCGGCTCGGACTGCGGCCACAGCGCCCGGTGGCCATCCTGCCGGTGACGCGCGAATCTCCATATCATAAGTAGGGCGAAAGGGACCAGCACCGTGGCCAACGGCCACGGAAGCATTAGCGGAAATCGTAAAACTGGGAGCCAGCTTGACCGAGCGGTGGTTGGCATAGAGACCATCACGGTCTCCTCGTTCGTGAAGGTGAAGGTCGCTGGTTGCAGAGCGCAAGTAGCCGCCGTAGGTGCTCCAGAACAGGAAAAGGAAACCGTCTGCGTATATCCAGTAGCGGGTGCCACAGAAATGTAAGTGGCCGTCTCCCCCGCTGAAATCGTGGCTGCGCTGCTCGCAGTATCGCTCATGGAAAAATCTACACCCGCGCCCGACAAGGTCAAGGTCGAAAAAATAAAACCGTCTTCACTCCGGTAACAACGCATCAGTGGATAAAGCTCTTTCAACTCCCTGTTCCCCTCAACCTGACAGTCTGGGGGGCTGCCACCGCCGTCGCCGCTGAAGAGCAGTGAAGCAGTTCGAGCTCCGGTTGCGGTGGGCTGAAATGTTATGCTGGCCGTACAATCAGCTCCCGCTCCCAACGTGCCGCCACAGGTCGTCGTCTGAGAAAAATCGCCAGCGTTCGTCTCCGAGATCGCAATCTGCCACAAGTTCATCGTTCCGCTGCCTTCGAGCAGGTCTCCGCGTCCCATCTCTTGGCTGGCAGCTCTCCCCTACCGGCTCGCTAAAGCGCACATTCTGGGCTAACGACAAGGCTTCACTATTCAGTTGACATCGGCCAAGTTCAGGAGGTAGCCTTCGCGCATTTTCAGGGTCAGCGCCCAGCTCCCCTCGGTGTTCTTCCTCAGGTAGAAATACGCTGTGCCTTGCTCTGAAAGAGAATCTAACTCCTTTTCGTTCCCGATGAGAATGCGATCTTCATAAATCGCAGATCCGGATTCGTTCTGTACGAGCGAGTTTGCTTCGCGGGGCCCCGGTAGCAAAGAGCCAAAGGTCAAATAGAGGACGCTGTGAGCCAGTCTGCTTGCTTTTTACGATTTATAGAATAAGGAATGCCCGGAGGAGGCGCTCTATGACGGAACCGACCAGGATTTTTCGAACGTGGCTACTCATAGGCGGTCTTGCTTGCGGCGGCGTCGTTCCTTCGGCGTGGGCGCAGCGGCCATCCGCTGAGCCGCAGACGGGGAGTCAGGCCGTGTCTTCGTCGGGGGAGATTGTGCCTGCGCTTCCGGTGCCTCGGCTGATCAAGTTCGCTGGAGTCTTTCGAGATTCAGCGGGCCAGTTGCGTACTGGTCCTGTCGGCATCACGTTTGCGGTTTATAAGGAGCAGGAGGGGGGCGCGCCACTGTGGCTCGAGACACAGAACGTGGATTTGGATGAGCAAGGGCACTTTAGCGTGCTGCTGGGCGCGACCAGAATCGAAGGTATGCCGCTGGAGTTATTCAGCAGCGGCGAGCCTCGCTGGTTGGGAGTGCAGGTCAGTCTGCCGGAGGAAGTAGAGCAGCCGCGGGTGTTACTGGTGAGCGTGCCATACGCGCTGAAGGCGGTAGATGCGGAGAGCCTGGGGGGCAAGCCGGCGTCGGCGTACCTGCTGGCAGGAGGTGGGACGACAGGAGTGGATAATGGACCACAAAGGGGGACCGGCAAGAAAACTGCGAAAGAAGGGACGAGCGCTGCGGGAGTAACAGCGAATTTCATACCCGTTTTCACCGACAATAATGGGACGTTGGGGAATTCGGTGATCACGCAGAACGGGAGCGCGGTAGGAGTATTGCAGGGGCCGTCGGGCAACCCCACGATCCAGTTGGATGTGAATGGAGGCGTGCGAGGTACGGGTCTGGCGACAGGGGGGAGGACTGTGTCGGCGGATGCGATCAACACGGGTGCGCTATTCCTGGGTGGCTCAAACGCTATGGGGATTGTAGGAACCAACGCGCAGTTCGCGCCAGGGGTGCTGTTCACGAAGACGAGTTTTTTTTCTGGCGGAGCCGAACGCATGACCATTGATGGCGCCACTGGCAATGTCGGCGTGGGTAGTACAACTCCCGGAGCGAAAATAGATGTGATTGCAATGGCCAGTGGGGCTATCGGAATTTCGGCGCAAACCACCGACCTCGCAGCCGCGAATACGGCCATCAGCGGATTGGCTGACGGCCTAGGCGGCACCGGCGTAGTTGGCGAAGCGGAGAACGGAAGTCTTGCAATCGGTGTGTGGGGAATTAGCTCGAGCGGTGTCGCGGGGCAGTTTAGCGGAAATGTGAACGTGACCGGCAGCCTTAGTAAAGCTGGCGGATCGTTCAAGATTGACCATCCGCTAGATCCGGCAAATAAATATCTTTACCACTCATTTGTCGAGTCACCCGATATGAAGAACATTTACGACGGCGTTGCCAGTTTGGACGCTCAAGGCGAGGCTGTTATCCAACTACCTGCGTGGTTCGGCGCACTGAACCGGGACTTCCGCTATCAACTCACGTGCATCGGAGGGTTCGCACCGGTCTACATCGCAGAAGAAATTTCGGAAAACCACTTCAAGATCGCCGGCGGCAAAGCAAGCATGAAGATTTCATGGATGGTGACGGGAATTCGGCAAGATGTCTGGGCGAATGCACATCGCATCCCCGTCGAAGAGGAAAAACCCACAGACGAACAGGGCTACTACCTCCACCCGGAACTCTACGGACAGACGCCCGAGAAAAGCATCGATTCTGTGCGGCACCGCGAGATCACGAAAGGGAAGAGCCCAAGCCTTCCGAAAGCGGCGGAAGCGAAGCCTTAAGTACGGCTGCGAAGTCGAAACCGGCCAACAAGGGATTCGATGTTTATGAGAATTAGCGTTTCGAGCAAAAGGAGGTTCCCGATGAAGCGTACGGCATTACGACTGGTTGTGCTTGCGGTTGGCGTCGCTTGTGCCATGAGTGTGCCGGCCTTCGCCCAAGAGGAGGAGGCAGCCAAGCCGCTCCGCCAACAACCCCTCCGAAGCGAGAGTCCTCAGCAGGAGCGCCTTGATGGAGAAATCATCCGACATCGGCAACTACCGCCGCGCCATTACAGCAAACTCAAAATCATTTACTTAACCCCAGCGATGAAGGGAACCCAGTCCGAGAATTTGGATATCCTCAAGGGGCAGAACGCTGGCAACTCTACGATTCCGCTCTGGAACTACACGACCACGGCGTACGACGGCAAAGCGTACTCCGGAGTGATGGTTGGCAGGAGCCCGTTCTTCCACGGAGCAAGAACCACGAACATTCCGACGGTCATCGTTCCGGTCATCTTCAATATCGGCGGAACCATTTTCGACCCGACGGCGAAGGACACCGCTTGCGGCCTTCCAGCGTCAGCAGTGACTCTTATCCAGCAGTCGCCGCTGCTATCTAATATCTCGCCGGCAATCAACGACGTGAATGTGGGTACCGGCCAATACACGGACGTTTTCCAACGGTCCAGCTTCTGGACGAATGTTTCCGTCACCGGAAATAGTTACCACACTGCGCTTAGCCCGGTGACGGTCTTGAGCGCGATCACTATGACTCCGACGGCGACTGATGCCATCGTCGATCCGGCATCCTCAACTGGCCTTTGCGGGCCACTGGGAATCATTTCTAACACCTGGTTTGACGGCCAGATGCAAAACACAATTATACCCAGCCTGGCGTCCAGCGGTGTCGGACCCACGGTTTTTCCAATTTTCCTTCTTTATGATGTCGTACAGTCGACAGCCACACCCCCGACCACGACCGCCTGCTGCATTTTGGGATACCACGGGTCGTACAGCACGCCGCTGCAGACCTATTCACCGCTGGATTTCGATGGCGTTCAGGCCTTCGGAGCGGGCTTCACGTCCACGATGAGCCACGAAATCGGGGAGTGGCTCGATGACCCCAACGGCGGCAACGCCGTTCCGCCCTGGGGAGCTGAAGGCCAAGTTACGGCCGGCAACTGTCAGGGCAACCTTGAGGTGGGTGATCCCTTGAGTCCCGGGTTTGGCACTCCGTCCAACGAACTAACTATAGCGATGGCGAACGGCCTCACTTATGACATGCAAGAGCTGGCGTACTACTCGTGGTTTTACGGCGGCACTTCACTGGGCGCCGGCGGTAAGTATTCTGACAATGGGACCTTCACAGGTTTCGCTAAGGCCTGTCCGCCGGGTGGCACGAATTGAATCAGATATGGCCAGCGAAAACGCGACCTCGCTAGACTCGCGGCAGTCAGCAGCGACGGTCTACGGTGTCACTGGTCGTCCGAGCTAGAGCTTACGGGATGGAAAGGAGAATTCAATGTTTCATCGTGCTTTTCTATGCCGATTGTGCGGGCTGTTCGCCTTGATTTCATTAGCGAACCCTGCTGCAGCTGCGGATACGGTCGTGCTAGTGACAAGTCAAGCGGCCCAGGGTCCAAACGACTTCGTCCTCTGGTCCCAGCTAGGTGCTGACTCGACCATTCTAGGGACCACCTTCAACGCGACGTCCCAAGCAGGAGTTGCCGTTGCCGGAAGCTTCGCGGGTGCGAATAGCTTGGTTTCCGTCGTTTGTCCGGCGGGCAAATGCAGTTGGAGCGGTGTGAATTTCAACGCCGGGGATAGCGTAATCTGGACTTCGGATGCTGGGAACTCCGGCAACGGACCAGTAACGCTGGTATTCGGCACGTCAATAACAGGTGCGGGCGCGGTAGTTCAGGCGAATGCGCCGGGACAATTCACCGCGCAAATACAAGCCTTCAATGGAACGACTTCCCTTGGCACCTTCACGGTCGGTAGCGATTCCGCCGGGGATGCCGTCTACATAGGAGTGCAGGATCAGTCTGGTCCCAACATCACTAAAGTTGTGCTCTCCTTGACGGCCTGCGCACCAGTGGATTCTTCTGGCTGCACCGACTTTGCCGTAGACACTGTCGGTTTGAACTCTGGTGCCGCGATCGCAAGTTTCGCGCCGCGATCGCTGTCGTTCGGCGTGGTACCCCTAGGCGTAACCACTCCGCAGACCGCAGTATCCCTGAGCAACATCGGTGGCGCATTTTTGCAAGTCGGGACCATTGCTGTGACCGGCGGAAACAGCGGTGATTTCGGATTGAGCCAAAGCTGTCCGACGTCACTCGCTCCCGGCGCCAATTGTGCTCTGAAAGTCAGCTTCAAACCAACCGCTGCGGGACCCCGCAAGTCATCTATCTCAGTCGCTGGAGCTGGTAATTCGCCGGCTATTATTATGACGGGCGTTGGGTCTGGCGGCGGCCCCGCGCCGACAAGCTTAACGTTTACGAGTCAAACCCTGGGTACCACGAGTTCCGCGCAGGTCGTAACCTTCACCAACAGTGGCAACGGAACAATGAACATATGGGAGATTGCCATCCTTGGCGCAAACGCTGGAGATTTCTCCAAGACCACCACCTGCGGCAGTACTTTGGGTGCAGGCGCCAACTGCACAGTTAGCGTGACATTTAAACCAACAGCGACAGGAGCCCGAACTGCTTCGCTGCTTTTCAGCGACGACGGCGGTGGCAGCCCCCAGTCGGTCAGTCTGACTGGAACGGGAAGTTGATGGCGTTTATTGGTTATCGAAATCGAAAATTGAGATAAAAATGTAAAAGGTATAAGAGCTTTGTAAAATCCATTTCAGCAGTACGTTTACGGCGACGGACTTGCACCTTAACACGGGGCATTAGCGTGACGGTCAGTGATCGGGATTGCTCAGGAACGCCGATTCGTTTCGCCGCAATCCATGGACAACTTTCGCGTTTCACGGCTCCCAGCACCAAATTTAGCGGTCGGGCCGAATCTCCTGCCCGCCTTCCTCGCCAAGCCGTGTCATCCTTGCTCCCTCCCACGCTTGCCCCAAGTATGGCCTCCACTCTTAAGCCAAGTTTTCACTCCACCACGCGTCCCGGTCTAGCGAGCGTTAACACCGCTAGCCGCCCCAGAAAACAATTAGCTGGCGTCAATCCCGACCCGTTGAGCCCTTTCAATTAGTTTTTACGATTCACAAAGTAGCAACCGGTTTCAGGAGGACGGCAAAGAACGGCCAAGCGCTCAGGGCATCACGATCGGATACCTCTATGGATGGTCCGCCGCCTGGTCTTAAGGGTGCCTTGGGGAGGTTCGGCGGCGGGGCCAGCCAGACTTCGTTCGTTGTCTGGGATTGCGGCTCCGCCTCTGCTGAACGTCGGTCTAGTGAAGGTCTGCGTGCTTCTCCTGCGAGGAAACTTGGCTCTTCCCCGTTAGAGTTCGCCGCCGAGGGTCCACACATGAAAACCTGCGCCAGGATCGTAATCCTTCTAATGGCTCTCGCAATGGGAGTCGCTGCCCGGGCGCAGACCCAAACTTGCACTTCGTCCATCACCGGGTGGCAAGGCCAGTACAGTATAAGTGGAAGTGGGACAGGGACAGGGTCCGACGGCTTCAACTGGACAATCGACGAATCAGCGAGTGCCACCGTGATCGCCCCCGGCGGAGCACTGTCATGCACTACGGCACAATGGTCAGGTCTAGGCCCGGTCTTGACCGGTTCGGTCAACGACAAAGGGGTCCGCTCTTGTCCTCCACCGGGTGGTGGTCAAGAAACACTAACAATCGTGGGATCCTCACTTAGTAACTCAAGCACGATTATATACGTTGACCTCTCAACGGGCACGTACTGGTTTTTTCCCGAGACGGAAGCGAATGTTACGATCACACAAGTCAACTGCGACGGGACCACCTCGACTAATACCGTCCCCTCTTGGTACACCGGCCCGACTAGTTGGGCTAATCCTGTCTTCGCCCCTCCTACTTTTCCGCTCCCCATTACGCCAGGGTCTTTGACGGAAAACATGCCCAACTTTCAGGGAATCTGGGGATTTGACCAGATACCAATTACCTGGAATTTCTCCTTCAAAGTGAATCCGGTTTACAACCCGGACGATGATTGCCAGCAGGCGGGAAACTCCAGCATTGGCTGCCAGACCCAGAGTCTGGGCGAGGATGTGCCCATCGTTGACACGGGATTCAATCTCCATTACGAAAGCAGCCGCGCTCCCGGCGCTGCTGCGAACAGTATTGCCAGTTCCGACGCTGCCATGATCGGCGGCTGGACCCTGAGCGTGCACCACGCCTACGACCCCACCAGCAACACGCTTTTTCTGGGCGACGGCAGTCAGCGCAATGCCTACCAGTTGGGCTCCCCCGTTCCCTTGAACGGCAACGTTCTCCTCACCCCGGAAGACGGCAGCGAGGTCTATGTTTTTAGCGGATCTACCGGGCAACATCTGCAAACGCTAAAGCCACTGACCGGGGCGTTGCTCTATCAGTTCGGCTACGACGCTGCCGGAAAGCTCGTGACCGTCACGGACGCTAACAACAATGTCACCACCATTCAGCGCGACGCCGCTGAGCATCCCACGGTCATCGTTTCGCCCTATGGGCAAACTACAACCTTGAGCGTGGACGCCAACGGCTTTTTGGGCCAAGTGACCGATCCGCTCGGGAAATCTGCCACTTTCACGAATGGCACCACCGGCTTGCTCGCTTCCCGCACTGACCAGAACGGAGACATCTTCAACTACAGTTACGATAGCGCAGGCAAATTGGCCAACGACGCCGACTCGCTCGGCGGTTTTACTTCCCTGACTCGCACCCCCGCGGCCTCCGGGTTCGGCTGGACCACCAACGAAACCACCTCCATGGGCCGCACCAGCAGTTATCAATCCACGGTCACCGTACCTTGGTTGCAGACCAGCACTTCCACGTTCTCGACTCAGCACACCAACACCTGGCCCAATGGCCTGCAAGCGACCAGGGCGACCGCGCAGCAAGGTTCGCAGATTTCCGAAAGTGTTGCCCTACCTGATGGCACGTCCGATAGCGACACGCTTGGTCCCGATCCTGTGTGGGGGATCCAGGTGCCGGTGACCACGAACCGAACTCTCACCAATGGCAATCTCACCATGATTATCGGCGACAGCCGCATTGCCAGCCTGGGCGCCGCCGGAAATCCTTTCAGCTTGACCACCCGGACGGATGCAACGAGCATCAACTTTCGTACCTACATTTCCACGTTCACCGCAGCCAACCTAACCTATGTAGACACTACGCCGGTGGGCCGAACGCTCACCACGGTGCTGGACAACCAGGAGCGCATCGCCAGCACGCAAATCGAAGGTTTGCTGGCCAGCAATTTCTCCTATGACAGTCGGGGGCGCCTCGCCACGGTGACCCAGGGACCGCGCACCAGCACGTTCACCTATGACAGCGATGGCCGCTTGGCTACAGTCACCGACCCCGTCGGGCTCAGCACCAGCTTCAGCTACGATCCCGATGGCCGGTTGTTGAGCACTACTCTCGCCGATGGCCGCATCATCGGCTACAACTACGATGGCAACGGCAACTTGACCGCCCTGATTCCCCCGGGAAAGTCCGCCCACAACTTTACCTACACGGCGGTCGACCAAATGTCCGAATACCTCCCGCCGAGCGCGTCCGGCCCGGGAGCGACGACCTACAGCTACAACCTGGACCGCGACGTCACGAAAATTACCCGCCCGGACGGAAATACCATTAGCTTCAATTACGACAGCGCCGGGCGATTGAGTTCCCTCGTCACTCCAACTGAGAACATCGGTTACAGCTATAGTGCGACCACCGGGAATCTAACTGCGGCATCCATCGCGAGTGGTGAATCCCTCAGCTATGGCTACAATGGTCCCTTGCCAACCAGCACCAGTTGGACTGGCACGGCCAATGGCAGCGTGAGCCGTGCCTACAACAACAATTTCTGGGTGATGTCTGAAAGCATCAATGGCGGCAACACCATCGCGTTCAGCTACGACAATGACGGACTCTTGACCAGGGCAGGAGGACTGACTCTCAACCGCAGCGCGCAAAATGGCCTACTCATGGGAACCACGCTGGGCTCAGCCAGCGATTCTCGAACGTACAATTCGTTTGGCGAGTTGACTGGCTATGCGGCATCCAGTGAAGGTGCGCGGCTTATGGGCCTGTTCTACACGCGAGATGCCGACGGACGCATCAGCAACAAAACGGAAATCCGGGGCTTCCACATCACTACGTACGCGTATTCTTACGATCCTGCCGGCCGCCTGGTGGCGGTCAGCCAGAACGGGATCCCCGTTTCCAGCTACAGCTACGACAGCAATTCCAACCGCCTGTCTGCCACAACCTCCTCCGGAACGGTGAACGCTACCTACGATGCTCAGGACCGCCTGCTCACCTATGGCGCCGCCACCTACACCTACACGGCGAACGGTGAATTGGCGACTCAAACTGTAGGCGCGCGAACGACGTCGTATCAATACGACGTGTTGGGAAATCTGGTGAGCATAACTCTGCCCAGCGGAAAAGCCATCAGCTACGTGGTGGACGCAGAGAACCGGCGCGTGGGCAAGCTGGTGGATGGGACCTTGGTGGAAGGCTTTTTGTATGACGGGGGCAGGATTGTCGCGCAACTCGATTGGCGGAATGCCGTCGTCAGCCAGTTCATTTACGCGAGCAGCGCAACTTCGCCCGATTACATGGTGAGTTGGGGCGTAATGTATCGCATTTTTTCGGACGAACGGGGCAGTCCGCGGCTGGTGGTGAACGCTTCGACCGGCGTCATCGCCGAACAGATTAGCTACGATGAATTCGGTAACGTACTCGGCGACACCAATCCCGGCTTCTTGCCCTTCGGCTTTGCGGGAGGTTTGTACGACCAAGATACGAAACTGGTTCGCTTCGGCGCCCGCGACTACGACCCCAGCACCGGCCGCTGGACCGCCAAAGATCCCATCGGCTTCAACGGTGGTGATACCAACCTGTATGGCTACGTGATCGCTGATCCCATAAATCTGCTGGACCCTGGCGGGACAGACAGCTATAGGGCCGACGCGGGTACGCCGCCGCCAGCCGAGCCAGGATTGCTGGATACGTTTCTAAATTGGATCACTAATAAAGATACCAAAGAAGCGGCCAAGAAAGTGAAGGAGACTTGCAAAACGTTAGACGAGTTACAGAAGAAGGGAACGAGGGAATTCGTTGAGGATGAAACCGAGAATTTTGTCAAGAGCAACACGGGAGCGATGAATGAGCAAAAGAGACTCTTAGATGAAGTTCACACCAGTGTTCCTGCGGTCAAACAGTTGGGGGACACCCTGACCAAGACGGGAGCGTGGCGCGATTCAGCTAACGCATTGGGCGGCAAAACAAACTCCTGCCCGAATTGCAATCAGCGGCAGCCATCTGGTCCTAAACAGCTAAAACAATTCGTACCGCCAGGACAGTGACGACCGTGATTCTCTGCCCTACTGATGCAAGCCATCCAACGAAGGCAACGACGCAGTCGTCGCCTCGACCGAGAACATGGCAACTCCCGGACGCCTGCTAGCGACGGGACTACTGAATCTATCCGCTTTCTCCGTTTCGCGTGCGCCACTCGCTGGAAAGCCGCGCCGCGGCGCTGCCAGTTTTTCGCGACCGAGGCGTCAAAATCGTTGGCCATCTCTATGTGGCAAGATGTTTTCGGCGGACAGATTCGGGAAACTTGCGACTTTCGGTTAACAGTTGCAGCGATCGTCATCGTCATCAACCGCGACGGGTCGCTATGGTGTTCATTTTCCGGGCTGAACAAAGGATTCGCTGCCTCAGCTATTGCTGTTACGTGTGATGTTTTTGACCGAGGGTGGGCACAAAATTGGGGACAGTGAGAGCGAAGCTAGGGGCACTCGACTACACCTCCAAGTAGGCACCTGCTTTGCTGCGCAGGCTGTGCGCCGACGGCACTTCCGACTGGGCGACAGGGGGACGATTCGGCCGTGCGACGGCGCTCTCGCTTGTGAATTTAGCAGTCGGACTTTGAGTTGACTTCGCTGGAAGTTGCGAGTAGGCTTCGCGTCATTCCCGGGTCATGGCCCGGCTTCCATTTGAATTGTCCTTGCTTTTGGTAGAAGTACGCTGCTCTGTGACCGGAGACAAGATCTGAATTTCCTCAGCTGCAGAGGAAAGGGGTGAGCCCATGAATCAGACCATGAGGTGGGTTGGAGTGTGCTTGGTGTTTTTTTTGAGTACACCTGGAATGCAAGCGCAGCAGGGCCCCACGCCGCATGATAAATTACCTGGAGAGACAAAGCGGCCCATCACCGCCGAACCGGAAATGCCGCGAGATCCCGATGCCGGGGCCGGCCAGAACGTCGTCGTGCCCCGCTTGGTCAAGTTCAGCAGCACAGCCAAAGATCAACTGGGGCATACGCCCACCGACGCGGTAGGTGTCACATTTGCGATTTACAGGGAGCAAGATGGCGGAGCCCCGCTGTGGGTAGAGACGCAGAACGTGGAAGTGGACGGGCAGGGATACTACACGGTGCTGCTGGGAGCGACAAAGAGCGAAGGCCTTCCGGTGGAGCTGTTTGGAGCGGCGGAGCCCCGTTGGTTGGGAGTGCAGCTAAACCTGCCAGGAGAGGTGGAGCAGCCGCGGGTATTGCTGGTGAGTGTGCCGTATGCCTTGAAAGCTGCGGATGCGGAGAGTCTCGGAGGCAGGCCTGCTTCAGCGTACGCGTTGGTTCCGGCAACAATTGGAGCAAACACCGATGCTGCTACGGAAGCAAGCCCGAGCACAACGAGTACCGGCGCGCAAACGACGACCACAGGCAAACCTAAATCAACCAAGAACGCGGTCCCTGCGGTAATAACCGCCAATTTTATTCCGGTGTTCACGGACGCCAACGGGACACTGGGAAACTCGTTGCTATCGCAAAGCAGTACTGGCGTTGGGGTGGGGCAGGGCCCGCCATCGAACCAGTCCATCAGTTTTGATGTGAACGGAGGCGTGCGGGGCACTGGGCTTGCCACGGGGAGCCGGAACGTTTCACCGGATGCGATCAACACGGGTGCGCTATTCCTGGATGGCTCAAACGCTATGGGCATTGTAGGATCCAACGCGCAGTTCACTCCAGGAGCGCTGTTCACGAAGGCGAGTTTTTTTTCTGGCGGAGCCGAACGCATGACCATTGATGGCGCCACTGGCAATGTCGGCGTCGGTACAACAACACCTGGGCAAAAGCTAAGCGTTGTAGGCATGATCCAAAGCACTTCAGGCGGCTTTGTGTTTCCGGATTCAACGGTGCAGGCTACAGCTGCCCCAGCTTCTCCTAACGCATTCATCCGCGCCATCACATACCTGGCCGGTTGTGACAACTGCAGCGTCCTGACCAACGCGGACAGCCAAAACGCCATTTTTGACGACCTTATCGGAGCCATGACCATCAACTCGGTCACTTGCTTCTCCGATGCGGGCGCTCCGGCGATAAACATCCAAGTGAATCACGGCGGATCGCTCTCAAATGTCCTAAGCTCGAATCTGACCTGCTCGACTTCCGGTGCTGCTAGCACGAGCTTTTCAACAAGCGCGCTCAGCGCAAATGACATTCTCAACTTCATTTTGATCGCGGACGGCGTCGCCAAGCGCATAACCATGACCATCAAAACCACTGTGAACTGAGAGAGTAGAACCGCGCAGCCTTTTGCGTTCACAAGAGGAATTCATGGTTATCACGACAGACGGATGTAAGGGCCTGCCGCCCCTCTTGGTTCTAATGGGTTTGATTCTGCTCTGCGCTGGTTCCAATCCGCAGGCCTTAAGTGCACAATCGCAGAGCACCCAGGCAAACGGTTCCACGTTGCCGCATTACTCCACAGAAGTTCTTGGGCAAGTCAGCTTTTCCCGGTCGGCCACGAAGCCGGAGGCGAGCAATAGCGGGACCGGCCTGACCATCGTCCCGACGTTCGACACTAACCCCGGCACAGCCATCGACGCCCCTACTCAGACTGTCATCAACAACGCGATTGCTTTTTATCAGACTACGTTCACCGTACGCTTACTGATCTCCCCAACTACACGAGCTATCGCGGTCGAACCTGGCGGTGGTTCAACGATGTTATGAGTATGGCCAAGACAAACGGCGTGTGCAGGCGTCCGGTTTCACCACCCTCGAGCAACTTCAACCAAGGAGAGGTCTTCCACCAGCAGAACGAGATCATCGAGCCCCATTTCGATAATCTTCAAAGGACCATCGTGCCCTCGCCCCCGGTTAGTTGGGATTCCTATTCCCTAATCTTCCGTCATGAGTGCCAGCGCAGCGGTATGGTGCCTCGAAGAGTGAATGTAAAGTTAGCACTAAAGGCGGCGCTGGCCGCAGCCCCGACCTCGACCCCGAACCTGGCTAACGCCGAACGCCGGATCGCATCGGCCAAACTAGTGATGTACACATATCCTCTGGTTCGCCTTCGCGCCGCGGTCACGTTCAGCGTGACGGGCACGGTTTGCGGACTGTTACTCGCGCCAGTCGATGCGATAGCTACGCTTCCGGTGTACGTGCCTGCGGCCAGGCCGGTCACGTTCACCGAAACGCTCTCGCTTCCCGGCGTGGTGCTGCTCGCTGGAGTCGCTGAAAGCCAGTTGCCGCCCGAGCTCGTCGAACTTGTGATCGTATAGCTAAGCGCCGAGCCAGTGCTGCCGACGGAAACACTTTGCGCTGCAGGCGTGGCACCACCAATCTGGTAATTAAACGTCAGCGTGCTTGGCATAGTCGTGAGATTTGGTGCCGACGTCACGTTCAGCGTGACTGCGACTGTTTGCGGACTGTTGCCAGCGCCGCTCGACGCGATGCTTACGCTTCCGGTGTACGTGCCAGTCGCTAAACCGGTCGTGTTCACCGAAACGCTCTCGCTTCCCGGCGTGGTGCTGCTCGCTGGAGTCGCTGAAAGCCAACTGCCGCCGGAATTCGTGGAACTTGTAGCCGTATAGCTAAGCGCTGAGCCGGTGCTACCCACGGATATACTTTGCGCCACCGGCATCGTGCCACCGATCTGATAGTTAAATGTTAGCGGGCTCGGCGTGACCGTAAGATTCGGCGACGTCACGTTCAGCGTGACAGACACGATTTGTGGACTGTTACCCGCGCCGCTCGACGCGATGCTTACGCTTCCGGTGTATGTGCCTGCCGCTAAAGCGGTCGTGTTCACCGAAACGCTCTCGCTTCCTGGTGTGGTGCTGCTCGCTGGAGTTGCCGAGAGCCAGTTGCCGCCCGAGTTCGTGGAGCTTGTCGCCGTATAGCTAAGCGCCGAGCCAGTGCTGCCCACAGAGACACTTTGCGCCGCGGGTGTAGCGCCGCCGATCTGGTAATTAAACGTCAGCGTGCTTGGCGTGACCGTGAGGTTTGGTTTTGGCGTGACATTCAGCGTCACCGCCACTGCCTGCGGAGTGTTGAGAGCGCCTCCCGAAGCGATGCTCACGCTTCCCGTGTAGGTGCCTGCCGTCAGGCCGGTCGGGTTCACCGAAACGCTCTCGCTTCCCGGCGTGGTGCTGCTCGCTGGAGTCGCTGAAAGCCAGCTGCCGCCGGAATTCGTGGAGCTTGTGGCCGTATAGCTAAGCGCTGAACCAGTGCTGCCCACGGAAACATTCTGCGCCGGGGGAGTGGCGCCACCGAGCTGGTAGTTAAAAGTCAGCGTGCCGGGAGTGACTGTAAGGTTCGGCGCCAGCGCGAGAGTGTAAGAGTTTTGATAGAGGTGGTCCGAACTGTAATTGCTTCCTCCAGCGCCAGCAACTGAAGCCACATAAAACGCGACTGGCCCGTTGTACACACTGCTCGCCGGGGGGGTCCAAATTACTGAGAAAGTACTCGAGGTATCGGCGAAGTGTCGCGCGTAGATTTTGCTGCCGGACGCTAATACATTGACGTTGGAGCTGGCTGCCGCGAAGGTTCCTGGGGTTGTTTGGACACTTCCTTCCAGCGCGGTCATCTCGAATCCCCACGCCGCCTCGGTAGTATCGTTCACAGTGATGGTCAGCGTCTGCGCCGTGCCTGGTATATAGGTCGACCCGCCCGCCGAAAAGGCAATCTTCACGCTGCCGCTCCCTACCAACGTGCTCGTGTGGCAACCATTGCAGTGTGCCTCCGTCGGAGCGCCGGTGTTGGCGAGGGGTGGGTCACTAGGATAGGCCCACAACAAAAGCGGGATGCATAGGCATAGCGCTGCTATGATCCAAACTCTAATAGCGCGATTCTTCGACGTGGGCATGGGGCTTTCCTTCCCTTATTGCTCGCGCATTGTTGCCGTCGATGGAAGAATCCGGATAAGTTGAATGGGCGCCGAACGCTGGACAGTGGCGGCGGCGCCACAGAGCCGATGGAGGTTTTTTTCGATCCGGAATCTACACCCCAGTGCCGCTGCGGGCAGTATCTGGGAAATGGCCAAAGGATAACTCATCTCCAAGACAAAGTCGTGCAATTTGTTTTCCCGGCTTACTAGCCAACGGGAACGCTGTCTGTTCCGCTTACTAGTCTTGACTAATACAAAAACCTTTGTAGCCTTTGCATCACTATTCGCCAAAGTTCATAGGGTTTGCTGGGGGGCACAAATTCGGGCATACGAGATAGTCCCGATATTCGACCTGCCCGCCACCGGCTTCGTGAGCCAAACGGAATGAGAAAGGGCGTGACCGCTTCGTTGACTTGGTCCATGTCGCAACCTAAGATGCTCGCCAATGGCGGTGTCGCAATCCTTTGTCGGCCAGACCGTCTCCCATTACCGCATCCTGAAGAAACTGGGTGGGGGCGGCATGGGAGTGGTGTACAAGGCGGAAGATACTCGTCTGAAGCGACACGTCGCGTTGAAATTTCTGCCTCCCAGTGCCGAGGGAAATCCGGCGCTCATTGAACGATTCAAGCGCGAAGCGGAAGCCGCATCAGCCCTCAATCATCCAAACATCTGCACCATCCACGACTTCGGACAAGAAGGCGACGAGCATTTCATTGTCATGGAATTCATGGACGGGAGAACCCTGAAGCGGTGCATCGACGAGAAACCTCTCCCGACCGAAGAACTTTTGGAGCTGGGAATCCAGATCGCCGATGCTCTGGATGCCGCACACAGCGGGGGAATCGTTCACCGTGATATCAAGCCGGCGAACATCTTTGTAACTAAACGTGGGCAAGCCAAAATTCTCGACTTCGGGCTGGCCAAGCTCGCTCCGGTCGCGTTGGGCGACGAAAGCGTGGGCAGCCCGGCGACGCCGACCCTAAGTGGCGAAGAATTACTCACCACCCCCGGAACCACGCTCGGGACTGTTGCCTACATGTCTCCAGAACAAGTCCGCGGCGAGGAGTTGGACAATCGCACCGACCTCTTTTCCTTCGGCTCAGTGCTCTATGAGATGGCCACCGGACAATTGGCGTTCAGTGGACGGACGTCGGGCGTCATCATGGAGGCGATCCTCAACCGGGATCCCGTTGCGCCATCGCGCATAAACTCCCAGGTGCCTTTCGCGCTGGAAGAAATCATCGTTAAGTCCATCGAAAGAGATCGCAAACTCCGTTATCAGAGCGCCGCAGAAATCCGTACCGATTTGCAGCGTCTGAAGCGCGAGATGGTCTCCGGGCTCGGGACAGCGGGCCGTTTGTCGGCTTCTCGCGTCACCGGGGCAGCGGCACGCCCTGCCAAGCAACCGGTCAGACCGTTTCGCTTGAAGTGGATTTTGGCCTTTGGCGCTTTCGCGTTGATAGCGAGCGCCGTGTTGGCACTGCGTCACAAATTTGCGGAGCCTGTTTCCGCACCGCATGATCCGCTCTCCGTGCTGGTAGCGGACTTCACCAACGACACCGGAGATTCTGTTTTTGACGGTACGCTTGAGCCGATGCTGGGAGTGGCGCTCGAGGGGGCGCCTTTCATCACCGGATACAAACGCGATCAGGCCCACCGAGTGGCAGCGCAGCTCCAGCCTGGCGTCACGAAGCTTGATGAGGCACTGGCGCGACTGGTTGCGACGCGCGAGGGGGTGAATGTCGTAATCGCGGGCTCGGTTGCCCGCGCCGCAGGCGGCTACAACATTCAGGAAAGAACGATAGATGCCGTGACCGGCAAAGTGATTATGGAGAGTGCGGTGCACGCGGGGAACAAGGATGACGTGCTAAAGTCCCTGGGAAAGCTTTCCGCGCAAATACGCAAGGCTCTCGGCGATACCTCCCCGGAATCCGTGCAGTTAGCCGCCGCGGAGACGTTCACTTCGACTTCCCTCGAAGCCGCGCAGCACTACGCGCGCGGCCAGGATCTGGGCTGGGCAGGCAAGGACGCAGATGCCATCCGCGAATATCGAGACGCCGCGCGGATCGATCCTAGCTTTGGCCGCGCCTACGCCGGGCTGGCAGTCTCCTACGACCGGCTCGGCCAACACAAAGAAAGTCAGGATTACTACAACCTTGCTCTCAGCCATATCGACAGCATGAGCGAGCGCGAGAAATACCGCACGCGCGGCGGCTACGACCTGGTTGTGGCGAGGGATCCCGACAAAGCGATCGAAGAATTTACCTCGCTGGTGCGGCTGTATCCGTCCGACACCGCCGGGATTGGCATGCTTGCACTCGCATACTTCTATAAGCGCGATATGGCACACGCGCAACTGGAGGGCCGCCGTTACATTGAAATTTATCCGAAAAACGTGCCTGCAAAAAATAACGTCGGCTTGTATGCGATGTATGCGAGCGATTTCGCAGCTGCGATTCGCGAACAGGATTCCGTACTCCAGTTGAATCCCAATTTTCAGAAGGCGTACGTGGGCAAAGCCCTATCGCAACTTGGCCAAGGGCAGACTCGTGACGCGATAGCGACATGGGAAAAGCTGAAGCAGATTGATCAGCGTGGTGCGTCGCTCGCTGCCCACGGACTCGCCGACATAGCTTTGTATCAAGGCAGATTTAAGGACGCTCTGGCGATTCTTGAACCGGCCATCCGCGCCGACATAAAGGCGGGTGACAACGATGGGGCCGGGTTAAAGAGTGCGTTGCTTGTGGAAGCCTATGTTGCGGCGGGCGAGCCAGCGAAAGCAGCCGCCGAGGCTGAACGTGCGCTTGCCTTGACCAGCGATCTTGGTGTGAAGGTGACCGCGGCAAGAGCATACATAGAGGCGGGACAGGAGCAGAAAGCGCTCGCCATGGCGGAGGCCATGTTGAATTCGCTAGCGGCTGACGACCACCTCTATGCGAACATCATTTACGGCGATGCGGAGCTGAAACGCGGGCATGCGGCTCCTGCGATTGACCGCTTCCGCGCGGCGCTCAACATTAGCGACGCTTGGCTCGCACATCTCGAACGTGCCAGGGCTTATGTCGCGGCTGGAGCTTACGCGCAGGCGGATTCAGATCTGGAACTCTGTCTCGAGCGACGTGGCGAGGCGACCGCCGTGTACCTCGACGATAACCCTAGCTACCATTTCTTACCGCCGGTTTATTACTACCTAGGCCGCGCGCAGGAAGGATTGCGCAGTGCGGCGGCAGCTGAATCGTACAAAAGCTTCCTCTCCATCAAAGAAAGCGGCGACGAGAAAGGACTTGTCGCGGATGCCAGACGGCGCCTGCAATCGCACTAGCCGCGTGGCCGGCCTCTTTAGACTCTCAGGGCGTAAACGGATTCGAAAACGACACCGAGACCCCTATCGGCAATCCATAACGAAGCGGATTGCTCTTCCAGTCTGCCGGCATGTTGAAAGCCCCGATGGCAACAACATAAGACGTGCCGGTGGTAAGCGCACCCGGGGGGACTTGCAGTGAAGTGCCGGTCGTTTGAAAATGAAGGACTAGCGTGAGCTTTGACCCGCCGTTTGGAGTCTTGGTCAGGGACCAGATTCGGACACGATAGTTCGTTCCTCCACTGGCCGCTTGCCATGCAAGCGTCGGTGCTGTGCCCACATTCACCTGGGGTTGGCTCAAGGGCGCGCCATTGATGGTTATACCAGTGGCCGGTCCAACGATCGGGGAGGCTGGATTAGCGGATGATGGCATCGAGGGCGTTTCCAGAAATGCGGATAGACTGAGAGACGCCGCGCTGGTGGCACCCGGTGCCGTGAACGCTTGTGACACCGACTGCCCGTAGCCGAAGACGCGTTGCCAACTAGCGGGGAACGGATCGGCATACGGAATGTTGCCGGCGTCAATATTCGCAGTTATTTGTTGATTGTTGCTGGCATCAAGTCCCACCAGTGCCGGGTTAAAGCCCAAAGCTCCGGTGTAGGCGCCGGGCGGACCAACGAACACGCCCAGCTCCGTGAAACCAGGTGTAAGGCTCGGTCCGGCGTTCGATTGCAAGAAGGCCGCGCCATTCACCGCGGCACGAAGCGACGCGTTTTGCGCCGGCGTTGTAAAAGCGCCGGTGACCGAAGTTGTAGAATTATCGGTCTGGACGATGGAACTGTTCGAGAAAAAGTTCTGCAGGAAGCTCCAGGTGAAGCCGCCTTGAGTAACGGAGCCGAGCTTCAGAAAGTACAAGTTATCGCCTTGAGTCGAATCGATCAGCGGATTAAAAGTCCAATCGAAAGCTCCGCTAAAAGTGGTACTGCCCGCGGTTAGCGTAAATGGAGTGAACTCGGCCCCGGCACCGAGGTCAAAATTAGTGAAGGCGGCGCCGGGATTCGGAGCAAAAATTTCTACGTCATCGCCTGGTTGCCACGGCGACATGCTGGTCAATGAGAAGTTCATGGTTCCGCTGGTTGCGTTAACAAAGTTGGGCCGGCCAAAGGTATTGAAGCCGGTATCAATTCTGTTGGCGTTCGTCCACAGCAAATGCGTGAAAGTTGCGCCAGCGCCAGAGCCGAAGTTGGGCGGACCGGTGAAACTCAAATAAAAATAACCCGCGGGGACGTTGGGGATGTCGTAAGTGCCCTGAGCCGTCCCTGTGCCGGTAAAGGTGATGAAACCGCCGTGACCGTCCGGCGCGAGAGCGGCGAAGTTTGCCTCGCTGAGGTTTTCGGCAACATTTGTGGTCGTGCCATTTTCCAGAATGTAGGTGTCGATCGCCGTGATGTGAACCGTGCGGGGCGGTTGCGTGTAGAGTTCCGCCGTGGTTACGCCCAAGCCTCCCACTATCAATATGGTGCCGTCTTGCAACATTGTAGCGGTGTGCCCATGACGTGCAGTGATCAGCGAACCGGTCTGCGAGAAGGTTCCCCCTATCGGGTCATACAATTCTGCTTCGGCTGTCGGACCCGATCCCGAGAAGCCGGCAGCGATAAGCACCTCGCCGCTTTGCAGCAACGTTGCCGTGTGCAAATCGCGGGCGACGATCATGTTGCCGGTACCGGTGAAGGCACCCGTCGAAGGATCAAACAATTCTGCGCTGTTGAACGCGTTGGCCGCCGATGCTCCGCCAGCGAACAGGACTCTGCCGTTGCCGAGCAGCGTTGCTGTACCCAATTCGCGACCAACCGACATCGGCGTCGCTGTGTTCGTGAAAGAATCTGTGGAGGGATTGTAGATTTGAGCCGTTGGATCGGTCGTTCCGGTGCTGAGATTGAGACGCCCGCCGGCGATTAGCACGGTACCGTTGTTTAGCAATGTTGCCGTGTGTCCGCCGCGAGTATTGTTCATGGCACCAGCAGTAGCGGCGAAGGGAAATTCTGCGTTCGGGTCGTACAACTCAGCCGTGGGTGTTCCAGCGCCATAGCCACCCGCGATCAACACCTTTCCAGTCGGCAACAGCGTAGCCGTGTGACCGGCGCGCGGTGCCAGCATGTTCGCAATTGTGCCGAATGCATTTGTCGCTGGGTCGTAAAGTTCAGCGCTCGTCGTACCAGCCAGCGAGCAACTCGTCTGGCCCCCAGTGATCAGTACTTTGCCGTTGTTGAGGAGTGTAGCTTGGTGATTGCCTCGCGCCGTGGCCATGTTATTTGCGGTGGATGAAAACGTTTTTGACGTCGGGTCATAGACCAAAGCAGTATTCAGGGGCGAGCATCCGTTGAGTCCACCGGTAATGAGTATTTTCCCGTTCTGCAGCGTGGTTGCTTGTGCTGTGAATCTACCGGTCGCGAGGTTTGCAACAGCATTAAATCCGAAGATCTCAAATGGCAGTGACTGGACGGAAAGCGTGCCGTCGCCGGCTGCTACGGTGGCGGTGAGCGTGTACGCTAGACCCCCGCGGTCGAGCGTCAGATCGTTGAAGATGGCAATGCCGGTGGCACCCGTCGTGCGCGTCGTCGTTCCGGAGAGCGTGGCGCCGCCAGGATTGTTTCCGATGGCCAGCGTGATGTTCGCACCGGGCACAACTGCACCTGTGCCATCCGTCGCGCGCACCTGCACAGGTGGTGCGATGACCTGCGAAGCGTTTGCATTTGAAGGCTGAACAACGAAGGTCAGATTGCTGGCGGTAAAGCCTCCTCCACCCGCTTGCGGCAAAACGACGAACGGCAATATGGAAGTCACGACGCGGCCGTCTGCTCCTGTCGCCGTTATAGTGACCTGGTATCTGCCAATGCCAAGCGGTGTTCCAGTGATCGTGGCTGTGGAAATGGCGCTGAATGTCGTCGTAGGGCCAAGTGCTAGCGCCGCCGGCAATCCAGATGCCGTGATCGTGATCGGAGCGACGCCGCCGAGGACGTTGATGTTCGCCGAGTAGGAAGTGTTGAACGTGGCCGTTGGGAGCGAAGTGGTAACCATAAACAGTGGAGCAGCAACGCTGACCGTAGCGGGCGGTTCCCCGTCGGTGTTGATGTTGGTGTTCGCTGCCTGGGCAAAGACCACTGGAACCGTGTTGCGGATGGCATCCTCGATGAACGTGGCCCCCGGCTGGTCAGTGCAGCGATTGTAGTTAGACTCTGGAACGGAAGGGTCGCCATTCGCGTGACAAGACAGGCCCGCTCCGCGAATCGTAATTAGCGCGGTGCCCCCGGGCGGAAGCGAGAAGGTGGCGTCGCCCGGGGCCTCGTTCAGCGGATTCGGATTCAAATTGTTAATCGTGCTGGGAACGGCGTTGGTTACGTTCGAGAGCACAACGGGTTGCTGCGCCGCCGAGAGCTGGCAGTTATACGATGTCGGCGTAACGTAAGTCCTAGAAACGATGAGTTGCAGCGAAGGCGCGTTATTTTGGTTAGAGAACAATTTGACCCTGTAGCCCGCGTGGGTGTTGCCTGTGTTCGTGACCGTGTAAGTCCCGTCCGAAACCGGTCCATTTGTGAGATTTGTGTTCAACGGATTGGGATTGAGCGGATTGGGATTCAACGGGTTTGGATTCATTACCGCCTGATTGGTTGGATCGGTGTTCAGCGGGTTGGGATTCAGGGGATTGGGATTCAACGCATTTGGATCCGCGATGTCGGGATTGAGCGGATTGGGATTCAACGGATTCGGGTTCAGAGGATTGGGGTTAAGCGGATTCGGATTCAAGGGATTGGGGTTAAGTGGGTTAGGGTTCGTGACGTTCAGCGGGTTGGGATTTAATGGATTCGGATTCAGGGCGTTCGGAGTTTGGATGGTTACGGGTGTGTAGGTTTCTGCGGTCGAAATTCCGGAATTGCCGTCCGGGTCTACAAGCTGTGGAGAAGTGGGATCGGAATTCAGCCGAACGAAGCTCGTCAAGCCTGCCGGGACGAATCCTGTAAAATTACCGTTCGCGTCAACGGTGCTTTCCTGCACATTGACCGTAATCGCTGCGAATGGGGTCGTGGAGGCCGCAAAAACAGTGCGAGCAACCCCCGACCCTGCGGGCACCACGACATCGGCGAAGGGAACCACGAAGCTGGTGTCCACGGGGCTGGGCACGGGATTCGGGCCTTGCGTGAACGAGGCGAAACCGCCCGGCGGCTGAGAGTTAGGAGGAATGCTCAGTCTGAAAGTGCGAGTTGTGTCGGTGTAATTCTCCACCAGGACTACAAAACCGCGCTGGAGCGTGGGGCTCAGGTTTTTTTCGTTTTGCGGGGATGAAACCAGCAAACCCTGAGAGATACGGCTGCTATAAATGTCCTGGTTGCGCATGCCCTCGTGACCGGGATTGCAGGCAGGCCGCGTCTGCGTGGGATCGAAGTTGCTAGTGATTGTGCCGTCGTTGTTAAAGAAGGTCGGCGGTGTGTACGCCGCCCAATTACCGTCGGCCGGAGGGCGCACGTTTTGATTCGTGGTCCAGCTGGCGTACGCGAGCAGTGGATTGCTGGCAGGCGCAGTGTTCCACTGCCAGGCGCCATTCGCGTCCAGGACCATGGACGGCGCGGCGATCTCAATATAATCCCCGAGGAAGGGCATGGAGCCGCCCTGATAGAGCGGCAAATTGGGTGGAGTCACTTCCAGTTGTTGTAATTCTCCGGAAACATCCCCGGCATCGTTGCGCCTCCCAAATTTGTATTGCGAGACAGAGGCGGAAGTCTTTGTGTTAGTTGCGACATCAATAGAGGTCATCCGGACTTCGATTGTGTGGCGGCGATTCATGTACGCAGGGGTGGACGTAAACATCGATGCGGCGGTGAAATCGCTTAGGAAACCGTTAAAGATGTCGGTGGGGGGATCGGTTCCGTGACTTGCGCCGACGGCGTTACGCTGCTCAGCGTAGAATTTGCCGGTGACCGGGTCTGGAGCCAGGCTCCCGTTCGTGAGGTTTGGCGTATAGAAGGCCAGGGTGTGATCTAAGCGCTGATCGTAATAAAGGAACAGCAATTTGCCTTGCGAAAAGATCAGCGATGGCATGAATTGATGACCTGAAATCAGTGCGGTCCCGCTGTTAAGCGAGGCGTATTGAGAATCTCCGGTGATTTGGCCGTCGTCGAGAAGCGCAGGAACCGATGGCCAAGTTAGCCCATCGGGAGAAGACATGTACACGATGCGCCCACTCTCCGGGCTCATGCTGCCCGGCGCATTGCGTTGAGACCAGGCGACGTAGACTGTGCCGTCGTTGCCGACCGCAATTGCGGGGAAAGCATTGGTTCGAATGGAAGCCCCGGTTGTACCTTCATCGAAAAATGAGGTGTGCGCTGCGGTAGCACCGTAGGCAGGCAAGCTCCAAATGGTCATTCCTTTTGTGAACGTCAAACCGCCGTCGGTGGATTTAGCGATGTTGATGCCGTCCAGCTGGTTGGTGCTCGCGAATTCGCGCCATGCCACGTAGACATAACCAGTATTCGGATCAACGGCAATCTGGGCGCCCTGGTTGATAGGGAAAGTTTCCGACAGTTTTACAGGTGTGCTCCACGTGCTGCCACAATCGGTGGAGCGGGTAAGGTAGAGCTTGGTTCGAATGGTCACCGTCGTGTTTCCAACAAAAACGGAATACGCAAGATAAATATTGCCAGCCGGAATCGGAGGAACGTTCGTGGCCCCAGGCGGTGTCAACGCGCAGGTCGCGCTACTTCGCGGCTTGTCGATGGCCAGCCACGGTTTGTCGAGGAACTGGCCCGCATTGCCGGTAGCGATCACGTGCGTGTCAATGAAGCGAATCGGGTCGGTACCGAAGGTCGGGTTGTTGATATTGGTGGGGTCCCCATTTTCCTTGTTGTTAAGATCGAGAAAACGAGTAAAAAACAAGACTCCAGTGTTCTGCGTCCGGTTGAAGGCAATACCGGTCATACCGAAAAACCCTGCAGCGCCAGCGCGCACCACGGGGTCTGAGGCGGCATTCAGTCCTTTGAGCGGCGATTGCAATCCTACTGGCGATTGGTCCTGCGGGAATCCGGGATGAAGAATGCTCTGCCAGGTTTGGCCACCGTCAAATGATTTGAAAATCCCGAGCCATGCATCGCCGGTCATCAAATCCAGATTGGGCAGCGTATCCGTCAGCGGCAGGTCTACCGTACGATAGTCATTAGCGGCGGCAAGAACGTGAAGTGGATTGCGCGTGGAAACGGCGATAGAAGGCTCATTCTGACGTTGCAGCGCCGGGTCGCC
>Ga0209166_10000452_pt1 | contig 45960 bp, 64 predicted proteins | sample Coa_R1_3_FD_187151 | JGI IMG/M metagenome (GOLD analysis project Ga0209166, IMG submission 187151) | Surface soil microbial communities from Centralia Pennsylvania, which are recovering from an underground coalmine fire - Coalmine... | ecosystem: Environmental > Terrestrial > Soil >...
AAGATTTCGACCTCGGACGAGGTGTAGCAACGCTGAAATATGCTGCACTTCGAGTTAACTTTCCCATGCCGCAGCTGCCTGCTAGCGTATGGCGTTTAAATGGTGGCACCGCCAGAAGTACATTAATGTGCAAGCATCCTCTGCTCTGGCTCGGTAATATGTTTGATTGTGGATCAACAACTGGCTTCAGGCGGGTTGTGGCCTGTCGGGGTTGATCCTCTCACGGCGAACAATCTTGCCCTTCGCTTCTGTTCCATCCGGCCAACGAATAATGAACCAATCGTTATCCACTCGTGCAGGGACGCGAGTCGTTCTCCCGATTTTGAAGAACTTATCGTCCCGTTGAAGAGGCGGGTTGTAGCTTACTGTATAGAGCGTGCTCTCGAGAATCACCGAGAGATGCTCAATCGTGCCACCGACCACGCTCCGGATCAAGTTATCCGAGTCGGGGAAGTCAAGGTCGAAGAGTATTCCACAACCGAAACCGTCAGGGAGCTGGCCTCTACAACACTTGACTGGCCTGATGTCGTCCAACTGCTCAAACGGGACAGGACGATTTTGCGCCCATGCCATAACGCTGAGAAGGACTAAAGGCACCAATCGCGTCGACATATTTCTACTGCCTACGACAATCCTCCTATTGCTCACAGCGCCAGTCAACCTTAAACGACCCGGACGAGCCAAAACTGGACCGGAAGGTAACGTCACCTCGAATCGCCGCATAGGGATAGTCTTCCCTTGGGGTGATAGCCCCGTTTGATCGGGCGCATGGCTTGAGCAACGAAGTCGGAGTTTGAATTCAGCTATGATGTTAGCGTTCTGCGCGATTGCATCGCCAAGGACACGCGAGTTGCTTCCGTGCGGGCTGCAATGGAGGAAACTCGTGAAGCTCTTTCGAAAACCGACATCGAAGTTTTACTGGTATGACTTCACCGTGCGAGGTCATCGTTATCGTGGGTCAACACAAGAAACCAAGGCCGTCAGAGCATCGAAGGTTGCAGGATTGAAGCTTGCTCAGGTGATTGAAGGCAGCGATCAGCTTCCGAGCAGGCCCACGGTGCTCAATGACTTTTCGCAGCGATTCCAGAGTTGGCTGGACGAGGCCAGACTGGAAGAGAAAACCAGAAAGTACTACCGAAATGGCTGTCGTCTACTGAAAGCGACACCAGTATTCAGCCTGCGACTGACCGAAATTACAGCTGAGAACGCTGACAAATTGAAGTTTTCGGGCTCGGCTGGCAATACCAACTGTGCATTGCGAACTCTGCGACGAATGCTTCATAAAGCTGAGGAATGGAAACTGATCAGCCGTGCTCCAAAGATCAAGCTCATGAAAGAGCACGGACGATCACTTAGGCTTGACGATGCCGCAGAAAGAAAATTGCTTGCCGCGATTGCCGATTGCAACTGGCGAAAGCGGACGACCAATCTCTTTCGTGACATTGTCATCTTGATGCGCGATACAGGGATGAGGAATCAGCGTGAACTTTACCGGATCCGCATCGAGAATCTCGACTGGGAGAACCGGTTGATATTCGTGCCGGACAGCAAGACGCCAGAGGGTAGAAGGCTTGTCCCGATGAGCCGGAGAGTCTTCGAGATTCTGCGCGAGCGCAGCGGCACAAGGCAGAACGGTTGGGTCTTCCCATCAACGCGTTCGACGAGCGGCCATATACGATCAATAGACCGCTTATTTCGCCTGGCTCGATCAAAGGTCGGTCTTCCAAAAGACTTGGTGTTGTACTGTGCGCGACATGATTACGGCACGCGGATTCTGATGCGAACTGGGAATCTGGCTGCTGTGATGAAGACGATGGGACACAGGGATGTGAAGACGGCAATGCACTACCAACATCCCGAGTTGGAAATAGTCCGCGCTGCTCTGGACTACAACCCAGGAAACAATGGCACTGAAATGAGGGTGTAGCGAAACACAGCTACGGCACGTTTTGCGTCACACCAAGAGATCGTAACCGAGGCAAGTTGTTGAAACTCTCATGATTGTAGAACCGAACCCGTCTTTCGAGGTCTGATCGGCCGTTAATCGTCCTAACTTCTGAAGGCAACATCCGTCGGAAAATACTGGCGGGAGCGACGGGACGCGAACCCGCGGCCTCCTGCGTGACAGGCAGGCCCTAACGTAAGAGAGATTTGGCGAGCTAGAGGCGTGCTCTGCGGGGAACAGCGGATACGGATCGATTGTGTGCCGGAAGTCGGTGACAGGGCAGCGTTCTAACCAACTGAACTACGTCCCCAACTTACTTTTCATGCGGTTAGCGCCAAACCCGCATATTTGCTGTCTATTCTTGCTGTCAACCAAATCGCCCGCGTCTTCCCTTTCCACCCGATATATCGAAATTCCGGGGTGAAATGGACAGCATGGACAGCACCCCAAACCACCGCCCATACTGACTGCAGACAACCGCGCTCCGGAGCATCTCTCCCTACCCCGCGTGTAGATTGTAACAGAGCATCGATTCATCCGTCAGGGCCAAGCGCACCTGCTTTGGGCGCACGCCCGGCTGCTCCAAACGCTCTCCCCGCTCTGACTACTTCTCCGAAAAAACAACAACTTGGGGAGTCTGGTTCTTGCTCAAAGCATATTTCCAGAGCCCCCAAACAGAAGGAGTTTTGACACAGCCGGCTGCCGCGCTCGTATTGCGATGCTCGTTCTCGCAGGTGACGTTTCCTTCCTCGAAATCTCGACCCCGTATTACCGCCGTGAAAGGACCTCGCAATCTCATGTAGTGATTGCTGGCCAATCTCCGTCAATACAGTGAACCCTTACAAGACCTTTCAGAGCGACCCGTGGCCAACCTGGCCTTGATTGGAGTTGAGCGCTGGCGGCCTCCCCCGGAGCTTTTTTAAATACTTTTGCTCTATTGGCACTTTTCGGGTCACCCCCGGCTACTATGTATTTCCTGGTACCGCCGAAGCTTTCAAGAGCCTTTCTCGGATCGCGCCACCCAGTCCCTCCGCGGGAGGCAACGGAGCGACGATGAGGTCGAGTCTCTGCTCATCGAGCCAGCGCAATCCAGCGTAGAGCCGGGAAGCCAACACAGTCCAATTTCCCCAAGAGCCCCAATCGAACCCAACCGATGCAGAGACCTTCCACCCGCTGGGTAGCAGCGCGCCCACTCTTCGCTGGGATACCTGCCGCGCCAGCTCCGCGAGGCCTTTCTCCTGCGCATCAGTCGCCACGACTCTGGTGCGCGGAGCGTAGTGACGGTGCATCATCCCTGGCGACGGCAGGCCGTTCTGCCCATGATGCGGACCATCCGCACTAACGACTACAACTTCACCCAGGACCTTCTGCACCTGCTCCAGCGTTACTGCCCCCTGACGCAGTATGCGCGGTTTGTCAGCGGTCAGATCGAGCACAGTGGATTCCACCCCAATCGGGCATGGTCCGCCATCGAGGATGGCCTCGATTCGTCCGCCCAGCTCAGCCATGGCGTGCTGCGCTGTCGTTGGACTAACGCGCTGAAAGCGATTTGCGCTCGGCGCCGCGATCGGCAACTCGCTCAAGGCAATCAATCGTTGCGCCACTGGGTGCGCTGGAAAACGCACCGCCACGGTTTCTCGTCCGGCTGTCACCACATCAGGCACTCGGGGGCTTTTCGGCAGCACTAACGTCAACGGTCCCGGCATGAAGGCACAAAACAACTGGTCGAATTGGACGGGCAGCGTTGCGATCACCATCGATTCCAGCATCTCACGCGAACTCACGTGCACGATCATGGGATCCCACGCTGGTCTTTCCTTTGCCAAGAAGATCTTTCTCACCGCAACCTCGTCGAGCGCGTTCGCCCCAACGCCATAGACCGTCTCAGTGGGAAAGGCGACCAGCCCGCCAGCGCGAATGATCCTCGACGCCTGCTCCACCGAGCCTTCATTGTTCGCAAGTAAAGTCAGTGTCTGCACGGTCAAAAGGGTAATTGTAACTGGCGGCCCCGTATCGAAGACCCGCAAACCGAGCGGAGCGCGTCCTGCCCAGTAACCCTGAACTGCCCTAAACGTGAGACTTGCTAAAATTATTCAAGGCCAAAGGCGGCAGACATAAATGCGAGATGCTTCGAAAATTAAAGCTGCATCGAGGATAGCGCCGGAGATGATGATCAGGAAACTCTTTGATTTCCATTCCAATTCCCAGCCCTATGTTGCTGGGGCCGTTGTAGTGAGCTGTTTTGACGCGCGGATTCGATTAGCAAGAGACGAATTCTTGCGGCGCTACGGCGTCGCGCACCCCGACCTGGTCATCATTGCCGGCGGAAGTCTGGCGCTCTCATCTCCCCGCACCAATTTGGATCGCGCATTTGTCTTAGACCAGGTGCAGCTTGCAATCCGACTGCATCGGGCGAGCCGCGTGATCCTTATGAGTCATTCCGATTGCGCCACTTACGGCGGCCTGGCGGCATTCAATGGCGACCGTCAACGCGAGAGGGCACATCACGCCGGTGAATTGTGCCGCGCATCTACGGTCATCAGGGGGGAATTTCACGGGCTGCAAATCGAACGCGTCTTCCTCACATTCGATAGTGTGCTGAGCGTCGGCGATGAGGAGTGTGCCGAGGATTAGGATTGGCCGATTTCCTGGAGAACGATGGTAGAAGCGATCTTATGGGATAACGATGGGGTACTCGTTGACACAGAGTGCCTCTTCTTTGAAAGCACTCGGAGAATTTTGGACAGAGCCGGGATTGAATTAGGCTTGGAAAACTTTCTGGAGTTGTCGATGCGGGAGGGCCGCAGCGCGTTTCAGCTCGCTGCGGAGCGCGGTTGGGGAGAAAGACAGATCGCGGATTTGAAACGCGAACGGGACCTCCTCTATTCCGAACTACTACGAAGGCAGGTGCGGGTGTTCCCGGGAGTACCGGAAACGCTAAAGATGCTGCATGGCCTCATGCGAATGGCAGTCGTGACCAGTTCCAAGCGACAACATTTTGACACAATGCATGCGGATATCGGTTTGATCGAGTATTTCGAATTTGTGTTGGCGCGGGAAGACTACGGCGAGGCAAAACCAAATCCAGAACCGTACCTCTTGGCATTGCAACGGTTGCGGATGAAGGCTGAACAGTGTATTGCGGTCGAGGACTCCGAGCGTGGTTTAGCCGCGGCCCGCGCCGCGGGGCTCCGTTGTCTGGTGATTCCAAACGACATGACGCGGAATTGTAGCTTTCAGGGAGCCACCGCAATATTGTCTGGAGCGGTGGATGTTCTGGATGCTATCGCCATACTGTCGGCGGAAGGTTGAATAGGAGCCAAGCGCTATCCATGGCGGTTCCCCCCGTGAAACTTTGCGCTCCTCGAGGATCCCGATGGCAATCTGTTTTGTGTCGTTCAGTGCCCGCTCCATCTCGCGTCTAAATGATGATCGAACGGATAGTCAGGCTCTCAGCAACTTAAAGTGCGTGGGCCTAGTGGATTGATGTCGGGACTGCCCGCGCCGATAAGGGTTTCTACGACCGAGTTATGGCGACGACATCGGACATCATTTCCCGCAACTTGACCCAAGATAAGCCGGGAAGGCCTGAAGAAGGAATCACGTTCGAGCAGTTCCTCCTGCGCACTTGGGAAGATCTAGACCACCTCCATCCGACCCTGTGTAACACCTTTCCCCATTCCCAGTCCGCCAAACTGCATTCCACCTCCCAGTGGACGGAAGTCTCGGCCGAACGTAGGCTTGCCGGCGAAAGGCAGTCACTTAGGTTCAAGCAGAGGCAAATCTTGAACGAACGGTGAGATTGAATGAGGCGAGGCCCCGGGGTTCAATCAATTTGCTCGACCCACGGTAGAGTTTTGCAGCTATCAATTCGGACAACCGCGAGCACACTGTCAAAGACAGTCCCAGAAACCGTACTACCTGGAGCTGGCCGAATCTGAGCAACCAAACATAAGTTCGAATCCTATTCTCCTGTACCAATCATAAGAACCGGCGTGGTCGGTTGGGAGGAGCCGCTCTCCGGCTCCACCGTAATGGCGAAGGCTTTCGCCTCGACGCCCGCAGGCAGTGGCGGATTGATTACGGTCGCGCTCCCGCGCAGATCAGGCTTGAAGACTCCGGCCGGAATCGGCGCCCCGCTGGCCGGAATCAGCCAGAGTTCATATGCTTTCTTTGACGGCAGCTGCTGGAAATTGCTGGCCAAGAAAATCAGACTCGACCGGTTTCGAACGTAAATCGCCTTACCTTGCGGCTGAGGCCGGGCCTTGGCAACTACGAGCGTCACTCGCATCGCATCCGTTGCCGTCAGCGTCGAGACTACTTCGCGAGCCCGCTGCAACTCCGTCAGTTGCCGAGCTGACTCTCGTTCGAAGCTCGCCATGCGCCGTTCGAGATCCGATTTCTGGACCCACACGACAACAAGCGCTAGAGCCAAGGCCGCCGCAGCCACCCAGGGTGCAAGTGTCCACCAACGACGCTTAGCGACGGGAGCTTGGCGCGGCTCACGAGAGACAGCCATCAAGAGGCGCTGACGCGCGCGGCTCGGCGGCGCCGGGCCAGCCGCCGACAAGGCCAACAATGCCGTGTCGCCCCGCAACTGTTCGAGCTCGCGGCGACAACTAGCGCAGTCCTCGAGATGCTCCTCGAGCGCAAGGCGCTCCTCGCCCTCCAACGCACCCAGAGCGTGAAGCGCAAGATCCGCCGCGAATTGTTCGTGCACACTCATGTCGTACAAGCCTTGCGCAGCGCCAATAGTCCGGATCGAATCCGAGTCTTGATGGTTCCTAATGGTTCTCCCGTCCTGGCTGCAATCTCGCTATGGGAAAGGCCTTCGAAGTATGCCAACTCGAGCGCCTGCCGTTGTACAGAGGACATTGAACTCAGCGTATCCTTGACCTTCTCGATCGCCCGTGCCCGCTCGGCGTCTCCCGCCATGTCGAATTCCACCGACACCACCAGGTCTGCGATATCGGTCTCCGGACGCCGCTTGCGGAGCCCGTCAATCGCCCGGTGCCGCGCAACGACCGCCAGCCACGGACCCAGACCGCCCCGACTGGGATCGAAGAGCTTCGGATTCCGCCATAATTGCAGAAACACTTCCTGAAGCACGTCCTCGGCGGCCCCAGTATCGCCGAGCACACGAAGAGCCACCGAGTAGACGACGGCCGAGTACCGGTCGTACAAAGCTGCCATTCCGTTCTCGCTGCCCGAGCTGATCGCCGACAGAATCGCGGCGTCGGTGAGATCTCCTTTCAGCTCAGTACCAGACAAGCAGTTAATCTCTCTCTATTGGAATTACGGATTGGCCAGCTAGGTGGATTGCTGGAGTAACTCCAGCAGACCAAACCCGGTATCCTTCCCGCCACTTAGCGGAGTGGGGAAAGCCCAAGAACCGAACCTCGAAACCATAGCAGCCTCTCTCGGTTTTCGACAAGCACCTGCGAAATGTGGCCTCTTTGGTCCGCGAGGGTAAATCCGAAATCGTCGCCTGGCTCGTACAAGAGTGTGAATCCAATTTTCGAATGAAAGGAATAAAACGCAATGATGTCCCGTATCGCATATGGTCTCTCCTGATTTGTTTTGATGGCGGTCTCTGTTCTATCCGCCCAGAATAATCCGATGGTCGGGGGCGCGGCGATGTATCCGGATAAGAATATTGTTGAAAACGCGATGCACTCCGCCGACCACACAACGCTGGTGGCGGCCGTGAAAGCAGCCGGTCTGGTGGATACGCTGGAGGGCCCCGGACCGTTCACCGTTTTTGCGCCAACAAACGAAGCATTCGCGAAGCTTCCGGCGGGAACAGTCGATAATCTGCTAAAACCCGAGAACAAGGCGATGCTGACAGAAATCCTCACCTACCACGTGGTTTCCGGGAAACTCAGCACCCACGACATCAAGAAACTAATCAAAGCGGGTCATGGCAAAGCGGAACTGAAAACGGTTGCCGGAGGGACACTGTGGGCGATGGACGAAGGCGGACACATAGTCCTCAAAGACGAGAAAGGCGGCACCGCCACCATTACAATTCCCAACGTACATCAGTCCAATGGAGTCATACAGGTCATTGATTCCGTCCTGCTTCCGAACTGATGGATTGGCCTCCCACGGCTACTCGGCTCACCGAACCCAGGTTTGTCGCACCAATTTCAGGCTCGCATTCGCAGACATCGACCTGGTGACAAACTTGGGTTCTCGGCAATCCGATTTGGGGCTCCTGACCGTACACAACAAGGGAACCCCTTGAGGAGGCATGAACGAAGATCTGGGAAGCCGCGGGAAAGCAAATGACCGCATACATCCGAAAACCTTCGGCCGACAAAACGAAAGTTTCGTTGGATCGATTTTGAGATGGCATCGATAAGACCGGTTTGGGCTTCAAAACCGCAGATTTTTAACAATGCAAATGAAATCAATGCTGATAGCGGAACACATTCGCCCACACAACCAACTGAACGAATCTCGACTTTGAACTTATTTCACAGTGAAAGGACTTTCCCAATGAGTAGGTTAGGATGGAAACCAAAAATCGCAATGAGCTATTTCAGCGTCGTTCTTGGGATCTGCCTCAGTTCGATGCTGGCATTTTCACAAGCAGACGAACTGCCGAGCTTAAAACCCAATCAGACTCTTGGCTTCGGGGACAATCAACTCTTGCGATTCACGTACAAGCAGAGCTTTGATTGTGTCGACCAGCCTCACGATGACCTAAACTTTAACGGGGTCCTGGCCCAGTCTGACCCCGGAGAATTTCAGATTCCAATCTGCCAGGTCGGAATCCAGCCGACCATCGATCCGACCGGGCTGCACGGAGCGAACGATCCGACCGAGCCACTTTATGTTTTGGTCCCCATGTTCTCGGTCGACAATGACCAGAATCCGAATGACGCGATTTCCTGTAACCATGTAGTGCCCGGAACGACTTGTGGTCCGGCGCTTGGCTCGACCCTTATCAAGCTGTTCGGTGCACTTCCCGAAGCGTTCAAGGCCAAGCCGCTCGTATACACGCAATGCCCGGACCCGAACCTTCCCCCCGGCACTTGTACGATGCACGCGTCACGGGTCGACCTTGGCCCTGTTTTGGTAAAACTCGGCTATCTGCCACCTCCCCCCGCTAACGTATTTGTGCCGACCCCGAACCATAGCCACATCGTGCTCAATCAGGATGTAAATATACGGGCGATATGGTGGCAGGTGATTCCGGTCCTGGTTTTGGACCGTGGTGACTGGCCTCCGGCCGACGGCAGCAGCGGAATCACCTCATTTGCGAGGATGAAAGAAGCTGAGGAGGACGGAAAAGCGATTCAAGCTCCCTCCAACTTCTATCTCTTCTTCTCTTCCAAAGAGGCAGATCACGACCACTCTCATTAATTAGTCCTCTCCCCAGAGCGGCGCAGCGCAAGATTTGGCTGCGCCGCATTTTGGGCGCAGGACTGCCGGCGGTAAATGACCTGACGTTGCGCAAGTAAGCCCAACCGAGGTGCGGAATCGTCTGTCGAAGTTGAAATCTGGTGCCCTAAAGCATCCACGCCATCATCGTTCTTCAGTTTGGATTCGTGTGATTTCGTCATCAGATCGCGCCCAATACGGACGATAAGCACTTTGCATAGCAATCGAAGTCAGCATCGCGAGGAAGTACGAGGTGTTCAGCCTGTTCTTTCCGTAGGCTTCCCGCCTGATAAGAATGCACGAAGCTGCGTACGTCGCGGCCCATTGCGCTGCAGCTGGTCGAAGAATGATAAACCGGATTCCGCCCGAGCAAAGACGGATACAGATGCCTGCCCAAAAAGCCACTAAACCCTTTTTCAACAGACATCGCTTTATAGTGAGCCGCAAAGCTGGTGGTTCAGCGGAACTCAAGGGAGGTATGATTTTCTCGACCGTCCCAGGAAGAGTGACCGCTGGTTTCTCGGAGTCGCCTTCTTGTTGTTTGCCGCTCATTGGTGTACTCCTTCGCGGTAAACCCCTTCGCAAAAGATGATTTTTGCGAGGACGATGCTTTGAATTGGAACGCAGGGTTGAAGACCTGGGGGCTGAAGCGCCCTGAATTTTTCTTCTTTCGTCTCTTGGCATTGACGATTTGCGTCAGCTTTTACGTCCTACGCTCTCGGTGAAGACCATCAGCGACAACTCCTGGAACTCTTCGGCGTCTTATGCGCTTACTGCCCGCTCTGCAAATTCTTGTCGGCGCAAAGCAAACAACGGATCGCAGCGTGGCCCCAACCAAAGTTCCTGCAGCGACTAAAGAGGAAGCTCCGTAGGGTGTGTCCCGACGAGCCTCAGTCAATAGCGTTACATTCGAACGCAATGGCCGCCCCTCTGACCATGTGTCAGGCCGTGCTATTTGCTTCGGATTACCTTTTCTGCCTGCGAGCGGGCCTTTTTCTTGGCAGCCCGGTATTTCCTAACAGCGGCTTTAGCGCGTGTGATTGTAGTTCGTCGGAAGTCCATCTTCTTCTGAGGCATGCCCACAGCTTGCCACAGACCGTAAAATCTTCCTATCCCCTCGAGAATTCCGGACAGAGAAGGAGTTTTCTGAACGGTAGTAAACTGAGGGCATGCGAAAGCGCCTGGTCACACCAACCTCGGAGAGTATTCGGACTCGGACCGAAGGTTGGTTGGATGTCGAGCGTGCGGCCGTCGTCGAGGTCACGTCAGAAGACCAACATTGTCCAGTGGAATCCGCTTTTAGTTCGGGTGACGCGCCGGGTTGGCGGGCCGCTGCGCCGGGGCAACAAACGATTCGGCTGATCTTCGATCAGCCGCAAAGGATCAGGTGCATATCGCTCGTGTTTGAAGAGCATGAAACCGCTCGCACGCAGGAGCTTGTTTTTCGGTGGTCTCCGGATGGCGGAGGTTCCGTTAAAGAAATTGTGCGGCAGCAATGGAATTTCAGTCCACCTAAGTCGACACGCGAAGTGGAAGGATATCGAGTTGAGCTTTCAAACGTTACCGTACTTGAATTGATTATCAATCCAGATATCGCTGGCGGAGATGCTCGTGCCTCGCTTAAGAATTTCCGCCTCTCTTGATCCTCGGGGTACTCGCCTTACATTTCATGATTGAATAACGTGGTGGGGACTGACATGTTGTGGCGGGAGGAACAGAACTGGAACCCTGACGTCTTGCATGGTAAGTGGCAGGGCCCAACTCCGACGCCCGACGGCGGCTGTGCGTGTTAAGACGAAAGCGCAGGTCGAGTTTCTCATCGTTGGTCTGCTGTTAGAATTCTTACAGGAAAACGTTGGAAAATCCCTATCAGCCTATTCGAGCGAACATCCTGATCGTCGATGATCGGCCCGACAACATCCTCGTGTTGAGGGCAGTTTTGGAAGGCTCTCCCGATTACATGATCACGACGGAGTCGTCGGGGCCGGAAGTGATCGAACGTGTGAAGCAGACGCACTTCGCCTTAATCCTGCTCGATATTCAGATGCACGAGATGGATGGGTATGAAACCGCCGTGGAGATCAAGAAACTGGAGCGAGGCAAGCATGTTCCGATCGTCATGGTGACTGCGATTTTCCGCGAAGATCGCGAGAAATCGCGCCAGGACGACTGTGATGCAGATAGAGCTCGCGTAGTACCCGAACACCGTCAGCAAGCCCGCGACCAATATGAACAGCAGTATCGCGATTCTGCTGAGGAGCTTATCGGATGATGGTGTGGAAGGCGGCACCGCCGTTTCCAGCACGCGCCCCTGGCTTTGTTCAGCAACCGCGCTCATATTCGCGACCTGATCAGACATGCGTTTATGGCGCCCAGGTGCGCCGTTGTCTTGGAGACAGGGCTAGCGGTGTTCGGCCTTTGAGGCTGACAAGGGCGGCCCTGCCCCACTCCGGAACTTCGACCGCCAAGACGCCCACCGGTCTCTGCAGAACTGAGCCGAGAGCGGCGGTACTTCAGTTGTCTCGCGGGCTCGAACAAGCTCCTGGCGGACGGACGCGGCGAAGTTTACTTCTCGAACACTTTTTCGATCTGTCCGACCTTTTTTTCGATTTTCGCGGTGTTTTTTTCCGCAGTGCCTTCGGCCTGTAAGTTAGGATTGTTCGTAAGTTTGCCGGCCGTCTCTTTGATGTTGCCTTTCACTTCATGAACACTGCCTTTAATCTCATCCTTCGTACTGGAGTTCATCTGTTTTCTCCTTGTCGTTGAATAACATTGAATCCCCGCACCCTGATGTCTAGGTCTTCTTTCTGCATCCGAAACGGTGTTTGTCGTCACAGTTTCAGCAATCTGTCAAAAAAGGAACGATAACGCTGTAGGGCAAGCCGCAGGTCTTCAGTGGACACGTTGTCGCCACTTTCCCACTGCTTCTCCAAACCCGATCGCTCATTGGCAAAACCTTCCGCGAGTCGCTGCATCACCGAAGCTACTAGCTTGTCTGCGTCTTCAACCGTCCGGCGTGGTTCGTCCACGAAACAAGTCTGTACCTTGCTCCACTGCGATCGGAAATCTCCCATTTCCGATTCAGAAAACAACGGCATGGGCTTTGAGACTGCAGCCGCGTTATCCAGAGTTTCCGTCTCTTGGACTTTCACCAGCGCGGGTCCGTTGGGCAGCTTGGGCGAAATGCTCACCAAATCTGCCGTGATAACATCCTCATCCTTTGCCATCAATTCAACCATTACGCCACCTCTTTCCTTTCCACAATTGTTGGTGCCTGCACCAGTTCCTCAAATAGAGAGTGGTAGTGAATCATCGCCGTTCTCAGATCCTCAGTAGTCGCCGCGTCTTTCCCAACCCGCAGCGCAATTTCATGAGCAGACCGGTAGTTCTCGACCACTCGGGGATGGTCCACAGAAATGTCAGCGGCACGCTGATCGAAATCAGATACAGGATAGCCGCGCGCTTTCATCAAAGAGGACACCAGGTCATCGGCTTCTGCGACTGCCCCTTTTGGGGAATCGACAAAACGAGACTGTACCGACTCCCATCGTTTTGAAAAACGTTCGTATTCCATCGGATCGAGGGCGCGAATGTCGAGTTTCTCAACCCGCTCCTGGCGATCCACTAGTTTGGCTTCTGCTTTTCGTTCCGACCCATGCTTCAGCACCGCTCGCTCGTATTCGGGCCCAAACTTTTGCCGCAGACCCGCAGTCGTACTCCTGCGTTTTTGCACGTATAGCCAAACCACTATTGCGATAACCAGAATCACCACGCCTGCGAGCATAAGCAGCTTCGGATCCATCAGATTCAAATTCATCGAAATCTCCCTACAGCGAGAATGGCCACAGAAACTCGTTCCGTCCGGCCTTTGTACCTCGTGAATGGCCAGTATCAATCTTTAGGCTTCGGAAAACTGGTCAGAATTGATCGTCGGTAAATCATTGACCTGGCACTTGGCCGACTGTGTGCCGAGTACAGAAAAGGAACCCCATCTTCGGCTTCCATCGGCCTACATCGCTTTAAGTTTGAATTCCTCCGCTACTGCGCGAAAAGGCGGGATTCCCCCAGGTACTGATGTTGCGGATGAAAGGAGGGCAGCTATCCGGGTCAGCGTGACTTCGATGCAAGAAATTCCCGTGGGGAGTTGTGTTGCGCGATCTCCGAACAACTGAGCATCACAACGGCAAAATGGCCGATTGCGATCAACGAAAGCAATTCAGCGTTGTTCCCGTGGCTTCGCCGTCGATGAGCTAGAACGGGTTGACCTGAGGAAAATGAATCTTCAGCTTGTAGCAAATAAAGAGAACCAGCATCGCGCCCAGGGTGGAAAAAATGAGGCCGGCGGGATGGTATCGTTCGTTTGTCGGACGCGAAAACATGTGGGTAACGGCGCCGCCCAGGATCGATCCGATGATGCCGAGCACGATCGTCCAGAAGATTGTCATGTGCACCTGCATCACCGATTTCGCGATAACCCCCGAGATTAGCCCAATGAGAACATACCAGATTAAGTGAAACATACTTTTTTCCTCCAGACCGAGCCGCGCTCGTTGTCTCAAACAAAAGGCCAGCATCGAAATTGCTGGCCGTGGGGAAGAAACTGATCGAACTCCGTCATTTAGTGCAAGTCTCACTGACCATCTTCAGATCGGTTACGCGCAGGTCGCCGTACTCTTCTTTGGCCGCCGCGTTCTCAACCTGGCCTTCTTTCTTTTCCTCTGCTTTCTCTTGCGCCTTCGATTCGCGGTGGGCGGAACCGGTGACCGTCACTTGATGACCTACGTGCTCGTCAAGCTTAACGGTCTTGCTGCTTAGCTCCCAAGTCTTTCCATCCTCGCCCGTGATCGACAACTCGCCAGGTTCATGGCCTTTCTGCAAACAGCCGGTCACGGTCTTGCTGGCGGTCGCAGGCTTCTGGTTCTCCTGTGCGGCGGCTTCTTTTGTATTGTCCGGTTTCGCGATTTCTTGAGCTAAACAGACCAAGGTTGTTAAACAAGTGAACGCCAGCGTAGCAAACATCAGTCTTTTCATTTCATTTTTCTCCTTTGGCCAGAGGCGGACTTCGGAGTCCGGAAGAGAGCCAAATGAACGAAGGGCTGGTTGAAACCAAAATATCTGAACGTTAAAAAGGGCGGGCGTGAGGGTCGAACGTCGCCAAGTTGGCCGAACACTAACCCATGCCTGCCCCAGAAGGTCGTCCGCCTTCGCAGGGGACATCCTGTTAACGCAGTTCGTAGGTTACGGCTCCCGTGATGGCATTACTGTTCAAGATTGCTCACTTCCCCCGGATTCTTGAAAGTTTCACATTTGCAGCAGTCATCGGCAGGAGGCGGTTCAGGGGTCCCAAACTCGGACGAGTGCACATCGCGTAAGGGTCGTGCCGTTCTGTGGCAGGGACAGCCGCTAGGTTGAAGTCCTCGGAGTGCTTCAGCTTAACGTGCGTGCGAAACGCTTCATTGAGCATTTCAGTGGTCTGTCCCTGAGTACTCGGTCCATCGGTCACAGCCTTTTCGACGGAGATGACCTCGTGGCACTCAGAACACTTGCCGAATCGATGACTAGCGCGATCCATTTCGTCCCTTGGCCCAAGCCAACCCACGGCGGTCAGTTCTGGCTTTTTCATACTTCACAGTTTCCCACCCGCCGGACGACTTGGCTACCCTGTGGATCCGGTAGTGAACTACTTCGATTGCCCGATGAAAATGAATGACGTCACTAGAGATTTTTCAATTTCGTCATTTGTTCGTCCGTGTTCAAAATTGATCAGTTTTTGGTTTTTGAGAAATGGCATCATCTCCAACATGGCTAAGTTTGCCCGGAACGGGGGATTCGCGAGGTTCGCATGACTATCACATATAGCTGGCACGAATCTTACAGGGCGGCTCTGCTTGAGACCGATTGGATGAGGATGCAGGAGCGCGTTCAGCTAGCGGAATCTGAAATACACAAACGGCAGCGCGTCCTTTCCGAAGATCACGGCGGAACACCAGAAGAAAGGCAAGCCATCGCCGACGCCCTTAACGGTATGAAGGTTTTGCGGAGAGAAGCCGCTGAGTGGCAGCATCGGCAGGTCTCTGAAGGTGAGACTACCCAACCTGAAACTGACTAAATAGGCTTCGCTGCACGCGCCAAGGCGTGACCATCAGGCCCTGCAGTTTTCTCGGCACCAGAACTGCACGACCCATGAAGAGACTGTATCCGCGCGGTTAGGCGTCGTCTTGATCGAAGCCGAGTGAGTGGACACCACCGCGTGGCTTCATTCACTCGGTTCGTGGCTGCGAACACACCTTGATCGAGCCGGGATTTACCGGTTGTCGGAGCCTTGGCCAGACGAGGACCCTCAGTCGATTGCGCTGGTCGTTGCAGAACAAGAACAAGTGCCGCTCAGATGGTCGCACGACAATCGATCCTGCACGAGGCCCGCACATCTCCTCGAATCCCCTTGCATGTTGGGACTCCGGCGGCCAAATAGATCCGTGTGGCGGGGCCTAATCCGAACACGCTTTACACGCCTCCAGTGGACTCACCACGCGTGCCGGCTTATGGCAGACAAAGATGAGAGCGGAAAGCCAATCACTAGAGTTGACCTCTTGATACTCATCCAATTTCGTGTTGCTAGGAAATTCAGCAGGTCAAACGTGGAAAGACTCAACTTGAGCCTTCGGACTCACCTTCGCCGCTCGTGCAACGAACGCACACAGCCGTTTGCTTGGTACAACTTTGTCAGAGTGAACTCAGTGATTCGCTGCCCGCTTGCGATGCAAGCGGGGTTGGCAACGACGATCTGGACAATGCGGAATCTGCTGGCAATGAGGATTTAAGTACCGTAGCCGATTCGTTCATCTCTCGACGCCGTTTGTCGCGCTCATTGAGCGCGCAGCAAAGCTGCTCAACAAGGGCTGCCAGCTTGTTCGGGTCCATTTCCTTACTAGCCTGTTCTGCGATCGTGCGCCAATCTCCTAAATTCGGGGCCATAGCGGGGCCTCCATTTCTAAGAAGAGACGCTACACTGGCGTCCTGATCTGAATCTGAGCAATAATGCACACGTCGTCACAATGACTAGCAAGCATTCAACGTTCGCAGCCAAATGAGTGGGGTTTCCGAATGTCGAAGGACGAAGTGCGTTGTCCCTATTGCGTGGTCGCTGGCAAGTTCCATGCAATGACTCTTCTGTCAAACGGGCGATTGATCTGCAACAACTGTGGGCACATCATTTTCCCGAATGACACGGCCTTCAGGTGTCCTTGTTCGAAGTGCCTAGAAATGACTCTCTCTCCCAGGTTTCGCCGATTGCGACAGCCCTAGGCGGACTCTCAAGTGAATGGGGTTTCGGAAAGGCTGGGAAAAACGGAGAATCCGCTTCTTCCCTGAGATCCCGCCGGACACTACCCCGCCCGTCTCTCTGATGGAAGCGAACGGCTGAGGGCCGGCCTTTTTAAACGCTTGACGTGCCCATGGAGAAGTTCTTAACTGTTGGAGAATAGCGTGTGATTCAGAAGAGTCCTGCGTAGCCACAAGTTTGGCGCACAGTTCGCGGATCCTATCGTCCAATCGCATGAGCATGGGGTTGCTAAGGTCCTTTTACTCCCGCGTCGAGTATTTGTTCGATGCCGTAGATCATGTAGAAATATGAAATTGCGAACCGGATTACTTCCAAAACCGAGGTAACCGTTCAGCTCAATTTAGGCGCGTAGAAATCGGGACTACGAGGCTAGGATTTAGGGTGTGCGGTTTTCGAAGCAGATCATCACATTGTGGCCCTATATTGTCATTTCGGTGGCAGGACTGGCATATGTCTTCTTGGCCCGGCATTAGATTCCCGCACATCGGGGACATGTGGTGCAGATGCGGCATCTGCCTAACTTCTGAGATACCATGGAACGTTGATGACGGTGATTCGCTGACTACCCTGAAAGTACAAGAGCGCCTTTAGTACAGAAGAGCGATTGTTGTGCAAGAAGAGGTAGTACCACCGTCGCTCCACTAGTTCGGGCAGAATGACAGCAACATGCTTGTCGGAGTTCTCTTTCTCCAAATTCAACGCATATTCCACGATTGGCTTGACCACAAATCGAAATGGTGATTTCAGCAGCACCAGCTCAGGGACTGGAAGACCCGCTTGTTTGGCAGGAGCCTCCACTAACCGGTTCCAATTTCGGCACAAGCTCTCGGTCTCTTCCCCGCACTCCACATGAAGGACTCGGATATGCTGCGAGAGCCCCCATGCGAATCGGAGGGCTTTTTCCGATACGACGCTCCAGCGATCCACGGGAAGCAACACGATGGGGGCGCAGAGATCCTGGGTGTTCACTGGTACATCAGTCTGCGTTTGTTGCTCCACCCTACCATAGTGCCGCTTGATGCCTCTCATCAGCAGAATCATCGCAGGAATTAAGACGATCGTGATCCAAGCGCCTTCGGTGAATTTCGCGACCAAGACTACAGCTACGGTGATTGCAGTGGCGATTGCACCCAGCCCATTCAGGAACATACTCTTACTGGCGCCAGAGCCGCCGACTCTCTTCCAGTGCATGACCATGCCAGCCTGGGACAACGTAAACGCCATAAACGCCCCTACCGCATAGAGCGGAATCAGCCGATCCGTCACCCCGCGAAAAATGGCCAGCAAAATCGCCGTTAGGATCGCAAGAGCGTAAACGCCTTCGCCGAAGACGAGACGTCGACCGCGTAATGTAAGGGCATAAGGCAGAAATCCTTTGACAGCAATCGCACGAGAAAGCCGCGGGAAGTCGGCGAACGCGGTGTTTGCTGAGAGAGATAGTACAACCAGGATCGAAACGATACCTGTCCAATAAAACCCGCCCTTTCCCGTGATCGCAGCAAGCAATTGCGAGAGCACGCTTTGGTAGCCCTGCTCGCCCGGCACTGTGGCCGCAACCCCATAAGCAGGGGCCAAATATGCGATACCCAACAGCATTACCATCAGAATGGCGATGATGATGGTCAGCGTTCGGCGTGCGTACTTGTAAGTCGGATCTTTGAAAGCCATCACTCCATTACTTACCGCTTCGACTCCGGTCATGGCTGTACAGCCGCTGGCGAAGGCGCGCAGCAGAAGCCATGCCCCCACGCCCGCTGTCGCAGGCATCAATTTTGGTGGCGTCACTGCGGGGACGGGATGGCCCCCTGCGGCGATGGCCTTGATGAGACCGATTGCAATCATTCCAAGCAAACACGCTATGAACAAGTACGTCGGGATTAGAAATATCCCTCCGGTCTGGCGCACTCCTCGCAGATTTACGAGCGTAAGAACTGCCAAGATTCCCAGACACATGATTAACGTATGCCGTTGCAACGAAGGAACTGCCGAGACGAGTGCGCCCACTCCGGCGGAGATTCCGACGGCCGCGGTGAGGACATAGTCAACCATGAGCGAAGCTGCCGCAAGCAACCCCGCCCAAACTCCGAGATTCTCGCTCGCCACAGTGTACGAGCCACCTCCGTGGGGGTACGCTTCGATGGTTTGGCGGTAAGAGAAGTACACGATAGCGAGCAGAACGACAATGCTTATGCTGATGGGCAAAATGTATGCAATTCCCGCCATTCCCAATGGAATGAGAAGCGTCAGAGCGGCTTCGGGACCATAGGCTGCTGAACTCAGCGCATCGAGACCAAAGATTGGGATGCCCTTCGCGGGACCGATTCTTTGAGCTCCCTCGTCCTCGGTTGCCAGAGGACGCCCCAGGAGTAGGTCCGCAAAATTCATGGCATCATTCTATTTCACTCAACGCCACAATCGGACAGGATCCAGAGCATGACGAATATAGCGGCCACGCATTGGAGGGTCTAGTGGTGACAAAGCTGAACAGCGCCTTCAGGACGTGGTGTTGACGTTGTGAAGTTGCTCAACTTCGCCCAGAATCGCCTCAAGAGTGATGGTCGGGAAAAGGAAACACAGGTTCGTTTCGCGGTTTCTAGTGGCTCAGATCAAGGAGGCCTCAAGAATGCCTGTACGAAACAAAGCACGACACCGCACAGGACGCATTGGCTGGCTACGCGCGGCAGTATTGGGTGCGAACGACGGTATCCTATCAACATCGAGTCTGGTGCTCGGTGTCGCAGCCGCACATGCAACTCACAGGAACGTATTGGTTGCTGGGGTCGCCGGCCTGGTGGCGGGGGCTATGTCGATGGCTGCCGGTGAATACGTGTCTGTCCAATCACAGGCAGACACCGAACAGGCTGACCTTGCCGTTGAGCGCGCGGAACTCAAAGCAGACGACAAAGGCGAGCACAAGGAACTAATGGCTATCTACGTCGCTCGCGGACTCGATCCTTCGCTCGCAAAACAAGTCTCCCAGCAACTGATGGCCCGAGACGCATTAGGCGCGCATGCCCGCGACGAACTCGGTATCTCCGAGACTCTCCGTGCGCGGCCGATTCAGGCTGCATTGGCCTCAGCTGGCAGCTTTGCTGTGGGAGCAGCCATGTCTCTCTTGGTCACTGCGATAGTCCCAACGGCGGGTTTGATCCCTCTTGTTTCTGGAGCTTCTCTGGTGTTCCTCGCACTTCTCGGTGGGTTGGCTGCACGTGCGGGCGGCGCAGGAGTAACGGTAGGTGCAATACGAGTCACGTTCTGGGGTGCAATGGCCATGACCCTGACCGCAGGCGTCGGGGCGCTGTTCGGAACAGTCGCGTAAGCGGAGCCAACCAGATGCGTAAGCGGTGAAATACACCTAACAAGTGCGTGCAGCCAACAGGTTTGCCCGCGCCGCAGTTGATGCGCTGCGGGTTGCTCAAGCACGTCTCGGAAACTTACTGGAATTGGCCTCAGACCTGGCAGACCGGCCCAGACTTGATGCGGGCTAGACCTTCTTAAGCGACGGTTGATGAAGTCTCTTACGACCGTCATCATCCCACTTGACGATCGCGTCTTCTTCGTTAGATTGCTCAACTGTGCCGAATTCTCCAGTGGGCTTGCCGAAGTTGCCCAAACCCTCCACGCGATCTCCGGGATTCAGCTCCTGGTCGGTCGCAGGTGCCTCAGCGAGCGGTGGCTTCTTGGCACGGTCTGAGTCAGGGGTCGCCCCGGGATGTGACAGGGGCGGTTGAGGAGCTCTACGCAGTTTGAGTATCGGCTTATTGATGATATGAGTCATAATTGTTTCTTTCCAAGAGTCCGGAACAGCGCCCTTTGCTGCGACTGTTCGTATTCCTCGATAGATACAGCATAGACTGGGAAAGACTCGTACGACTGGTCCACACTGCACACTTCTGATGTAATGAGGACAATAGCTTTAGCTGAGACTCTGGTTGCGTGCGATGCAATCATGTGGCTGGGCTTTTCGCATCATTAGATAGGTGCATGGGCAGTGAGAGGGTCGCGATCGACGCTGTGATCAGCAATTCGGGGAACCAATTTGGGGACACCGCTCAGAGCAGGATCTCGAATCAGAATCATCTGGACCCCAATTTGCGTAGCGAGATCCGGCGGCTCCGGGGTAGCTTTCAAGTCGGTCAAACTGCAAAGGCCCGCTCGGGCTGCCGTGCGTAGCCACTTCGTAAGAGGGGCGATCGCCAAGTAGAAACCTATCTTAAATAAACCACTCCCCCAAAATGGTCAGAATTGTACTTCTCATGGACCTAGCGAATCGTGCCCAGTCAAATCAAAAATGCCCCGGTGCTTAAGCCGGGGCGTGTAATCCTTAACGCTGCTTGTCGCCAAGAGAGATTACTCATGAAGCGCGCCGCTTCTCATCCTCTGGTTTCTGTTGACCTTTGTGCTGAGAATCGCTGTCCTGCGATGGATTCTTCTTCGAAATCTCCTGCGGGGTGTTCTGGCTCTGATGTTCCTGTGGATCTTGCTGGCCCTGCTGCGGTTTCTGCTGCTGCGAATTTTTTTCAGCTTCGTTACTCATATCGCTCCTTTTCACACATCACTGATTTGGGATTCCCGGGGAGGGTCGACGCATCCGAGACCAAAGAAGAAACGACTATGCGATGCGCTGGTTCGGGCGCTTTTTAGCCCGCGATCCTTGATGACCCCTTCCGACCGTCATGCTATGCCTCTCCGCAATGGCACGACTGGTCACAATTGAACAGTTTTGAAACATCGAGGAAGCTCGGTTTTGCAGAGTGTGCGGGACGCGCAAATCACGATCACATCTTTGAGTGACAATCTTCGCACCACCGATGCCGTGGAAAGAGTCGGATCGCGCCACCAAAGTTTGCACAATCACGACGATGTACCTAGGTGGGCTCGACGGTGGTGCGGCGAGCGTGCGGTTCTAGCCAGCAAGATCGGTGGTCTACACAACAAACATGGCGACGCCGGCGGCGAACATTGCCACTGTGGTGATTGCCACGACGATCCATCCCAAGCGGGAACTCGGTTGGCCCTGCATCAGTTTCTTGTCCGAAGCGACGACCAGAATTGCGACGAGAAGGAACGGAGCTAACAATCCGTTGATGACAGCTGTCCAGTGCCTTCACGGGGTTGATGCCGGCAAAGTCCAGTCCGACTCCCCCCAGTTGAGATGAGAATGAGAGTGTAAAACGCGCGGGCCTGCCTCAATTTCTTGTCTAGACCTTGGCGCCACCCCAGCGTTTCCGCGAATGCGTATGCCGCTGATCCCGCCAACGTCGGGATAGCAAGAAATCCGACACCGACAATACCGACGGTGAACAGGGTTGCGGCAAACTTCCCCGCGAGAGGTCGAAGCGCTTCGGCGGCCTGGCGAGTAGTCTCGATGTGCGTAATGCCGTGGCGGTTGAGCGTGATGGCGGTTGTCAGAATGATAAAAAACATGACCAGATTCGAAAAAAACGTGCCGACGCCGACATCCATTTTCCTCAACTGAAGTTCAATGGCCGTTGCTCCTCTCCGTTGAGAAAGCGAATTGAGACCGGCCGCTTTTTCTTCTTCAACTTCTTCACTTGCCTGCCAAAAAAACAAATAGGGACTGATGGTAGTGCCGAGGATGGCGACTAGCATCGACCATTCATCTCTGGTATGCGGCATCGACGGCACTAGGGTATCCCGCATCACTCGGCCCCAATAAGCCCCCACCACAAACGCGGTGATGGGGTAGGCGAAGAGCACCAGCACCAGCCACTTGAGAACGTTCGCTATCTGGTGATAACGGAGCGGAACGGTAGCCCACGAGATCAACAGGGCGAAAACCACTACAAACCAGTGCGCATTGACGCCCGACAGCATTTCAGCTGCATCCGCCATGCCGGTCAGGTCTGCCGCGATGTTAATCGTGTTGGCCGAAAGCAGGGCTATGACGAAAACATGCAGCAGCCACTTTGGAAATCGCTGACTGAAATTCCCGGCCAAGCCTTTCCCGGTCACCATTCCGATTCGGGCACACATCATTTGAACCGCGGCCATCAGCGGCCACGTCAGGAGTGCAGTCCAGAGAAGCTTGGCTCCAAGCTGCGCGCCCGCCACCGAATATGTGGCAATGCCGGATGGGTCATCGTCGGCCGCTCCGGTGATAACGCCGGGGCCAAGTGATTTCAACAGCAATCGCGTCCATCGAGCTGGGGCGAATGTCGGCACGAAATAGTTGGAGCCCAAACCGCATACGAATCACGGCTCGATGCGTGCTCACAATCCTACATGGCGCGGTCCAAATTGAATCGCTCAGAGTGGTCTAATGTGATCAGACATTCCGCTTGGCCACTTCTATGATGTTGTGTAAGGGAAGAAGTGAGATTACCGTTACAAAGGCCAGTCCAGCTTCCTTTTACACAAGAGGTTCCAACATGGAAACCGTATTGATTGTTCTTTTGGTGCTGTTTTTGCTCGGTGGCGGGGGCTGGGGATACCGTCGTTGGCGCGGTTAACGCGATCACAGGATGAGCGCATAGCCTTGCTGTTTGATCCCAATTTGCGGGATTGATGAGGGGTTCGACCCTTTGGATCGTGAACCATCTCTTAAATTCCCTGAACTAAGTCAGCTACCTGAGGTTTTCTCTCCTGGTAGGCTTTCAGAAGTTGTGTTCCCATGTCTTCGATTGCGATTCTGCACGAAGTTAAGCAGCTCTACAACGTGAGTGACCGTCTAGACTCGCTGGCGGAGCAACACCCCGTCGTCTCAGAAGCACTCATCACTATTTCGGGAAGCGTGCGCAACACCGCTACGCTGTTGGAGGTGCTGGTTGCAACGAAAATAGGGCCGATTCTCGGATTAGATCCTGCAAACACATGATTTGCTCATCGCTGTCGGGGAGATTCGTTTGCAAGATTTTCGGCTCGATACTAGTCGTGCAGAACGACATTCAGGAGTGAACTGTGGACTTGCAATCCACCGTTGTAGTGAATGAAACCCATCTTCCTGAATCTGTTCATGAAAAAACTGACCCGCGACCGGGTTGTGCCGATCATCTCTGCGAGAGTCTCCTGGCTGATCTTGGGGACTACGGTCTCGGTCACGCCCTCCTTGCCGAAATGAGCAAGCAAGAGCAGAACCCGAGCTAGTCTTTTTTCGCTGGAATTGAAGAGTTGGTCAACCAAGTCCTCTTCGTATCGGATGTTCCGTGCCAGCAGATACGCTACGAAGAGATCCGAGAATGTGTGTTCTCGGTGAAGCGCAAGCATCATTGCCTTTTTGTCAATCTGCAGAAGCTCGCAGTCAATCAGTGCTGTTGCCGACCCCATGCGTAGCGGCTGTCCAGCCAGGGCACCTTCTCCGAAAAAGTCGCCGCGATTCAGTATTCCAACCGTTGCTTCCTTGCCACTCTCGGATACGACCGTGAGCCTCACCTTGCCTTCTCGGATGTAAAACACGGCATCACATGGTGCGCCCTGGGCGTAAATTGTCTGTTTCTTCCCAACTGCCGCAACTTTCCGTCCCTCACCGACGGTCGCGAGAAACTTCTTCGGGTCGAAATCGCGTTTCTTCTTAGTTGCAGCAACAAGACTCATGGTCGGTTCCCCCATAACTAGGAAAGTCCCAAACGCTTGCAGGACTCCCCAATTGTTTTTAAAAATGAAGCAAAAAAAGGCGGGAACAACAAACTGCCGCGGAGCGCCACGCTCCGCCTAGTAATGCTCAGAGTGTCACATTTTGACACTAGAGTCAACCGTGAATCTCCTAAGGTTTTGGCCTAAAACCCGGTGGCATTTCTAGACCCAGTGCTTTTTCCTCCTGCTCTACAATCGAATCGATGTGCGCCTCGGCATACCTCGAATGTTTGCCTCATGGATCATGCCCTTCCGCTATGTCGCGTTCGGCTTTCGGCGTCGTTCCGTGCCGCGCAGAGGCGGTCTTCGGGCGCGATCTTTGTCAGCGGGACCACCGGGCTCTGGAGGCGGTTCCGGACGCTTGTTGGCACGATGTTTTGGGTTCTTGCCGCCCGGAGTCGCGGTGTTTCCGTCGTCATCATGAAGAACAACGTTAAGAAGTGAACTGCGGACACGCACGTTGTCCCCAACATCATAATGAATAAAACCGAGCTTCCTGAACCGGTTCATGAAGAAGCTGACCCGCGAGCGTGTCGTCCCTACCATCTCTGCCAGAGTCTCCTGGCTTAGTCTTGGGATGGACATCTCCGAAACCCCTTCTTTGCCGAAGTGCGCCATCAACAGAAGAGTTCGTGCCAGCCGCTTTTCGCTGGAATTGAAAAGTTGATCGACCAAGTCATCTTGATATCGGATGTTCCGTTTCAGCAAGTATTTGACAAATATGGCAGACAACTTTGGTTCCAGGCTCATCGCATGCACCATCGCCTTCCGCTCGACGTGCAACAGGACGCAGTCTGTCAATGCGGTTGCCGACGACATGCGTAGGGGCTGACCAGCAAGACCGCCTTCTCCGAAAAAGTCGCCTTCGCCTAAAATGCCAAGAGTTGCTTCTCTCCCGTCTTCCGATACCACACTGAGCCGCACCTTGCCGGTTTGGACAAAGAATAGGCCGTCCCTAGAATCGCCTTGAGCGAAGATCGTCTTCTTCTTTTGAAAGGACACCATATCCCTACCCTTCCCAATCGTTGAAAGAAAGGAGTGTGGATCGAAATCAGGTTTTCTCTTCCCGGTCGTGATTTGCTTCACTGGAGGCCGTCCTAACTGGAGATCTTCACCACTGTCAATTGTGGGGGACCGGGATGGACCTCCGCTGATCAGTTATGCTCACAATGACTGATGCGAACAGCCAGCCGCGCTCTGTCGCGGAGAACTACGAAGCCACAAAGCGCCTCAAGCGTCCGGACTCAGGCGTACCAAGATCAGGAATCTCAATGCAGCAGCGTGATTGACCTCAACAAATTTTGACGCACGCATCCGCGCAAGACGGAGCCGAAGTCGATTGAGTATTTCGGCTAAGGAACGGACTGATTCACTGAAAATGTGTTCGGTTCAAGCCACTCAACTATTTTTGAAACGTGCAAAATAAGGCGGGTGCCTGATCTGTTTGGTGTCTGGTTTTAATCAGACGACAGCCGGAATCCAGCCCTATCATGTCTGCATGGGTAACTTTGATGCCCTATGTGTCCGCTAGGAGGAGCTATGTTAGGTATGGGTGTGGTAGGAACAATTATTGTGATTCTGGTGATTGTGTGGCTCGTGCGTCGCGCGTGAAGCGAGTTTCCAAAACGGCAAGACTTAGCCCCAGACGGAGGCAGACAACGATCGCGGGTAGTCCGTTGAACGAGGCCGGAAAGTAACACTGGAGATTCAAGACGCCCTAGAGAGCGAAGGTCTCAACCTCGAATAGCTTGATGTGGCTGAGGTTGAAGGGATGCGGAGGGAAGATCGATGCCACGTAGACTCGCCCTGTGGTTTGTGTTGTTGATTGTTGGATTTCTTACGGGATTCATCCTGCAATCTGCCAGACTGCGGCAGGCACAGCAGGATCTGTCCGCCTCTACAAAACAATTGGGCTCCTGTCAATCCAGCGAACAATTGTCGCAACTTCGCGACACAGCCACGATGATGTATCTGGAGACCGTGCAAAAGAACTACGGAAAGGGAGGGAGCACTCGAAAGAGTTTTTCGATCAGGCTCAAAGAGTTGTGGGCAGCACGGAGGACTCTTCCCTCCGCAACTTACTTCGTGAGGCGCTGGCAACCCGCGACCAGATCACGGCGGAGCTAGCGAAGGGAGACCCCGGCGTTGTTTCAGAAATACAAGCACTCTTATTCAAACTCGAACAGACTGCGAAGCATTGACGAAATTGCGCGACGTGATTCCTCCAGAGGCAGTCGTAACCAGGGCTTCATCAGGGCACTCAAGTTTTTCTTTACCGAAATCAATTCCGAACGTGGATCGCGATCTTGTCGAAGGCGCCGCGTTCCGAATGTGGGAACACGGTGAAGGCAATCCGTAACCCGCGAAGAACGTCTGGCTCGATTACAGCCGCTGTATTCCAGCGCTTCTGTTCCCTGACCTCTCACTTGCCTGAGTGCGTGGGGCTGTTTTGGAAGATCCTGTAGCAGAGAATCGAGAGAGAGTTGCGCTAGTAGGTCAGTTTGAATTCTATGCTCTCGCATCACCTCTGCGATGGAAACCGGACTGTTGAATCAGGTCTGGTCCCTCGGTGAGTTGGCCAACCGCCTCCAAAACGGCCCAATCAAGAATCGATGATCTTTATTGCTCAGTCTGCATTCCGACTTTAGCCTTACGCTACTCGTGACCGTCCAAAGGAGGCGTTTATGGGTGGTCATCATTTCCAAGGAATACCCTGCAAAGTGTGCAGCCAACCAGTTGATCTACAGGCCGATTTGTGTGCGGACGAAAACGGCCAAGCCGTTCACGAGGACTGCTATGTCAAGCGCGTGACGGGTTGCGATGGCAATTCCACCGCCAACGTGAGCGCGGATTAGAATTCGAGAGTCGCCAGACTCGGGTTTCTAACGCCGCTCGGCGAAGACTCAGTGACAGTCTGCTTTCGATAGAGATCTATCAAGAGACTGTGCAATGTTGACCAGTTTTGCGGCAATACATCCTCGATCATAGTGATTTGGGGCTTGCCGACGTTTCAGAAGTGGGCAGCCCGCTCCGTAATTCAAAGTCAGCGGTTAGCCCATAATCACGACAACGATGCACGGGGAGAAGGTGGTCATCATGGCTACAAATCTCAGCACTTGCCATCCCGGCGATGGCATTGAAGCACTGAATCGGTTGCCCGGGTTAGCAGAACCTCTGTTGCAAATCGACTTAGAGCATGAACTGCAGCAACTCCGGCAAGAAGACTCCTGGCAGCGGGAGACGGGGCGAAGTTCCAAGACGCTTGCGAAGTATCCAGATTTGCGAATCGTTCTAATCCTGATGAAGCGCGGCACACGAATGCGCCAGCACAAAGCAGAGGGGAGGGTCTCCATTCAACTGTTGGAGGGGCAGGTCTGTATCCATTTAGCGGATCGAAACGTGAATATGTCGGCCGGTCATCTCCTGGTGCTGGACTGCGGTGTGCTCCACGACGTCGAGACGCTGGAAGAGAGCGCTCTATTGCTGACCATCTCTTGGCGAAGGGAGAACAGTGATGTGCCGGAGTCGCTTTCACCCACTCAGCGGCACTTAGACGAAGAGGCTTTGTCGCGAATGGATGATGAAGGTGGCGCCCCTGACGCTGTGGCGAGCCCGTCCGGTTCGGCAAAAGAAGGCCGATCCTAGCATTCTAGTAAGAGGGGGTTGCTGTACGAATTGTTTGTTGTGGCCTTGTCTTTGATCGAGGTAACGATTGCGAGTCGGGCCCAGGTCTTTGTAACCAGAAAGGCTTCGCACACTCTGTAAGGAGGTAGCCATGGCTACCGAAGCGGTTTTAATGGCAGATCAGAAGTCCAAGTTGATACGTCGGGAAGAAGTTGCGGAAGGGACGATGGCCTTTCACTTCGAGAAGCCCTCCGGGTTCACCTTCAAAGCAGGGCAGTCCGCCGATGTGACACTCGTCGACCCGCCGGAAACGGATGCTGAGGGAAACACACGCACTTTTTCCATCGCGAGCCCTCCCTTTGAAAATGAGTTGGTGTTCACCACCCGGATGCGTGACACCGCTTTCAAACGGTCATTGAAGAACGCGGCGCTAGCCACGGAAGTGAAGATAGGTTCAGCCGCAGGCTCCTTCACCCTACACAAGAATCTGGCCAAGCCGGCCGTGTTCCTCGCAGGCGGAATCGGAATTACGCCCTTTCTCAGCATCGTGCGACAAGCCGATCACGATCGGCTCCCGCACAAGTTGTACCTTTTCTATTCCAATCGACGGCCTGAAGACGCAGCCTTCCTTGATACTCTCCGGGCGTTGGAGACGACGAATCCAAACTTCCGCTTGATCTGCACCATGACAGAAATGTCGAAATCCAAGGAAGAATGGAACGGCGAGACGGCTCTAATAGACAACGAGATGCTGTGCAGACATCTGGCGGGACTGCAGGGCCCGATCTATTACATTGCCGGGCCTCCTCCCATGGTGACGGCTATGCGGCAGACGCTTGTGAGCGCAGGGATCGAAGAGGACGACGTTCGGGCCGAAGAGTTTGCTGGCTACTGAGATACCGGGACGGCGAGCTGCCGAGGGCAATACCACCCAGAGAAATAGTTCTTGATTGTCTCGATTGGGCCGGGAGAAAACGCTATGAATTCACTAAAACGACTTGGAGATTTTGGACAATCCATTTGGCTAGATTACATTCGTCGCGATTTGATCACGAGTGGCGAGTTCAAGCGACTGGTAGAAGACGATGGGGTGCACGGTGTCACCAGCAACCCCACCATCTTCGACAAGGCAATTGCAGCAGGAAAGGAGTACGACGATGCCTTGAGTTCGCTACTGGCGGCGGATCCGGACAGCGATGCATTCACGCTTTTCGAAAAGCTCGAAATCGAGGATCTTCAGATGGCCGCGGATATCTTGCGGCCAGTCTACGATCAAACGAAGGCTGCGGATGGGTTCGTCAGCATCGAGGTGTCCCCGCGACTGGCTTATGACACCGCTCGGACCGTCGCCGAAGCGCAACGCTTGTGGAAGGCCGTAAACCGCCCCAACTTGATGGTGAAGGTCCCCTCTACCGTGCCTGGTGTTCAGGCCGTTGAGGTCTTGATCGCCGAGGGAATCAACATCAATATCACGCTGATGTTTTCGCGCGCCCACTACGAAGCCGTGGCTCAGGCTTACCTGCGTGGCCTGAAGCGGAACAAGAATCCGGAGCAGGTCTCGTCCGTCGCTTCCTTCTTTGTCAGCCGCGTGGATACCGAAGTCGACCGGGCACTGGAGGCGGTCGGAACTCCGGAGGCATTGTCGCTACGCGGAAAGATAGCGATTGCGAATGCCAAAGTTGTCTATCAGCGTTTTCGCGAGATCTTTCTGGGAGCTCCGTTCGAGGAATTCAGGCGCCGGGGGGCACGGCTGCAGCGTCCATTGTGGGCAAGTACCGGGACCAAGAACCCAGCTTTCTCAGATGTTTTGTACGTCGAAGAGTTAATCGGACCTCACACCATCAATACCATTCCACCCGCAACGCTGAATGCATTCCGTGATCACGGTCGGGTGCAGCCAACACTCGAAGCAGGAGAGCAAGACGCCGAAAACGCGCTGGCTCGCTTGGCCACGCTAGGTATCGACCTGGGAGCAATCACAGAAAAACTGTTGGCTGATGGGATCATTGCCTTTGCCCGTTCTTTGGACGAACTGCTGGCCTCGTTGAAACAGAAGAAGAGAGTGCTGCTTGAAAGTCAGGCAACCCGAAAGAGAGAAATTCGGAGCGCTCGCATCGCGTGACCTGCACCGGAACAAAAGGTATAGCTGGTTTTTTCAGCACGTGAGGTCACCTTGCTTTCTCTTGATGATCGACTCGCACAACCAAGATTCGGACGGTGTGATTATGACTTCTCAAGTGGTAAGCCTACAGGTGACCGCGAGTATACCGATTGACTGCGATTTCTGGTCGGAAGATGACGGATGGAAGGGGCTCTGCAAAAGCCCGTCGGTCACCGTCCGTGGCAGTAGTTTCGAAAGTGCCAAAAAGAACATGGCAACTGAATTACAAGTGCATATCGAAAGAATCCTGCGTGAGCATCCCAAGAGAAGTGCGCGGCGAGTTGCCTGAGCCAGCACGCAACATTTCTGGGAGAGGCATTACGTGAGAACCCTATAGATCCGGATTGGGGAGCGTTTCCTAGTGAAGGTTCTGGACTTTCCGTTATGGCTCCGCGCGGCGCATTTCTTCAATTTTCTGCTCCTTTCGCTTCTCATCCGCAGTGGTATCGAGATCTTGAGTGCACATCCGAGATTCTACTGGAACGATCACTGCACACCAGGTAGCGAGTGGCTCAAGTTCACGAGGAAGCAGCGACCTAAGGACCGACTGTGGACGGCGAGTGACGAAGAAACTTCATTCCCGTCCGCGATTGCCCTGCCGGGCCACGAGAATCTCGGTCTCGGACGGCACTGGCACTTTCTCGCAGATTTCGCGTGGCTATTGACGGGTTTGGTCTACGTGGTGATGCTCTTCGTCACGCCGGAGTGGCGACGACTGATTCCGACTTCCTGGCAGATTGTCCCCGAAGCATGGCATGCCCTGCTTCGCTATCTGAGCTTCCACGTCGTGGAAACACCTGGAGCATATAACGCATTACAGCAGTTGAGCTACGCGGCAGTCATATTCTTGCTTGCTCCGTTCAGCATTGCGACGGGAATGGCAATGTCCCCAGCGGTTGCAGCTCGTTTCCCGTGGTATATAAGACTCTTTCACGGGCGGCAGGGCGCCAGAAGTCTGCATTTCCTGGGCGTTTGTGCGTTCATCGTATTCTTCATTGGTCACGTCTCGATCGTCGCTCTGCACGGTTTCCGGACCGAACTGGCGCTGATTGTTCTCGGGCAGACGCACAATCCACACCTGACGCTGGCTCTGGTGGTCTGGCTTTCTGGGCTCACGGGCATCGCCGCGATCCACGTCGTATTGTGGCGGGAATCCTCGTGGCGCGTCACCTCCAGACTACAGACGGTTTCTTCGACAGCAGGTCAGGTCCGCGCGGACAGATCGTTGATGGCATCTACCGTCCAGTTTGGGCTGCGCGGTCATGAGGAAGATTGACAACGCCTTTCCTCGATACTGTCCCGTCTGCACACGACGGACAACCACTGACACATCGAGTTCATTGACAGGAATAGTGGCTTCGTTAGAGAGGAGCGGTTGTTGTGCACACCGGGAAAGAAGAAGTCATGCCGCAATTTCGTCGAGAAGACTCCGGCTCCTGCGCACAAGAACGGCCACACTCTCAGACTTGAAGACTGTAGCCGCGGCTCCTGCCGCGCGTGCTTCCGTCTCAACAAATTGGCCGCCGTGGGCAGTATAGATAATCACTGGCACCCTCGGCATCAGATCCTTCAGAAGACGCACCGCTTCGAGACCGTTCAGGACCGGCATCGAAAAATCCATCACAATCAAGTCGGCTTGCAAGGAATTTGCTTGGGCAATCGCTTCTCGGCCATTCTCCGCCTCTCCGCATACTCGAAGTCGGCTTGACGTTTGAACGCTTCACACAAGAGGCCCTATATGTACCGAACAAACAATTTTTGAGCATACCGTTTCGCAGTGAACGGTGGGGCGGACGCACTAGCATTTGACCCTCAGAAAATCCGTTTCGCGGACCGGCAGAAAGGCCGACGGCAGTTTGGATACGTTTCTAGTGCCCGCTCTCCAAGGGCGCTCTCTCTTCCCAATCATTCGGCGGCAAGGGAATCCCCCAAATGTTTTGTGGTTTTGCGAGTTCGATTCCGCAGTGTAGCGGGTTCTGAGGATCGACATAGACAACCCGGGCGGCGGCACGCTTATCCGTCAAGTAGACATGAATCGAAATCCTCATTCCCTTGCTCAACCCAATCGCGGTTGCGATCAACGATCCGTGAAGGTTGACCATTATGGTCTCGCCCTCGCACGACCGACCCTCGACGTCACCCGCGATCGTGATTGCCACTTTGAGAGGGACGCGAGTACTTCGTCGTGACTCTCGAAATGTCTCCGATGCGGGCATCAGGGAAAAGGATACATGTGATGGACGCCCCTTGAAAGCACACATGACGCGCATTGAGGGGGTCAATCCGCCGTTGGCATTCCTGCCTCCGCCGCAGACGGCGGCTTGTTCCTAAGTTGTGGCCCGAGACGGCCGAGGTGTATGCCGCATAACGGCTGGAAAAGAGTGGGCAGAGCTATTGCCGTTCCGTGATTAGGAACAACAACGTCGGCAAACATCAACTCCTTGTTCCCGTCGGGCGTTAACGCTTCGACTAGGAGACTGTATTCGATCGTATATTTACTTCTGACGGACTCTCGTCTCACCGAAGTCGGGCGACGACCGGGGCCACTTCATTGGTAGCAGAACTTCTAAAAGCGTCCCTGGGGCCAGGCCGTGCAGTCTCAGTTCTCCTCCAAGGTCTTTGGCACGCTGTCTCATCGCCACGATCCCCACGCCCGTCCGGTTATTTCCGAACTCGGCCGAGCTATCTTCTATCCCTCTGCCATCGTCACGGACCGAAATCGTCAGTTGGCTTCCGTCGAGGACGAGATTTATGCTGACCTGTTTGGCCTCCGAATGTCTCGACACATTCGTCAAAGCTTCCTGAACAATTCGGAAGGTTGCGATTTCGATTTCGCCATCGAGGCGGGGGAAATCTCGCGGCGCTATATGGAGCGACGTCTTCACACGACTGAGTTTGGCCCATTCAGTGACATACCAGTTGATTGCCGAGCAGAGACCAAGTTCTTCGAACATCGGCGGATGCAGTAAATGCGAGAGGCCGCGAATTTGTCGGATCGAGCTGTCCAGCATTGCGCTCACCCGAGTTCGCGTCTCCTCTCTTTTTGTGATTGAATCTTCCCGCGGATTCATTCCATCTACCATCATCTTTGCGGCTACAAGATCCTGCCCCAAGCTCTCGTGCAAGTCGCGAGCGATGCGGCGCCTCTCGTCTTCCTGCAAAGTCATTAGCCGACTTGACAGCTTCACGAGGTCACGATTCAATCGCTCCAACTGGAGTGACTTCCGGTGCAGTTCTGCGAAAACGCTGACTTTTGCCCGTAAGACTTCCGGGTCAATCGGAACGGAAACATAATCGACCGCACCGCGTCGGTATCCGTTCATGCGGTCAGCCTCACTCAGACGCTCCGCCGTGACGAAGATAATGGCGGTCCGTTGAAGTCGCGGGTGCTGACGAATCATCTCTGCCACTTCAAAGCCGTTCAGTTCGGGCATTTCCACATCGAGCAGGACGACGGCAATATCAATTTTCAGCAGACATTCGAGTGCGGCCTTTCCGGAAGTGGCCTTGATGAGATTCTCGCCCAGCCCACCGAGGATAGCTTCGTAGCTGAGAAGCTTGCCGGGGTGGTCATCAACCATCAGGATGTTTACCTTGTCCATCTGTAAAACTCGCGCAAACTAAGAACAGGACCGGCCAGTGCCTTAACCATGATACGCCGGCCAAATTGACTGAGTGGCTGCCAGGTCGAACCAGAACAAGTGGCCAAAGGCGACTCGTTGCGCTACGCCCGCGAAAAAGCAAGGGGTGACGCCAAACTGCGATGGGGTTTCGGGTAGCGTGTATTTGGCCGAACACGATCGAAAGAGGGACTTGCTCGTTGCCGTGTTGGCCATAACGTCTCAGATGCAGGGCAAGCAAACTTGCCCGCATCCTGTGACCTGACCAGGAATCACTCTTAGGCTGACTTCTTCTTTTCAACTGCATCCGGTGGTGCTTCGATTGTGACCTCGACCTCGGCACCAGGTTTCAGCCTTACCTTCTCACCAGCTGCATTCTCCAGTGAATTCTCGACACGAATCTCTTTGTACAGGTCATCGGCCCCATGTATCGTGATCTGTGCTTTCTCAGGTTGTTGAGGGGCGACCGGTTTGATGATCTTTTCGACGACCGCGGGCAGCGTGACCGCAGGCTTCTCGCTGTTTGCGTTAGCGGATTCATTATTCAGCGTATCGTTGCCGGTTGGATCGCTCACATGCCACCCCCTGCAGACTGCAGATTTTCGGCCACATCAATCATAGCGCTCGACGCTTCCGTCCGAGGGCTGATTCTCAAAATAACCTTTCATCGCAAGGGAAAAACCGGGATACCCAGTGCGCAAAGCGAGGCCGACTCGCAACAGCGACCACGCGTTTTGGAAAGGCGCAGCCGGCCGGTACCGGCCCTCGGTTTCAAAACGATTGCGAGAATCGGGCCTCTAGGAATTCGCCCAGCTTCGCCGTGGCCTTGAACTGAGGAATGGGATCCAGTTCCTTGAACGCCGAGGTGAACGCATTCGAGAGGCTCCAGACCGTCCGCGCGGTTTGAACTCCTCGTACTTCGGCTCGAAGTATCCTGTTTGCGTCGAGAAGTTTCCCGGAACGCCGGCCAATACCAGGCTCGGGAGACCGAAGTTCGGATGATTGAAGACATTGAAGAACTGTGCCTCCACCCTCATGACCAGGTTTTCGGAAACTGGGATTCGTTTTGTCAGATACATGTTGGACCAGAGGAATAGGGGACCACGGAATTCGTTCCTGCGGGAGTTGCCAAATTGGCAGTGGGCAGGACTGTCTCCGCCGAGGCAAGCCCCTGTACTGGGATCCACTGTCGAAACGAAAGCATCAGGGTTCAGCCCACTGCACAGTTCCAGGTTGTGCGACGCCCGGAATGCTGCAGTGACGACAGTAGGGATCTGCCCCTGGCACAAGGCTTGCGAACTGAGGTCCGCTGCCTTGGACGATGCCATTGCCGTTCGCCGAATGCGGCGTGCTCAGGACTGAGAACGGAACGCCACTGTGCCAAAATACGCTGCCCGAAACCTGCCAACCGTTCAGCGCATGGCCAAGCGCATGGTTTCTCACTTTGAGAGGCAGTTCGTACACATACGGCCAGGTGAGGTTGTGGCGAATGTCGTTTGCGTCGGACTACTGTATGACGAGCTTTGCCGTAAGCTTTTGCCACACAACGTGCCACTTTGCCTAGCGCTGCTGATGCTTTTCACTCTCTGCGGAGTCAGCATCCGTCTCGAGCGCTCCAATACCTGAGAGGACGACTGGCTGCTGATGGGGGAATTCCGCCACAATTGTGAGTCGGCCTCCCATAGCTTCCACGTAGCCACGCAGTGTGGAAAGCAAAAGATCGCTTCTTTGCTCCAAGCGACACACCTGATCCTGGCCGATCCCGAGGGTCTCAGCTATCCGCGCCTGTGTGAGTTTGTGGGCACGACGCAGCTCACGAAGGGATATCTCTTCCGCCACGAGCTGGGCCGCACGCGCCTCGATCCTTTTCCGTCGCGCCGGAGTTAACTCCTTAATCTTCTGATCCAAAGTCTTCATTTGTGTCCGCCCCGCTCCTTCTGCCGCTGCTTTTCCTTTTCGCGCCTGATCCGTGCGAGATGCCCGTCGAACCGAGTATCGGCCTTCTCGATCAACTGGCGGTAGAATCGTTTTTCACTTCCACCAGATTTGTCTCCACAAGCCAAGAGGATGGCCTTTCGATTCGGGTCAAATGCAAAAGCGACTCTCCATACGCCGTCAGCGGCGTCAAACCTCAGCTCCTTCATATTTCCGTGCCGGGAGCCATTAAGAGTATCAGCCCTAGGACGGCCCAGTTGCGGCCCGAACTGCTGCAACAGCTTCGCGTGGGCGAGCAGTTCGTCCTGGACATCATCCGGCAAAGCATCGAATTCAGGGTCAAACTCTCCATGGAGAATCACTTCCCAGCCATCAGACATATTATGTCCTATAATACATTATGCTGTCAAATACATTATTCGCAGGTGGCCGTTGGCCCCAGCTGTTCTCTTACTCTACGCGCCTTCGTACATCGCACTGAAAGCCCCCAGCAACAAACGAGCGGCAAAGCATGAAAAACAGTCAAAAGCCTGTACACGCCTCACCTTCAGCACATGGAGTAAACACCCCAGTCGGAAAACCGTGATTCCTACAACTTCGCTCGACAGGTCGATACAACGGCCCCCACTGTGGTACGGCTTCCACCGCATCACGTAAAAATCTGAAGCGCTTCGCAGAGATGGGGTCAAACCCACAGTTGGGGCATCCGCCGGCAAGGAATGATTGCAAACTCTGGCTCTACAATGGTCGCGATGAAAAAGTCGATGCCTGCCCCCGACGATTTGGCCGGACTGGCCCGAGAGGCCAAGGCTCTGGTAGCGATGGCTTTTCGCAATGGACCAATCGAAAACGTCCATGCCGGGAAGACCTGTTTCACATGCCACGGGAAACGGGAGTATTCCCATATCACTCACGCTGAAATGCGCGAGATCATGAAGAGCGCAGTCGATCACCTGTACACGTTCCTCGTGCTGAAGCAGTCCGATCATGCTGCCTACGAAGCGTTGCTGAGGTTGGGAGAACGATATACCACTGCCTGGGATGAGCCGGTTCTTACCAAGAAAGTTTGTGCGGATTTCCAATTTCCCAGCCTACCCGAAATTTAAGTGGAATTGTCGAAGAGCGGGACTCTCTTTCGCGCATTCACGCAGCAGTTGGCGCGCATCTAGCTTAAGCGTGGCGAGAAAGTCGTCAATAGCACCGTCAATGTCTCCGCGATATTGCCCCCGATGACCTTTGATGTACTTGGCGTGAGGGCCCTCGACGCTAATATGCAGGCTGTCCCAGGTACAGTGCCGGCATTTTGGACCACCAGGGCAACCACGATGGGCGTTCAAGTATTTGATTTTCCGCCTGGCGGTCATTGCCACGCTCCCTTCTTGCCCGGGTGGGCAAGCACACATGTCACAGCGAACAACAACGGCGATGATTCTTGATCCTGGGATCGAACAGATGATCTGTTCATTTGAAAGGCTCGATGTTGAGACCCATCGTGTGCACACGGGCTTTGTAATTGCGCCGTATTTCCGTGTCACCGGTCGCTACGTACAGAAACTGGGGACGAATCTGCACCGCAGGGATGATGTCCACGTTCATGCTGTATCCGTCCTCGAACTCGACCTCTACAGCGCAGAACTCTTCGTCATAGACGACAGTCATCTTCTTGACCGTGCGCCCACGAGCTTCCTTTAATTCAGTGCATCCTTCGTGCATTACTCACCTTCCAAAGAGCTGGTCCGTGGCGGTAGCGGACTCGGAGTCAGCGTGCGTTCATTGCTCAAGTCGCCGTCGACGAAGTTTGCCAATTCGACCTCCTCGTCCACAAATGTGTGGAAGCGGAAACTGACCATAGTGTCATCCGTGAAGTAGATGCTAAGGCAGCGGTAGTCCTCGTCAGCTTCGTTGTGCCAGTTGCAACGCTCGATGGTCTTGCCCTTCAGGGGCTTGGTGTAGTCGGCGACGCGTAGCTTACTCATTGCTCCTCCGAGAAATAACAACGTCAACGCGAGATTGGCATCAGCGTCCAGAAACCTAATATGGTTCGGCTAACGGTATAAATCTGCTATTCGACTGAGCCGGGCCATCCCTCGAAGCAACTAGTGCTGCGTCTCAGTTGCCCCCAGCCGTGAACACAGTCCAGGAGACGCTCCAGGCCCATTGCACCAGGGCATCATGTGTGGTTCCCACCGTTTACCAATGTTCGGATCTCACGCCCGACTAGGAATTTCACCCAGGTTTCTGGGCGGCGCGCCGCAATTCGTGTGCGGTGCACGATAAAGGCTTCCTCAGGCAGCGAAGATGGACGAGCACATCGGGAACGTCGGGGCGTAGGACGATTTCTGAACTCCACCACTTTGCCTTTAACCCAGCGGGAGTGCCGTGCGAAAAACAGAAACTGGCTGGTGTGAATGAGAACACAATCGCCCTGTCTCAACCTGCGGGCGTCGACCCTATTTATGGTTCACCATTGACTCGCGGCTTAACAGCCTTTCTGCACTCTCCATTCCTTCGGACCTGAGGAGCGTACTCGTCGTTCCTCCCAAATTCCATGACCTTGCACCCAGACTCATCGACGTCAGTGCCGAGAGTGCGGACGAGATGCGGCAAGATCGAGACGGAGATATCCGGTCCCCTGCCGCGCTCCAGAGCCAATATCAGTCTGAGAGGCACACCAGACTTCTTGCTGAGCGTTGGGCGGCTCATTCCTATGCGCTCTCGGAAGAATCGGACTGTCTTCCCGACTGCCCGCGCCGTAGCAGCCTTGTCAATCACAATCCACTTGTTCACCAAAGCAAGATCGTCAGCGTGCGGCCGTTTCTTTTCGGCGAAGGCGGCCGTGATTCTGACGAATGCTCGATGTAGGGCCTTCAGTTCTTCGTCCGGTGGTAGCGGATCATTATTGGAAATTCTTTTAAAGATCCAGTGAAAGAACAGAAGCGAACCTCGGTCCGTGACCTTCTCAAGTACGGCTGAGATTTCTTTACGAAGGACTTCAGGATCGTCAGTTTCAATCACCATTGTCTCCTCTGTCCTGCGCCATCTTGAATATCCGGCTTAGCCGCAGGTTGAGAGCCGTCGCGAGGTGTTCCATGTTGCCCAATAGGGGATTTCCACAACCCTGTTCGATTTTGGTCAGAGTCCCGATACTGAATTTGGCCCGACGCGCCAATTCGGCCCGCGACAGGTTGGCCTTGATGCGGAGGTCTCTGATAACCCCACCAAAATTTCTCTGAAACTTGGCGAACTTCCGCTGAAATGCCTTGCGCTTACGGAGAGGCTTCACGATCATTCCTCCATCATGCCATTCGGCTTAATACAAAGCGCGTCCTCCGGATGAATCGCTTCCTTCCCAGGCGGTCGCCGATTGTGCCTTGGAGGTCCTCCAGTGGGGACCGATTATACCACGTACTAAACAGGACGTGGTATTTATAGGCCGCCTCCTTTACAACCAGTTGCGTGGCAGATGAGACCAAGTTTTTCAAGGGATTAGGATCTCGCGTTAAAGAGTTGCGCGAGAAGGCTGGATACAGCCAGGAAGACATGCTTTCCCACGGATATTCTGTCCGCTACTGGCAGAAAATCGAAGCCGGGAAACCGATTACTCTTCGAACCCTGCTTCGGATTTGCCGACTCTTCTCTACTCCGATGGCTGAGATCGTCCGCGGCCTCGACGAGATTCCCAAGAGACGGCGCTCAGCACGATAGGCACCGCCCCACCCTGACAGTATGGCCAGTTTGTCGGCCAACACCTTCATTCGTCCCGCCGTTTGTAGTATTCGCGTATCAACTTAAAGTTGCCGGAACTCATGTCTGAGAGGTCGATGCCATCAGTTACGATTTGAGGACTGAATCGGAGCGAGAAGTCGGTTTTGTCCTTGAAACGGATAGCGATGTACAAGCTGCCATCTTCGAAGCTGTAGCTAACCCAATCCACGGTCTTGCCATGGAGTTCGCGATAGCGCTTGCGCAGCTTTTCGTGGCGTTTCTTGACCCTTTCCTCCAGTCGCCTGTGTTGCTTCGACGTTAGCGGTGTCACCTCGATGTTGCCTACCAACACCTTCTTCGCAGTTGCGCTCATAAGTGTTCTCCTACGACGAACCTCGTTTCCCGACAAGATAGGGTTCGCGATGGGCAAAACAAATGAAGTCTCAAGGCCGGGAATCTGGAGGCCGGCCGGGGATGTTCAATTTCACTTTGAGTTCAGGAACTTGTCCAGACGGCGAGCTGCTTCTTGAAGGTCGCGCTCCGACACAATGTTGTATCGGTCAAAGATCGAACGCGTCTTGTGACCGGAGATCAACATTGCCACTCTTTCCGGAACTCCCGCCCGTATCATGTTTCTCACGGCTGTTCGGCGAAGATCGTGGAACAGCCTTCCTTCAACACCTGCACGTCTGCAGGCGGATCCCCAAGCGACGTAAAACGTGCGAATCCGCTTTCCCTTTCTGGTGAACACGTATTCGCCATCCGGCCAATTCTGATCACGAGCCCGCTTTAGTTTTTTGAAGACGTTGATCAGTTCGCTGACAAGGGGAATCCTGCGGGGTTGGTCATTCTTCGTTGTTCCGGGATCGAGATTCACTGCTCGACCTTTCAGGTCAACCTGACGCCAGTTGAGATTGAGAATTTCTCCCAGGCGCGCCCCCGTGTAATAGCCGAATGTGAGGATCGGTTTCAGGTACTCAGGCAGTTCACGACGAAGTGCCAAATATTCGGACTGCTCGAAGAATCCCTTGCGGACATTGCTTTCCCGAAGCATCGGGATGTAGGGGACGTGGATAACCTTCGGCGGTGTCGTTGCGGCTGCCAGATTGAACATGCGCTTCAGTGCTGCAAGTTCACGGTTAACGCTCCCGTTACTCGCTCCTTCGGCTTCCCGTTTGGCTCTATAGGCGCGCACACGTTCTGTCGTGATCTCGGTCACGCGTAGACCAGCGAAGAATGGCTTGAGGTGTTGTTCCGTTCGACGCTGCGCCCACACAAAGGACTTCCTGTTGTTTGCTCGATAGTCATTCAGAAAGTCGTCCGCGATTTCTTCGAAACGGACCCGGTCAGGCTCCATATCTGAGAAATTGAGTGGCTTGGTGGCCGCCTCTCGTATGCGAAGCAAGGCTCTGGCATCGCGCAGCTTTCTGGATCTGCTGGTCGCGCGGATAGCTTTCCCATTTCGGTAGTACTTGATCCACCAGATGCGGCCTCTTTTGTAGAGAGATCCCATGGCGTACCTCTGCTGAGCGGCGATAACCGGCTTAGGCTGGCAGCGATGGCTGAGTCGCCAGCTACATTTGCGGGATGTGACCCGCTTTTGGGGGAGTGCTCCACCGCACAGAAATTCAGTTGTGGGCAGGACCGGCGAGGGTACAAGTTGGAACTCAAGGCTGGGCGGTGAGTTCACGTATCAGTTGCATGCTGTTGGATATACAATCGATAGCTTGTTTATTGCTGGCGGACTATGCTTGATGCCATAAGACAGAGCACCCTGCCGATTGGCCTTTTCCGGTTCACGATTGTGCCCCTGCAGCCGCTGATGGTTCCAGCGATGAACAAGGGCAATATGCTCCGAGGAGGCTTCGGCCACGCATTTCGGCGCTTGTGTTGTGTACCTCAATGCAAGGACACCAAAACCTGCCCAGCGGGAACTTCGTGTCCGTACAAGGAGATTTTCGAGCCATCGCCGCCGCCTCGCGCTGACCGGCTATCGAAAAACCAAGACATCACGCGTCCATTTGTGTTTCGTGCGCCGCTAACGGATCGAACACGGTTCGAGCCGGGCCAGCAGTTCGAATTTGGCCTGGTGCTGATCGGCCGCGCCCTTGATTTCCTTCCCTATTTCGTCCTGTCCTTTCGAGAGCTTTCGGCGGAAGGCCTGGGCCTAAACCGCGCCAAGTGCAACCTGGACCGAGTTGACCAGATCAAGGCGTTTCCGAACGGAGCCGGCCTTCAGGACTACAAGGCCGAACTAATCTACACGGCCGAGGATCAGCTTTGTCGGGCGGCCGAAGGTGTGATTGCGGATGAGTGGATCTCGGTCCGCCGTCACAATGTTTGCGACACCGCGCGTCACGGCGCGGTCCAACGCCTCACAATTCGATTTTTGACGCCTACATTCCTGCGCGCGGATGGAGAGGTCATCCAACGCCCTGAGTTCCACCACGTATTCAAGCGCCTCCGCGACCGAATCAACGCCCTGAGCACGTTCTTTGGAGACGGACCGCTAGACGTGGATTTTCCCGAACTGGGAAGACGTGCAGAGAGAGTGCGGACCGTTGCTTGCGAAGTGAAGTGGATGGAACGGTATCGGACTTCGTCCAAAACGCGGCAACGTCACGAGCTCTCTGGTTTCGTCGGCGGAGCTAGTTACGAAGGTGACTTAACTGAGTTTCTGCCCTGGTTCACAATGGGCGAGTTGATCCACATTGGCAAGCACACCGCTTGGGGCATGGGGCAGTACGAATTGCGATGAGCATCTCTTCGTCAACATCTACCGCGGACCACGGTTTCAGCGAGCAAAGCTACGGCGACTTCTTTTGCCGTATTGCGAACAGCGAACCGTATCGCTATCAGCTCAGGGTTGCTCGGCTGCTTACGCAGGGTAAAAACGTTGTGTTGCGAGCGCCAACTGGAGCAGGAAAGACCTGGGCAGTTCTTGTGCCTTTTTTTTACCCAAATTGGGCTGTGCGCCCCGTGCGATTGATCTATGCTTTGCCCCTTCGCACCCTAGCCCAGAGTATCTATCGCCAGGCCATGGCAACCGCGGAGAAGCTCGGGCTGCCGAGCTACTGCCAGCGGGATTCGCGAGGCCGGGAAGATATTCCGCCATTCGTTACTTTGCAGACCGGGGAGCATCCCGATGATCCATTCTTCGACCGAGGAAGGATCATAGTGACGACATACGATCAAGTCCTGAGTGGCCTGCTCGATGGGCCGTATGGTCTCTCGGACCGGCTTCACAATGTAAACGCGGCAGCGATCGCCGGCTCCCTCGTGGTCTTCGACGAATTTCATCTTATGGAACCGCAGCGAGCCCTCTTGACTGGCGTTGCCGGCCTGTACCTTTTTCGGGCCTTGTGCCAGTCAGTGTGGATGACGGCCACAGCGACCCAGCCACTGGAAAACTTGCTGCGAGAGGCCCTCGGCGCCGAACCGGTTCCGGCGACCGACGACGAGAAGAATGAAATGCTAGCGTCGCTTCCGAGTGTAACCCGCGTCACGCGCCAAGTGGTCCGGGAAAAAGAGACGATCTCAGCCGACCATGTCTTACGCGTTCATGAGAAGCGCTCTATCGTGATTATGAATACCGTGGGCCGAGCCCAGGAAATCTATGGACAGCTCCGAGACCGAGTGGTCGATGGCAAAGACCTAAAGCTGATCTTGTTGCACTCCCGCTTTTTCAAGGGAGACAGGTCAGCGAAGGAACAAGAAGTGAGCACGTTGTTCGGCAAGAAGGCCGATGGAAACTCGATTCTCGTGGCCACCCAGGTGGTCGAGGCGGGCCTGGATATTTCTTGCGAACATCTGCACACCGAGATTTGCCCAATGAATGCGCTGATCCAGCGGGCGGGGCGGTGTGCGCGTTTCGAAGGCGAAGCCGGAACCGTGCATGTCTATCCTCTCCCGCCAGACAATCGCGCCTGGCTGCCATACGGCGACAATGTACGCGAGTTTGTGACGGTCACGAGAACACGTAGCCTCCTGCAAGAAGTCCCTCAAGAGCGAGGCGTGATTGTTGACCCCAACAGTGCAGCAGAGTGGGTGCAGGCTGTTCACGGGGAGGAGGATACCTGCGCTCTTCGAGAGGGATGGCGGTGCCGAGTTTCTGAGTCTCTGCGGCGGATCCATCAAAACGCAATACTTCGCGATCCTAAGCGAATATCCGACCTGATTCGCGGTGACGACAGCGACCAGCTTCGAGTCATCATTTCTACACTCGTCAACCGGCCTTACTCGCCTGGGAATCGCGAAAGCCTTGCCTTGTCGCGCTGGTCACTTTCGCGCCTCCTTACTAATGGCTGCGAAGGCACCGGCTGGTTCTGGGATGGAACGGATGACGAACCATGGAAACCATTGCGAGCAGTTGCTGATCTGAGGTTGACTTACGCAGTATGCCTTCCTCCCAAAGTGGCATCGTATGACAGCGAGTTCGGCCTTCGCCTCAGCAGAGCAGGAGAACAGGAGAGCCCTGATCGGGTGGAACCCGAACGACCAGGTTATGCGCCCCTTAAACGCGAACCGTGGCCAGCCCATGCGCTACGAGTTGCCGAGGAAGCGGCGAAGCGTGTCAGACGAGATGGTGGGGATGAAGGTTTTGTACAGCAGGGACTGAAGCAACGATACGGTCTCAACGCGGGGGAGATTAAGGCTGCCGTGCAGGCCTGCGCCCTGCTTCACGATTTCGGAAAGCTCCAGAACAGCTGGCAGAGATGGGCCGAAGCTGCCCAAAGGGCCCAGGATCCTGACTACCAGCATGCGATTCCCCTTGCACACACGGATTTTGACCCCCGGAAGTCCGAGGACAGGCTTCGCGGTCTCAGCCTTGGAGTTCGTCGTCCCGCGCACGCTGCGGCTGGCGCATACTATGGCTCGGCCTTCTTGGTAGATCTCCTGAGGGTTGTCCCGGATGACAAGAGAAGTGGAGTGGCCGCAGCATGTGCTGCGGCGATACTCGCGCATCATGGAGGCTGGCTACCAGACTGTATCGATCTCGGGGTATGCAAGCTGTGGCCCGGCTGGAAAGATTCTTTTGCGCAAGCTACAGGCCTGATGGCTGACTGCGGGACGTTAGCCCAGCTTGAAGCGTACGTTGATAAACGTGGTGCTCTCGATAAACTACTTGGCCTCGCAACAAGCGCGGAAAGCATCGGCCATTGGTGGCCCCTTGTCGCCTATCTTACCCGCACGTTGCGGCTTTCCGACCAACGCGCCACGGGGGAGACCGCTTGGAATGACTGAATTTGAGGTTTTCAAAATTCCAAAGGCGACCGGTACACATAGCGATGTATTTGCCGCCGTCGGTCTCGCCAGCTTGTTATCCTCGGTTGGTCCACAAGCGATCCAGTTAACCGAGCGGGAATCAGAGTTTGAGATCGTCGTCCCCGGATCATTGTGCGAGGCAAACCTGAATCGAATACCTCAATCCCCGGGATATCTTTACTTGAGACCAAACGCAAAGTCCCCGGTTCCAAGGGGGATACCAGATTATGTTGACTATCCGCGCGAGTTGGAACGCGTAGAACGATACCGAAAGCAGCGTGAGACGTTACGCCGAAAAGGCACCTCAAGGGCCGAAATCGACGATCTCTTAAAGGATGATCTCCCCAGAGATGACTGGGAACTCTGGCGTGCTCTGAACAACCTCCAGGGTGACGAGACCTCTAACAGAATCTATCTCGAGATTGTCGCGACCGACGAAGCGTTTTTTCGGGCCGCCCTTAAGGCAGGTTTCTCCAGCATTCGGACGAAAAGCAATTCCGGCCTAAAGTGGAATATTACCCAGAGCATGCTTTTCTCCCCCACTTCTGCAAAGGGTTACAGAGAATTGAAGCCAGCGGGGACTAAGCGCAAGAATTTCAAAATTGACGAGTGGGCGGACCCATTCGTCGAATGGCTCAAATATCGCGGCTATTTTCGTGTTGCCATCCCACGGCTCCTCGGCAAGGATGTTCGGCTTCTCGTTCCGATCCCCTGTCAGCTCTCACTTCTGGCGCTGGAATCAACTGTGCGGGAGCTGCGAAAAGGTGGCGTCTACGGGGGGCCGCCAAAGATGGACTCACTCGCAGTTCTGCGGCTCGCAGAGCTACTGATCCGGCATTCCGAAGACTATCACGACTCAGGAGCAGAGGTGTTCCCCGGTCTGACTCTAAGCGGGAGGACTCCAGCAGAAGCGATCTCGGGCGTTGTGGCCACTCACTACCAGTCTCTCGGAAGCGCCAAGGCGGTCATGGAAATGCTGGTCATCGCCTTGCCAGGCTGGTTTCCAATCCGACACCACGCGGACTCCGAAAGCTGGTTAGCTATCTTAGACGAGCACCAGCGAATCGTTCGGGGACTTCAGGATGATCGCTCGGATGAAATCGGGCTTCTCATTGCCTACCGATGTTTTTTGCAGAAGCGTGGCGAAGCCGCACTGTGGGCACTGATCGAGTTTATGGAGAAATATGGCGCGCTGGTGATGCGGGTGAACGGACTAAGGCAAGAGAACAGGGCGCGCTGGATGACACGTGCTAGCTGCGAACATTTCAGGAGGATCGTCATGGGAACCGACAGCCGTCTGATGGACATCGTCAGTGATCCAGGATTCGAGTCTGTGGCCCGCGCCGTACGGCAATCGACCGTTACGGCTCAGAACAAGAAG
>Ga0209166_10000453_pt1 | contig 45894 bp, 42 predicted proteins | sample Coa_R1_3_FD_187151 | JGI IMG/M metagenome (GOLD analysis project Ga0209166, IMG submission 187151) | Surface soil microbial communities from Centralia Pennsylvania, which are recovering from an underground coalmine fire - Coalmine... | ecosystem: Environmental > Terrestrial > Soil >...
CATGTGGGGCATGGCGGTCGACGGCATCACCATCGTCTCGCCCGACATCGGCGGCGTGGTGCGCGCCCGGCGCCTGCTGGGCAAGCTCGCCAACGACGCCGGGCCCGGCCGCAAGCCGCAGGACCTGGCGATCATCGACAAGCGGCGCCCCATGGCCGGCGTGTCCGAGGTCATGAACATCATCGGCGAGGTCGAAGGCCGGCATTGCGTCATGATCGACGATATCGCCGACACGGCCGGGACGCTGTGCAACGCCGCGGCGGCGCTGCTCGATGCCGGCGCCAAGTCGGTCATCGCCTGCATCACCCACGCGGTCCTGTCGCCCGGCGCGGTCGAGCGGATCGAGAATTCCCGGCTGGAGGCGCTGATCGCGACCGACAGCATCCGCCCGACCCCGGAAGAGGCGCACAGCACCAAGATCCGCCGCCTGTCGATCGCCGGCCTGCTGGCCGACGCCATCCGCGAAATCGACAGCGACGGCTCCGTCTCGATGCTGAACCTGCGCTAGGGACCGGCGGCGGCGCGTGGACCCCCGGGTCACGCCCGGGGTGACGAAGATGGGGTTTTGGGCGGTAGAGAACATGTTCCACCGTCATGGCCGGGCTTGACCCGGCCATCCACGTTTCAGGGTCACGAAGGACGGCGCCGGCGGCGGCGCGTGGATCCCCGGGTCGAGCCCGGGGAAGACGATTTTCCAAACGCAACGAACTACTTGATGACCGAAGGGGTGGACGGTCTGATGTCCCCGAGGGCCCTTGCAGGCCTGGACGCGGCCCGGCGAGCGCTAAGATCGCTGGGCCGGCTTTCAACCCGCAAGGGACGCCACCCCGATCCGCAAGATGAATCGGGACAATCGCCCGTTTGCAATGCAATATGACCGGATTGTTGCTGCGTTCACAGGCACTCGCTTGATGTCCACGATAGCTGCTGTCCAGATTCCCAACGACGCGCTGCCGCCCGGTTCCTACGACCGGTTCGACCGCCCCGAATGGGCCAAGCTCCGCTCGTCGACGCCGCTGACGCTCGAGGAGGCCGATCTCGCCCGGCTGCGCGGCATCAACGACGCGATCTCGCTGGACGAGGTCGAGGCGATCTACCTGCCGCTGTCGCGCCTGCTCAACCTCCATGTCTCGGCGACCCAGGATCTGCAGCGGGTCAAGGAGAGCTTCCTCGGCCAGGCGGTCCGGCCCTCGACCTACATCATCGGCATCGCCGGTTCGGTCGCGGTCGGCAAGAGCACGACCGCGCGCATCCTGCAGGCGCTCTTGTCGCGCTGGCCGAACCATCCCAAGGTCGACCTGGTGACGACCGACGGCTTCCTCTATCCGAACGCGACGCTCGAGGCGCGCGGGCTGATGCGGCGCAAGGGCTTTCCGGAGAGCTACGACACCAAGCGGCTCGTGGATTTCGTCTCGCGGCTCAAGGCCGGCGGCCGGCGCCTGACCGTGCCGACCTATTCGCACCAGACCTACGACATCGTGTCGAACGCGACCCAGATCGTCGACCAGCCCGACATCCTGATCCTCGAGGGGCTCAATGTGCTGCAGGGCGGCGAGGCGCCGGGGACGAAGCCCGTGCGGCTGTTCGTCTCGGATTTCTTCGATTTCTCGCTCTATGTCGATGCCGCCGAGGACGAGCTGGAGAACTGGTACCTGGAGCGGTTCTCCCGCCTGCGCGAGACCGCATTCAACGATCCGCGCGCCTATTTCCGCTTCTATGCCGAGATGCCCCGGGAACAGGCGATGACCCGCGCGCGCGAGATCTGGCGCGACATCAATCTGGAAAACCTGCGCCAGAACATCGCGCCGACCCGCAGCCGGGCAAACCTGGTACTGCGCAAGTGCTGCAACCATACGGTCGAGGAAGTCTGGCTGCGCAAGAGCTGACGGCTCGTCACCATGACTTGGCCAGCTCTGCTCGAGGCTGAAAAAGGGCGTCGGGCCAGATCCCGACGCCCGCGTTTGCCTAATCTACTTGAAAACGTAGACCCCGGCGGTGCCGGTGAAGGCGAAGAGCCGGCCTTCGGAACCTTCCCGCAAGGCCACCGGCGGTACCGGCAGGGCATGATGCGCGACCCGGGCCGGCTGCGAGCGGTGATCGAACTCGATCTCATCGAACCCATCGGCATTGCCGGCATAGAGCCGCCCGTGCAGGAGCGCTACGGTTTGGCTGGCGACCGGATAGATGCCGCGCGCCACCGGCTGGTTCGGCTTGCTGACATCGACAATGTGCAGGCCGTCATCGCAGGCGACGAAGGCCGTGGTTCCGTTCTTGTCCAAGGCGACATCGTTGGCGGACGAGCAGGCGCCGTAGAGTGCCACCTGTACCGGCGCCGTCGGGTTGGAGACATCGACGATCCGGAAACCGCCGCCGCCATCGCCGCCGATGCTCTGATCGGCGACGAAGGCGAAGTGGCCGGCCACCTTGATACGCATCGCCCGGCTCATCGGCAGTGCTGCGAGCGGCGTGGGATTTGCCGGGTCCGAGACGTCGACGACCGCGAACTCGCCGCCGCGCCCGAGATAGGCATGGCCATTGGCCACGTCGACCGAGATCGCTCCCGGATAGGCGAGGCGGCCGAGCTCGGCCGGGTGGTCCGGATCGCTCACGTCGGCGATGATGAAGCCGGTTCCCCAGGCCGTGAGATAGGCGCGCGACCCATCGACGGCCATTTGCTGGAAAGCGCGCTGGTACGTGTCCTCGGGCAGTGCGGCCTCGAACTGGCTGCGCGGGGCCAGGGTCTCCCGGTCGGCGATGCCGATGCCGTAGTCTTCCTGCAGCAGCAGCGCCCTGTCGCCGACCACGGCGAGGTCTCGCGCCGAGGTGCCGCCGGCGATAAGCGCGGTACTGGCCACTTTCGGCTGCAGCGCGGTCTTGGCGTCCAGCTGGACGATCTGGTCGGTGCGGGTGAGCAGCAATGCACCGGTCTGGTACGGCACGGCGGCGTCCGTATCGAACGTGTCGATCGCGGCATGGCCAGCCGCGGCGGGCGCATTGGGATCCGCGATGTTCCAGATGTCCAGGCCGCTGCCGCCCACGCCATAGGCATAGTTGCCGAGCACGACGCCGGTATAGGCGACCGGAGAATTGACGCGACCGCGCGGCACGATCTGCGCCGGGTTCGAGAAATCCGTAACGCTGACCGAGGTTCCGAAGCCGATCGCGTAGGGCGCCTCGATCTTCAGCCGGTAATTGTTGAAGCCATCGAGAGAGGCCGATCCGAGGGTGGTCGGCGCCTCGGGCGCACTCGTGTCGATGATCTGCAAGGTCGTGTCGAACAGGAAGTCGCGCCCGGTCACATAGATCCGGTTGCCCTGGACGTAAGGATGCAGAGTATCGCTGGTCACGGACACCTTGGTCGGCGTGAACCGGGGGTGGGCCGGCTGGGTCAGGGCGCTGACGAAGACACCGTTTACCGAATCGAACAGATACAGGTGATCATTCGAGATGGCGATGCCCTGGACCGAGCGCGACGTCGCCGCGGTGTAGTCCTCGTACTGGCCGATCAGCACCGGGTGCGCCCGATTGGCGATGGAATAGACGGCAATTCCGCCGCTTCCGCCATAGGTGCCCCAGCTGGCATAGAGGAAGTCGCCCTGGCGGACGAGGCCCGTGATGGCGCCGCGTGCCGGGTTCTCGCTGGTCGTGTCGCGCAGCACCGGGGCTTTGGCGCGAGAATAGTCCCAGGCGCTGATGATCGCGCCGGAACCGACATAGACATAGGAGTCGACCGCGACCGGCTCCACGAGCCGGCCTCCCAGCGCCGCGACGAGCGAAACCGGGGCAGCGGAGTCCGCTGCGGCCGTGAGCGGCAGCAGCGCAAGCGACAGGGCCAGTAAGCTAGTGAAGCTCTTCATCTAGTCACCATTGGAAGGGAGCTCATGCGGCAGCCATGGCCATGGAGATCACATGCTTGCCGCCGCTCCGGTTGTACGGAATTGGTAGTGCAGCAATTTCAAGTGTAACGATGGCGGCAATTCACCGTCGCGGGCGCGTTTCTGAAATTATCTGGGGAGGGGATGGTGGACGGGATCGAGAGAGCGGGCGCTGCGGCCTACCGGTTCGGCGACTTCGTCCTGTTGCCGAGCCGCCGTCGCCTGCTGCGCAACGGCGAGGCGGTGGCGCTGGGATCGCGGGCGCTCGACCTGATCATTGCGCTGGTCGAGCGGGCCGGTCAGCTGGTCACCAAGGATGAGCTGATCCTTCAGCTCTGGGGCCCTCTGCGCGTCGAGGAAAACTCGCTTCACGCCCAGGTCTCCACGCTGCGCCGCGTTATCGGCCGCGGCTCGATCGCGACCAAGCAATCCCGCGGTTACATCTTCACCACACCGGTGGTGCGCAGCGCGGCGGCCGATATCTCGGAGCCGGACGATCCCGCCGTGACGGCCGAGCCGCGTGGTTTCATCGGCCGCGGCGCCGAATTGGCGGCGATTGCCGGGCTGTTCGGGCGGACCCGGCTCGTGACGCTGACCGGGCCCGGGGGCGTCGGCAAGACCCGGCTGGCGCTCCACGCCCTGTCGGCGCTCAGCGATCTGGACGAGGAAGAGGCCCGGTTCATCGATCTGGCGGGCTTGCGCGACCCGGCGCTGCTGGCTGCCAGCGTGGGCGCCGCCCTGGGCGTCGAGGTTCCGGCCACTGCGACGGCCGAGGATGTGCTCGTCCGGGCTTTCTCGGTTCGGCGCAGGCTGGTCGTTCTCGACAACTGCGAGCATCTGGCACCGGACATCGGCCGCCTTGCCGAGATCTTGCTGGCAGGTGCGCCGAACCTCCGCATCCTGGCGACGTCCCGCAAGCCGCTCGGCTGTGCCGACGAGCTCGTCCTGCGCGTGCCGCCGCTGCCGCTCATCGCAGGCGAGGAGGCCCGGCCCGAGATCCTGCGCCGGAATCCGGCGGTGGCACTGTTCCTGAACGTGGCTCAGGCGGCCGATACCGGTTTCACCGTCGGCGATGGCGATCTGGCGGTCGCCGCCGAGATCTGCCGGCGGCTCGATGGCCTGCCGCTGGCCATCGAGATCGTGGCGAGCCGGGCGCCGCAGCTTGGGCTCGAAGCGCTCCACACGCAGCTCTTTCAGCGCATCGGCAGCTGGCCCCGGTCCCGTGCCGCATCGGCGCCGCATCAGCGCACATTGCTTGCGGCATTCGAATGGAGCTATGCGCTGCTGAGCCCGGTCGAGCAGGCCACGCTCCGGCGCCTCTCGATCTTCGCCGGCAGCTTTCCGCTCGCCGCCGCCACGCTCGTCGCGGCCTCGGAACGCGACGAGGCGGCCGACGTGCCGGAACTTCTGGCGGCGCTGGTACGGGACAGCCTGCTGATCGTCGACAAATCGGCGGATCTGGTACGCTATCGACTGCTCGAGACCACGCGCAGCTTCGCCCGCTGCCAGCTCGATGCCGCCGGCGAGGATGCGGCCACGCTGCGCCGGCTGGCGATGGCGCTGGACGGGGTGCTCGACCAGGCCGCGAGCGACTGGGAGACGATGTCCGACGCCCGGTGGCGCGCCTGTTACGCCTGGACGATCGAGGATCTGCGCGCTTTGCTATCGGTCGGCGCCGCCGAGCGGGTCGATGCCGAGCTGATCGGGACCGTCGCCGGCCGGTCCTGGCCGCTGTGGCGCGAGCTGTCGCAGGATGCCGAAGGCCTGCAGCGCCTCGGCGCGGCGCTCGAAGCGCTCGGCTCGGACGTGCCGCCGCAGGTCGAGGCGCGGCTGCGTCTCGGGCTCGGGCTGATGTGGCTACATCGTGACGCCGCGCGTGCCGCGCTCGTCGAATGCCGTCGTGCCGCCGACCTCTTCGAGCTGACGGGTGACCCGAGATCTCGTGCCCAGGCGCTGACCGGCATCGGCCTGTGCCTCGGCTACCTCGGCGAGACGGAGGCCGGCCTCGCGTCGGTCGTCGAAGCGCAGCGCGCATTCGAGGCGACGGGTTCGACCCGGTCCCTGGCGCTCGCCTACAGCGCGCTGGCGATGATCGAGCGCAGCCGTGGCGAATTCGCCGCCGCCGGTGCGGCAGGCAAGATCGCCGGTTCGCTGTTCGACCTTATCGGCGCGGACAGGCTGGCGCTGAGCGAACGCGTCAACAATCTCGATATGGCCGTGCAGATGGGGCGGCTCGACCAGGCGGTCCAGGAAGCGCGTGCGGTGGCCGAGGCCGCCGGCGCCTCATCCTCGCGTTATACGCTTGGAAACCTGCTCGGCAACCTGGCCGGTGCGCTGACCATGCGCGGCGATCTCGACGAGGCGGCCGATCTGGCGCGCAAGGCGGCGCCGCTGCTGCAGGAAGGCGGCATGCTCTTCTGGCTGTTCGACTATCTCGTGCTGCATGCGGCCTTGTCCGGCCGCCACGACGATGCCGCGGCCCTGCTCGGCCATGCCGACGCCAGCTACCATCTGGCCGGACAGGAACGCCAGCCCAACGAAGAGGCGGCGCGGTCGCGCGCGCTCAGCCTGATGGCAAGCCAGCTCGGCCGGAGCGACATCGAGCGGACCGGCCGCTATGGCGCCGCCCTGTCGGCAGAGCAGGCCCTGCGCCTCGCGTTCCGGGGGTAATCGCCCGGGTCAGGCCGGCGGCGCAGCACTCGCGGGTGACAGCACCACCGCGGCTTCGGCCGTCAGCAGCAGGAAGGTGAGGGTCTCCTGCAGGTACAGCTTGACCGCGGTATCGGTATGGCTGGAATAGCCGATCGAGACGTCCTGGCCGATATGCAGGGCGAAGTCCCCGCCGCGCGTGCTGAGAACGAAGGCGCCCGAGATCGCAGGCGCCCATACGATGTCGCCGTCGACCAGACGCTTGATGTGCGCGAACACCGGATAGCCTTCATCGCTGCTTTCCTGCAGGGCGGTGTAGGAGTCGGCGCCCAGAACCACGCAATAGGGGCCATCGACGCCGACGAGGCGCAACTGGTTCAGCGCCTGGGCAATCGCATCGGGATAGGCGCGGACGTCGGCAGGCAGCGTCATGACCGGGTTGCTCGTGCCCTGCCGGATGCCCTGGATGCCGGCGGCGTCATAGCCGTCGAAGATGGCCCCGTCCTCGGCGAAGGCGATTTGCCGCGCGGCGTCCTTGACCGGCTGCCAGTCGGAATCCTGCGAGCCCCGCTCCACATCGTCGATCGCGTCGCGATCCAGCACGAACGGGACGCGCAGTTCGACCAGCGCCTTCACTTCGCGCTGGCGCGCCTGAATGCCCTTGCCCGGGGCGGCGATCGCCTTCTGATGTCCGGTGCCCACCGCGGCCAGCGCGCTGCCTGCCGGTCCCTGGACATCGACGACCCGTCGCCCGGCCAGATAGCGCTTCAGCGTCCGCGACGCCTCCTCCTCGATCTCGGCCCAGGCCTCGGCCGAGATCGGGGCCAGTTCGCGATGCAGGTTGTTCATAGCGATGGTTCTCCTTTGAGCGAGCCGATGCCGAGCGAGCCATCATGCAGGGGCGGATTGAGCGGCGTTGGCGATGAGCCGGCGGGCTGGTCGGCCGAGACGGCATCGAGGAATGTCGCCGTGGGCACGAAAAAGAGATTGCCGGTCACGGCGGTGCTGAAATCGAGCAGCCGGTCGTAGTTGCCGGGCGGGCTGCCGACGAACATATTGACCAGCATCTGCTCGATGGTGCGCGGTGAACGGCTGTAGCCGATGAAATAGGTGCCGAACTCGCCCCGCCCCGCCTGGCCGAACGGCATGTTGTCGCGCAGGATCTTGACCTCGCGGCCGTTCTCCACGATCTGGGTCAGAGCGTTATGCGCGCAGCTTGGCTTGACCGCGTCGTCCAGCTCGATATCGGCGAGCTTGGTGCGGCCGATGATGCGTTCCTGCATTTCGATCGGCAGCGCGTTCCACCCGGCCATATCGTGCAGGTATTTCTGCACGATGACATAGCTGCCGCCGACGAAGGCAGCGTCTTCCTCGCCGATCAGCGTGGCGTCGAGCGCCGGCGCGCCGCTCGGATTCTCGGTCCCGTCGACGAAGCCCAGCAGGTCGCGGGCGTCGAAATAGCGGAAGCCGTGCACCTCGTCCGCGGTCGAGACCGCATCGCCCAGCCGCGTCATGATCTGGGTCGCCAGCTCGAAACACAGATCCATCCGCTCGGCGCGAATATGGAACAGCAGGTCGCCCGGCGTGGCGACGGCGTGGCGCGGACCGGCGACGATTTCCTGGAACGGATGCAGTTCGGCTGGCCGCGGCGCTCCGAACAGGCGATCCCACACGCCCGACCCGAACGCCATGACACAGGAGAGGTGCTCGTCGGGCTCGCGAAACCCGACGGAGCGCTGTAGGCCGGCCAGGTCGCCGCAGAGCGCCCGCACGGCAGTCTCGGCCGCCGCACCAGGGCTCACGGTGACGACCAGGAAGATCGCGGCGCGGGTCAGCGGGGCGGCCACGGGCTGCGGGACGGCAGGCGACTGGTTGGTCTTCTCAGGCATGATGGAATTCTGCTCGATCGACGGAATTCAGGTACGCCGCATCGGACGTGCTCGGCAGCAGATCGCCGGATAACACGAGGACGCGTGGATTGGCCACGGTTCTGTGGCCGCCGCATGCAAAAGGCCCGATCTCTCGACCGGGCCTTCTCGTCAAACCATCGCTATGGAACCAGCGTCACGCGAACTTGCGCTGCACCATCAGCTTCTTGATCTCGCCGATCGCCTTGGCCGGGTTGAGGCCCTTCGGGCAGGTCCGGGTGCAGTTCATGATCGTGTGGCAGCGGTAGAGCTTGAACGGGTCTTCGAGCTCGTCCAGGCGCTCGCCGGTCTTCTCGTCGCGGCTGTCGGCGATCCAGCGGTAGGCCTGCAGCAGGATGGCGGGGCCGAGGTAGCGGTCGCCGTTCCACCAGTAGCTGGGGCAGCTGGTCGAGCAGCAGAAGCACAGGATGCATTCCCACAGGCCCTCAAGCTTGTCGCGCTCTTCGACCGACTGCAGCCGCTCGCGCGTCGGCGCTTGGGATTCGGCCTGCAGATACGGCTTGATCGAGCGGTACTGGGCATAGACGTGGGTCAGGTCCGGCACCAGATCCTTGACCACCGGCATGTGCGGCAGCGGGTAGATCTTGATGTCGCCCTTGCAGTCCTCGATCGGCTTCAGGCACGCGAGCGTGTTGGTGCCGTCGATGTTCATGGCGCAGGAGCCGCAGATGCCCTCGCGGCACGAGCGCCGGAACGTGAGCGTCGTGTCTTCCTCGTTCTTGATCTTGATCAGCGCGTCCAGGACCATCGGGCCGCAGGCGTCGAGATCGACCTCGTAGGTGTCGATCGACGGGTTCTGGCCGTCGTCCGGGCTCCAGCGGTAGATCTTGAACGAACGCACGCGCTTGGCGCCCGCCGGCGCCTTGAACACGCGGCCTTCCTTGACCTTCGAATTGGCCGGCAGTGAAAATTCAGCCATCGGAGATGGTCCTCTTGTCTGATGCGTCCCGGTTGATCTTTGTCCCCTTGGGGCGCGCCTTAATAGACGCGCGCCTTGGGCGGGAAGACGTCGACCTCATTGGTCAGCGTGTAGAGATGCACCGGCCGGTAGTCGATCGCGACCGAGTTGTCCGCGCCGAGCCACGCCACCGTGTGCTTCATCCATTCATGATCGTCGCGGTTCGGGAAATCCTCCTGCGCGTGGGCGCCGCGGCTTTCCTTGCGATTGGCGGCCGAATGCAGGGTCACGACCGCCTGCGACAGCAGGTTATCCAGCTCCAGCGCCTCGACCAGGTCGGTGTTCCAGATCATCGAGCGGTCGGTGACCGACAGGTCGGCCATCCGGCCGGCGATCTCGTGGATCTTGGCGACGCCCTCGTTCAGCACCTCGGTCGTGCGGAACACCGCGCAGTTGTTCTGCATGGTCTTCTGCATGGCGAGGCGGATCTCGGCCGGCTTGGTCTTGCCGGCGGCATGGCGGATCTTGTCGAGCCGCGCGATCGCTTCCTCACCGGCATTGTCCGGCAGGCGCTTGTGCGGCGCATTCGGCTTCACGACCTCGGCGGCGCGATGGGCGGCGGCACGGCCGAACACCACCAGGTCGAGGAGCGAGTTGGTGCCGAGCCGGTTGGCGCCATGGACCGAGACGCAGGCCGCCTCACCGATCGCCATCAGGCCGGGGACGATGGCGTCCGGATTGTCCTTGGTCGGGCGGATGACCTCGCCGTGATAGTTGGTCGGCACGCCGCCCATGTTGTAATGCACGGTCGGCAGCATCGGGATCGGCTCGCGGGTGACATCGACGCCCGCGAAGATCTTCGCCGTCTCCGAGATGCCCGGCAGCCGCTCATGCAGCACCTTCGGATCCAGATGCTCCAGATGGAGCATGATGTGATCCTTCTCCGGCCCGCAGCCGCGGCCTTCGCGGATCTCCAAGGTCATGGCACGGCTGACCACGTCGCGCGACGCCAGGTCCTTGGCCGACGGCGCATAGCGCTCCATGAAGCGCTCGCCCTCGGAATTGGTCAGGTACCCGCCTTCGCCGCGCGCACCCTCGGTCACCAGGCAGCCGGCGCCGTAGATGCCGGTCGGGTGGAACTGGATGAATTCCATGTCCTGGAGCGGCAGGCCGGCGCGGAGCGCCATGGCGTTGCCGTCGCCGGTGCAGGTGTGCGCCGAGGTGCAGGAGAAATAGGCGCGGCCGTAGCCGCCGGTCGCCAGCACGACCTCATGGGCGCGGAAGCGGTGCAGCGTGCCCTCGGCCAGGTCCCAGGCCATGACGCCGCGGCAGACGCCTTCCTCATCCATGATCAGGTCGAGCGCGAAATACTCGACGAAGAACTCGGCGTTATGCTTCAGGCACTGCTGATAGAGCGTGTGGATGATGGCGTGGCCGGTACGGTCGGCGGCGGCGCAGGCGCGCTTCGCCATGGCCTTGCCGTACTCGGTCGTGTGGCCGCCGAACGGGCGCTGGTAGATCTTGCCGTCGGGCGTGCGCGAGAAGGGCACGCCGAAATGCTCGAGCTCGATGATCGCCGGAATGGCCTCGCGGACCATGTACTCGATCGCGTCCTGGTCGCCCAGCCAGTCCGACCCCTTGACGGTGTCGTACATGTGCCAGCGCCAGTCGTCGTCGCCGAGGTTGCCCAAGGCGGCCGAGATGCCGCCCTGGGCCGCGACCGTATGGCTGCGGGTCGGGAAGACCTTGGTGATGCAGGCGGTCTTGAGGCCGGCCGCGGTCATGCCGAGCGTCGCCCGCAGGCCGGCGCCGCCGGCGCCGACGACGACGACGTCATAGGCGTGATCGATAATCTTATAGGACTGAGCCATGGTCCCCTCAGCTCCCGAACGCGATGCGGCCGACGGCGAAGATGCCGGCGACGGCCAACAGAACACAGGCGAATTTCACGCCGATCAGCAGCGTCAGCTTCTGCCATTCGACATGGACGTAATCCTCGATGACCTCCTGCAGGCCACGGGCCGCATGGTGGAACGTCACCGCGATGAGGATCACCAAGAGGATCGACGGCACCGGGCTGCCGACCCAGGCGGCGAAGCTCTCGTAGTCGGCGCCGACATTGCCGATCACCGACACGACGAACCAGATAGTCAGCGGGATCAATGCCAGGGACGACAGGCGCATCATCCACCAGTCCTTGGCCCCTTCGCGGGCGGAACCCAGGCCGTAGGCCTGGCCGAGCGGCGAGCGCATCTTTTCGGCCATCACTTGCCTCCCCAGGCGCCGAGACCGGCGACCCATGCCACGATGGTCAGCACCACCGTGCCGATCACGACCCAGCGGCCCGACTTGTAGGTCGCATCGAGCGTGAAGCCGTAGCCCGCATCCCAGCACAGGTGCCGGATGCCGTTCAGCAGATGGTAGAACAACGAGAACGACCAGCCGAACAGCACCAGGAGGCCAAGCCAGGAGCCGGCGAAGCGCTGGAAGATCTCGTAGGCGTCGGGGCCGCTGGCGGCGGCGAGCAGCTGCCAGACCAGATAGAGCGTACCGACACTCAGCGCGATGCCCGTGGCGCGATGGCTGATCGACAGGACGGATGTGAGCTGCGGCTTGTACACCTGCAGGTGAGGCGACAAGGGGCGATTTGCTGTCGGCATGGGAGCGCCTCGAAAAATGAAGCCTTCAGAGGTCTCTAGCGCGCGGATGAGGGGCGCCAGACGCACTTTGGCGAGACATAAAGCGGGGTCCGGACCAAGTCAATCGCCCGGGGCGCTGCGAGGCGGCGCCAAGGCCTCATTTAGCACCGCGTACGCCATCCCGCGCAAGGTTTGTTCGGAGATTGCAGCGTTCGAATTCCGTCATTGCATCAAGCCGATATGGCGCGGAAGGGCCGGTTCCGACCGATCTTCGGCGGCAAGGGGAGGAAATGCCGTCGGTCCTCGTACAACCGATGCTGCGGCAATCCAAAAGGTCTCTCATATCGTGACGATGTCCATGACACGGGCCGCTCTCGCGGCCGGTCTTCTGTTCACCGGTCTCTCCTCGGGTCTGACCGCGCTCGCCCAGGACTATCCGCCCCCGCCGCCACCCCCGCCCGGCTATGCGCCGCCGCCGGGTGCCGTGGTCGTGCCGACGGCGCCCCCGCCGCTGCGTGTCGAGGTCGTGCCGGCGCCGCCGCCCTATCAGGCGATCTGGCAACCCGGCTTCTGGCGCTGGGACGGTCGCGGCTATCGCTGGGTCCGCGGCCATTACGTCCGGCCGCCGCGGGCGCGCCATGAATGGGTCGCCGGCCATTGGGAACCCCGTCCCGGCGGCCATATCTGGATCGAGGGCTTCTGGCGCTGAATTCCTCACGACCTCATCCCCGCGCTCGTGCGGGGATGAGTGTATGAAGCTTCAGCGCGGCATCAAGGCCCAGTAGTCCAGTTCCAGGATGACGGCGGGGTCGTACCCGCCGTCGGTGCGCCCGGGAAAATCCGCCGCGGTCCGGTTCTTGACCGCATAGGTCCGCAGCCGCAGTGCACCCAGGTCGACGCGGCCGGGCACCGGCTCCGCCGCCACCACTTCCGACCAGGCATAGACCGTGTCGCCGGCGAAGCAGGGCGCCACATGCCGTCCGCCGTTCAGGCCCACGATCTTGAAGGCGTTGCCGAGGCCGTTGAAGCTCAAAGCACGCGCCAGGCTGATGACGTGGCCGCCATAGATCAGCCGCCGGCCGAACCGGCCCTGGCCCTGCTCGAATTGGTTGAAATGGACCTTGGCGGTGTTCTGGTAGAGCCGGGTCGCGAGCTGGTGTTCCGCCTCCTCGATCGTCATGCCGTCGACATGATCGATCCGTTCGCCCGGCGCATAATCGCCCCAGCGCCAGGGCGAGCCGGCGCGGGCATCGTCATAGGCTTCGAGCACCAGCCCCTCGGGGATGGCGAGCGCCTCGACCGGCACCGCCTCGGGCAGGGCCGGCACCTCGGGCTTGGGCGCCGGGCTCGCCTTGTCGCGCTTCCTGACCATGACCCAGCGGACATAGTCGAGCACGGTTTCGCCCAGCTGGTTCTGGCCGATCGAGCGGACATAGACCGTGCCGGTCTCGCCGTTCGAGTTTTCCTTGAGCCCGATCACCTCCGACGTCGCCGATACCGTGTCGCCGACATAGGTCGGCGCCAGGAACCGGCCGGCGGCATAGCCGAGGTTGGCGACCGCGTTCAGCGACACGTCGGGCACGGTCTTGCCGAACACCATGTGGAACACCAGCCAGTCGTCGACCGGCGCCTCGGGGAAGCCCAGGCTATGGGCGAAGGGTTCGGCCGAGCCGAGCGCGAAGCGCGACCCGGTCAGCGCCACATAGAGCGCCACGTCGCCCGCCGTGATCGTGCGCGGCGTCGCGTGCTCGATCAGTTGGCCGACCTCGAAATCCTCGAAGAAGTTTCCGGCATTGGTCTTGAGCATGGCAGTCAAGCCCCGGCTTCCAGTTCCTCGATGCGTGCGACCAGGGCCAAGAGGCGCTTGGCAGTGGCGACGTGCAGGTTCTCGACCAGCTTGCCGTCGACCAGCACCACGCCCTTGCCCTCGGCTTGCGCCGCCTCGAACCCGGCGATCTGCTTCCTTGCCTGCTCGATCTCGGGCGGCGAGGGGGCGAAGGCCTCGTTCGCGGCGGCGATGGTCTTCGGATGGATCAGGGTCTTGCCGTCGAAGCCCAGCTCGACGCCCTGGCGGCAGGAATGGGCGAAGCCCTCGTCGTCGGCTAGGTCGAGATAGACGCCGTCGAGGATCGCGAGCCCATAGGCGCGCGCTGCAAGCAGGCAGAGCCCCAAGCCCGTCAGCATCGGCAGCCGGTCGCGTGTATGCCGGGCATGCAGGTCGTTGGCCAGGTCCGACGTACCCATGACGAAGCCGGCGAGGCGCGGGTGGCTGGCCGCGATCTCCTCGGCATGGAGCATGCCCATCGGCGTCTCCATCATGCACCAGATGGCGAGGTCGGCCGGGGCGCCGGCACGGTCCAGGATGGCGGCGGCCTGGCGCACGGTCGCGGCACTCTCGACCTTCGGCAGCAGCACGCCATGGACCGCCATCCGGGATGCGGCAACCAGGTCGCCATGGCCCCAGGCGGTGTCGAGGCCGTTGGTGCGCAGGATCAGCTCGCGCTTGCCATAGCCGCCGGCCGCGACCGCCTCGGCGATGATGCCGCGCGCGGCCTCCTTGGCATCGGGGGCGACGGCATCCTCCAGGTCGAAGATCAGCGCGTCGGCCGCGAGGCCGCGGGCCTTTTCCAGCGCGCGCGGGTTCGAGCCCGGCATATATAGCATGCTGCGGCGGGGGCGCGATTCTGTCGGCATCCTCAACTCTCCCGAAGCGGCCGGCTCATGCCGGCCCGGCGTTTCTTCCTGTCGGCAAGGAGGATACAGACGGCTACCATCGAGCGCGAGAGGTGTGGCTGCCAAAAAGGAGCGGCATTTGGACGGTATCCTATCGATCCAGTCCTGGGTCTCGTACGGCCATGTCGGCAATGCCGCAGCACTCTTCCCGCTGCAGCGCCTGGGGTTCGAGACCTGGGCGGTCCACACCGTGCAGTTCTCGAACCACACCGGCTACGGCCACTGGCGCGGCACGGTGTTCCCGCCCGATCACGTCGCGGGCCTGCTCGAAGGGATCGCCGAGCGTGGTGCGCTCGCCCGGTGCCGCGCCGTCCTGACCGGCTACATGGGCGACGCGGCGCTGGGCGAGATCGTGCTCGATACCGTAGCCCGCGTGCGCGCCGCCAATCCTCAAGCGCTTTGGCTCTGCGACCCGGTAATGGGCGACGTGGGCGACGGCTTCTATGTGCGCCCCGGCCTGCCGGAATTCTTCCGCGACCGGGCGGTTCCCGCGGCCGACATCATCACGCCCAACCAGTTCGAGCTCGAATACCTGACCGGCCGAACCATTCGGAGCCTCGCGGATGCCGTCGGGGCCTGCGCCGCCGCCCGCGCCCTCGGGCCCAAGGTCGTGGTGCTGACCAGCCTCGTCCGCCCCGACGCGCCCAAGGATATAATCGAGCTGCTGGTCTCGACCGCGTCCGGCACCTGGCGCGTCGCCACACCCCTGCTGCCGATCACGGTCAACGGCTCGGGCGACGCGGTGGCAGCACTCTTCCTCGCCCATTGGCTGAAGACCGGCGGCGACCCGGCAGCATCCCTCTCGGCCGCGGCCTCCGCGATCTATGCCGTGCTGAAGGCGACCCACGCGCAGGGCGAGCAGGAGATCCAATTGGTCGCGGCGCAGGACGAACTGGTGGCCCCGAGGGAGGTGTTCGGGGCGACGCGTATTGACCAACCTTGATCAAGCGGACCGATGGGCCCATATTTGACCAAAGTTGGTCAAGGGCGGTTCGGTCATGGAAACGATCAATCTCTATGAGGCGAAGACGAATCTCTCGCAGCTGGTCGAGCGCGCGGCGCGGGGTGAGGAGATCGTGATTGCCAAGGCTGGCCGGCCGCTGGCGCGACTCGTTCCGCTTTCCCAGCGAACCGAGCGCCGGCCGCTTGGGCTGTTTCGCGGACAGGCGACCATCGGCGACGACTTCGATGCCCCCCTGCCTGACGATATGGCCGCCGCGTTCCGGGGCGAGCGCGAGTGAGGCTGCTGCTCGATACGCATGTCTTTCTCTGGGCCTGCATCGAGCCGGAGAGATTATCGGCGTCCGAGCAGGATGCCATTGGCGACCCGAGAAATGACGTCTTCGTCAGTGCGGCGAGTGCGTGGGAAATCGCCATCAAGCGGGCGCTCGGTCGCCTGTCTTTTCCTGCGGAACGCTTTGACGAGTTTGCCGATGCGATGGGCTTTCGCCTGCTGCCGATCACCTCGTCCCACGGCATTGCCGCCGGCGGATTGCCGCCCCATCACGGCAATCCATTCGACCGTATGCTGATTGCTCAGGCGAAAGCTGAAGGGCTCGCCGTCGTGACGAACGATGGAAGGTTTCCGCAATACGACGTCGCGTTGTTCAGCACAGCCAAATCCTGAAGCCGGGCGCCTAGCGCTGGGCGACGGAGGACTGCTTCATATTGTCCTGAACCGCCACGAACGCGCCGGCCGACACGCTGACTTCGCCGCGGAACGGCCAGTCCAAGGCGATGATCAGCACCATGACCAGCGCCATGGACGCGGCGAGCGTGCCGGTCATGGCGTAGTGCATGCGCATGCTGTGCATGCCAAAGAAGAAGCTGAAGCCGACGGTGATCGTGCCGCCGAGCCCGAGGATCCACCAGATCGTGTCCGGAATGCCGTCCTGGGCCGCGAGCAGGCGGGTTCGCCGGGCCGAATAGAGCTCGTTCAAGGTGCGCAGCAGTTCAGCCTCGATGACCGACTGGCTCAGGGTCTTGGCATCGATCGACGTGATGGTTGCATGCAGCCGTTCGACCGGCTTCCATGCCCGCGCGTCGACCTTGCCGGCCTGCTGGGCCGGCCATTCCTGCTCGATGACCTGGTCGAGATACTCCGCCAACGCCTGGCGCATCTCGCCGCGCGTCGGTTCCTCGATCGCCACGGAATCGCGGTAGAGATTGCCGACCAGATTCGCTTCCTGCTGCACGACCTGGTTCGCCGAGTCGTAGGACTGCCAGGCCGCCACGGCGATGAAGGCGAGCAGGACCGCATAGATCACGCCGATGATGGCGATGATGAAACCGGCGACGTCGTTGTGCCTGCTGCGGAGCGAGACATGGATGTAGCGGTCGAACACGTAGAGCCCGGCCCATGAGGCGAGGACCGCTGCGGCGACGATGATGCCGCCGACTTCCCAGGACGGATGGTTGTAGAGCCAATCGCGCAGCATGGAGAACCACTACCGGAAGGAGAGTGGTCCGTAGACTACCGGCCGCCAATCATGCGCGCAATGCGCGAATGAATGGCGGTCGCTGAATATTCCAGGTTATTTTATCGAGTATAGACTCAGGGCGCGCCGAGCCGCTTCTTCTCGGCCGGCTCCAGGTAATCGCGATCGAGCAGCTCCGCGATCTGCACCGCGTTCAGGGCCGCACCCTTGCGCAGATTGTCGGCGACGACCCAGATCGACAGGCCGTGCTTGACGGTCGGATCCTTGCGAATGCGGCTGACGAACACCGAATCCTCGCCGGCGCATTCCTGCGGGGTGACGTAGCCTTCGTCGACATGGTGGTCGATGACGGTGACGCCCGGCGCCGCCTTGAGCGCGGCGCGGGCGCGCTCGACCGAGATGGCGTTCTCGAACTCGATGTTGACCGCCTCGGCATGGCCGATGAACACCGGCACGCGCACGCAGGTGGCGCTGACCGCGATGTCGGGATCGAGGATCTTGCGGGTCTCGACCACCATCTTCCATTCTTCCTTGGTCGAGCCGTCGTCCATGAAGCTGTCGATGTGCGGGATGACGTTGAAGGCGATGCGTTTGGTGAACTGCTCGGGCTTGATCGGGTCGTTCACATAGATGGCGCGGGTCTGGGTGAAGAGCTCGTCCATCGCCTCCTTGCCCTTGCCCGAGACCGACTGATAGGTCGCGACCACGACGCGCTTGATCTTGGCGATGTCGTGCAGCGGCTTCAGCGCCACGACCATCTGGATGGTCGAGCAATTCGGGTTGGCGATGATGTTGCGCTTGGTATAGCGCGCGATCGCCTGCGGGTTGACCTCGGGCACGACCAGCGGCACGTCCGGATCCATGCGGAACTGCGAGGTATTGTCGATCACGACCGTGCCGGCGGCGGCGGCGCGCGGCGCATGCACGGCCGAGACCTTGGCCCCGGGCGAGAACAGCGCGATGTCGATGCCCTTGAAGCTGAAAGTGTCGAGCGCCTGGACCTTGAGCGTATCGTCCTCGCCCCAGGAAACCTCCGAGCCGATCGAGCGGGTGGAGGCGAGCGCCACCACGTCGTCGACCGGGAACTCGCGCTCATGCAGCGTGGTCAGGATCTCGCGGCCGACATTGCCGGTAGCGCCCACGACGGCAACCCGATAGCCCATGACGAATTCCTCGACCAAGAATGACAAGAAGCGCAACACTAAACGCGCGTCGCCCGCTCGAAACAAGCCCACGAGGAAACATGGCCGATCTGACCACCGCCCATGGGGCGCTCGACTATCCGGCCTTCTGGCTGCGCTATCTGCGGGCGCACGGCAAGCCCGAGACCCGCGCGCTGCATTATTGCGGCAGCCTGCTGGCGCTGGGCGCGGTCGTGTTCGCGGTGGTGAGCGGCCAGTGGCTATGGGTGCTGGCGGCCCCGCTGGTCGGCTACGGCTTTGCCTGGACGGCGCATTTCGGTGTCGAGCACAACCGGCCCGAAACCTTCGGCCATCCGTTCTGGTCGCTGCTCAGCGACTACCGCATGCTGGCGCTGTTCCTCACCGGCCGGCTCGGGCCGCATCTGGCGAAGGCGGGCGTCCGCACCTGAGCGAAGCCCGGGGTTGAGCGATCAGTCCGCCATCGAAACCGCCGCCCGAACCGGCATCAGTCAAGATTTCAACTAAATCCGCGCGGTCGTGGAAATTCGGTCGATGACCTCGATGAAGTGCGGGAAGATTGCAACCTAAGAGCCCCGAAAACCGGGCCGCGTGATGACGCCGGCCGAACATCGGCATGTCTACCACCGGCGCGAAGGTGAAGGTGCCGCTGCGGCGGTACTCTTCAATATATCGGTCCGCCCTCTTTTGAATACTTTCCGAGATCCCGAGTCGAAGGCGGGCGGTTGCGCTAGAAGAAGTTACGACTGGCCGCCTTCGTCAATAAATCGGACGCCTGATGCAAATATATCAGGGTCGCGATCAATCGTTCTGAACCTGCTCGCGCTGTGTTCAATGACACATCACACCCTCTGACCGGCCGTGAGACGCTGACCGTCCAATGAATCGGTCAGCGTCTTGTAACGCACGCGCCCGACCGATCGATGAGCCTGGAGCATCTTGCAGACTGATCGACAAGAGGGGCTGAAATGGGCGAGTCACGAAAGAATAATTGGCATCTTGCTTTGGTCGCGGCCGTGTTCGGCCTCGTCGCATCCACTTCGGGCGCAAGGGCATCGACGGTCACCACCGCCTACCAGTTCGACGGCGCGACCGGCATGGCGCCGCGCAACGGCAATCTTCTGTTCTCCGGTGGCGCCATCTTTGGATCGACCTATGGCGGCGGCGCCAACGACCAGGGCGCCATCATTACCGTCCCGCTGACGGCGGACGGCACCGGGACACTCGTTTATTCATTTACCGGCACCCAGGGCGCCCATCCGAACGGCAGCCTAGTCGCCGATGCCGGCGGCAATCTTTATGGCACGACGCAGGGCGGCGGCGCCGCCAATGTCGGCACCATCTTCAAGCTGATCCGGCCGGCCGCGGCCGGCGGCGCCTGGGGCTTCTCCTTGCTGCATGAGTTCGCCGGTTCGCCCGACGGCGCCATGCCGATCGTGGGCCTGACGTTCGGACCGGACGGCGCGCTCTATGGCACCGCCAAATTTGGCGGCACCGGAACCTGCGTCGCGCCCGGCGTCATGAACGGATGCGGCACCGTGTTCCGGATCACGACCGGGGGTGCCTTCCGGGTCATCCATCAATTCGCCGACGCGTTCGTCAGCGGCCGCTATCCGTCCACGAACGTCGTCGTCGATCCTGCCGGAAACGTCATCGGCACGACGAGCACCGGGGCTACCGAGGCGGACGGCGGCGGCAATCTCTTCCGGATCGCGCCGGACGGGACCTTCCTCGTCGTGTCGACCTTCAGCGTGCGGGGACCGATCGTCAATCCGATCGGGACGATCGTCCGGGATTCCGCCGGCAGCATCTATGGCATGGTGACGTTTTCGGGGACGTTCCCCAATCCGCCGACCGGCGCGGCGGTGTTCAAGATCGCGGCCATCACCCATAAGACCAGCGTGCTTACGACGCTCGGCCGCCAAGCCAGCACCAGCGGTGTCACCCTCAGCCGCTCCGGCGCGCTCTATTACACCACCACGGGCGGCTCGGTGACCAACTTCGATGCCGCGGCCATCGCCGTGATGCAGGGCCCCGGCACCGTCTATGCGCTGGTTCCGGGCAGCGCGCCGGTCGCCATCGCCTCGCTCGACTATGCGAACCTTTCGCCGATCGGCAGTGTGATCGCCGACAGCGCCGGCAACCTCTGGGGCCAGTCGAGCGCCGGCGGCATCGTCTGCGATGCGCCGTCCAACGGCACCCAGAGCGGCTGCGGCACGATCTATAAGCTGACGCCGTAACGGCGGCGGTTGGAGAAGCGCAAACGGCCGCCGGATCCCGCCGGCGGCCGTTTCGTCTCAGCCGGAATGGCCGTGCTCAGAAGGTGAAGCGCAGCTTGGCCAGGGCCTGATAGTCGCTGCCGTCGCTGCGGGCTGCGGTCGCGTTGAAATCCACCAGCGCGGTCAGGCGGTCGCCGAGCGCGATATCGACGCCGCCGCCGATACGGACCGAATCCTGGGCCGGATCCTCGAGCGGCGTTGTGACCGTCAGCAGCGGCTCGGACACCAGGCGGGTGGCGACGGTGCGGTTCGTGTCCTTGAACTCGTGATCGTAGGTGACGCGGAGATGCGGCGTCAGCGAGAAGCCGCCGAGCTCCGTCGAGAAGGAGACCTGGCCGCCGAACGCGCCGATCAGGCTCTGGAAATTCTGCTCGTCGACCTGCTGGTTGAGGCCGGGCACGCCCTGCTCGCGATAGCCGTCGATGCTGATGTGGGCCCAGCGCATCTCGCCGACCGGTCCGACATTGAAGCCGTGGACGTTGAAGGCATAGCCGGTCTCGACCTTGAAGCCGCCGGTATAGCCCTGGGTCGAGGCCTGGGTGGTCTGGCCAAGAACGAAGGTGTTGCGCTCGACCTTGGTCCAGTCGTTGCCGACATAGGTGCCGGCGACGGTCGCGTAGAAGCCGCCGTTGAAATAGGTGGCGTAGGCGGCCCCCTGGTAGGAATCGAAATTGGCCACGCCGCCCGAGCCGTTGAGGGTGCCGTCGGTCGTGCCGTAGCCGAACAGCGCGCCCAGGATGAAATTCGGCGTCACCCGGTAGTCGAGGCCGCCATAGATGTTCTTGGCCTCGTAATCGAAGCCGGTGGCGCTCGGCCGGTCGTCGCGCGAGCCCCAGCCGTAGCTGCCGGTGATGAAGCCGGCGAGCGGCTTGTCCGGATTGCCGGAGACGCTGCTCTGGCCGTTGACGTCGCTAACCACCAAGCCCGCGGCGCCGTCGCGCAGCGCCTGGGTGCGGGTGGTGATCGCGTCGAATGTGTTCTGGATGGCGATGATGCCCAACTCGCCCTCGGCGCCGATCGCCGTCGGCGCGTTGATCGTGGACGCGAAATCTTCCGCGACCAGCAGATGGGCGGCGGCGCTCGGATGCACCGTGTCCCAATAGCGGAACGTGCTGGGCGTGGCGCAGACCGGGCCGGGCAGGCCGGTCGTGCCGGCCTTGCACTGGGTGGTGACGTTGGTGAAGCCGAACTTCGCCGGATCGGCCTCGATCGCCTGATCGGCGGTATAATTGTCCGGCATGATGATGTTGATGTGCAGCTGGTGCGAGAGCGCCGCCATCGCCGACTGCAGCTCGGCATTGTGCGCGAGGCTCACCTGGCTCGCGATCGACCGCTCGCTGCCGCTGTTGTAGGACGGGGTGTTGCCCAGGTCCTGCAGGTTCGGCACCACGAAGGTGCGCGCGCCCAGCGCGTAGAGCCGCTTCACGTCGGTGATCAGGTTGCCGACGGTGGTCATGACCTGCGCATTGACGAGCGCCGTCACCTGGGCCGCCGAGAGGCCCGGGGTCGCGACCGGGCCGCCGAGGAAGCTGAAATAGTCGTTGGCGCCGCCGAACACGACATAGAGGCTGCGGTTCGTCGCCTTGGTGCCGGACGCCACCAGCGCGTCGATCTCGTTCGCCATGCCGCCCTGGCCGGCCGGGACGATCACGGTCGGCGAGATATTGCCGACGCCGGTGAAGGCGCCGCCGATCGCGACGTCGACCAGCGGGGTTTTTACGCCCAGGAGCCCGTTCAGGTACTCGGCATAGACCGGCCCGTTGCTGAAGCGGTTGCCGAAATAGGGCGGGGAGAATGGGAAATTCGCGGCCAGCGGGGTCTGGGTCCCGAAATCCTTCGGAATATTGCCGTTGTCCGACACGCTGTCGCCGACCACGACGATATTGGAAAACTGGCCTCCGGCCTCAGCCGCACCCGACAGCACGGCCAGCGAAACGCCGACCCCGGCGATGAACGCGCGCATGGAAATCCCCCCAAAGACGTTTGTTTCTTTTGCCAAACTGTCGTTGGTTTGTAGCAGGCCGCGGCCGGTCGGCACAACAAGACGGGCGGCCCGTTCCACAGGCCGCCCGTCCGTCGTTGCCAAGGCGCCACACGCGAATTCTTGCGGAGGATGGCGGATTATTGCTCGGGCGCTAGAGCCGGGCGAGGATCTCCAGCTCCGAGATCAGCGCTTTACCCATTTCCCGGGTCGAGACCGGCGCCGTTCCTTCGAGCCGGATGTCGGGCGTGCGCACGCCCTGCGCGAGCAGCCGCTCGACACCCTTCTCGATCAGCGCCGCATCCTCGTCCATGTCGAAGGAATAGCGCAGCATCATGGCGAAGCTGAGCAGGGTGGCGAGCGGATTGGCCATGCCCTTGCCGGCGATGTCGGGGGCCGAGCCGTGGACCGGCTCGTAGAGCGCCTTGCGCCGGCCGCTCTCGTCGGCGGCGCCGAGCGAGGCCGACGGCAGCATGCCGAGCGAGCCGGTCAGCATCGCCGCGCAATCGCTCAACAGGTCGCCGAACAGGTTGTCGGTGACGATCACGTCGAACTGCTTCGGCGCGCGCACCAGCTGCATCGCGCAATTATCGGCATACATGTGCGACAGCTGGACGTCCGGATAGTCCTTGTCGCCCAGCGCCTGGACGACCTCGCGCCAGAGCACGCCGGACTCCATGACATTCGCCTTCTCGACCGAGCAGAGCTTGTTGGAGCGCTTGCGCGCGAGCTCGAAGCCGACGCGGGCGACCCGCTCGATCTCGCTCGTCGTGTAGCTCTGGGTGTTGAAGCCGCGCTTCTCGCCGTTCGGCAGGGCCTCGATGCCGCGCGGCTCGCCGAAATAGACGCCGCCGGTCAGCTCGCGCAGGATCATGATGTCGAGCCCGCGTACCAGCTCGGGCTTGAGGCTCGAGGCATCGACCAGCGGCTCGAACACCTGGGCTGGGCGCAAGTTGGCGAACAGCGCCATCTCCTTGCGCAGGCGCAGCAGGCCCCGTTCCGGCCGGTGCTCGAACGGCAGGGTTTCCCATTTCGGGCCGCCGACGGCGCCCAGCAGCACCGCATCGGCACCTTGGGCCTTGGCCATGGTCGCGTCGGTCAGGGGCGTGCCGTCGGCGTCATAGGCGGCACCGCCGACGAGGCCGCGCTCGACCGTGAAGGTCACGCGCCGCTTGGCGTCGAGCCATTCGACGACGCGCTCGACCTCGTCCATCACCTCGGGCCCGATCCCGTCGCCGGGTAGCACCAGCAGCTTCTTGTTCGCTGTCACGTGTTTCGCTCCCAATCTTTCATTCCGTCGGAGACGCCCTCACCCGCCTCGCGTCCGCTCGGCACCCTCTCCCGCCAAGCGGGAGAGGGTTGGGGTGAGGGTCTGTCGGGCGACCAGTGCTACGCCGGTGCCAGCCAGGGCTGGCTCAGCTTCAGGCGATCCTCGTAGCCGTCGATCGCATCGGCCTTCTCGAGCGTCAGGCCGATGTCGTCGAGGCCGTTCAGCAGGCAATGCTTGCGGAACGGGTCGATCTGGAACGGCACCTTCTCGCCGTCGGGCCTGCTGATCGTCTGGTTTTCCAGATCGACGGTCAGCACCGCATTGGCGCCCTTGCCGGCGTCTTCCATCAGCTGCGCCACGACGGCCTCGGGCACGACCAGGGGCAAGACGCCGTTCTTGAAGCAATTGTTGTAGAAGATGTCGGCGAAGCTCGACGCGATGATGCAGCGGATGCCGAAATCCAGGAGCGCCCAGGGCGCGTGCTCGCGGCTCGAGCCGCAGCCGAAATTCTCGCCGGCGACCAGGATCTTCGCCTGGCGGTAGGCCGGCTGATTGAGCACGAAGTCCGGCTTCTCCGAGCCGTCGGCGTTATAGCGCATCTCGTCGAACAGGCCCTTGCCGAGGCCGGTGCGCGCGATCGTCTTCAGATATTGCTTCGGGATGATCTTGTCGGTGTCGATGTTGATCATCGGCAGCGGGGCGGCGACCCCGGTCAGGCTGGTGAATTTCTGCATGGGTTCGGCGCCTGGGTCAGAGGGAGGGCAGGGTGCGCACGTCGGTGAGCGTACCGGTCACGGCCGCCGCGACTGCCATGGCCGGGCTGACCAGATGGGTCCGGCCGCCGCGGCCCTGGCGCCCCTCGAAATTGCGGTTGGAGGTGGACGCGCAACGCTCTCCCGGTTCGAGCTTGTCGGCGTTCATCGCCAGGCACATGGAGCAGCCGGGCTCGCGCCATTCGAAGCCGGCGGCGAGGAACACCTGGTCGAGCCCCTCCTCCTCGGCCTGATGCTTGACCAGGCCGGAGCCGGGCACGACCATCGCCTGCACCCCCGCCGCGACCTTGCGACCCTGGGCGACCGCGGCGGCGGCACGCAGATCCTCGATGCGGCCGTTGGTGCAGGAGCCGATGAACACGCGCTGCACCGGCACCTGATCGAGCGGCGTGCCCGGGACCAGGCCCATGTAGTCGAGCGAGCGCTGCATGGCGGCGCGGCGGCCCTCGTCGGTCTCGCGCGCCGGATCGGGCACGCGGCCGGTGATCGGCAGCACGTCCTCGGGGCTGGTGCCCCAGGTGACCTGCGGGATGACCTCGGCGGCGTCGATGCGCACCACCTTGTCGTAATGGGCGCCGGCATCGGAGGGCAGGGTGCGCCAATAGGCGACGGCCTGTTCCCAGGCCAGGCCCTTGGGCGCCATCGGCCGGCCCTGGAGATAGGCGAAGGTCGTCTCGTCCGGCGCGATCAGGCCGGCGCGCGCCCCGCCCTCGATCGTCATGTTGCAGACGGTCATGCGGCCGGCCATGTCGAGCGCACGGATGGTCGAGCCGGCATATTCGATGACATGGCCGGTGCCGCCGGCCGTGCCGATCAAGCCGATGATATGGAGCACGATGTCCTTGGCCGTGGCACCCGGCGGCAGCTCGCCTTCGACCTCGACCAGCATGTTCTTGGCCGGACGCTGGATCAGCGTCTGGGTCGCCAGCACATGCTCGACCTCGGACGTGCCGATGCCGAACGCGAGCGCGCCGAAGGCGCCATGGGTCGAGGTGTGGCTGTCGCCGCAGACGATGGTCGTGCCGGGCAGGGTGAAGCCCTGCTCGGGCCCGACGATATGGACGATGCCCTGGCGGATGTCGTCCATGGCGAAATAGGACACGCCCGTGGCGGCGGCGTTCTTCGCCAGCGTCTCGACCTGGATCCGGGATTCCGGGTCGGCGATCCCGGCGGCGCGGTCGGTCGTCGGCACATTGTGATCGGCGACCGCGAGCGTCGCGTCCGGCCGGCGGACCGTCCGTCCGGCAAGGCGAAGCCCTTCGAAGGCCTGCGGGCTCGTCACCTCATGGACGAGATGCCGATCGATGTAGATGAGGCAGGTGCCGTCGTCCTGGCGATGGACCAGATGGCTGTCCCAGATCTTGTCGAAGAGCGTACGCGGTTGCGCCACGGTCGGGTTTCCTCGGTATCACGGGCTGAAAGAGGCCGGATGATACCCTGCGTATCCATGGGCGGAATGGATTTTTTGTTCCGCCAACGGTGCGCTTTTGGAAACATTGCGACGGCAGCACTCCTTCTCCCGCCCGGGCGGGAGAAGGTTAGGATGAGGGTGGGCCCTTCCCGCGAACGGTTTTCGGGCCGCGTGCCCTCACCCTACCCAGCCCTTGCGGGCCGGGGCCCCTCCCTCTCCCGCAAATGCGGTAGAGGGACGCCAACAACGCCGAAACCCGCGCGAAGCTGCCTTCGCGCGGGAGATCCGGTCGTCGGTCCGAGGAGGAAGCTTATTCGGCTTCCTTGGTCACCCGGGCCTTCTCGGTGATGCGGGCGGCCTTGCCGGTGCGGCCGCGCAGGTAATAGAGCTTGCCGCGGCGGACGTCGCCCTGGCGCACCACCTCGATCGCGGTCAGGCGCGGCGAATAGAGCGGGAACACGCGCTCCACGCCTTCACCGTACGAGATCTTGCGCAGGGTGAAGTTCGAGTTGATGCCGGCGTTCTTGCGGGCGATGCACACGCCCTCGAACGCCTGGACGCGCTCGCGGTCGCCTTCGACGACCTTGACGCTGACCTTGATCGTGTCACCCGGGCGGAAGTCCGGCACGCCGCGCTCGGCGACCAGCTTCTCGACCTGCTCCTGCTCGATCGTCTGCAGAAGGTTCATTTCTACACCTCTTCCTCGATGGCGCCGGCAAGTCGGCCGGTCGCGCGTTCAGTCCCATTTGCATTCGTCTGGCCGGCGGTCGTCCGGGCCTGGTACCGATCCCACAGATCGGGCCGTCGCCCCTTCGTCGCCGCCTCTGCCGCAGCCTGTCTCCAGGCCTTGATCTTGCCGTGGTTGCCCGACAACAGAACGTCCGGCACCGCACGCTCCCGCCACACCTGCGGTCTGGTGTAGTGGGGGTATTCCAACAGGCCCGCCTCGAAGCTTTCCTCGACCAGCGTCTCGGGTGCCCCGACCGTGCCCGGCAGCAGCCGGACGCAGGCGTCGAGCACGGTGATCGCCGCCGGCTCGCCGCCGGACAGGATGAAGTCGCCGAGGCTCAATTCCTCGAGCGCATGCTCATCGATCACCCGCTGATCGAGCCCTTCGAACCGGCCGCACAGCAGCACGACCCCCGGGCCTTCGACCAATTCCCTAATCCGCCGCTGATCGACCACCCGCCCGCGGGGCGAGAGATAGATCCGCGGCCCCGGCGTCGTCTCCGCGCGCAGAGCGGCGTCGACCACGTCCGGCTTCAGCACCATGCCCGGCCCGCCGCCGAAGGGCGTGTCGTCGACCGTCCGGTGGGCGTCGGTCGCGAACGACCGGATGTCCACCGTCTTCAAGGACCAGCGCCCACGCTCCATCGCCTTGCCGGCGAGCGAGAGCCCGAGCGGTCCCGGAAACATCTCCGGGAACAGGGTCAGGACGGCCGCCTGCCAGGTCATCCGCCTTCTCCCGCGGCCGCCTCGGCCAGTTCCGCCTGCCGCTCGAGCGGTTGCGGCGGTTCCGGCTTGTCGAACAGCCCGGCCGGCGGGTCGATCACGACCTTGCCGCCCGCGAGATCGACGGTCGGCACCGCGGCCTTGGTGAAGGGCACCATGACCACGCTGCCGTCGGTCTGCGTCACCTCGATCGCGTCGCCGGCGCCGAAGTCATAGACGGCGGTGATCCGGCCCAGCGGCTCGCCGCCGATCAGCTCGGCCGCGAGGCCCAGGAGATCGGCGTGGTAATACTCCTCGTCCTCGGCCGGCGGCAGCCGGTCCCGATCGACGAAGAGACGCAGGCCCTTCAAGGCCTCGGCCGCGTTGCGGTCGGTGACGCCCGCGAGCGTGGCGACGACGACCCCCTTCGACTGGCCGACCGACTTCAGCTCGAACACCCTTGTCCCCGCCTCGTCCGACACCGGGCCATAGGCGTCGATGTCGAGCGGATCGGCGGTGAAGCTCTTGATGCGGACGGCTCCCCGGATGCCTTGGGCACCGGTGATCACGCCGATACAGAGAAGCTTCGGGCTCGCGGACATGGGGTCGGGCCTAGAGCCTCAGTCCTCAGGCGTTCGCCGCGGCGTCGGCCTTGGCAGCGGCCTGCTTGGCGCGCTCCTGGGCCTTCGCCTTCGGCGCCGACTTGGACGGCGTCTCGGTGCGGGTCTTCTTGGCGATCAGGTCGGCGTCGGCCAGGAAGCGCTCGACACGGTCCGTCGGCGAGGCGCCGACCGACAGCCAATGCTTCAGACGCTCGGTCTTCAGCACCAGGCGCTCCGGATGATCCTTCTCGACCATCGGGTTGTAGGTGCCGACCCGCTCGATGAAACGGCCGTCGCGCGGGCTGCGCGCGTCGGCGATGACGATGCTGTAGAACGGCCGCTTCTTGGCGCCGCCGCGCGACAGCCGGATCTTGAGGCTCATGTGCGTTCCTTCTCTTTCAAAAACCTAAGTTCGTACCTGGGTGAGATCGTTCGGGGCGGCCGCCGTCAGTGACGGAACGGGCCGCCGCCTCCACCGCCCGGCATCAGGCCCGCCAGTCCCTGGCGCATGAAGCCTTTCTTGCCGAGCTTTTGGACCTTCTTCATCATCGTCGCCATGTCCTGATGCTGCTTCAGGAGCTTGTTGACGTCCTGCACCGAGGTGCCGGAGCCCTCGGCGATGCGACGACGGCGCGAGGCGTTCAGGACCTTCGGATTCTTCCGTTCGGCCTTGGTCATCGACGAGATGATCGCCTCCTGGCGCTTGATCACCCTGTCGTCGATGTTCGCCTCGGAAATCTGCTTCTTGATCTTGCCGATGCCGGGCAGCATGCCGAGCATTCCCGACATCCCGCCCATCTTGCGCAGCTGCCTCAGCTGGGCCGCCAGATCGTCGAGGTCGAAGTTGCCCTTTTCCATCTTGGCCGCGAGCTTCGCGGCCTCTTCCTGGTCGATGGTCTCGGCGGCCTTCTCGACCAGGCTGACCACGTCGCCCATGCCGAGGATGCGGCCGGCGATGCGGTCGGGGTGGAAGGTCTCGAGCGCGTCCAGCTTTTCGCCGACGCCCAGCAGCTTGATCGGCTTGCCGGTGACGGCGCGCATGGAGAGCGCGGCACCGCCGCGCGCGTCGCCGTCGATGCGGGTCAGCACGATGCCGGTGAGCCCGATGCGCTCGTTGAAGGCGCGGCCGACGGTGACGGCATCCTGGCCGGTCATGGCGTCGGCGACCAGCAGGGTCTCGTGCGGCTTGACCAGGTCGCGGACGGCCGCGACCTCCATCATCAGCGCCTCGTCGATATGGAGGCGGCCGGCCGTGTCGAGCATGACCACGTCATAGCCTTCGAGACGGCCGACCTTCATGGCGCGCTCGGCGATCTGCACCGGCTTCTCGCCGGCGACGATCGGCAGCGTGTCGACGCCGGTCTGGCGGCCGAGGATGGCCAGCTGTTCCTGGGCGGCCGGGCGATGCACGTCGAGCGACGCCATCAGCACCTTCTTCTTGTCGCGGTTCTTGAACCGGAGCGCGATCTTGGCCGAGGTCGTGGTCTTGCCCGAACCCTGCAGGCCGACCATCAGCACCGGCACCGGCGGCACCGAGGCGAGCGACAGCTCGACCGCGTCGGAGCCCAGGACCTCGACCAGATGGTCGTGGACGATCTTGATGACCATCTGACCGGGGCTGACCGAGCGGACGACGTCCTGGCCGATCGCCTTGTCCTTGACAGCGTTGACGAAGTCCTTGACGACCGGCAGCGCCACGTCGGCCTCGAGCAGGGCCACGCGCACCTCGCGCAGCGCCGCCGTGACGTCGGCCTCCGACAGGGCGCCGCGCTTGCGGAGCCGGTCGAAGACATCGCCAAGCCGTGTGGTCAGACTATCGAACAATCGCGTCGCCCCATCCGGACAAAACAAAAAGGCCAGTGCGCGACACTCGCGGACTGGCGTCAGCTCTCCGAACGCGTCGGGCGAGCCTACGAATCCCGATGCGAACCCAATTCGGGCCCGCAACAGGGGCGGATGGATAGAGGAGGGGCGTGGCGGAGTCAAGCGCGCCGGGGCAGGGGCGCATTGCGCGAGGGGTATGGAAGCCGCCTCGGCGAGACACGCCGCCTCGCCTTAATTCCGTCCGAAACCGCCACAATTCCGCCATCACAATACCACCGCTTCGTCGCGGACTATCCGGCCGGGAGGGCCCGTTATCATGGCGTCTCACCCACGAGACGACCCTGAAGGACGGAAACACAATCATGGTTGCCAAGCTCACCACCCTGCCGCGGACCCTTCTCGTTGCCGGTGCGCTGGCGATGGCCCCGGCCTTCGCCTTCGCCCAGACCTCTGCGCCGACGAGTGCAGCGCCCACTAGCGCCGCCCCGGTCAGCGCCGCGCCGATCTCTTCGCCCAGCACCAGCACCAGCGTGACCGCGCCCGCCGCCAGCCCCTCGACGCCCGCCGCCTCGGTCGGCGCCGCGACGAGCACCACGGCAGCCCCTGCCAAGGTCAATGTGAAGCAGGATGCGACGGCCAAGGCGCCCGAGGCGAAGACCGAGACCAAGGCCGCCGTGACCACACCGGAGACCAAGAGCGACGCGAAGCCGGTCGCCAAGGCCGAGGCCGGTGCGAAGAAGGTCCATAGCGCCAAGAAGGCGAGCAAGGAAGCGGTGAAGACGCCGGTCAAGACCGAGACCAAGGGCGACGCCAAGGTCGACGGCAAGGTCGACAGCAAGACCCCGGCGGCACCCGCGACCCCGGCGGTGCAGCCCAAGTCGTAACAATCACGAGGTGCCGGGGGGCATCGGCCGGTGCCGTTCGTCGGTCGCGACGGCGGTGCCGGCCGTGAGGCCCGGCCAAGAAGCGAGAGCGCGAAGCGAGGGAACGGCCGCCCGATTCGAGAGTCGGGCGGCCGTCGCCTTTTTTACTTCTCCGCCAGGCCCGCCACCGCCTCCGACCAGAAGCGGATGATGGTCGCGAAGTCGCGCGCGCCCCAGCCGGCGGCGGTGGCGCCGGCATAGGCGCTCAGCGCCCCGGTCGCCGCCGGGGTCGGCACGCCGGCCTGATGGCAGGCGGCGGTCATGGCCAGCAGGTCCTTGCGCACGCCGGCGATGTCGAACGGCACGTCGCCGCCCTGGCCGAGGATCGCCGGCAGCTTGCGGGGCAGCGCGGCAAGCGCGCCCGGGCTGTCGAGCATCACGTCCAGCATGGCCTCGAGGCCCAGGCCATGGCTGCGGCCGAGCGCCAGCCCCTCGGCCAGCGCCTGGAAATAGACGCCGATCGGCAGGTTCGCGACCAGCTTCATGACCGTGCCGCTGCCGACCGGCCCCATATGGGCGATCTTGCGGCAGAAGCGCTCCAGCACCGGCCGGGCCCGCTCGACGTCGCCCGGGGCGCCCCCGACGAAGGCCAGGCTCTGCGCGGCCGCGACCACGGCCGGGCCGCCGGCGACCGGCGCATCGATCAGCCGGCCGCCCGCCGCCTCGACCAGGGCCGCGATCCGTCGCACCGTCTCGGGACGGATCGTGCTCATCTCGATGAACAATCGGTCCGCGGCCGGACCGAGGCGGCCCGCGGCCGGGCCGGACAGGAGCCCGTCCGGTCCGGCATAGACCGCCTCGACCGCGGCATCGTCGGTCAGGCTGGTAAGAATGATGTCGGCGTCCGCGACCAGCGCCGCCGGCGTCGCCGCCTCGGTGGTGCCGGGGAGATCGCCCGCGCGTCCCGGCGTGCGATTCCACACGCGCACCGGCACGTCGTCCGCCGCGATCCGGACGGCAAAGGCCCGCCCCATCCGTCCGAGCCCCGCTATCGCCACGCGCATGTCCGCCCCCTTCGCTCGCTGCCGGCCTCAGAGCAGGGTGTGGCACGCGCGCTGTCAAGCGTCGGGCGCGGCGGAATTGGTCCCTTGTGCTATCGTGAAGCGGTTCTGTCGGGCCGGGCGGATCATCGCCATGTTCTGACGCCAACCCCTACGACCGGATCCGCCGCCTTGTACCTGCCGTCGCATTTTAAGCAGTCCGATCTCGCCGTCCTGCATGAGTTCATCCGCGGCAGCGGCCTCGTGACCCTGGTCAGCCTCGGCGCCGACGGGTTGATCGCGAGCCATGTGCCGATGCTGCTCGATGCCGAGACGGGGCCGTACGGCACGCTCATCGGCCATCTCGCCAAACCCAATCCGCAAGGCCGCGGCGTCGCCGACGGCGTCGAGGCGCTGGCGATCTTCCACGGGCCGGACGCCTATGTGACGCCCAACTGGTACGCGACCAAACGCGAGCACGGCAAGGTCGTGCCGACCTGGAACTATGTCGCGGTCCATGCCCATGGCACGATCGAGTTCTTCGACGATTCCGACCAACTGCTGGACGTGGTCACCCGGCTGACCAACCGCCATGAGGGATCGCGCGCGGCGCCCTGGGCGGTGAGCGATGCGCCGCCCGACTTCATCAAGGCGCATCTGAAGGGCATCATCGGCTTCCGCCTGACGATCACCAAGCTCGACGGCAAATGGAAGATGAGCCAGAACCGCCCGGCCGCCGACCGCACCGGTGTCGCCGAGGGCCTGCGCGCCGAGGGGCGCGAGGACGTCGCGGCGCTGGTGCCGGAAGACCGCGGGTAGGCTCCCGTTCAAAAAAAACGGCCATCAAGTCCGTTGGTTAGGCTTCAAAAATCGTCATCCCCGAGCGTGCCCCGGGGTGGCCACCCCGGGTCCGCACCCTAGCTCCGCCAATAGAAAATCACATAAGCCAGAGACAATCCCCGCCTGCGCGCTAGGGGATGTGCGTATCTCTATTTCATTTTTTAATTTCAATCGGTTGATTCAAGAATTCCGTCATGCCCGGGCTTGACCCGGGCATCCACGTGCCGCCGCTTGAGCCCTATTAGGACGCGAAATCATCTTGCCCAACCGCGTGGGCGCAAGCGCTTGCTTGCGCCTGGATGGCCGGGTCAAGCCCGGCCATGACGATGAAAAACGTCAACCATCTGAACTTAAACGAAAAGATATGTACATCCCCTAGCGCCCGCGCAAGAACGACGACAGGGATCGCCTTCAATCCGCCGGCGGCCGGTCGAACGAGACGCTCTTGATCAGCGCGTGAACCGGCCGGCCGGGGGCGAGCGCCAGCGCCTCGGCCGACAGCCGCGTGATCTCGGCGACCAGGACCGTGCCGCCGCAATCGAGCCTGAGGCCGACCGCGGTCGGGCCGGCCGCGGCCATGTCCAGGATCGTCGCCGGCAGGATGTTGAGGATGCTCAAGCCCTCGGGCCGGCCGGTCGCGATCGCGACGTCGCGCGCGCGGATCTGCAGGCGCAGCCTTTGCCCGACGACCAGGCGGCCGGCCGGCACGGTCAGGCGGCCGCCCGGGAAATCGAGCGTCGCCAGCCCATGGCCGGCGTCGATCGCGCCGACGGTGACCGCCAGCACGGCTGCCGCCTCGCTGCCGGCGGCCGGGTCGAACCGGCTGGTCACCTCGCCGATCGGCCCGGCCGAGACGACGCGCCCCGCCTCGATCACCACCAGCCGGTCGGCCAGGCGCACGACCTCGTCGCGGGCGTGGCTGACATAGACCATCGGCAGCCGCATCTCGTCCCGGAGCCGTTCGAGATAGGGCAGGATCTCGTCCTTGCGCGCCTGGTCGAGCGCGGCCAGCGGCTCGTCGAGCACGAGCAAGCGCGGCGCCATCAGCAGCGCGCGGCCGATCGCGACCCGCTGCTTCTCGCCGCCCGAGAGCGTCGCCGGGCGGCGGGCGAGCAGCCGTTCGATGCCCAGCAGTTCGACGATGTCGTCGAGCGGCTTGCCGCTCGCATGGCGGCGGGCGAACCAGGCGCCATAGAGCAGGTTCTGCCGCACGGTCAGATGCGGGAACAGCCGCCCGTCCTGGAACACGCTGCCGATGCGGCGCCGATGGGGCGGCACGAAGATGCCGACGGCGCGGTCGACCAGCACCTCGCCATCGACCAGGATGCGGCCGCGATCCGGCCGGACCAGGCCGGCGAGCAGGCCGGCGATCGTGCTCTTGCCGGCGCCGGAGCGGCCGAACAGCGCGGTGACCCCGCCAGGGCTGTCGAACGCGACGTCGAGCGTGAAGCCGGGGCGGGCGAGGCTGATCTCGACCGCGAGGCTCATGCGCCGGCCGCCCGCCGCCGGAGCCGCCGCGCCACCAGCTCGGAGCCGAACACGGCCACGACCGAGACCGCGACCGACAGCAGCGACAAGCGCAGCACGGCCGCATCCGTGCCCGGCACCTGCAGCAATGTATAGATCGCGATCGGCAGGGTGCGCGTCTCGCCCGGAATGTTCGAGACGAAGGTGATGGTGGCGCCGAATTCGCCCAGGCTCTTGGCGAAACCCAGCAGCAAGCCGGCGAGCAGGCCCGGCGCGATGAGCGGCAAGGTGACCGTGAAGAACACGGCAATCGGCCGGGCGCCGAGCGTCGCCGCCGCCTGCTCCAGCCCCGGCTCGACCGCCTCGATCGAGAGCTGCAGGGCGCGCACGACCAGGGGAAAGCCCATGACCGCCGCGGCCAGTGCGGCCCCGGTCCAGCGGAAGGCGAAGACCAGGCCGAACCAGCTTTCGAGCCACGCGCCGATCGGCCCATGCCGGCCGAACAGCAGCAACAGCGCATAGCCGGTCACGACCGGCGGCAGGACCAGCGGCAGATGAATGATCACGCTCAGCAGGGTCCGGCCGCGGAACCGGCCGCGCGCCAGCAGCCAGGCGATCGCGACGGCCGGCGGCAGGCTCGTGACCGCGCTCCAGGCGCCGACGCGCAGGCTGAGGCTGAATGCCTCGGCTTCGAGCGGGGTCAGGAACGGCATGGCAAGTCGTGGTATCCTGATATGGGAATCGAGGATTGGCTCCGTGCCCCCGCTGGCGGTGGCCAGGGCCGATGCTATACTGCCCACCAGGCGCCGTCGATGGCGACGCCGGGCGCCAAGCCCTTGCCGCAACACATGAGATCGGCCCGAAACGGGAGACCCCCATGAATCTTGTGACGCATCCCTCTTGGCAGAATGAGACCTGGCAGGTCGCCAAGCCCGCCGTGACCAGCCGCGGCGGCCTGGTCGCGTGCCAGCATGCCCTTGCGGCGGCGGCCGGGGTCGAGCTGCTGCGTGCCGGTGGCAATGCGGTCGACGCGGCGGCGGCGGCGGCCTTCGCGCTGGGCGTGGTCGAGCCCTGGATGAGCGGCATCGGCGGCGTCGGCTTCATGGTCGCGGCCGAGGCCAAGACCGGCAAGGTGACGGTCGTCGATTTCGGCCCGGTGGCGCCCGCCGGCCTCGATCCGGCGCGCTATCCGCTGGCGGGCGGCAATGCCGCGGGATCGATCTTCGGCTGGCCCGCGGTCGAGGATGCCCGCAACGATCGCGGCTACGAGGCATCGACCGTGCCCGGCACCGTCGACGGGCTGGGCCTGGCGGTCGAGAGCCTGGGCCGCAAGACCCTAGCCGACGTGCTGGCGCCGGCGATCCGCCTGGCCGAGGCGGGCCTGCCGCTCGACTGGCATGCGAGCCTGGCGATCTCGCTGGCCGCCGCCGATCTGGCCAAGGATCCGGTCGCGGCGGCGACCTATCTGCCGGGCGGCTTGCCGGCGACGGCGCCGTCCGATCAGCCGGCCGGTGCGCTGCCGCTCGGGCATCTGGCGCAGAGCCTGAAGCGCATCGCGGCCGCCGGCCGCCGCGATTTCTACGAGGGCGAGCTGGCGGCCGACATCGCGGCGGACCTCGCGGCCGGCGGCAGCGTCATCACCGCGGCCGACCTCGCCCAGTACCGGGCGGAGCTGCGCGAGCCGCTCAGCCATGACTACAAGGGCGTGCGGCTGCATTTCGCCGGGCACTTGAGCGGCGGGCCGACGGTGATCCAGGCGCTGGACGAGATCGGCCGCCGCCTGCCGGGCCTGCCGTTCGGGCGCCCCGACGGCGCCAGCTTCCGCATCTATGCCGAGGCGTTGCGCGACGCGCACGAGGTCCGGCTCAACACGCTCGGCGCGGGCACGGCCGGCAACACCACCCATCTGTCGGTCGTCGACCGGGACGGCAACATGGTGGCGCTGACCGTGACCTTGCTGGCGCGCTTCGGTGCGCGGATCGTGCTGCCGTCGAGCGGCATCCTGATGAACAATGCGATCAACTGGTTCGACCCGCGCCCCGGCCGCCCGAACTCGCTCGCCCCCGGCCAACGGCCGCTCGCCAACATGTGCCCGACGATCATCACGCGGGACGGCGTGCCCTGGGTCGGACTTGGCGCCTGCGGCGGCCGCAAGATCCTGTCGGCGGTGACCCAGCTCGCCTCGATGCTGATCGACTACGGCCTGTCGCTCGACAGTGCCTTCGCCACGCCCCGGCTCGATGCCAGCACCGAGACCGTGCTGGTCGATGCCGCGATGGACCCGGAATGGATCGGCCAGATCGGCGCCGACCTGCCGGTCCAGGTCGTGCCCGACCAGCTCTATCCCAGCCATTTCGCCGTGCCCTCGGCGGTGATGCGCGCGACCGGGACCGGGCTCAATTCGGCCGCGACCCACCCGCGCTCGCCGGTGGCGGCGACGCTCGGTGAGGAGGATTAAGCGTCTTGGCGTTTAGTCCCACCATGCGGCGGGACTAACCGCCTAGTCGAGCGCCGCACCCCGGCGCTCGGGGATCAGCAGGGCGGTCACGACCATGTCGAGCACATAGATCGTGGCGAGCAGCGCGATCGCGGCGCTGAAGGAATAGGCGGCGGCGAGGCTGCCGACGACGAGCGGGCCGAAGCCGCCGACCGCGCGGCCGAGGTTGAACAGCACGTTCTGGGCGGTCGCGCGCGCCGCGGTCGGATAGAGCTCCGACATCAGCGCGCCATAGCCACCCAGCATGCCGTTGACGAACAGGCCCATGACCGCGCCGCCGACGAGCAGCGCCGTCGGGTCGGTCAGCTGGGAATAGACCAGCACCATCACGACGGCGCCGGCCTGGTAGGTGAGGAAGGCCGGGCGCCGGCCGATCCGGTCCGCAAGCTCGCCGAACAGCAGGATGCCCAAGGCCATGCCCAGGATGGTGACGCCGGTCCAGACCGCCGATTGGGTCAGGCCATAGCCGAACCGGGTCGAGAGATAGCTCGGCAGCCAGATCATCAGGCCGAAATAGCCGAAGTTCTGCACCGAGCAGAGCACGAACAGCGCGAAGCTGTGCTTTGCGGTCGCCCGGTCCTTGACCAGGAGCTTGAGCGACGCGAGCCAGCCGGCAGCAGGCCGGCGGGCGGTGAAGCTCTGGGGTTCGCCGACCGCGCGCCGTACCAGGAACGAGACGAGTGCCGGGGCGAGCCCGAGCGCGAACATGCCGCGCCAGCCGATCACGGGCAGCAGCAGCGGTGTGGCGAGCGCCGCCAGCAGCACGCCCGCCTGCCAGCCGAGCCCGACATAGGAGGACGCCCGCGCGCGCAAGTGGCTGGGCCAGGATTCCGCGGCCAGCGCCATGCCGATGCCGAACTCGCCGCCCAGGCCCAGGCCCGCGACGGTGCGATAGACCAGAAGGTCGCGATAGCCGGTGGCGAGCGCGCACAGGCCGGTGAAGAGCGCGAAGATCAGGATCGTCCAGGTCAGCACGCGGATGCGGCCGACATGGTCGCTGAGCATGCCGAACAGCACGCCGCCCACGACGGCGCCGCCCAAGGTCCAGGTGACGAGCGAGCCGGCCTCGGCGCCGCTCAAGCCCAGATCGGCCGAGATCGCCTTCAGCATGAAGCCCAGGATCAGCAGGTCGAAGCCGTCCATGGCATAGCCCAGCATCGAGGCCGCAAGCGCCCGCCTGGCATAGCCGTCGACCCGCGTCGGCGGCGCCATGACCCGATCTGCGATATCCATCCCATCCCCCGGCTGCGCTACCCCTGTCCTCAAACTGTCATACTGGAAGCAGGGCCGTGGGCGCGACGGGAAATTCGCCACCGCAAGCTAAGGCGCGAAGATCAGCGTTTCGCCCGGCGCACGGCCAAGGGGATTGCGCGCCGCCGCGCGCTTCGGTAGTTTCCGCCGCCTCGCATCTGCCCTACCATGGCGATGCGATGCGGAGGGGTGGCCGAGTGGTTGAAGGCGCACGCCTGGAAAGTGTGTATACGGGAAACCGTATCGCGGGTTCGAATCCCGCTCCCTCCGCCAGTGTTTCGAGAGTCATATAAATCAATCGATTATGGGTAGTTTTTACCCATCATACCCCTCACGTTACCCCACACGTCATGCCCCTCACAGTGCCGTGCGTGTATGGCGCGCCGAATGCTTTGGCGCAGATCCGCGCCTTGTCCGGCACAGCGCGAGCCGCTACGAAAAATTCTCCCGCCTCTTGCATTGCATACCATGGCACCTCAATTCCCGTGTCCGAGTCCGTCTGGTCTAAGCAGGGAAGTTTGGCATGTTTACGTTTAAGGTCATCGAGGTGCATGCCGACGCGACTACGACACCTCACGGGAATATGACCTTTCATATTGCTCCAGTAGTCGGAGACATGATCACTAAGAACGATGCGCAGAAGACAGGCCAGGCCTATGAAGTGATGGCTCGTGCAGTGGCGGCGTTCGACATGCCCGACGCAGGCGACCTATGGGTCTGCCATCGAGGAACTGAGTCGGAGCACCGAGGACGGATCAAGAAAGCTGTGGCGGGAAGGTAATAACGCCCCCTTTGCAACCGCCCCACCGCAGCCCGCGCCCGTTGCAGCTACTGGGCGGTCTCGAAGTCCATCGCCTTGGGTGTCCCCGGAAGGTTCCTCCCCAATACCTTAACCACCAACGCGGCCAACGCTCGGGCCGCTGGGGTGCCCGCCTGGGTGCGTGGGTAGACCGCCTGTTCCCGGTTTAGGCGGAACCCCTCGGCCTGCTTTGTGCCGCTTCGGTGCATGGCGAGGACGATAAAAAGCCCCAGGAGGGGTTGCCTCGCTGGGGCCTCATTTATTGAACTGCGCAATGGCCGGGCGCCTGTCGGGGTTACTCCGCCAACACCTGCATCCGCCTCCGCTCGTGCTCGTGGGCGAACCCTCGGCAAACCTCCGGGGTGTCCCATATCAGGGTGGTTTCCCCGAGGCGGAGGAGGTGGGTCCGCCCACCATAGAGACCCGGTTGGGTCTGGTAGGCCGCCCAAGGAGAGCCGACGGGCCGCCCCTCAATGCCCGAAGGGCAAAAGTCCCCAGGGACGAACGGCCGAGCGACGATGGCAAGGCGGTGGATCAGCGCGGAAAGCATTGGTTGGCTCCAAGAGATGGTTCTGGAAATTAAGTGCGAACACTAACCTATTGATCAGCCATTTCATGTCAATACTATATATCTATCCACGTGCGCAGTAATTCCAGATGTGAAGTGCTCTCATATGAGGAAGACGGGCAGGTATTTCACCAGTTCACGACTTGGCTCGCTACTATTCTGGCCGAGGCCCGAAGAGGCTCAGCTCTGACGCTAGAAGCCGTGAGCAGTGGTAGCGACGGCGGGTTAGGGATGCTGCGCTAGGGCCGGATGATCCGGTCCAGCTTAGCGGCCAGCAAGACGCCTTTCTCGGTGGGCTCAATTTGCTTACGCGAGGACGAAACCATGTGGTCGTAATCATGCGTAATGAGGCCGAGGCCGGGCGTCTTCCGCCATGTGAGGCTTGTGAGATTGGCTAGGTTGCGGGATATGCCCGAAGTCGTAAGGCCCAAGTCGTCCGCCAGTTCGGCGGAGCAAACTCCCTGACGCGTGATGGTGTTGACGAAGACGAGAGCGGTGGTAATCCGGTCAAGGTCTCGAAGCTGATCGAGTGCCCTAGCGAGCCGCAGGAGTCCTCTGTGGTCCATGTCTTGTGTCTCTCAGGTTGGCCGAGGTGGGTGTACCAGTCGGCATTACATGCATCGCCGTTTGCGACTCAGAGAAACCCGCGTCCTCGTCAAAACCGAGGAAGGGATTACCGTGCTTCGCGTGCTTCGCTGCACTCAGATAGAGATTTGCGCGACGGAGGTTCATTCGATCCCCATCACGATACTTTACGGCCTGCCCACGACCGGCCCCAATGATGAGGCGAGCAACAGTAACAATATTACCGGTCTTTGCGCAAGGTGCTCGAACGTAAGAAAATCCAGGGCTCGCGTTATTGAATGTCCAATTTCCCGTCAGTCCATTGGCAATTAGCCAGATGAAATCTTCTTCATCTAGCACCGCGCACCTCTCGTTATTGGCCAGCGGCACATGGACCGTACGCGCACCGAGGGCGCTACGCTTGTGGATTGGGGGTCTTTTCATCTTATGCATGGGTGTGTTCCTTCGCATGCCTCGGTTTCTGCCGAGGGCGTCCTTGAGTTTTGATTGTGGGTGGGTGGTTTCGCCGAGCGCCGCATGGGCGTGGCGGGTGCGGCCATCCCGTCAAATCGAGTGTGACGGGGCGCTCTTGAGACTGCCAAAAAGCCTAGGGTTTCTGCGCCCGTCAACCCGTCAAACCCTAGTAAGACACTGACGGCTGACGGCCTGTTTCCTGGAGGAGGACTGAAGCCCCCTCCGATACCTCAAAAGTCCTCTGAGGTTTCTTCCGGTGCCCCTTCGCGAGCCATACGGAGGCACTGGTCCCAATCGGCGGCACTGATCAACCCTTGGCCAATCGCCTTCAACTTGAGTGCACTTATGGTCCCCGTAGAGACCCCGAGCGCCGCCGCAAGCTCCTCCCGGTTCTGGCACCGGACCGACCTAACGAGCGCCACCAGTTCCACCACAAGGTTCTCCGTGCTGGCCTCGTGGGTCCACGCGGCGTCGCCCACGGGTCCCGCCGTTAGGGTCGCCTGGAAGTCCCCCACGGTGCCGTCGCGCATCCCTCGGAACTTCTCGAAGTGCCACGCGAAGGCCGTGCCGGTCCTTGAGGCGATACCGCCTGGGTGACTAAGGGCGATGATGGAATTGAAGATGACGGCCATCTTCGAAGTGCCCCGATAGTTGCCCTCGGAGACCTTCCCGTTACCTCCACCCTTCCGGGCGTGGTGGACGAGGATGACCGCGCATCCGTTACTCTTGAGCCGCTGCATCAGCTCCACCACGGGATTGAAGGAGCTGGCGGCGTTCTCGTCCTCCACGGTGACGAGGGTCGAGAAGTTATCGAGGATGACCAACTCCGCCTTGTGAGCCTTGGCCCGCTTCACGATCTCCGCTCGTCCCTCGGGGGTGGCGAGGTCGGGGAACTGTGCCTCGGGGTGCTGGTCCTGCTGAGCGAACACCTCAAGGTTCACCCTGGCGGCCTCTAGGTCCACCTGGGGCAACGCCTGGAGGAGCAACGCCGCTCGCTCCTTGAGGTCGGCCACGTCCATCTCGCCGTCCACCAAGAGGACCTTGCGTGGCTTTGGGGTGGCCCATTCGAGGAACTTCCCGCCGCCAGCAACGGCAAGGGCAATTGAGAAGGTCGCCATGGATTTCCCGACACCGGCCGGGGCATAGAGCATTGAGAGGTGCCGTTGGGTCAGCCACGTCCCAAGGATGGGCTCGCGGGTCGGGATATTGGCGTCGAGAAGGCTGCCGAGGCTGCGCGAACGCAACATCGTGCCGCCGATGCCCGCACGTGCTGCGGTTCGGTTAGACATAGGTTTCCTGATGTGTTGAGCGCCGCAGGGTGCGGGCTGATGGTGATGGAGTGGGCGCCCATGCGGTCGCGTCACTGACGAGGCCGTTCGTGGGGCATACCCGCTTCTTACAAAGGCTAAAAAACAACGTGGAACGCATGCACAGCCACGCGCGGTCGGAGGGGGCGTCTCGGCCTCGACTTGTCTATAAGTCCCCCATTCAAGCGTACCGTCCGCCCCCGGCCGCCTTCTCTTTTAGTCCGTCGTGTTGGCGCTGGCCTCCGATTGCGCGGTGGAGTCCACTTCACCTTCGCGCACGCGCTCTGGCGGGGGTGGGCGGGAAAGCGGGATCGGGGGTCTGGGCGTCCTTTGGGCGCTTGGTGAGGGCCTGCCGTATGCTACGGGGCAATTGCCCTACTAGTGCGGGTTTCAAGCGGCTGCGCCACAGCTCCCTCAGCCTCGTCCTGTCTATTGGTCCGCCATTCGAGCCCACCACTCGTCCCGACCGCTTTCCCCAATAGGTGCACCCTTAGAAAAACCCCTGGGAAACCCTCGTTCTCTTAGGTGCCCGCCCAGTGCCTTCTCGGGTGGCTGTGTGGCTTCTCTTATAATAAGGGTTTAGACCCGCAGGTCCCCTCATTGCCCGGCGCATTGGCCTCTACCGTTCGCACCACGGCAGTGCCGAAAGGCTTCTTCCATGGGGTGACGCGTAGGTGGGCGCCGGTTCTCTACTAATCGAACCTTAGACATCCCCCAGCCGCGCTATGTGGCCTCCAGATGCCCTACGGACTCCGCTGGAGGGCCTACTCGCTCTCTCTGGTGGTTGAGAGGGCGGGAAAGCGGGAAGGGCCTTCCAGGGGCCTCTACGGACTCCCTGCGGGGCGCATGTCTCAGGGTTGTCTAATAGTCACATATTGGACCGGCTGCCCTGGCCTACACGACCGGCTTTCCCCAACGGGCGGTCAGTGTCGCGACTTCCCTACTAGTAGGCCCTGTGCCGGCAACGGGTGACGGCTAAGCAGCCTTATCCGTCCCCTTGAGCACCCGGTAGACGCTTGCCCGCCCGCATCCTCTCAGGCGCTCAGGGGTCTCCGCTAATGGGCCTTATGTGGAGCCCATCAAGTACCCCTTTTGACAACTTGCCGCATGTGTGGCCCACTTCTGGCATGAGAGACGCTAAGCTCCCCAGCCAGCGCGACATGATCCGCAAGCTCTTGGACGAGCACGGGCATAACGAGGGGATCGTTTGCGCCGCCTATGTGAAAGCAGAATTGGCTGGGCTGGTCGAGCGCAAGAGAAATGACAGCGGCCATACACCTGAAAGGTACGCCGCTGCCCTATGGCGGGATGGTCACCGGCATGATCGCCCATGGATCGTCAACTATTGCCGACAGCACGGCATGAAAGTCTGAGTGGACGGCCAAGCCCTTTCGGCCTGAACCCTCAACCCGCCAGCCTTAGCAGGAGGTTCCTTACTGCGGGGGCCGCCCATTGCCCCCCGCGCGCCGTTGGCACGCCCCTTCGGTTAAGCTCCGCCGCGATCTGCCGCAAGCTGACGAACCCATCAGCCTTGATCTCGGCAATGATCGGCTCAAGCCGCTGGGCAGTGGCCCCTGAAAGCGCCCTAGCAGCGTCCGCGCCGGCCCTCTGGTGCTGCGTGATGTCCGGCACAGGCCCACCACGGTAGCCGCCTAGCTTCGTCCCCCTGGCCTTTGCCGCCGCAAGCGCCGCCTTGGTCCGTGCGCTGATCGCCTTCCGCTCTGCCTGGGCCACGGCAGCTAGGATATGCACGGTCAGTTCATTGGCGGTCGGCATATCACAGGCCACGAAGGGCACGCCGTCTTCCATAAGGTTCGCAATGAACGCCATGTTGCGGGCCAGCCGATCGAGCTTGGCTATCAGGAGGGTCGCCCCAGCGCGCTTGCAGTGGGCCAGGGCTGCCGCCAGCTTGGGACGGTCGTTCTTCTTGCCGCTCTCGACCTCGACATAGACGGGCGCTAGGAGGCGGTCAGCGGGGCGCAGGAACGCATTGATTGCCTGCTCCTGTGCCTCAAGGCCTAAGCCGCTCTGCCCTTGCTTCGCCGTGCTCACCCGGCAGTACGCCACATAGTCCACCATCGTACACTTCCTTGACAACGTTCGTTGTGGAGATTGTGTACGATTATCAGAGTCGCCGGTCAATGGCTACCGAGCGATGCGGCGGTGGGACTGGTGCCGTTCGCTTGGCGGTTCACGGATGGGGCGGACGATGAGCCTTGGTCCTCGCCGTGGTCCACGGGTGCCCGTAAGGATGGCAGGCGCGCGCTTGGGAGCTGTGTCCGCGCCACGCCTGCCCGGTCGCCCGATCTGTGTCCGCGCGTGCGCTGGCGAGGAGGGCCATGGGGGAAATTCGACACCGCCCCGTTGCGCCAGACCCCACGAATTTCTGTGGCGAAATTTTCCGGCCAAGCCAAGCGGGGGCACCTGCGACCTTCTTGGTTTCTCCTACTGGTCAGGGTTTAGGAATTTCCCTTGAATATCAACAAGTTCTCCGTGGCGCCGTCGAAGGCCGCGCCAAGCGGGGGCACCTGCGCCCTTCCTGGTTTCTCCTACTAGTCAGTCCTTAGACTAACTACCTGGAAATCCGCGTCTTTTCCTGATGCCAATCGGAGCCCCCAACGCCCATGCTGGCATAGTCCCCGAAGACCACCGTGGAGCCCATGAAGTCCTCTACGGCGTCCTGGAACTGGCTAGGGTTGGTGGGCGCCTAGCCGTTCCCTGCATCCGGCGCCACTTGGGCCGCTCGCTTCCTGCCCGGCTTGACCGGCGAGAACTCCCTATCCGCCCGCGTATCGAGCGGGAAGGGGAGCTTGACCGCCTCCACGCATATCCGCCTGAGGTCAAAGTCTGGTTGCGAGTAGACGCCCGCGCTCTGGCCCTCGCGCTTGTGGCCGACGACAAGCTCAATGGTCGGGAAGGGCTGGCCTGCGGTCTCGGCCATCGAAATGAACCAGCGCCGGAAGGAATGGAAATTCACCAGGGAGCGTCGGCGCCCCTCTTGCAGATCGTGGACCTTCGCGTCCTGGCGATACCGCCCGAACCGCTTGCTTATGGCGTCTGATCGTCGGCCGTCCACCCCCGCCGCCTTGAACTCGGGGAACAGGAACTCGCCCGTCGCCTTGTCCTTTCTCCGCCGCTCGATGATTGGAACCAGGTCCGAATGAATGGGCACCTTGCGGATGCCTGCGGGGGTCTTCGATCTCACAATGTCGAACACGTTGCTGGCACAGCGCCCCACCGTAAGTGCGCAGATCTCGTCCAGCCGCATCCCCGATAAGGCACCAATGGCCATCAAGTCGGCCATGGCGAGGTCTGGAGGGGACTTAAAGAGCTTGACCATCTCGTCCTTGGTAAACGGCCGCTCGTCCTCCTCCCTGGTGCGCTTCTCCTTCTCCACGCTCTGACCCTGCCACGGGTTCTCGGCAGCCAAGCCGCGCCGCATCATCCACCGCCAGTAGGACGATAGGGACGAGAGGTACTTATTGATGGTCTTATTGGTGATGCCCTTGCCCGCTAGGTAGGTGGTCACGAATGTCCCGGCCTTGCGCTTGGTCATGCCTTCCACCGTGGCTCCGGCGCCCGCATGGTCCAACAAAGCCTCGACGGCCCGCCTGTGGTCGTCCTTGGTCTTCTCGATATAGCTCCGTTCCTTCAGCCAAAGCTCAAGGTGCAGCTTAAGAGGGGTCGCGAGGCCCAAGGCGATGGTGGAGAACTGGCCAGCCGCCTCGCTACCGTGCTTGGCTGCGATCTGTTCGGCGCGTTCTTCAATCAGCCCTTCGACGGGATTGAGATCGTCCGGCCCGCCATCGCCGTCCCACGCCTCATTGGACTCTCGGTACGACATAGCCTCTTCATTGAGCGATGACGGCTGGTCGCCCCGCTTGGCCGCTTCAATGATCGCCTTGAGTTCCGTGACGACCGCCCATCGCTTCGCGCGGGCAACGTTGATGTCGCGGGTCTGAAGCGTCCTTTTCAGGCGCTTGCAGTTGAGCTTGGGCCGCACCGAAGGGGGCACCTCAACGACGCAGTAGTAGCCCTGTCGGCGTTTCTCAAGGTAACGGTTATCAACGGGCATAAGGGGCGCCTCAGGAATGTCGCGGAGGGAGTATGCCCCACACGTTACCCCTCACGTTATACCCCTCACATGCCCTTGGGAAGCCTAGAAAAACTAGCATTCGTGCGGGCCTTATGGGGTGATGTCAAAGGGTCCCGCTCCCTCCGCCAGTCTTTCCCTGCTGATCGCCGCTTCTCTGCGAGTGGCCGCGCTGTTGTGCGGAGCTCAGCCGTAACTCGGCCTCCATTCTCGTCCGGCGAATTGGAAAGGGTGCCTGGT
>Ga0209166_10000454_pt1 | contig 45814 bp, 34 predicted proteins | sample Coa_R1_3_FD_187151 | JGI IMG/M metagenome (GOLD analysis project Ga0209166, IMG submission 187151) | Surface soil microbial communities from Centralia Pennsylvania, which are recovering from an underground coalmine fire - Coalmine... | ecosystem: Environmental > Terrestrial > Soil >...
CTATGCATGTGAGGACGCGAAGGAGGCGTTCGTGCATGAGTACGTAAGTGTTTGGAACAAGGTGATGAACCTTGATCGCTACGATCTCCCTGCGGCAGAAAAGAAAGGTGTCAACTAAGCCCAGAGTTGTGAATCGAACGTGCGTGCGTTCCGGTTGGCGCGCGCACTTTCCTCACCCTACATCGAAGTGCACCGAAGTTAAGCAGACTGGAGCTCATTTTGCCCGCAAGCGGGAATCTGCCGCCTTTGATTCATTTCATCGGTGGATGGTCGGCAATCCGGAAGTAATCCCGGAGCCATGGCTTCGGGTAGATCAGGCGTGAGCTCCCGAAGGGACCAGGACAGACGGCCCGAGGTGATAACTGTTGCGACGTCGGCATTTCGCCGGCGATCCGTCCAGGTATCGAAATCGCCTTTTCGCCAGTTATCTCATTTGCATTTACACCAAGGGGCTCGCCGCGTCGCCTCTTGCAAGCCAATGCCTTGGTATCCGTCATATACCATGCACAGGTCAGTGCTCTTGTACCCCGAAAATCTGAACCAAACAGATTCTACGGATTTGCCGCGTGAGTCGATAACCGCGAGAAGATGTCGCTCATTAACGTCGAGTCCTTCAATCTTGAGACTTTTTCTCTGCGGCCATGGCACGGCCGGGCGCTTATCAATCTTTACGCGCAGGCCCCCGGAACTAACCTCGCGCCCGCCCGCGGGAGAAATCACCTGCCCCCGAAACGGGGTGGCAGCCCTCGCTGCGACGCAAACGGTTCCAACACGAGCCTGTGCCCCTGCGATCTGACAAAGAGCTAAAACAAGCGCCAATCCAGAGAAAATCTTTTTCACGATGCCTCCCCAGGGGTGTGCCACCCTCGTGAAGCAAAGGGCTTTAATGAAAGCCTAGCACTTCCATCACTTGGGCGCCGAAGTCAAGCCGCTCACTCCTGACGTACTGTTCCGGTCCACCGAGATGGGCCCGGAGGTTCCGGAAATTTCATTGGCTTGGGAGAAAACATTAGTGGCGTGGGTAACGACGATTGAGCCTTCGTCACGAGTCTCCTTTGACTTCGAGATCCCACGCCTTCAACAAATCCGAAGGCACGTACTTTTGATCCTTGTTCTTTCTCACCCAATCCTTGAGTTGAACGGAATGCTCATACTCCGCTGGGGACAACCGCAATTTTTTGCCAACTTCGTCAAATGAGATTGCATCTACGTCGGGCTTACCCTATTTATGCGCCCGTCGCAATTTCTTTGGAGGGTTTGGTGAAGTTGAGGGAGGTTGCGCGTCTCCTAGCAGAAAGCTGAAATCACTGTACAGGTTAGTATTCGGTGCGCCATTGGCTACTGTCCCATTGCTGTGGCAGCCCATGCAATTCCCCATGAATGCCTGCTGATTCCCCGGCGCCTGCTGGAAGTATGTTTCCAGAGTGGTGTTGGCGAGTTTTGGGGGAACCGGTTGTGGGCCAACATCGATACCAGGTCCATTGCAAGCGAAGTTGTAAGGATTATTTGGGTTTGTCGGATCGTGATAACACAGTTGGGGATTCTGTACGGTTCCAGGATGTTGCGGCCATTGCGTATCCACCAATTCATAATACTGCCACACTGATTTTGGACCGGCATTCCGCAGCAGCTTTTGAAAAACCGGATTGATGCCTGTCTTTGGACTATTTTTTGCAGGGGGAATCGGAGTCGCTCGGATCACCTGCACCGGCGTATTGGTCTTTCCGGGATCGCCATCCCATCCCCCTGACGGCGCCGTTGGTTGCTGGTCAGCGCATGCCGGCGAGAACGTGCATTTCGGATTGTTGTAGTAGCTGTAGTGGCCAACGGCTGGAGCGGACGGGTCATTGTCCAAATGTTCAAAAGTGGCCCAAATCCATTGCGGCCCGCTGGCGGTCTTGTGGATAATGTGCAGCCCGACCAGCCCCATCAGAAAGGGCCCCGCACACTTAGTATTTAGGTTATTTGAACCGGGTGCATAGGTGATATACGCCCATGCCGTGTGGTACCTGCTCGCCTGGCTCTGCGAAATTTGACGCCATGCCGCCTTCACCTCTACCGACCCGATCTGATCTGTCTGGTAAACGCCCGCGGGGAAGCTTATGGGTGCAACTTGGTTGGCGGGAATGTACCAGGGCATGGCTGGCGCTGGACGATCGGCTGATCCTTGCAGGATTTTGTCGAACTCAACCTGGTTCATCCGGATTTCATAGCGGGTGTACTTTCCGTTGACATCAATCAGAGGAGAGACAGTGAATGCCTCCGTGAATTCATCCTGAATGTCCCCTTTGGCGATGAGCGGAAGTATCTTGGTGACCTTCCCTTTCAGGGCAGCCGGAACTGCAGGGCAGAAAGAAGGAATTGGTTGCGTTGTTCCCCAGGGCGCCGGTGGCGCAGCTCCGGGTTGAAACACTTGCGATGAGGCCATGTAAGTTTCCCAGACAGTGGAGTTGTCCCCGGTGGGAGACTTGCCGATTGTGCCTGGACCCGGCTGCCCCGGCCTTCCTGGGGGCCAGTTGAGGGCGACAAATTCCTGCCACGCAAAGATATCGAACTTCCTTTGGATCACTGCAAAATTGCCGGTGGTCTGCAGATTCGGCTTAGGCGGAGCGTCCGCGGGCAGGGACGAACTCAGACTGGTTGGGTTGGGAGGCATCTGTGCAAGCCCCGATAAACTCACCAGCAGCACTGCAGCAAATAAACCAATGTTTCTGAATTTCATGAACTTGCTCCTTGAGGATCAATGCGGAACAGATTGGCTCTTGTTGTGCCGGCATAAAAACGAACTGGCACTGTATACTGAAGCCTTGAAATTTGCACCATACTCGCATTTCTGACTTAAGACAACAACCTCGCTATGAATTTTCCTTTTGCCGTACCAAAATGGCACGGCGGCCCATTTGAGTCCTGTGATGTGGGAGGTCGATCTCTTCTAACCACGTCGGCCGAATTGGAAAGGTCCGCCAGGTAAGCGCGGTCACGTCAAGGAATGCCTCGACCTGTGCCTTCTTGCTGCCGGCGTAAGACGGGCTTCCGCGATACTGGCAACGATTCTGTGACTCCTCTCCGCCCCAGGCGAACAGATTGGTTGGCAGGATACGAAGTAAAAGAGCAATCAGTATTGTGACAGTCCGTGTACAGGGGCACAATAAATCGTAAGCCGATGGCATCGACGTACTCCTCGCTTATGCGGAACTCAGAGACGTGGCAGGACGCCTGTGCTTGAATACACGTGCCGCTGACTGCGACGAACTTTTCCGGACATTGTGATCAGCCGCGGATTCTAGTGGCCGTTCGTGGCGTGGCCAAGCAAGGAGTTCAGGATGTTCGCCAGCCGCACGCCAGCGGAACGCGGACAAGGAAAGAATATCGTTGCGAGGGTGAGGCTAACGGTCTCGTTTAAGTGCTGTTGAAACGTCGATAATCTTCAAGGCTAGGAGTTAATCGTCCTGTAAGGTCGGAAGGCTTGACAGGACAAGAGAAGTTTTTGCCCTTCATCCAATCATTGACCTCTTCAATTTCGGGTGTCGTGGCCCATGGCGATACTCGTATTTCAGTCAGGATTGCTCTGAGATCGATACGAAGCCTTTTACATTCGTGAACCCATGCGTGCAGGGGGTTTTCATTGTCCAAAGGCTCGCGATGTGGAAAGCCATTCTGGTCGATATGACGGTTGGCTCCGCCGACCGGATCGTAACACGTAATGACTATGCGAAGCTCACGCTCCTTATCGAAGTGTTTCCGCTTTAAGAAGAGAAAGTCAAAGAAGTTGTAACGGGCGGGCTTGTCACCATATCGGACCAATCCCACCATCACATCGTCGACCATCATATTCAATACTGATTTCAGAAGATCAAAGCGGGAAAAGATCGCGACACCGTTGCCGTATCTGGCCCACATGTCGAGCGTCTCTCCCTCGTAAATCTGCCAACACTGGATGTAATGCGTCTCGCTGACCTGACGGGAGAACGCTTGGTTGTCGTTGAGCGTCAACTCGTCGTGGAGGTCGTACTTCATCAGCCCATGGGATGCTCTCACGTAATCGTCGGGCGGGAGCGCCTCTTCGGGGTCGATGTCCTTAAACAAATCCGTCCTGCGAAAGTAAAGCTCCTCGTTAGCGAAGAGGTCCCTGAATTTTGGAAAATCCATGAACCGGCAAATGATCGTGTCGGGTTCCGGTTCGGTACAGGCAATATGCGGGACGATGGGCATTGATGATCTTATTTTAGATCAGGCGCACATATGTGCGTGTTCTCACTCATCTGCGTCTCTTACACCGCCGCTGTCACCTGGGCTATCGCACCACTCGAGCGGTATCGCAGCGGCCAGACCGGCGAGCGGATGGCGCATATTGTGCTCCTTATTTAGGGGGTAATTTGTAACACTTTAGGTCGTCTGGCCAGTAAGGCCGAATTTCGGTTCCGGGTCGTGTTGTGTAGATGGGTTCTGCATCGCGTTCGACCAAAGGCGAGAATATGCCGGGATTGTTTGCGTAGAAGCCGACCATAAAATCCACGTTGTCCCCTTTGAACTGCAGATTCAAAGCCGTACATCCGTTGTCTGTGCGGGTGTACATTGATCCGCAGCTTTATATCACGCAGCTCTTAATGAACCTGCCGCAGGCCAAGATGAGCGACCTGCCTTCCTAGTTGTCAGATCAGTGGAAACTCCGCCAAGCCGAACGCCTGGACACTCTTCCAAGCATGCTTCAGATTCCATAAAGCTGTGGTTCACGCACCGCTCAGCAGGCAAATAACCAAAAACCCCAAAAAAATCCAATACTTTTCCCCGAAGTAACACTAACATCTTGAGAGAGAACTTAATATGTTCTCTAAGGAAGAGCATACATATGGGACTTCTTGACTCCATCGTAGATAGTGCGTTTAGAGATGAAAAAGCTGGTCGCATAGTTGTTTTCGTTGGGGATCGTGCTAATAAGCGAGGCTACATTGTAAAGTCTGAGTCTGAGGAATTGAAAATCCGATCTTTTCTCAAGATGTTTTATGTTGCTCAATTTTCCATTCTCTTACTAGGGCTACTGGTGGCAAATGCGTGGTCGACGTTTCTCATCCATTTACAGGTGTTCGGCAGGCCATCTGCACATTTGCTTAGACATGGGATCGCTGCTGTTGGGATCTGTGCTCTTGTCGTGGGACTCCCGTATTTCTTGCTTTGGAGATCCTACAAGAAGGCGCTCCTAAGCTTTATTTCTGCCCAAGATGAGGTTTTAGTATCGGAGAAACCAGCGGGGCAACGATCTTGGACTGCTGTCCTTGCGCTGATACTGTTGGCGACCTTCATACTTTGTGGGCTTATCGTCTACCTCGTTCGGGCCAAGTAATTCAGTTTAGACATATTGACTTTGACGCATCGTGATTGAGCTTTCGCGATTCGAATTCCAATCTTTCCCCTGCAACGGGTCTGTGGTCCACGTATCGCTCACCTAGTTTGAACCACCCGTCAGCGTAGGGCCTGAGTCCACAGTAGTAAACGATGCGGAGCTAAAGTGACTGGAATCCCAGGTACAAGATGAAGAGAAAGGAACGTTTGTAGCCGCTCCCAGAGTTCTGGCCGTCAGCAGTATGGTATTGCCCGAAGCGGTGGCATTCACAAAAGCAGAAGAGTCATTGTTGATTGCGTTTGCCAGACTTGCTGCTATAGCGGCTGCCGTGGTTCCTGATCCAGACCAAGGTTGGCCATCGCTACGATTGTTGACGGTGATGGTACAACTACCAGAATCATAGAGCGTGCCGTAAGCCGCATCCTGGCCGCCACTCATCTGGCCGTCCCCAGAGCTGGTAAACGAAGCTGAGGAAAAGTCGGTTGTATCGTAGGATCCGTCATAACTCAACGGGTAGTTAGCCGCCGATCCATAGGCTTTGCTTTGTATGGTAATGTTGCTTTGGTATTGGGATATCGTTGCCACATTGGTGACCGTAACCGGGCTGCCGGAATAATTAAGGCTATTGGCTAAGTCCTGCGCAACCGAGGCCGCGTTGGATCCTGCGTTGAAACCGCCCGAGTATGCATAGGAATCCCCATTGAAGTAAACATTGGCGCTGCCGCTGTCCCATACATATTGGATGGGATCCCAGTCCGTGCACGCCGGCGGGTCTCCGTCATCCCACTGAATACAGGGATGCGTGTATTGTTCCGCCCCATAGACCGATATCGTAGCGGTGGATTGTGTGGCCGGCTGGGTCTGCACCTGCGTGGATTGCAGCATACCGTTGATAGTCACGCTGCCGGAACCAGGAATCCCCGATTGTCCAGTACCGCTTATGCTCGCGGTCTGTGGGCTGTTGGAGGCGTTGTCAGTAATTGTCAATGCACCTGTACGCGTGCCCGTTGCGCTCGGAGTAAAGGTAACATTTACGCCGCATTGCGCTCCGACTGCCAGTGAGCTTCCGCAGTTGTTAGTCTGAGTAAAATCACCGCTTACAGCGATGCTGCTGATCGACAGAGGAGCTGTGCCGCTGTTGCTAAGCGTGACGCCCTGGGCAGCGCTAGTTGTGCCCACAGTCTGGTTGCTGAACGTCAGGCTGCCTGGAGATAAGCTGACTGCCGGCGCCGGGGCAATGCCGGTACCGGTCAGGCTGGCAGTCTGCGGAATATTGGAACCGCTGTCGCTAACCATCAGAGTCCCCGTACGCGTACCTGTTGTTGTGGGCGTAAAGGTTACGCTGATGCTGCAACTTGCGCCAGAGGCAAGCGGACTGGGGCAATTGTCGACCTCGTTGAAATCGCCGCTCGCCCCTACGCTGCTGATTGAAACAGAAGACGCGCTATTGTTCGTGAGGTTGACGTTCTGAGCACCGCTGGTTGTACCCGTGGTCTGGTTGCCAAACGCCAGGGTGGTGGGAGTGAGGCTGACTGCCGGTATTGTTCCAGGGACCAGATAGAATGTATTTTGGGCATTTAAGTTGGCATCGAACATGCTGTTGAGAGCCAAGCCGCCAAGGGCGAGTGGTGCGCCGGCGAAAGTTGTCAAGTCCTGGGAAACCCAATTCTGGGTGTTGTTGTAGAGCTGGTAAACGTGCGCGTCAGCACCTTCGTAGGTCACATGCCGCCCATCGGTAATGGCGAAGCTGCCCATTCCACTTTGTTGGTTGGACAGGGTCGCTCCGGTTTGCGCAGACAAATCATTGTTGACCCACGTCATGTTTCCACCGTCACCATACGTGAGCTCATAGATGTGTTGATTGGAGCCTGCGTAATAGACATATTGGGCGCCGCCAATAGCAAAACCGGTGAGTCCTCCTCCATTTTGGCCTACAGCGCCATTGGTGAAAGCGGTCAGGTCTTGGTTTCCCCAACCACCACCGCAACAGATCACAAGCTGATAAATATGCTGATCGGTTCCTCCAATATAGTAGACGTGCTCTCCGCCACCGCTGTCAGCAAAGGCAACGAGGTTTCCGGCACCGACTGTAAGTGCACCTCCGGTAAGGGCCGTCAAGTCCTGATTACTCCAGGTCCCGCCGGTGTTGGAGAGATGATTGATGTGATTGTCGGTTCCCACGTAAAACACATGTTGTCCACCGTTGCTGTCGGCAAAGCTCGCAAGACGGCTAAATGCGTTTGGTGATGTGCCGCCTGCGGAAGCCGTCAGATCCTGGTCAGCCCAGGGGCCGCCACAGTAACAGAGTTGGTGTACATGCTGATCGGTGCTGACATAATAAATGTGTTGCGTACCGCCGATAGCGAAACCGCTTACGGCTGCACTGATTGCGGCCTGAGGGCCGCCAGTCCATGCCGTCAGGTCCTGGTCACCCCAGCTCAGATTGTTATAGTAAAGCTGGTGAATGTGCCGGTCTGTCCCTTCGTAATAGACATGGTCGCCATCATTGATGGCAAAGCTGCTGATGCCGGTTCCCAGCGGTGCCAGCGCCCCACTTGCCAAGGCGGTTAGGTCCTGGTCGGTCCAGCCGGCAAAAGGCCCGCCATAAACCAATTGATGGATGCGCTGGGTTGGAATAAGACTAAACGTTGCAGTCACAGTTGCCGGGCCGCTGAATTGGATAGTGCAATTTGTGGTTACGCAACCGGCGCCGGACCAGCTAGAGAAAGCATACTCAGAGGCCGGAGTCGCAGTGAGCCCCACTGGGTCTGCCTGAAAATATACAGTGCATGAGGAGGTACAGGTCCCAGCGATAGCTTCATTACCACTTGAACCAGTAAAAGAGACCGAACCTGCGCCTGAAATGTTTATGGTTAGAGGATATGTCAGGCCAATGATCGGTTGGAAGGTTGCAGTCACCGTGCGTGGGGCTTTCAACGTTACGGTACATTGGTTTCCGATTATCAAATCGCATCCTGACCATCCGATGAATGAATTGCCCGAAGCTGCGGTTGCTGTAAGTGTGACCTGCTGGTTCGCACTAAAGTTACCGCTGCACGTGGCTGTGCAATTAATGCCGCTTGGGTTGGAAGTAACCGTGCCTTGTCCGCCTGCGATATCCACGCTGAGAGCATAGGCAGTGCTGGGCGTGACAAAGGTCGTGACAAACGCGTCAGTGTTACCGTTTGGGCTCGCGATCGCCCCCTGATATGAGTTATGTGTTGGGAAATTAGTGGACGTAGTGAACCCTGTGACCGCCACCATGCCCGAGGCATTTACAGCGATCCCATTTCCCGGTAAGAAATTTGCTGGTTTATTCGTAAGTGGGTCTTGGCCAACTTGCACAGGGTATTGCCCTCCGATGAAATCGGAACCGCTTCCACCGAGATAGGTTGAAAATAATAGCGCCGAGCCCGCCGAGTTCACCTCAGTCACGAAGCCATCAGTCCCGCCGCCGTTGGAAGCCTGCGTTGCCTGAACTGTAGGGAAGTTCTTGGAAGACGTATGGCCGCCGATGTATACATTGGCGGCTGAATCCAGCACAATGCTGCTTGCAAAGTCGCTGCCGCTGCCTCCCAAAAAAGTCGAATAAACAAGAGTCTGACCCGATGGGGCGAGTTTCGTCAGGAACGCATCGTAACTGGGAGTTGGGGGACCCACACAGCCATCACAAGAAGCATAAATCGGATTTTCAGTCGGAAAGCTGGTTGAGTTGGTAAATCCTGTGACATATGCATTGCCGGAGGCATCCACTGCAATTCCAGTCGCAATATCTACAAGCGGTCCACCCAGAAACGTCGAATACGCAAGCGTGCCCCCAGCAGCGAATTTGGCAACAAACGCATCTGAAAAACTAGAGTTGGAGCACGAACTACAGGTGCTCTGGTAGGCATTCTGGACCGGAAAATCTGGCGCGACGGTATATCCCGCTATATATGCGTTGCCTGACGAATCAACAGCAATAGAATTGCTAACATTCTGTCTGGATCCGCCCAAATAGGTTGAATAGACCCATGCGGTCCCTGCGGCATTCAGCTCAGTTACAAAAGCCATGTAATCAGGGCATGCAAGACAGGAACTTTGAAACGGGTGTACCAGTGGAAAGTTGCTGGAATCGGTAATGCCGGTTACATAGACGTTGTTTTGGGAGTCCAGCGCAATCCCGCTGGCGCCATTCTCGGTGCTTCCACCAAGATAGGTGGAGTAGACCAGGCTTGATCCAGTGGGGTCGAATTTGGTGATGAATGCGTCATAGAATTGCGAGCATCCTCTGCATGACCCTTGGACTGGATTTTTCATTGGAAAGTCTATCGAATCTGTGTATCCCGTCACATAGATATTTTGGGCCGCGTCAACTGTAATTCCGGTACCCGCATTCTCCGTGCCGCCGCCCAAATAAGTGGAGTAAACAAGAGAACCACTAGGGTTGTATTTCGCAATAAATGCATCGTAGAACTGCGTGCAACCCACACAACTACCCTGTTCGGGATGTTTCAAAGGAAAGTCGAGAGATTGAGTGAACCCCGTCACATAGACATTTCCTGCGGCATCTGCAGCTACGGCAGTTGCCGCGTCATTAAAGGTGCCGCCCAGGTAAGTGGAATAGTTCAGTGTCGGATCAATGATCAGAGAGCTAGAACGATCGTACGCTCCTAACCCGAAGCCAAAGGTATGCTTATCGTAGATGACGAATGCTGCCCTGACGGGCTTGTTGCCTCCTCTTTCCGTCTGATAGGCAATCGGAGCATCCAGGACAAAAGGACTGCCATCGCTGGTTGAAACTTCCAGGTCGCCATCCTGATTCACGTGCAAGCCTTTGTTCCCCGCAACTGACATTCTGATGGCAGATGGATCTGCATGCGCAGCCACATCGAAGTCATATTCGATCTTGCCATGCGCGCCGTAGTACTTCACATCCACTCCGGGATACACGCTCGCATAGGAGATTTCTGAGTAATTTTGCACGGCGCTCACCCATTTGGAGGGGTCGTTGCCAATAAAGTAGTTGGACTGTGACGCAACCAGCTTTGTTCCCTGCGGTTGGGTGACTTGTGCGCCCTCAAAAGCAAAGATCAACGATGAATATTTTTTGGAAGAGAGAGCGCCTTTCTCGGAAGGTAAGCCGCCTTTTATCCCTAGCGGCTTCGTTTTCGTGGAATCAGAAAGAGACACGGTCACACCGTTCTTGCCGAAAAGCAATGCATATCCCTGCGTCCTTGCCGCATATGAAACGCCCGGTGCAAACTGACCCTGATTTTCCTCAAAGACCAGGGGCACACCTACAGCAAATGTTTTCGCTCTGGTCTGCGGATCGGAAGTTGGGTCTTCGGCAAACACATACTCTGCAGTCGGAGCGATAACAGTAACGACAGCAAGAACCAGCAAAGCTATCGAGAAACGCAGCTTATTCATGGCAATATCTTCCCTTTCACTCTGAGAATCCACTGGAGATAAAAACCCGCCCATAACACGTCTCACAGGCTGGATTTCTTCCCTAAAGTGAAGTGTCGATTTCAGGAAAAACATTGGGATTTTTTTTGGGGGCTTATTTTTAGATATTGCAAATTGGACAGGAAGAGCTTTTATTTCAGTAACTTGAACAGCTTTTCCGGATCGTGGATTTGGACTCGTATGGGTCAACAAATTGGAATAGGCTGTGGGGCGCGCGCATTGGGTAACATTAGTTAACCGGCGATTTTTCAGTTTCTGTTTGCCCCGACAACGTTTTTGCGGAGGGGCCGCGAGCTGCTGGCGCAAAGCCAGATTTTCGTGGTTGACAGCCCGTTTTTCAATTGGAGTTCACCAGCCTTCGCTGGACACACTGCTCCGCAAAAACCTCATCGGCAATCATAACTAATGCAGAATCAGCGGGTTAATGGATTAGCATCCTTGTCCACAGGACGGTTTTTCCTGAGATTGGGTGCGTCCGATTTACCACAAACCGGCGTGAAATTCACCTTCCGATCAACTGCTCCCCATTGCTGCCCGGCATGGGATTCTGAATTTTGAGCCCAGTTGTTCTAAATCGGACGCGCCTTTAAGCTCCAAAACACGATCCTACCGAACAAAACCCGAAAATCGATTAACCCTCTGATTTTTGTGTCAGTTACACTTTGCGGACGAGGTTTTTGCGCAGCACAACCATGACCACCCGCTCGAATTATTTGGCCAAACGCGATTTTTAGGACACGAGTAAACGTGGGATTCTGACGTCCTACAGATTGTTCCGATGAAGTTTTTGCGGACGACAGGAACAACGATGACCAGCGAGCTTAGACCTTCAATACATCACCATCTCGCGCAAAAATCATATAGAGTACTGGGTTGAGAAAGAAACCGAGTAGCAGGCGCGAAATAAGTCCAGTCACAATGACAATTGCGAACGGCTTTTGCGTGTCCGATCCGATGCCTGTGGACACGGCCGCCGGCAGCAATCCCAAGCAAGCGACCAGCGCGGTCATCATGATCGGCCGCAACCGCAACAACGATCCCTCACGAGTCGCGGTGCGAATGTCCATTCCCTCCAGGCGCAGCTTGTTTATGTAGGAGACGAGGATCACTCCGGTTTGCACCGAAACTCCAAATAGGGCCAGCAGCCCCAACACAGACGAAACGCTGAAAGCAGTGCCTGTGAACTTCAACGCCAGCAAGGCGCCTGCCGGCACAGTGAGGACCACACCGATGACCACGGCTAGAGGGAAACGAAAATTTCCATACAAAGCAAAGAGAATGAAGAAAATCAGCAGCAGGGCAAGCGGGCCAATGATTGTGAGCTGTTGTCTCGCGGCTACATACTCGCCGTACTCGCCGCCCCATTCAATCGTGTACCCTTCTTCACGCGGGATTTCCTTGTTGACCGCCGCCTGAGCATCGGCAATCGCGCGTGCCAAGTCGCGGCCTTCGATGCTGAACTGCACGCCGATATAGCGGCTGTTGTTCTCGCGGTAGATGAATGAGGCGCCCGTGGCTTCACGGATGTCGGCGAGTGCCCGGAGCGGGATCTGCTCGCCATCGGGCGCACCCACAAGCAGATTGCCGATCTGCTGCGCGTTCGAGCGAAATTGCGGCTGCATGCGCACGACCAGATCAAACAGTTTTTCTCCTTGCACCACTTGGGTCGCCGCCTGGCCACCAACCGCCGCCTGGATAACCGCTTCCACATCGGCAACATTGATGCCGTAGCGCGCAATGCTGTCTCGGTTCACATCAATCAGCAGGCTGGGCTGACCTAATTCACGTACGACGGTCAACTCCGTGAAGCCGCGCGCGCGCGTCAGGATATTCTTCACCCGCAGTGCCTTGTCTTGCAGCTTCTGCAAGTCGGGGCCATAGATCTTCACCGCGAGAGAACTCTTAAGCCCGGTCAGCGCCTCATCGACTGCATCTTCGGCCGGTTGCGTGTAGTTGAAGATGATTCCTGGAAAGGTTGTAAGTTTGCGGTTGATGTCGTCGATCAGCTCTTGCTTGGTCCTGATTCTGCCGCTCCAGCTCTTGTCGCTGTAGGGTTTGAGGCCAACATAGAACTCGTCGTTGAAGAACCCAGTCGGATCAGTGCCATCATCGGGCCGCCCCAACTCCGAACCAACCATCGTCACCTGCGGGTATGAAATGAGAATGTTCCGCACCGCGGGTGAAAGCTTGCTGGCTTCTTCGAAGCTGATCGTGTAAGGCATGGTGGCGCGAATCCAGAGCGCGCCTTCATCCAGGTGGGGCATGAACTCGCCGCCGATGAATGGAGCCAGCAACAGGCTGAGCCCGAAGATCGCGACGCATGCCCAAACCGTTGCCTTGGGATGCTCGAGGCACCAATCCAGGCGCTTGGCATACCAATTCTTGATCCACTCAAAATATTTGTTCACCTTTTCGTGGACTCCGTACTGGAACCACAAGGAAGCCAGCGCCGGCACGGCCGTTAACGTGAGAATGAGAGACCCGATCAGGCCGAACGACATGGTATCGGCCATTGGATGAAATAGCTTTCCCGAAGGCCCACTGAGCGCATAGATCGGCAGAAATCCCGAGATGATGACTGCGACGGAATAGAAGATCGGTCGGTCGACATCGCGGGCGGCGGCCAGAATCACGTCTTTCAGTTTGTACTCTGTGCCGTCACGCAGGCCCAGTTCGCGATGGATGTTCTCCATCATGACCACGGTGCCGTCAATCAGGATTCCAAAATCAATGGCGCCAATCGAAAGCAGGTTGGCGGGAATTCCCTGCAGGTGCAAAAACACAAACGCAAACAGCAGGCTGAGCGGGACGGTGAGGGCTACAATGATGGCCGCCCGCATGTTGACCAGGAAAAAGATCAGCACGATGAGAACCAGCACCATTCCCCGTAGCAGATTGTCTTCCACGGTATCGGTGGTCAGGTGGATTAAATCGCTGCGATCGTAAAAGGGATGGATCTTCACATCGGGAGGCAGCACATTGCGGTTGAGATTCTCCGTCTGCGCCTCGACCGCCTTCAGCACGTTCTGTGCCTGTTCCCCGCGGCGCATGAGCATGACGCCTTCCACCGCGTCGTCGTTGTTGCTTTGCTTGGTTTGGAACCCAAACTCGCCGAGGCGCGGCGCATGGCCGATTTCTACCTGGCCGATGTCCTGGATGCGGATGGGCGTGCCATGATTGCTGCCCACGATCACATGCTTGATGTCGCTGATGTCGCGCAACAGGCCCAGTCCGCGTACGTAGTAAAACTGGCCTCCCTGCGAATAAAACCCGCCGCCTGCATTGGCGTTGTTGTTGGCAAGCTGTTGCACGACCTGGGGCACCGTCAGGTGGTATCCGTATAAACGCGCCGGGTCGAGCAATACCTGGTACTGCATCACCGTTCCGCCAAAGCCGGAATCGTCTGCCACTCCCGGAACGGCCCTGTAGCCACGCTCCAGCACCCAATCTTCGTAGGTTTTCAGCTCTTGCGGACTGCGGTCGGGGCTTTCAAGCACGTAACGATAAATGAGGCCGCTGGGGCTAGAGAGCGGCGCCAGCGAGGGCGCGACCCCCGCCGGCAACGTGGCGTCGCCAAGGCGCTGGAATGCCAACTGCCGCGCCCAGTAGTCATCCACGTTGTCTTCAAACGTGAGCCGCACGTCCGAGAGTCCATAGAGCGAAATGGAGCGCATCACGGCCATGCGTGGAATTCCGTTCATCGCCAGCTCCAGCGGCAATGTGACCTGGCGTTCCACCTCTTCTGCCGCGTGACCCGGCCATTGCGTGATGATCTCGACCATGGGCGGCGAAAGGTCCGGATAGGCATCCACCGGCATCTGCCGGAACGAGGTGACACCAGCCACGACCAGCAGCGCGCACAGCATGAAGATGAGAAAGCGGTTGCCGATGGCGAATTGGACAATGCGATGGATCATCTACTGTTGCAGGGAGTTTGCGAATTGCAGGAACAAGGCTCCCTCCGCAACGACCTTGTCCCCTGGCTTCAGCCCAGAAAGAACCTGTGTTCGTCCGTCGGTGCTGGCGCCGGTGTTGAGCGTCCGCTCCGCGAATTTTCCATTGTCTGTGGAGACGTATACATACGGCTGGTTCTCGGTGTTACGCAACAGGGCAGTGTCGGGAACTGTCAACGCATCCTTGATCGTTTCTGCTACCACATTCGCAATCACGTACATGTCCTTTTTTAACTTCCCTTCCGGATTCCGAGTCACGATGCGTGCCTGCAATGTGCGGGAGGTGGCATCGAGCGCGGCGCTGATATAGGAAATCTTTCCCTGAAAATCTTCTCCATAAGCATCCGTATGAATGGTCACTGGATCGCCGACGTGAACGAAGGCCAGGTCCTGCTGATAAATGTTGACCATCACCCAGACCGTGCTCAGGTTTGAGATGGTGAAGCACTGTGTTTGTCCCGCAATCAGCAATTGTCCGGCGGCGGACTCCTGATCGACCACCTCGCCGCTGATGGGCGCTCGCAAGGGCACCTCCGGGACCGCCGAACCCTTCAGCACCGATTCAGGATTACTGATTCCCAGTACGCGCAGCGACTGCTCCGCGTTTTGCAAGTCGGCCTGCGTCTGCGTGCGCGCCGATTCGGCGCCCAGCAAGTCAGCCTGTGCGATTGCATGATGCTCATAGAGGTCCCGCGCACGAGCGTAACTCCTGTCTGCCAGGCTAAAGGCATCGCGGACTTTTAAATATGTGGCCCGGAGTTGCGCGTAATCGGGGCTGCTGACGTACAGCATCGGCTGCCCACGGCTCACTCGCACCCCTGGGGCCACCACGATGCGGGTCACCGGCCCGCCCACGGAAGAGATGACCGGAGTGGTCTCAAAGCCGTTATAGGCCACCGTACCCGTCAGCCGCAGGACCCGCTTCGTCTCGGTGGGGGTGACGGTGTAGAGCTGAATGTGCTGCATCTGCTCGGGAGGGACTGTAAATAAACCCGGCGTGGCCGTCTTTGCCGTGTCCTCGTAGGCACTTGGCTCATGATGGTCGCAGCCGGCAATGGCCAAGAGCATGAGGGACACCAATCCCAGAAACAGACCGGGCCGCATCTTGAATCGCAGGTTCATTGCAGGTTCCTTGTCCCTACCGCCTGCCGGAGCTGCTCCAGCGAAAGCATGTAGCCGGAGAGCGCCTGGCGATAGCCGAGCTGTGAAGCGCGGTAGCTTCGTTCAGCATCCAGGAAATCGAGCAGGCTGGCGGCGCCACGTTGGTAGGCATAGGCGCTGATGTCGCGCGAATCCTGCGCCTGTTTCAGGTATCCGCTCTCGTAGAGCTCCACGATTTGCTGATTGCTTTTCACTGCTTCGTAGGCGTTGCGGATATCGGTCATGACGGTCTCGCCGGCCGCGCGCTCAGTCTCCTGCGCCTGATTGATGGCATAGCGGGTGCGCGCGATCTCTCCCTGGTTGCGGTCAAAGATCGGGAGCTCCATGCTGAAGAGCAAATCGCCCGTATTCAGGCCGCCCACGTGCGAATACTGGAACGTACTGGTCACATCGCGCTTGCCGTTGGCGCGCGCCAATTCGTACTGGCTTTTGGCCGCGGTCAGGCCTCGCTGCGCCGCGCGCAGGTCAGGGCGTGTTTGCAGGGCCCGTGCCTGTAGGTCTTCCAGCCCAAGTGTCAGCGGCTGATATGCCAACTGGTCGGCCAATTCGTAATTTTCGGGCACGGACTCGTACCCCAGGAGCTGCCGCAGGCTCACCAGCGCCTGCGCAAGATTCAATTTTGCCGAAGAGAGATCTGTCTGGAACTGAAGCAATTGCACTTTAATCTTCAGCAGATCACGTTCACTGAGGGCGCCCGCGCGGTATTGCTCCTGGCTGATGTCGACGGTCTTTTGAAAACTCTCTAAATCCTGCTGCGCCAGCTCGACATTGCTCTTGGCCAGCAGCGCGTTGATGTACTGCTGAGCGGTGTTGAAGATGATGCCGCGCTCGCTGTCCTTTACCTGTGACTCGACGACGGCGGTCTGGTCGCGCGCCGCCTGAATGCGGCGCTTGCGCTTGCCGCCGCGCTCGAATGTGTAGCCGACCCCCAGGTCGAACTCAGAGACCTGGTTCAGATTGTCCGCGGTGGCCGCAGTGAAGGGGATAAACAGGCTGTTCAGCGAGAGCGTGGGATTCGGCCTGATCGAAGCCGTCATCTCCTGCGCCTGGCTCTGTTGAATCTGCGTGCGCGCAGCTAGGAGAGCGTGGTTATACTTCAGCGCCAAGTCGATGGCCTGTTCCAGGGTGATCGCCGGGCCACGCGCCGAAGAAGATGCGCCGGGCTGCTGTCCCAGGCAATAACAGGCCACACTGCAGAAAAAGACAAGCAGAACCCTGCGCGTCTCGACACTCGACGCGGCACAGCCGGACCGATCACCGGGAATAGAAGCAAAACTGCAATTAGCACGCATCCAGCAACCTCCTTTACAACACTGACCGGGCAAGATCAGGGCAACGGAGGAGGACGGACGTAGAGCCCAAACAGGTTCTGGCTTGAGTAAAAGGACTGCGGAATGCTGCTAGCAAGCACCGTAACTGCTATGGTCGGCGTAAGCGCCAAAACTGGGGTTGTGGAGATGGCTGGCTGAGAGCTGAGACAAATCGGACAGAGATTGTTCGGGGAGGCCAGCGGCTCCGGCGTGCTCATCGAGTGACTGCCGTTTTCCCCACCCAAGCCGCAAATGTGGCAAACCTGTACGCTGCCAACCACAAGGATCACAAGAATCCCCATCCAGGCCAACAACCTGCTCGGCTGACACGCAGCTTGAAAGATGGGCTTCACGCTACTCGAAAATGGGCCGACGTAGAGCCCGGTTGAGATCATCTACCAGGAAGAGTGGCCTCGTCAAGCAAACGGAGGTTGCTAGAACGCTTCTGCGTAGCTAATAGTTTCTGTCACTCGCTGGATCAACAGCCACTTATTGAGGGTCACTGTTATCGTGGTAATTCTGCTGTCATCTGGGCATCCTCCGACCGAAATTCAGCTTTCATGCCGCGCTCCCGCAAAGCGCGTTGCGCCGATATTCTGGGCAGGACAGTGCTCCAACCTGTGACGCCCGTGCCGAAAACCAGCGAATATCCTAACAATACCCATCCCACCCGGTCAGGCTGATCGGCGAAAAGGCCAGCGAGAAACTGGTGGCCTTGCGACCGGTGGGTCATAAGAAATAAAGAGCGTTGGCCCCAGCCACAAGCCGACGATCGTATTGACACACAGCCAAACTGGGGCCAACCGCCGCAATGACGGCTCGCCGAGAGCACGAAAAAAACCTAAAGATCGCCTGTTTTGATCCATAGCCGCGGCTTCCGACAGCACCCAGAAACAGAAGACCCGCACATAACACATAGGCGAATGCGACAACAGAGAAGGCCCGGGTGTGGAATACCCGCCAGAGTTGACTGCCTACCAGTCCGCCCAGGCCAAGTCCGGCCAAAAGTGAGATCTCAAAATAACTCATGATTCGAGCCCGCAGCGCATAATCGTCCGCCGTGACGTCGGTCAAATGAGCCAGCAGCGACGGAGTTATGGCAGCGGCGCCCAGCCTTCCAGGGCTCTGCTCAGGAAAAAGATGCTGGCATGGCCGCTCATCCCAAACAGTTGCGTGGCCATGGCGGCAAGAAGCGATCCGCTGATCATCAGAGCGCGCGGTGCGAGAGCATCTGACGCCAAACCCATCGGCACGGCACCAACTAACTCGGCGACAAAAGAAATTGCTCCCAATATTCCGACAAGTGCCGCATCCACCTTCAAGCCATGATTGGCAAGATCGGCCATGTAAATGCCAACCAGGACTCCGCTCGCGCCTGCTGCGACTCGCATCAAGGCGTTTCCGACAAGTACCAAAGGAAGGCGACGACGTGCGACGTTCATGTGCTGTGAAACCGGAAATTCTTGCAGTAATTTACGTTCAACTGACTCTCCCCTACGTTCACAGGTGCTGGTCAATGAAAGCGTGCAGGCGTTCGCTGTAACCAACCGGAATCTCAAATGTGCGCTCATCGGCCACAATGATGAGGACCTTGCGCAAGCTGTTGTGCAACACCGAGCACTTGCGGCACATCTTCAGGTGGGCCTCAATTTCAGCGCGCAGAACTGCATCAATGTCGCCTTCAATAAAATCTGATAATTGTTCTAAAACATGCTCGCAATTCTCCATGGATTTTCCCCCTTCAACAACAGCAGCCGGTCAAACCATCGGCGTTTGAATACTGGCGCCAATTTTTCCCGCATCATCAGCCGCGCGCGATGCAGCCGCACCTTAACCACCTGCTCGGCTACTCCGAGCAGATCGGCGCAGTCGGCAATGCTCATCTGCTGGACGTCGCGCAAGACAAAAACCTCGCGATAGATCGGCGACAGCTCCTGCAGGGCTATCCCTATTGTGCGACGAATCTCTTTGCGATCGATATTCTCGGAGGGCCGCTCGCGCCAATCGGCAAAGTCGCGGGGCATAAAATGCTCCTCATTTTCATTGCCGTCCCTCTCCAAAGACTCGTATTTCTGGGCATGGCTATTGCGCCGCTTCAACCTGGCTTCGTTTACAGCAATTTGCAAGAGCCATGCTTTGAATTTTTCTGGAGCATGCAACTGATTGAGACGTGTGAGCGCCTTGATCATCGTTTCTTGTGCGGTTTCTTCCGCGTCGGCATGATTGCGAAGGATGGCATAAGCGGTGACGTATACCGCACGCTCATACGGGCGCACAAGATCATGGAAGAGATTGCGGTCTCCCTTGAGAATCCGCGCAATAAGCTGCGGCTCTGCAATTCCAGCAGGCGAAATGGGATCCGTCGGCAAAATGAAAAGTGGCTCAGCCCTCAATTAGAAGATACCTGCCGATAGAATAAGGTTACCGGGAATATTAGCGTTTGTCGCCGTTGAGAATTCAGCTTTCTCAGTTTCGACAACAGATTTTGGAGACCCATTCTGGTTCGCATGGCCAAGCAAGAATCGCTTCCCTGTCTTGCAGATAGTCCCCGCGCTGTTCTGGTTACTTTCCGGCCTGACGCGCATCCATAATATAGGAGGATTATCGTTCATGAACTGGAGCGGACAAGTAGTAGTAGTCTTTTCGCAACCCGGTTGAATGTTTTGTCAGTTGACGAAAGAGTTTCTTTCGAAAAATGGGGTTGGGTTCGAGGATAGAAACATCATTGCGGACCCTGATGCTCTGAAAGAACTGCAGAAGCTGCATGTCATGACTACGCCAGTCACGTTGGTGGGCGATACCGTAATCGTCGGCTTTGACGAAGAGAAGCTGAGAAAAGCATTGGGAATTTAGGGATCGAATTTTTAACGCCTGAATTGCCGGAGGGTGAGGGCGTCTCTGTTCTTTGTAAGCTTCTTTCAGCGTGCCTGCGGCCTCGGCTAGGTTAATGGTTTTCACCCACACCGCTCGCTTGCCGCCGTGCCTGCTTGATGCGCTCCAAGATTTCATCCGCAGTAGGGATGTCCGGCACTGATTCACTGACTCGCCGCCATGCCTCGTATCCTTTTGGATCAATCAGAAGTGTCGTGCGAATCGCTATGTCTTCATCACCATGTCCTCCTGCGTGCAGCAGACCATACTGCTTGATCACTTTGGCTGCAGGATCACTCAGAATCGTGAACTTGCGTTGAGCGATCCCCTTCCAAACTTTGTGCGCATGTTGCTGATCATCCACACTCAATGCGACGACCGATACGCCCAAGTTTTCGAACTCACTGCTCCGCTGCGCGAACTCGCGCAGTTGCGCCATGCAGTAGGGTCACCAATAACCACGGTAAAAGTACAACAGTACCCATTTTCCGCGCAGGCTGGAGAGCTTGAAGCGTTTTCCACTCTGGTCCTTCAGTGTGAAGTCGGGGACAGCTTTGCCACTTGCGGATGGCGCCTGCGGCTTGGGATATGGCTTGGCTTGGCTTGCGCAGCTACGATGAGCGGTATGAGCGAAACTAGAATTGCCAGAAAGACAGAACGGCTCATGAGAACTAAAGATACATAACGTCACTAGAAGTTACAATTTTCGCCCAGGCCCGCCACGTCCAACATTTTGCCTGCGGAAACGCGGACTGCAAAGTGATGCGTCCGTGTCCCTAGCATGCGTCATCCGACTCTTGTTTCCGAGCTTGGTAAAAGCGTGCCGGTGCAATTCATGATCCCAACTGATACGCTGGAGACGAGCAACGACAATAGTAATAATCGAATCTCCGAATCCGCACCTTCGACACTGGACAATCCCTGCAAATCTCCCGATTGACCGCCCGGACGTGAGTGCCGACCCTCCAGTGGGAGTGCGACGGTCCCTGCGCATTTCCTAGAACCTGAAATTCAATTGCAACTTTGCAACATAAAAACGTATGTCTGCTGTAGTTCATTATGCCGTCTGCATCCGTGCAGCCGGGCTGCTGCCCTTGGCAGGAAGAATCTGCTAAATGGGGTACGAACTGGTTATTGGCGAAACCTCCTCGGCTTAAAGTTTGTCTTCGCAAAATTAGCGCAATTTCCTGAGAATCTCGGATTCGAGTGATACCCTGATACAAATCTCAATGGAATCGCGGGCTATGAATCGCTTCATCCAGCAATCCTTATTAATTTTCTTCATACCGATTTTCTGCGCGCTGCGCGTTGGTCGTGGTTCTGTTCTTCCCTCGGGGGGAACTGAGATAAATCGCCATGTACTCGCCTTCTATTATTCTTGGTATGGCAACCCGCATGTCAGTCGAGAATGGGTGCACTGGGCGGATGTGTCGCAGGACGCGATCGGCAACAGCACGGATTATCCGGTACTGGGCGCTTACGACAGTCACGATCCCAAAGTCATTGAGCAGCAATGCAAATGGGCAAAACAATCGGGGATCACTGGGCTGATCGCAAGCTGGTGGGGAGAGGGCGATTTTACAGACCAGGCTCTACCTCTGCTGCTGACGGTTGCCGGACGCGAAGGGTTGAAAGTTACGGTTTACATCGAGCGTGCAAGAGCTAGACAGCCCAGCGCCGAGGCGGCGGAGGTGCTATACCTGTTACATCACTACGGATCGAATCCAGCGTGGCTCCGCCTGGAAGACAAGCCGGTATTATTCGTCTATGGACGCGCCATCGATGAAATCGGATTAAATGGTTGGCGGGCTGTCCGCTCTGAGGTGGAGCAGGTATATCCCGGAGGCGTAAGCTTTATTGCCGACCAGATTTCCGATCGTGCGGCGCGTGTTTTCGATGGATTACATGAGTACAACTATGCCGACAAGCTTGCCGGCAAATCACTCGATGAGATCCGTGCAGAGGTGCGAAAAGATTTTTCTTGGTCTCTAGCAAAGGAGAAAAATCTTCCGCTTCGCTGCTTGACTGTTCTTCCCGGCTACGACGATCACAAACAAAAGGAACGTCTTCATCGGATTACGGTGGAGCGCCGTAGTGGTGAAACCTACCAAATATTGTGGCAAGAAGCAATACGCGCCAAGCCGGATTGGGTATTGATTGCTAGTTGGAACGAATGGCACGAGGGTAGTGAAATCGAACCTTCGCGAGAGTATGGAGAGCGTTTCTTACAAATCACGGCAGAGTTCAGCAAACGTTTTCTGGCGCGCTGAATGTTTGGGCAGTGGACAGAGAATCTTCACACGCCACCCTGCGCGGAAGGGTTCGAATACCTGTCCGGAGCACTGCAGTTCCTGGCCGTCTCTTGCTTGCAAGGATCGCTTTTATTTCTTTTCCGATTCATCGTTGGTTGACTGCCACGCGATCTGCTTCGTTTCCAGACGCGGCGATACCCGCTGGAGTTCCACCTCAATCACTGCATGCGTTTGCTAGCACCAACATTGATAAGCGAATCGAACTCCAAGGGCGTTCGAGCATTTATGTAGTCATCATGGGGGATGGACTCACAGCTGGAATGAGTGAACTCAAGCTTACATTTGTTCCTTTCGAGGCGCCGGAGTCCGGCCAGTATGCCCATGTATGTCCCGTTCACGTACGTCCTGCGAGCTGGCGGCCTCTTCGCGCTTCATCTGGCGCTGATCATCTGCTGCAAGGGCTCGATGAAAAATCGGTTCTTTTTGGCATCGCATTCTGTCCTGCGAATATTCCAGATGCACCCAGCATCGCAGCGTCACTGATTGAGAAATGGGGCCGCGCATCTCCCGATGATGGGGAATATTTGATCAACACCTCTTCCAATGATTCAGAAGCCAAGTCGAAGGATAGTAGCGTCAAAGCCCAGGGATTTTTTCAGAGTCCCCGATGGAAGAAGCTGAAAGCCGAACTCGCAAGCGCCGCCGTTGTAAAAGCCGAACGTAGAGATCCGAATGCCGTTCACAAATTCATGTTCCGAAACCTGCGTGGGGATGCGAAGCCAGTGCATCCCCGGCAGTCCCTTCGCGGCTATGGAGGTTTTACTTTTGGTCGCTCTTTGCATGCGCTGTACTCGCACCCTTCGCTCTGGGACAGACCAAGAGGATCAGGAGTGCCTTACCCTCGCGCTCTGGCTGAATATTAAAGGGAAGCCACAGAAGATAGTGTACGCCGCACGGGAGTTGCTGGTTGAGATCATGGATGAATGGATGAGCCGTTCCCAAGGCGTTCAAGGTTTAATGGGCCAATGGCCGAGCATTCGTATCCGGCTGCGCTCCGGGCTCTCGCTGAATAACTTGGAAGCGGCACTGGCAAATGTGCTTCCATCGGAGTCGGATTGGCAGCAATGGATGGAGACCAAATGGTGAACGTCGAATAAGGTGGACTCCTCCATCTTGATCTCGATGATTTCGCCTACCCAAACGTGTTTGAGATTCTTCGCGGGCAGGATGATGGAAGAATCTGGAATGATCTTGCGGTCCTGATCTAAACTCTGAAACACCCAGCATGGTTGACTGCTTTGTCCAACTACTTTGCCCGTGCACACCATAGGCCGGATTGGGGCGGCTTCAAATCGCAATTCCTCTTCCGACTTTGGCCCGCTTGCTGGTTCGTCTGCTTTGCTCACACTGTCTCCGATCTATTCCATTTGGACTGCTGCACGGAAAGCCCGAAGATACGGACTTGAATAAAGAGAACTAACTTCCCCTCCTGTTCACATTGGTGGTTGCCGGCAGTTTGCTGCGTAGGGCCGGATTGATCACTCAATCGCACTGGGTCTCTAACGCTTTTCCTCATGAGCTAACACGTTGACCGAACCAGGCAGGATGCTTTCTAATGATTCTCCCTAGACGAGAGAGCAATTATGCCTACTGCAGGTTTCATACTGGCGCCCATCAAGCCCCTGCCTCCTGAGCTTCCCCGACGCCTCCGCGAATATGGTTTCGCCGCCGAAGATCGTCGGAAGACGCCCAAACGCGGCGGAGTGCTCGGAATACTGGCCAATGAAGGGAATCCGAGAATATATTTCAATTTCGACGCGCCAGCCGGCGCCCTCGAAGGCTTGCGCGAACTTGCGCGCGACTGCGGAGGAGACCACTTCGCAATCTTCACATGGAATGGCCGCTTGCATCACTGGCTCTTCCGAGGCATAGAGAATGGCGATCCTCCAGCTGTCCGAAAATGCACAATCGCTCTTCAGGGCGGCAAACGTGAGGGCGACCCGGTTGGCGAAATCGCAAACTGGTTTTCGAAGAGCGTCATTCAACCCGATATGGGTGAGCTGGAGCGGCAGCTCGCCGGGCCACAGATCCGGATAAGTGTTTGGTTCTCCGCATTCGGGTTAGAGGGCGCCAGCGACTTTGAAGAACTGGCAACCATTTGGGATGACCTCGAACCGGTCGCCCTGGCGCTTCTTTCCGGGGAGGCGCCGGATAAGGGCGCGCTCAAAAAGGTAAACGCCGCGCTTCGTCTGCTCAATACCGAGAAGCTCCCTGCCGCTCCCAAGTCGAAACCGGGCCAGACATCGGCCCTGATCCCGGGCGCTGTCGAGAGCGTGCGTGCGGCTTCGAGCAGCCTGTCTTCAACCAGCAAGTGGCGCTCGCGTTTGGCTGCCGCATCTTTCTATGATCCCATCACCCAGGGCGAAGCATTAGACCGGCTCACCGTTGGCATCGACAAAAAGGGCCTGGGCTCAAGCGCGTCACTCGGGCGGCTTCTCGGCCATTATCCGCGTGAGATGGTACGCGATCCACTATTTCTCTCGCTCGCCGGCCATGAGGCCGAGTGTTGGAATGGACACGCCTACGTCGCTTCTTTCCATAGCCTGGCCGAACATGCGCCTAAAGCTGGCTTCACGTTGGCCATTTTCCCGACCGAGTTCGAGGCGGACTTTCGCAAAGCACATGGAATCTCACCGGCAGCGAGCACCGCACAGAATGGTTTCTCAGCCGAGGCTTTTGTGGACCTGCCGGGGATATTGAAGGTGGAACCAGCGGAAGTAATCACAGCTTGGTTCACCAAGAAAAAAGCGACAGGCATTGTTCTCCGCATGCGGCCGGATGGAACTTTCGATCTGCAGACCCTCACGAAGGGTAATGCCGATTCCATGCCAAGTCTCCCCCAGGCGCACAAGCCTGATGTGCAGCTGCTCGCGCGGGCTGCCCGGGATTTATGGCCGCGTGACGCCTTTGCCGGCCTTGGTCTTGCGGATCTCCTCGCGCCTGGCCCGTTCACACCGCCAGCGGATGACTCGGAACCTGCAACGCAGGAACAACTCTCAACGCAAACCTTCAAGATGTCGTTCCTCCACGGGTCGCCTCTGCTTGGAGAATCGTATGCCCAGCTCCTGGCTAAACGCCCCGAGTTACGGGCCGATGAGGTTCGTCGTCATGAAGACGCGTTCGTGCTCCACTTCCAGCCGCGCGGGCACGAGTGGAATTGTTACTTTTCCTGGCGTGAGGACTGGCGCGGCGACATGACGTATAACAGCCCTGGCGATATCACAAAATATGACCGGCTCTCCGTGCAACCCGGCGACCAGCTGATGGGGCGGGATCGTCTCATCGTGCGGGAACACTTGAAAAACCAGTCCGGCTCTCTGGATGGAGGTGGCGTCGTCGAACTCAAGCTCACCGAGATGGATTCTCTATTTCGGCTCACGCTGCTCGAGAACCCTGAGGTTCAGCCGGAAATTATCTTGGGGCCGCAAGGCAAAGGGCTGGTAGTGCCTCCCCCATTCGAACTCTCCGAGAGAAATGGAGTCGTTGAGCTCGCGCTGCAACGAGGCGGCCAGCCAGCGCAGCTGGAGCGCTGGTTGGCCGATCTTGGAGCAAAGCTCGCGGCCCTGCCTGCCGGCACAAAGCTTGGACTCAAAACCGTGAGCGCCCTCGCCGGCTACAGAAACGGCGAGCGCCTCCTCAGCGGCACTATTGAAGCCGGCGGCATCTTCCGCATCACAGCCGCGTCACCCTTGGCCACAGCCCAGGCCCTTACGATGGCGCTCGAAGTTATGGCATCGGTTGTGCGAGGACGCGTGCCCGCCTCCGAGAGCGAGGTCACAGCAGCCCTTGCGAAAGCACGCGAAGACAGTCGTGTTGCGGGTCTGGAATCCATCTACAAAGATGGCCATCTCTCCGTCGTCAACGGCAATGGAGAAGCCCTCCACGTATTGGCTGGCTATGTGTTGAACGAGCGGGATGGAGCTACCTGGCGCATCGCACAGTTCCCTTCCTTCTGGCAATCAGCCGATTCCGATGACGACCAGCCCGAGCCCAAAATAGAAGAAAATCTCCTAAGGCTTTTCGGCGCAGTACGTAACTGCATGGTTGAGAGGGCAGCCGCCGCGCTCGATGCAGGCGCCGATCCCAATGGCCGAAACGTCCACGGCAACCTAACTCCACTCATGGAGCTGGTAAACCAGCCGCCCGGCGTGGCCCCGGAGCGACTGGCAGCTCAATTTGAGCTCCTTCTCCGGCGCGGCGCCGATGTCAACCTGCAGGATGAGAACGGTGTGACCTGCCTGATGACTGCAGTGTTACGCGGGAACGACCAGGTTGTTAAAATCCTGCTCGAAGCGGGCGCCAAGCCGGAAATGGCCTCCCGGATGGGGATCACAGCGCTTACTCTGGCCCGCCGCGCTGAGCGCAAATCGATAATCTCGTTGCTCGGAGCCGCAGGCGCCAGGAATTAAGGATAGCCCGGCCTCTCAAGGAAGAACGAAACCCTCTTCCGCCTCAATGAGAACTGCTAGGTCCTGAGTGGCATGACAACGTAGCGGTAGGCGCATGGGACTTCCCCGCTGTCTTCAGGCCTAAGCTCACTGGCTGATTCGACGCCCTCAAATCCACGCCCCCAACCAACATTACCGCCTAATCCTTCAACAACTTACGGACGGAAAAAATTCGCTTGTACCGTTTTTGTACCGCATTTACTTCTAAACACATGGGGTACAAAGATAATGTCCGTCTTTGTGTCACCCGCCATACTCCCGATTGCTTCCAGAGAGATGACCGCTACTGGCACCGCTGCCGCTGCCCAAAATGGATTCGCGGCATTCTTGACGGCAAACAGATTCGTGTCACCGTAAAGACCAGGAGTTGGGAGAAAGCTTCGTTCAGCAATCGCGCGGCAATTAATCAGCATACTGAGAACGGGCGGAAGCTTTGACGCAGAGCAGACGTGACGCAGTATCTGGAGATAACCAAAGAGCTCGGGGCAATATCGGAGACGGAAGAGAAAAAGTTCTGTGAACCACTGCTGGAGCTTGAAGGCCAATACCAGCGCAATCTGCAGACCTTCCGGGATCAGTGCGGCAGGATAGGCTGAAATACCACGGTCGCCCAGGAGTTGTGCTTATTCAGCTCGCCAGGCTGGCTGCGGTTGCTTTGACGAGTCGTGGTCGCTGTTAAACCTTCAAAGCTTCTAATCAAAATGCATTTTCCCGCACCATATTATTAGGGTTATGGTCAAGATGTAATGACCGCTGACCGCCTGACCGCAAGGGAAGATCAGTTGACCACAACCCACGACGCAATACGGAGGCTACCTGCGCTTCCGGCGGTGCGCGGTTGCAGGTTCCGCGTGCGCTCGCTCATGGCCGCGCGGCCCGTGCCGTTGTCTCCGGTTTTGATTTGCTGGAGCACGGGCCAGCGTGAGAGAACATCAAATACCAGGTGGAATTCCCAGGCTTGATCGCAACGTTTTGCTTCTTCTTTTTTTGAGAAGTGCGCCACGAACCACGGGTTGCTGCCCGACACCCCGGGCATCCTGGCGAAAGTACATACCCTCCAAAAACTAGAGACGTTGCTCGAATACGGCCTGCAAGGGAGGAACTCTTTTGGGTCGCAACGGAAAGAGCACATAGGCTTTGCGGCGTTCCCTATTGTCCCCGCAGTGCCGGATTGATCGCCTGTATTCTCAACTGCTTTCCTACACAGCGCCATGCCACCTTCTAAATCCACACTAAATTTTCTTCGAAAACTGGGTCCCGGATTGGTGACCGGCGCGTCGGACGACGATCCCAGCGGCATCGCGACCTACTCTCAAGTGGGCGCACAGTTCGGATATGGCATGTTGTGGACCATGCTTTTCACTTATCCGTTGATGTCTGTCTTCCAGGAAATCTGCGCCAGAATCGGGCGCGTGGCCGGCTGTGGCATCGCTGCCAATGTCCGTCGCCAATACCCGCATTTTCTGTATGCGACGGTCGCGCTGGCTACCGCCGCCAATATCTTCAACCTCGGCGCCGATATCGAAGCCATGGGAGCTGCAGCGCAACTGCTTTTGCCAGGACCCGGCGGCATGTATGTGGTGCTGCTGGGAGCGATTTCGATTGTGATGCAGGTCTTCCTTCCTTACTCACGCTACTCCAATTACCTGAAATGGCTCACGCTTTCTCTCTTCGCGTACGTGATCACTGCGTTTTTTGTCCGCATATCCTGGGCGGAAGCGCTGCGGCATACAGTGCAGCCACAGATCGCCTTCAACCGTTCTTATTTTGTGGCGCTCATCGCTGTGCTTGGAACCACGATCAGCCCATATTTGTTTTTCTGGCAGGCCTCACAGGAGGTCGAAGAAGTCAGAACAAATCATGGCGAGAAGGCTCTCAAGCGGTCACCACGCCAGGCGCCCTATCAACTGGATCGGATTCGCACCGATACCTACGTCGGCATGGCGTTCTCGAATCTGGTTGCATTTTTCATCATCCTGGTGTCCGCCGCGACCCTTCATGCCCATGGACACGTGGATATCGGCACGGCGGCAGAGGCAGCGAATACGCCGTAGAAGATAGTTCTCCGCTCTCGGATCGTGCTCTTAGCTGGGAAGGCAAATCCAACCGCAGCATCACGCGAGAATTGAAGACGAGTCGTCCCACCGTGCTGCTGTGGCGAGGACGTTTCCAGCAAGGCGGTCCTGCAGTTCTGACCGAGGATGCTCCTGGGCGTGGCCGTAAACGGAAAATTTCACCCGCCCAAGTACAGCAAATTGTCGACGCCATTCTCCATACTCAACCTCCAGCCGCTACGCATTGGAGTGTGCGTACCATGGGCCCGAGCACAGAAGGTCAGCCCCGCCACGGTGCAACGGATCTGGCCGGCGGGCGCGATCGCTCAGCCCCTCCACCCCGCATTGCTCACAGCGGTCCAGTATCTTGTATCCGGTCTTGCGTGAAATCCCAAACTCGCGGCACAGCGAGGCCATACTTTCCCCGTCCTTGAGCCGGATCACGAAACGCATCCGTTCCTCCATCACAGAACTTTCCTTCCATGGCATCCCCTCTTCTGCCCTCCTTCGGGCCGAAAAGTGTAACCCATGTCTCCTGTACGTTCTGTTACCTATGTCTCAGGCCGGACACACACGGGTGTAATTGATGGAGGGCAGCCATGCATTGTTGCAGGTGCAATCCCATGTGGTGTTGAGCAGAGGATTGTTCCATGAGACTGGGTTTGGCGTCTCAGTAGTGAAGCGGTAGACGTTAATGCTCAACCGGTCATTACCCGCCCCTGTTCATCTCTAAATACAAATAGACAAACGTTTGTTTATAGATTAGATGGCGGGGGGATAATAGTCTTTATTCGCTCTCGCTGTCAAGACAAAAATCTGACTTTATTGCCAAGATAATCGTTTGTCTATTGGCGTTTCATGATAATCCATGCCGCAAATCCCTGTTCTCGTCTTGGTAGAATTGTCAATCTCCCAAAGATTGTGTACCCTTCATAAAATCGTTTGTTTAATTCGTCGTAGTTTTGGTGGCGACATTAGAACGAACGCTCTTTATCTGAAGAAATGGGGAGGGAGATTTTCTGATGCAGAGCAATCGCCGCGCTTTCCTTAGAACTTGTACTGCTGCCGCCGTCGCTTACCTTGCTGGCCCAAGGAGCTCGCTGCTTTGGGGTAGTGCCGCATCCGGAGTAAGAGCCTGGGTTACATCGAAGATCAGGCGGTGGGAGCAGATCGAAGCTCCGCAATGGCGGGAGTCGCGCGCCGATTCTCTCAAGGCAATCAGCATCGATCCCGGTCAGCGCTATCAGGAAATTCTTGGTTTTGGCGCGGCCTTTACCGACGCCTCATGTTACTTATTCCATCGGCTGAACTCCGGGGATCGAGAGGCCCTGCTGGCCGAACTGTTCGGGCCTGCCGGGCTCCGGTTCTCCGTAGGACGCACGTGCATTGGAGCAAGTGACTATTCCACAAGCGCCTACAGCTTTGACGATAGTTCGGAGCCGGATCCGGAATTAACCAGGTTCAGCATAGAGCACGACCGCGCATATATCCTTCCCTCGTTGCGTTCCGCGCGTCAGGTAAACCCAAATCTATTCCTGTTCTCTTCCCCGTGGAGTCCTCCAGGGTGGATGAAGTCCGGGGGATCGATGCTGGGTGGATCGATGCGCAAGAAATACTTCGCTTCGTACGCAGAATATTTTGTGAAATTTCTGCAGGCTTACTCGGCCGAGGGAGTGAAGATCAATGCCGTTACCGTGCAGAATGAAGTCGATACCGATCAAGACGGAAAAATGCCGGCCGCGTTATGGGGGCAGGAATATGAGATTGCATTCGTCAAGAACCACCTTGGGCCCGCATTGGAGCGCGCTTCTCTCGATACAAAAATCTGGATCTTGGACCACAACTACAACCTTTGGGGACGAGTGATTGACGAACTCAGCGATCCGGCTGTCAACCAACGCGTTGACGGGATCGCATGGCACGGATATGCCGGTACCCCTGACGCTATCACGCGCGTGCACGAGGCTTTTCCCACGAAGCCCAGTTACTGGACGGAAGGGGGACCTGACATTAACAGCCCGGACTACGCAACCGATTGGGCTAAATGGTCACACACATTCACAGGCATTTTGCGGAACTGGGCACAATGTATTGTGGGATGGAATCTCTTACTGGATGAGAGAGGAATGCCGAACATTGGACCTTTCCCGTGCGGCGGAGTCGTTACTGTAAATTCCAAGACCGGGAGCGTAACCCGCAGCGGACAATATTGGGCGTTCGCGCATTACTCCAAGGTGATCGAGCGGGGCGCCCGCGTCATTGCATCTCACGGAGAATTGGACGGTATTGATCATGTCGCCATTGAAAACCCCAATGGCGGCCATGTGCTCGTGGTCACGAATCGAAGCGAACAACAACGGCTGGAATGTCGCCTTGGCGAACGGGCACTGGATTTGATAGTGGATCCAGACTCGGTTACCACTTTAGTGTGGTGATTGATTCCGTGCCCCGGATTTATTGAAAGACGTCCATATCTCGCAATGAGTGGCGACAGATGATGGTTCAAAGGATAAGGTGAGGAAGAACAAAAAGCACATGAGACAAAATCGCCGTACTCTGGCCGTGGGAATCATGGTGCCCGAACTCCGCGATGGCTATCACACGCAAGTGATGAGCGGTATTGGCGATCAATTGATGGAGGCGGGATACTTCTATTTCATTGCGCATCACAGGCATCGTAAAGATCTGGTTGAACGAAACAGCCGGCTGCTTCTCAGCCGAGGTTCCGAGGCACTGATTACGATTGATACGGCACTGGAGCATCCGTTTCCTGTGCCAGTAGCTGCAGTGGCGGGACACCGGCCCATTCGCGGAATTACAAACGTGGTGCTGAATCACCGGCTCGCAGCGGAACATGCCCTGATGCACCTTCATTCCCTGGGTCACAGGCGCATCGTATTCATGCGCGGCCAACCGTTCAGTTCAGATTCCGATGATCGCTGGCGCGGTATCTCTGAAGTGGCGCGTGAGATGAGCATTCCCATAGACCCGAAACTCGTTGTGCAACTCGAGCGCGACATTAACTCACCCGAGTTGGGCTATCCTGTGATACAGCGTCTGCTTGCCGCTCGGACGCGGTTCACGGCCGTAGTCGCCTTTAACGACATGTCCGCCATTGGTGCGATACGGGCGCTTCAAGATTTTGGATTAAGCGTGCCACTCGATGTTTCTGTGATTGGTTTCGATGATATCAACGCCGCTGCATTTAACAATCCGAGGCTCACTACTATCCGGCAACCCTTGGCGCAGATGGGAAGGATCGCGGCACAATGCGTTCTGAACCGGCTTCATGCGTCGGAGCCCTTCCGAGAAAAGATCACGATAGAACCTGGGTTGATCGTACGGGAATCTACACACGCGGCCAGGTCTTGGGAACGGTCGGAGGGTCGCAAAACGTCGAGGACAGCCCACAAAGCGGGCGTCACAGTCATTGATGCCGGGCGAGCGTAGAAATCGGGCACAACCTGTCGCATGGATACATGTGGGGTTTGCTCTCACCGGCATCGGAACCACCCTGTTTGGCTGTATTCTTCCTACCCTTAACATGAATTGGCATCTGGATGACCGGCATGCCGGCATTCTCTTCGCGGCTCAATTCACTGGTTCCGCCTTGGGTGCGCTTCTAGTAAGAAATGATTTCTTTCGCAGTCTCGTGAGCGGATATTTCCTGCTGATAGCCAGCGCCATCTTGGTCTCATTCTTTACCGGTTTGGTCGAGGTGCTGTTCTTCCTCGCTTTCGGACTGGGCCTCGGCTTGACGATGACGGCCACGAGCATGTTGATCGGCAGCACATCTTTAGGAAATCGTGGAGCTGCACTCTCAGTTCTGAATGCCTTTTGGGGGCTCGGTGCCGCCATGTCTCCGGCAATTGCATCGCTTTGGGTTGGACGCTGGCCGCCTACCTACCTGTTTCTCATCTTAGCGGCGGCGCTGATGGTGACGTTTCTTCTTATTGGTAAGAACCGTGCAGCCTTTGTTGGCGGCAGGAGGAATGCCGCGCAGAGCGCGGGTGGACACAGACAGCTAAAGCTGGTCTCAATTTTTGCGGTCATTGCCTTTTTATATGTTGGGACGGAGGTATCTGTCAGCGGATGGATGATGAGCTACGTCGGGCGCCTGCCGATTTCGAGCAAAGCATGGGCTCCGATCGCCGCATCCTGCTTCTGGGTCGCGCTTATCTGCGGTCGGATGCTTGTGCCCGCGATCGTACGATGGTTATCAGAGGCGCGACTCCTTACGTCATCACTAACGATCGCGTTGATCGGCATCCTGCTGCTACTGGTCAGCCGTGCACCGCTTGCAATTGTTCTCAGTGCCATGTTGGCCGGCTTGATGCTTGCGCCGATTTTTCCTCTCTGTCTGGCCAAGGTTCTCGCGCTCACGCACGATTCGCCTGAGTCAAAATGGATTTTCACCATCTCGGGGCTGGGCGGAGCAGTTCTCCCGTGGATGACGGGAGAGCTTTCTGCTCACAGTGGCTCGTTGCGGGTCGGCTTATCGGTCCCGGTATTTGCGCTGGGCACAATGATAATTCTTGATCGCCTCGGTAGTAGCCGGCGAGTTTCGTATCAAGGCTTTGATAACTGATCTTGTGCTCCGTTCTCAAGAGAGCCAAGGCATCTATTTCACCTAATGAAACATGTTTTTGCCGCACGCCAGAATCTATATATAGTTAAAGTGGGGAGAGATGTAAAAAACCTACTCTCCATTGTGCGTGGGGCAGTATCCAAGGTTGCGCCACAGGTTCCTGTAGAAAAGAGAGCATCGCGTGAAACAAAAGCCGCATGTTGCGCATGAGCCCATTAGCTTAAAGAAATTGGCTGATCATCTGGGCGTGTCTCCTGCGACAGTTTCCGTGGTACTACGAGATGTTCCTGGACGATCCATCCCCCAAGCGACGCGCAACCGCATTAAGGCCGCAGCGAAGAAATTGAATTACCAGCCCAGCCTTCTCGCGCGCTCTCTGCGCAACCGGCGAACTTCGACGATCGGAGTCCTGGTACCTGAACTTGGCGACGGATATCACACCCAGATGATGAGCGGAATCGGAAATCAGTTGATGAATGCGGGATATTTTTATTTCACCGCGCACCATCGGCATCGAAAGAATCTGATCGAAGAATACAGTCAAATGCTCCTGGGGCGCGGAGCTGAAGCTCTTATTGCCATCGATTCCGCTCTGGAGCATCCGTTTCCGGTGCCGGTTGTTGCCGTGGCCGGGCACCGTCCCATCCAAGGTGTAACCAACGTCCTGCTCAATCATCGTAAGGCCGCCGAGCTAACGTTAACCCACCTCTATTCTCTCGGACATCGGAAGATGGCGTTCATGCGCGGTCAAAGCTTCAGTTCAGATTCTGATGATCGCTGGCGCAATCTGGTTCAGGTGGCACGTGAAATGGGCATTGCCGTCAAATCTGACCTGATCGTGCAGCTCAATCTCGACGCGCAATCTCCCGAGTTGGGGTACCCCGTGGTACAACACCTTCTCTGTAACAAGAAGAAGTTCACGGCGCTGGTTTCTTTTAATGACATTGCCGCCATCGGTGCGATTCGTGCGTTCCAGGATTTTGGGCTGCGCGTGCCTGAAGATATCTCCGTAATCGGGTTTGACGACATCAAGGCAGCGGCATTCAGCACCCCCAGGCTTACCACCATTCGCCAACCGCTGTCAGAGATGGGGAAACTTGCGGCACAATCTGTTTTGAACCGCCTTCGGGGTTTGGAAAAGTTCCAGGCAGAGATCGTTGTGGAACCAGAACTGGTGGTCCGGGAATCTACAGGCGCCGCGAAGCAGAAAAACCGATCGAGCGATGGCAAGCCCGTTTCCACGCACGCATCGAATTGAGCGGTTCGCCTTTCGGGTTGGATTTCGGAATTTTAGCGAAACGGGCGGCCGGTGCACGCTGTCAGAAGGATTGGCTCTGCGATCCATCCCAGAATTGATTCTGAGGCATTAGACGTACTTCGACGTCGGCAGCTGCCAACAGAACGACGGCGCTTTGTCTTGGGACGACTGTGTCGTAAGTGGCGGACCGTTTGTCTGAAACGACGCGGCAGCTTACAATCGCTTATGATGCGACGCGGCGACTACGGCTACGATGCGCCTTACTTCCCGGTGATCTTTGGGGTTTTGTCCGTGGCCGCCGGGCTCGGCGCGACGATATCCTGGTGGCAGGGGCTGATTCACACTGCCATTCCGATGACGCTTTATTTCGTATTCTTTTTCGGGAACACCAGCAGCTTTCTATACACGACCAGACGCGGCAAGTTTCTCGAGTGGGACCGAATTCTGGATCACCTTCATCTGCGCGGCGACGAAGGGGTGCTCGACATGGGGTGCGGCCGAGGCGCGGTACTGACGGCGGTCGCCCGCAGGTTGACGACAGGCCGGGTGACAGGCGTCGATATCTGGAGCACAAAGGATCAGTCGGGCAATGCCAGGGACGTCACCTTGCGCAACGCGTCACTCGAAGGCGTGGGCGATCGCGTGCAGATCGAAACTGGGGACATGCGCGCGCTTCCGTATCCGGATGCGACCTTCGATCTCGTGGTCTCGAGCCTCGCTATCCACAACATCCGATCGAATGCCGATCGCAAACGAGCGATCGTCGAAGGCTTTCGTGTCCTTAAACCCGGAGGCCGGATAGTGATCACGGACATCCGTACCATATCGCTCTATGAAAAGGTCTTGCGGGCGCTCGGCGCGTCGAATGTGGAACGCCGCCGGCTGGGGTGGAGATTCTGGTGGGGCAACCCGGTCGCCGGCACGACCCTCCTCACCGCTTCAAAGGCGCTGGCCTAAAAACTACCAGGACGATCACTTTTAGGCCGAAGCGCAGCTGCCGTGTCAGCACTCACATCGTAGGAAGAAGCCGACCATTATTTCGGGCATTCAAGTCGTTTCGTGGTCTGAGTTGAAACAGGGCGTATGCCGGCGCGGAGCAGATAGGAAGCGGAACAAAGCCTCTCAACACTTAGATGCCAGCAGGCGGAAAAGCGCACACCGATCTTCTGCAGGTGCCAGCAAGATGGGGTTCGTTTATCGCTCACGAAGGATTCACCTTCCATCCATCCTGTACATGATTGACGCCTGATGCTTCGCCCCAACTCACAGGGCCCGGCGCCTGCTCCTCCCATGACGTCCATATTAACCCAACGCTTGGACCGGCTCTAGTCGGCGGCGTAAATGGAGGCGGCGGTAGCATCGACAGTAGTGCCTGGTATAACGTCGTCAATCAAAATAGCGGAGCCTGCGTGGATGCGACCGGACGTGGCACCAGTAATGGCACCACTGTTCAGCAATGGACCTGTGGCAACGCGCAATCCAACCAGGAATGGCAGTTCCAACCCACCGACAGCGGCTTCTTTAAAGTTGTTAACCGTAACGCACCAACCGAAGCCTGGGATGTCACCAACGTCGGCACAACCAACGGCAGCCTGATTCAGCTTTGGAATTTTGGCGGAGGCACCAACCAGCAATGGCAACCCGTCTCTCTCGGCAACGGCTTCTTCAAGTTCGTCGGGCGCGGCAGCGGCCGCTGCCTGGATGTACCGGCCGCTTCCACTGCAAACGGCGTGCAGCTACAGATCTATGACTGTAACGGTACCGGCGCTCAGGCTTGGAAGCCAGTACAACAGCCTTAAGCAAAACGCAGCAACTTGCGGGGCAGCTCTTTCAAGAGCTGCCTCTTTTTCGTGAGTCGAAGCGACACCCCGTGATAGAGGGCGAAGACAACTTATTCTTCAGTAACCTCGATGGCGCTTACCAGGGCATAATTCTTGGAGGGAACAAATGTGAGGTTGAGTTTGCCCTGTGCGGAGGCAGGAATGTTGTGGAAGACCTTCACAACGGCCCGGTTGCCCACTCCACCGGATTCTTTGAGGATATCGAAATCTTTCAGCAGAGTTCGACCGTTGCAATAGACATCAAAAACGCGGCTGCCTACGCCGCTGGGCGACTCAGGCGGAGTAAACCAGGTCTCCGCAAAATGCAATGTGACTGTATATCGGCCGCCTTCCACCACGGGAATGGAATACGTAAAGTTTCCGAAGCGATGTGTACTATACAACGCCGGATCTGCTGTGCCTTCGATGACTTCGGTAGGCGCCTTTCGCGTGGATCTGCGGCCACTTAGAAAGTACTGGTCAGGCATCCAGATTTGACCGAGGTGGTCGCGATAGGAGCTGTCCTGCATCGCCAATCGAACCGGAAGCATCTTACCCGCAGTACCAGGTAAAATTTCCAAAGCGTTTACGAAGCCGGTGGGGCCCCCTTGAAAAGCCAGATGCAGCAGGCCGTCTTTCGCCGGTGAAATATCCTTGAATATCTTTACTGTAGCTGTATTCGCTCCTCCGGCATCGGAAGCAGCGTCCAGAGTTGGAACTGGCAACCCGTTAATGGAAAGACTGACATTGCGCAAGCCTTCGCCGTCCACCTCTGTTTCAGCAAAGTAGAGGTGAAGTTCGTAGGTGCCAGGATTGAGTGGAATTTCATAAACGAACTGTCCCTCCCGGCCACTTCGAAAAATATCGGGGTCTTCGGTGCGCACGATCTCTCGCGAACCGTGGTTAAAGGGTGTGCCGCCTGTAAAGTAACGGTCAGAGAGCCAAACGTGTCCCGCCTTGTCGATATAGTTTCCCTTGTGCTCTCCAGCCAAAATGCGTATCGCCCCAGATTCTGGGTACAAGGGAGCAGGAGGAACCTCTGTGTTTCGGGCCGCATCTACTGCGTGCGGAGCGGCTCCAACGGTTATATTTTGAACTCTATTTTCACTTTTGGCAGGGCGCTGCCATGGGCGTGCAATCGTCATCCACAGCAGAGCACCTACAGCAGCCGTAGCCAATCCAAGGACGAGCCAACGCCGATTTGACATGTGGATTGTGGAGTGTTCCCGGCTGCGCTCCCCTGCCACCATCAGACTCTTATCCGTTACCTCCTCATCCTCTTCCTCCGGAGGCTGTGTTTGTGGAGACACCTCAGACTCTGGGCACAGCAAAAATTGCGGTATGTACTGTCCCTTGGGAATAACGATCTGGACTCTGTGATCGCGCGCCTCCCTGGCGTAGTAATCTTTTAGGCGTTTTCTCAGATAGTGGGTATCCACGCGGACCGCGGCGTCCAACTGTGGATCAAATTCGGAATCGCGCCCCAGTACCTCCACCGCGATGCTGTATTCCTTCAACCCATCCCCTTCGCCATTGAAATATTTATCGCAAAGATAGCTCAGCAGACGGGAGAGTTTGGGAGAGCGCTTGAACGTCTCCGTTGCAAGCACCGCCGCAAGTTCGGCCCTTTCTTCCTGATTCGTTGGCCGATCCGGGATTTCCCCATTCGAGGAGGTGATCTCGTCGATCCCGGAAGCTGTCTCGCCCTTTATCAAATTAGCGGCAGCCGGCGTAGATTGGTGATTAAGTCTGCTTGTCGCGCTCCGGTCTGAGCTCAGGTGCTCATCCCTGTAGTCCTGGTGAGCCTCCTCGACGTGATTGCCTGACTGGCTGCTATCTTTATACATAGCTACTCCGGGACAGAGCATATCACAGCTCAAATTCGGCGTTAAAGCCTGTTTACTCAACATTCTCAACCTTGACGCAGATGCGATTGTGTGGTCTGGAGCGTGTGAAGGTGCTCGTCTTTGAGGCGATCAGTTTTTCCGCCGACAGCAAACGTTTACATCTCTGCCGGGCAGGTTGCGAGCAGATGCGATTCGCAAGTAGGAGCCCCCACATTGAAAGCATGTTCGAGTTGGGATTGGCCGGAACTGGCGCGACGGACATGGAAATCTATCCATTTCACAAGCGCGCCAACCCAAACGGTCTCGCTGCATCGGTTTACAAATGTAAACGTGCGTCACTGTACGTCCGCGCTCTGAGGCTCCGAGACCGTTTGCGGTTTCACGTTGACGCCATAACAGCTTCGGCTGTTCTGGCCTGTTGTAAAACGTAAAACTATAGAACCTCGCGCCAGCGCGGGGTCTCAATTGTGGTACTTCAAAAATTTCCCAGGTTCAGCATAAGAGGAGGCAGGAGGGCCTCCAGATTATCTAACCAACTGGGCCCGCAGGCACAAAACCTGCGGGCCCGCGACTTGATTCACTTCAACCAGATTCACGGATTGCTGATGATTCGGTGTGCGATTATTTCGTAGTTCTGAGCGCTTGGTAATTTGCCCAGAAGAACCTCAAAATAAGGGATGCGGTCCGAGGGGCCGACGCCAAGCCGTGCATAAAGTTTGGCGATGGCGGCCTCATTTGTCACCAGGTGCGCCGCGCCATCAATATTTGCCAAGGCAATACCGTAGAGTATCAAGACATTGCCTCTTCCATCGCGCCTGGGCAGACAGGCAACGACCGCATAAGTCTCCTGGTGATTCTCGAAAACGTATTCCGGTTTTTCTCCTGGATGCGGCGAGGCATTGATAATCTTCGCCGTGCGGGTGGTGTCGTCGTAGTAGTGCCTGAAGTTCATGCGGCTTTCGAACATTCCCACCCATGGATTGGCGCGCTCGTGTCCAAGGAGAATGAAGTTGCCGGGATAATCCTGATCCACGCGCGCCTGTCGTGGCGGCTTCACCTGGAATGGGATCCGAAAATGCTCCGACATCAAAGAAAGGCTACGCAGGACCGGACCATCGTACTCTGTGATGGCTCCTGCGCTGGCTGCTTTTGAAACAAAATTGTTGATCTTGGGATCCTTGATGAGGGGATCGATCAGCGTTTTTGGATAATCCTTGCTGGAATATTCTTTCAAGGGCACATTGTGCCCCAGCACGTCCGAGATGACAATCAGATCAAAGTCGGAGGGAACAACCTCGGTTTGCCAGGAATTTTGAAAAAACTGATTCCAGAAATGACCCAGTAGAGGAGCGGCCTCCGCCGCCGATTGCTTTCGCAGTTGGTTGTTCTGGTAAGCAAGCCAGGCGCACACCGCGACGGTAACCGTCAAAAGAGCCCACAGCACGAACAGCGCCGGCTGCCTTGGCTTTACTTGAGCAGAAGTTTGTTGGTATCGGGTAATTCCATCCCGAGGTGTCGCATCCTCGGCTGTGCTCTGCTTGTGTCCATTTGAGTAGACCGCGTCTTCGTTCGCGAGCGGGGCGGGCGCCTTTTCCAGTTCCCGAGAGCTGAAGACCGGAAGATAGGAGCCTCTGGGGAGTTCCATTACCAGCGGCTCGTTGAGTCCCTCTGCCAGGAAATAATATTTGAGCCTTTTGCGGACTTCGGATGCCTGGACCCGCACGACCGTATCGGAGCTGGTGTCGTATCCGGCGGATCGGTTGAAAACTGCAACCCCAACCTGCTGCTCGCTGACCGGCGAGCGCGGATCACGAAGAGCGCATTCGGCGAGATAGGTAAGAAGCTCTCGCAAGCGAGGAGACTTGGCAAACGATTCGCTTGCTGCTACGCGGTTGACTAGCGCCCTTCGGGGATCATCGAGCGATTCCCCGAGTGGCTTCTCGACTTCAGCCATGGCCGCTGGTTATTATCCCATGCTCTTTCGTCTCGGTCTACTTTTACTCAATCCCGCAACCTAAGCGACTTGCACATGCGAGTCTCTGAGAATTTCTGAGTTTAGCGTTTGCACAATAGAGTAAGCCCGACTAGAGTTGTTGGTAAAGTGCGCGATTTTGCATCTTCACCAGCCAGATCGAATAATGCCGAAACCGGGGGGAATTGCCTTCTTCTTACACGTACATAGCTGGTTCGCTCTTAACAGCGTTCGCCTCTTCAGCCTGTTTTCTTAGCTGGCGCCAGCGGTGTCCCAGTTTACATTTTTCAGGTTCATCGCGCTGACCACGTCAGCCGTAACGCGCTAAAATAGCAATTTGGGTCGCCTTTTGGCTCATACTGGCGGCCAAAAGCTTGGTTATCGCTCCGCTGTCTGCGGCGTCTAAATTGCATTCCACCTTAGTCTCACGTGAGAGGAGGAGCAGATGAAGCGCAGAGAATTCTTAATACGTGCGGCCCAGAGTTTTGGGGCTGCCTGGTTGGCATCAAAAGGCGCGCTGGATGCCATTGCGGCCAGCAGCTTGTCCAGCAAGTTCAACGCCTCTGACACTGTAGTGCTCGGCAAAACCGGCATCAAGACCAGCAGGCTTGCGATGGGAACCGGAACCGTCGGCTCTGGTCACCATTCCAATCAGACCGCCCTCGGCATTGATGGACTCTCCAGGCTTCTTCTCCATGGCTATGACCAGGGCCTGCGGTTCTTCGATTCGGCCGATGCCTACGGTAGTCATCCGCATGTCGCCGAAGCGCTCAAGCACGTGCCCCGCGATAAGGTCACCGTTCTTACCAAAACCTGGGCACGCGACCCGGCCGAAGCGCGCGCTGATCTGGACCGCTTCCGCCGCGAACTGGGCACTGACTACATTGACGTATGCCTGATGCACTGCCTGACCGAAGGAGATTGGACCGAGCGCTATCGGGGCGTGATGGATGTTTTCTCCGAAGCCAAGCAGAAGGGGATCATCCGTGCGCATGGATGTTCATGTCACAGCATCCAGGCGTTGCGGGCGGCAGCCAAATCTCCCTGGGTGGAAGTCGATCTGGTGCGCATCAATCCCATCGGTGCACACATGGATTCTGACCCGGAGACAGTCATAGGCGTCCTGCGCGAGATGAAAGCCGGGGGCAAAGGAGTTATCGGAATGAAGATCCTTGGGCAGGGCGCCCTGCGAGACCGCCAGGATGAAGCCCTGAAGTATGCGCTATCGCTCGACGTGCTGGACGCGTTTACCATCGGCGCCGAGAGCAAGGCCGAACAGGATGACCTCGTCCGGCGCATCGCCGCAGCGGCTTAAGAGCAGTACTCAGTTGTCAGTACTCAGAAAAAACGCAGACCTTGATAGGTGCGGCGTTACTTGCTCGCCGTCTGCAATTCACTACTTGTCCACTCCGTATGAAATACACCCTCTTTGTCAGTCCGACGATAAGTATGAGCGCCAAAATAATCGCGCTGTGCCTGGGTCAAATTCGCCGGCAGGCGCTCACTGCGATAGGCATCGAAGTAGGCCAGCGATGAACCGATTGCCAGGACTGGAATTCCCATTTCCACCGCCGTCTGAACTACCAGCCGCCACGATTCCTGACGGGTTGCAACCGCGTCGCGGAAAGCTTCGTCGAGCAGCAGGTTGGTCAACGAAGGCTTGCGGTCGTATGCGGCCATGATCTGACCGAGCAACGTCGCGCGGATGATGCAACCGGCACGCCAGATCTTAGCGATGTTCTTCGGGCGCAGGTCATACTTATATTCGACTGACGCGATTTGCATCAAAGCCATACCTTGAGCGTACGACGTGACCTTGCAGGCATAGAGCGCGTGCTCGACCGCCTTGATCAGCTTCTGCTTATCGCCTTTAAACGATAGGGCCGGCCCACGCAGCACTTTGCTGGCAGCAACACGCTGTGGTTTGAGCGCAGACAAAATGCGGCTTTCAACCGCGGCGTTGATCGTAGGGATAGGCGCTCCCAGATCGAGCGCGTTCTGACTGGCTAACTTTCCAGTGCCCTTCTGCTGGGCTTCATCGAGAATCACATCTACCAGGGGTTTGCCGGTTTGCTCATCTTCCTTGGCCAAGATGTTTGCCGTAATCTCGATCAGGTAACTCTTGAGCTCTCCCTTATTCCATTCGTTGAAAATGCCGTGCAGTTCGTCGGCGCCAATTCCAAGACCACGATGCAGCAGGTCATAGCATTCGGCGATCAATTGCATATCGCCATACTCGATGCCGTTGTGCACCATCTTGACGTAATGGCCTGCTCCGCGCGGTCCCATGTATTCGACGCAGGGCTCGCCGTCTTCGGCTTTGGCGGCGATGGCGCGAAGAATCGGAGCTACAGCTTCCCATGCTTCGGGCTGTCCGCCGGGCATGATGGCCGGCCCCCACAGCGCGCCTTCCTCTCCGCCAGAGACTCCCGCGCCGATATAGAGAAATCCCTGGGCCTCAAGCGCCTTGTTGCGGCGGTCGGTATCGAGGAAGGCGGAATTGCCGCCATCCATGAGGATGTCACCCGGCTCAAGGTGCGGCTTCAGGTGATCAATGGCGCTGTCAACGGGCGCACCGGCAGGCACCATGATCAGGATGCGCCGGGGCTTTTCCAAAGCTTCCATCAGGGCGGTTGGTGAATCCACACCGGTGACCCTCTTGCCCTTCGCCGGGCCGTTCAGGAACGCGCGCATTTTGTTCGCGTCCAGGTCGTATCCCACAACGGGAAAACCATGCCGTTCCATGTTCAGGGCCAGATTTGAGCCCATCACGCCCAGTCCCACCACTCCGATTTTTGCTGCCACGTCTTCTCCTACGGCGCAGTTGCGCCCTTCTGCTTCAAGCGATACAAAGTTTCACCGGCGCGCGGGACAAGCAGCACACCTTCGGCTTCCCGATTACGCCACTCATCCATCTTGATGGTCGCCGGGTCTATATAACCAAGATTGATACGGCGGCAGCGCTCTTCCGGAATCCGTGTCGCCAGACTCACCCGGATGCGGGATTTCTCTATGCCAGTCGTAGCGTCATACGTGCCCAGCCCCTTCACATGCGTGGAGTGCGCCATCACTCCGCCTGGATAGCGCTTGAACTTGTCCCACTGCTTCAAAAAATAGTCACGGCAGTGATAACCAATCTCGTCAATGATCTTGCCGTGCGTGTAGCTGACCTCATCAATATGCGGGCTGTAAATCACCACTTCGCCGCCATCGGCCACGGCAGGCTCCATCTTGTACATGCCCTTGGCCGCGGTCCAGAGATCGTCGTATATCTCCGGCATCACCGAGAGCACGCGCTTATAAGGTTTATCAACCCAGCGGATATGAATCCTGGCTGAAAGCGCTGACGCTGCCTTCCATGCCTCGGGCGCGGTGTCATAGTAAAGACCGGCCAGACCATCATGCGTGACCACAAGCGCGAAGCAGGTGGTGGGCACCGGAATCAGCGATGCCGCCCGATCAATGACTGCGCGCACAGGAGTATAGCCAGCGCCAATGACCTCGTAATTCGTGATGACCGCTCCGAGCCAGTGCGTGAAATTGATAATTTCCGCGCCTCCAATGCCAGGAAAAAAGTACTTGTTGCCTCCGGAAAAGCCTACAACTTCATGGGGAAACACCGGCCCGCAAATAATGATGTGGTCATAGTTGATGATCAGCTTATTGAGAGTGACCGGCACATCTTGCGACATTTTGCCATCCGTTATTTTTGCAATCTCGGCGGCGGGAATACTGCCGAGGGTTGCAAAGGTGGCCCGGTTTTCCCAGTGATGATTGAAAATATTTGTGTCGCCGACCTTACCGTTGACCACAGTGTGGCCCACGAGTTTGCTGAGCTGCTGGTCGCTCATTGTAGGGTGCGTGCCCAGCGCAACCAGATAATCCAGGGCCTTCACACGCGGCCGCAGTATTTCCTGGAACAAAGCGAACATCCGGGGCATGGGCATGGTTCGCGTACCGTCAGGAATGAGGATGATAATGCGTTTGCCATCCAATTCCCGCGATTCGAACGCCTGGGTAACAATTTGGCGCACGTCGTCAGCGGTGAGGTACGTATTTTCCGCTCCTCTTCCTGTCGCCACGGCTACCGGCTCCACGGCGGAATTGACGGCAGGAGCTTATCAAATTCAGAGGTCAGCTCGGTTTCGTATGCACCGGCAAACTCACCGGCGAGGAATTTCTTGAAGCCTTCTTTATAAAAGCGTTCCCATGATTCTTCTTCCCGGCCGGGATTAATGGGGAAAAAGAGCGCACGGTTGCTGCGGGCCGCATCAAGATCGCCGGGAGAATCGCCGATCATCAGCAGTCGATCAGCAGCATACTTTCCGGCGGCGGCCATCTTAAGATGCTGCTTTTTAGTGCCTAACTCCTGGCCGGCGATGGCCCGAACGTACTTGTCAATATTGTGCTCTCTCCATTCACCGATAAGAGCTTCCGTTGGAGTGGCCGAGACGACTACAGCATCAGCCTGCTTCTGCACCATTTCCAGGCTCTCGCGCACAAAGCGAAACGGCGGCAGGTTGTGAACGATGTCGGCCACGGCCGCGTTCACAGCTTTGCTCCACTGCAACGCATGCTCAAGTTCCGGATCAGGATGCTCTGCCATGTAAGCTTTGAGCCCGTCATTGCTGAGCGCTTTCCCGGAAGCGATAAAATCCCGCACCTTGGCAGCCTGCGGAACCTTGGCCCCGCGCTTGATCACTTCCGGCCGCTGGCGCAGCAGGTCCAGGACGGAAATAAGCGCGGGCCAGCGATTGGTTCCACGCCACTTGGAATAAAGGTTGATGAACTCAACCGCCTCGCGGGCGTACTTGGAGATCGCTTGCAGGTCCCAGTACTTGATGATCTGCGGGCAAAAACACTCTTTATGCTTGATCTCCATGCTGTCGAAAGCGCAGCCATCGGAATCAATGCCGACAAAAAACTCATATTTCGGCGTCAGCCCCGACAATTCTTGTGCTGACATGGCAACACTCGCCATACGGGTCTCCTTCTGGTTTTTCTTTACATCAAATACGTCGCGTTCCTGTTCACCTGCACACCGCTATAGGCTGCGAAACCGCCATCAATCAGTATGCCTGTTCCGGTCACGAACTCCGAAGCCGGCGAAAGCAACCACAGCACGGCGCCAAACAGGTCTTTCGGTTCACCAAATCGCGCCATGGGCGTGTGCGTCATGATGGACTTGCCCCGTGCCGTCAAATCCCCCCGTCTCACGGTCGAGCAACAGGAAACGGTTTTGATGGGTAAGAAAGAATTCCGGTGCAATAGCGTTGACGCGGACCTTCGGCGGGTATTCCTGCGCCATGTGCACGGCACGCCATTGCGTAAAGTTGCCCACAGCAGCTTTCGCTGCCGAGTATGCGGGAATTCGGGTTAGCGGCCGGATGGCGTTCATGGACGAAACATTCAAAATCGTACCATAGCC
>Ga0209166_10000455_pt1 | contig 45809 bp, 31 predicted proteins | sample Coa_R1_3_FD_187151 | JGI IMG/M metagenome (GOLD analysis project Ga0209166, IMG submission 187151) | Surface soil microbial communities from Centralia Pennsylvania, which are recovering from an underground coalmine fire - Coalmine... | ecosystem: Environmental > Terrestrial > Soil >...
TCATGCCGGAAAGCTTCTTGTACATGCGAAAATAATTCTGAAACGTGATGGTGGCGAGCGTCTGGTTCTCGCGCTCGACTTTCACGCCCTCTTTCGCTTCCACGGCCTGGTGCAGACCGTCGGACCAGCGGCGCCCCGGCATCTGGCGGCCAGTGAACTCATCCACGATGATGACTTCGCCTTCTTTCACCACGTAGTCCACGTCGCGCTTGTACAGGCTGTGCGCGCGTAGCGCCTGGTACACGTGGTGCATCAACTCGATGTTCACGGGGTCGGAGAGGTTGTGCAGCCCCAGCAACCGCTCGCATTTGCTGAAGCCCTCTTCCGTAAGCGTCGCGGTGCGCAGCTTTTCGTCAATGGTGTAGTCAATTTCCTTGATGAGCTTGGGAATAATCTTGTCAATGCGCGCGTACTTGTCCGTGGACTCTTCGGAAGGTCCGGAAATGATGAGCGGCGTGCGCGCTTCGTCGATGAGGATGGAGTCTACCTCGTCCACGATGGCGAACTGGTAGCCGCGTTGGACGCACTGCGCGATGTCGTACTTCATGTTGTCGCGCAGGTAGTCGAAGCCGAATTCGTTGTTGGTGCCGTACGTAAGATCGGCGTTGTACGCCGCTTGCCGCTGCTGGTCGTCGAGGTCGTGCACAATAACGCCGACGGAGAGGCCCAGGCCGCGGTAGAGCGCGCTCATCCATTCCGCGTCGCGTCGCGCCAGGTAATCGTTCACGGTGACGATGTGCACGCCGCGGCCGGCGAGGGCGTTCAGCGCTGCGGGAAGTGTGGCGACCAGCGTCTTGCCTTCGCCCGTTTTCATTTCGGCGATTTTGCCGTCGTTGAGCACCATGCCGCCGATGAGCTGCACGTCGAAATGGCGCATGTTCAGAAAGCGCCGGCCCGCTTCGCGCACCAGAGCGAACGCCGGAACGATGGCCGGCTCGAGGGCTGCTTTCAACACGTCTTTGTAATTCGTGTCGGAAGGATCGGCGGACTTCAGCGGCTCCTGAACTTGCGCCTTGAGGCCCAGGAACTTCTCGCGCAACTCCGCGTCGGAGAGTTTGCGCACGTCGGCTTCGCGCGCGTTGATTTCGGCGACCAGCGGCTGCAACTTTTTGATGTCGCGTTCGTGCTTGGTGCCGATAAATCGCGCGACAACCGTGTCAACTGCCTTGGCAACATCCATGGGGGATTTCGACGTCTCCTGGTCGGATTATGCGCGCTTGCCCGCACGAGCCACTCTAACGCGGGCGCTGTAAACAACTTATTCTAACTGGTTGGATGCGCGAGCGCCAAGAACCGCGACACGCGCTAGTGACTCAGCTTCCGATTACCGCTGCCGGGACTTGTCACGATTGTTCAGCAAATCAGACATAGGCCGCTGTGATTTCAGTCGAAAGTGGGAGCTGCCTCACGAAGGTCCGCTAGGAATTCTTCAACTTTTCGACCAAGCTTGTTTATAAGAAGGTCGTAGTCCGCATCGATAGCCATGGTGAGGCTGGCCAGTTTGCCGGGAGGCAAAACCTCACGGATGCTCAATCGTATGCTTAACTTCCTGCCCCTTCGGTCAAGCTGAAACACCAACATTTCGCCGACACTCTTTAGGGCGGCAGAATCCGCAGCGCCTCGCTGGATGCAATGCAGTTCCTCGGCAAAATGAGCGAAGCCGTCCGGTTCAAAGCACAGGTCTTTAGCAAAGTACTCAAAATGACCAGTCGGATGCCTAATGCGGCAGTTCACTTCAAAACGGTATTCAGGAGATGCGACTTCGTACTTCTGAACTCTTACGCAAGTCAGCGAAAGGTCGAGTTCAGGAGCGCAATTGATGGACAGCTGCGGCCCATTCAGAAGTGCCATCGACCCCAATCTATCATGATTCGGCGCTACTGCCTGGTTAGTTGTTTACCAGGAATTAGGAAACTGTTTGTATACTTACTGGGTGCCGTCAGTCGCGCTTCACGGTGGATTCCGACGCGGGTTGGGTCAAGCCCTTCTGGTTGTTCTTTTTTGCTCAGTCGGCTGTAAAGACTCCACACCGCCACGTCCTGTCAATGTTGCTGCGTCTGCCGTTTGGGTCGCTAATGCGTTTATTGAATGTGCCGTCGAGCCCGACACAAACGCCAACAGATGCAGTGTCAGGGACGCCAAAGGAGCGCTGCTTGGAGACGGTCTGTTCATTCTGAATAACGACGGAAGAGCCGCCACGAACTCCGAGTTGAAATACGTTGCGTTTCGTGAAGGCAGAATCTATCTAGCGGGAGAAAGATTTCTATACCCGACTTTGCCGCAAGAACAAAATCGGGCCGCAGTAGACAGCGAGCTCCGAGCCTTGGCGGGGCACGGCATGGCTACGGCTATTGACTGCGGACGGATAGCACACTCTCAGAACGCAACCCCCGCATCGGAGTGCGCCTTGAATGCGCTCACGACCATGAAACCATTCCGCGTTCGCTTTGACCTGCAAGGCTATGAGGGCATCTATTCCTTTGGTTTAGCAGGGGATGGTTCGGAAAATGTTTACGCGGTTGAGGACTACAGTTTATTGCAGGACATGCTAGCGCCTGCCGGGAGTCGCATTGGCGTAACTCTGTGTCCGACACCAATCAAAATTAGAACCTCCGCAAGAGGAATCCTTACTTGCCTTTCCACTGAACCATAAACCCAAAAACTTGGACAGAAACAGGGAAATTGGCTAACTCCTGATTTGTCGTGTTGCCGAAAACTGACCCACTGCCCGACACGCAGGTAAACGGTCAATGTTGGCTGCGATATGCGGAATGAGTGGCCCGGTGCCGGAATACACGCCGGCGCCGAAATACGTGAACGGTGCGTTGCCGGTCAATTCAGGCGGCGGCTTCGCCCGCGGTTTCTTCCCCTCGTGATTGCGGAGACGAAGACGACGGCGAAAAACTCCCCGCGAGCAAGCGGCGGTACTTGCTGCGCTCGTCGAGGCTCATATCCACGATTTCGAAGGCCACATCCTGCGCGCGGTAGTCGCGCATCAGGGCGGTAGCCTGCACATTGCGGAGGCCGAGCTGCAACCTCAGCTGGACGTGCGTCCCGGGTGCAAGGTGACGGTTGATCGTAGCCAGCCCGCCGGAGAGGCTCGCCGTCTTAATTTCCAGGCGGCAGTTGTCTTTCAGGTTGGTGCTGAACGCAGTGACCGGTTTGTGCAGTCGCACGCGCGTGTGGCGGCGCTGCCGGACAAACTTTGAATTCGACGCAATTTCCAGCGGCGCTAGGACCAGATCTTCGCGGTCAATGCCGCTCTTTCCGACGAACTCGCGCGCCAACTCCGCATCCAGTTGCATCAGCGCTTGCAGCGCCGCGATGCGCAGTTCCTGCGGATTTTGCCACCCGAAAATCTTCTTGGCCTCGATGACGCGCCGCAGTGTGGTGACCGATTCCGGCGCATGAATACGGCCGAGCGCTTCGACGGCCTTCACCTGAAGATACGGCCCGGATCCCGGCGGCAGGTCGCCGTCAACGACCGTCAGCAGACGCCCGAGCGCTTCGCGATCTCCGCTCAGGCCGATTTCGTCAATGACCATCGGCATGATGAGCGCATCCACGTGGTCGAGCATCTCGAGCAGAATGCGGCAACGGCCGGGGGCGCTACTGGCGGCAATCTGGCGCACGATGCGGTCCTGCGACGTCCGTGGAAAATCCTTCATGCGCGCCGGCAGAAAAACTTCCACCGCTTGCGGATCGAGTTTGCTGAGCAGGCCCGCCATTTCGACGGCCGCGGTAATCGGTCCGCCGCGCATGGTGCTGCGCAAATACTGCAAACCCTCTTCGCCGAGGTCCCCAGCAAGATTGCAGATCTGTTCGGCGTCCTCGCGCAGGCTGCAGCGATTGAAGCGCGCGGCCAGCTGTTCCATAGCCGCTTGCGGCAGCATTTTAAGGACGCTGGTCATCCCGGCCGCGGCCTGCCGTGCGCGCAGCGCTTCGTCCACGAACTCCGGAATGCGCTGTTCGATGCCCATCTTCGCGCGCAAGCTCTGTCCGATGCCGGGACGCTGCGCTTCGACGCCGGAAACCAGGTCCAGCGCCTGTTCCATCACCGCGTAACTGCGCGTCGTCGCCGCTTCCTGGCTGAGGCGCACGAATGCGGCGCTCACCAGTGTTTGCAGCTCGGCGTCCTGTTCAACGCTGAGGCGCAAGCCGAGATGGCGCAGCGCATCGCCAAGCAGCTTCGGGTCCGCCTTGCCATACAGTTCTGCCATTTCCGATAGTCCCAGCGCGGTTTTCTTGCGTGCGTCAACCTCATCGCTTTCCGCGCACGCGGCGTAATTCTGCAGGATGCTGATGGCCTGCGCGACGTCTCCGGTCTTGATCAAGTGCCCGACGTAGGACTGCACGTTTTTCGGCGGAATGCACCACGCGTCATCGGAGAGCAGCACGGCTTGCTTGCCGCTGTCCGGAACGGCGGCCCAGAATTGCCGGTCGAGAATGTCGCGGTGCGATTCCACGAACAGGCCGGCCTCGGCCATCTTGTCTTCGTGCGTGCCGAGGATTTTGCGGAGATTTTCGATCTCCTGGTTCATGCGGTCGAGCATCTGGCGGACCGCATTGACTTTGACTTCGCCGCTTTCGAAGCGCTCCAGCGCGAAGCGGATGGCGAGATGCTCCGCGAGCTTGATGAGTACCAATTCGTCGGTCTGGCCCTTGGGAGCTTGCGCCGCCAGCGCCGCGATGGCCTGCTTCAACGTCGCTTGCGCTGTGCCTGGCAGTTCCGCTACGCGCTCTTGAAACGCGGCCGCTCCGCCGATGCCGCCCTGGCCGCCGCTGATACCGCCGAAGCTCGTCAAGGCGCTGAGAATTCCGAACATTTCGTCTTCCGATGGACCACTTCCGCGGCCTCTGCTTTTCCACGGACCCGCACCGATTCCGGTGCCCGTGCCAATCCCGATGCTGGAGCTGGTGCCAGTCCCGGCCCCTGCTCCAGTCCCTGTGCCGCCTACCGGTCCAACACCGGGGCCGAAACCCGCGCCGCCCAGCCCGCCGGGACCCACTCCGCCACTGCTTGGCGTGCCGCGGACATCCACACCGGATCCGACGAGTTCACTCTCGCCGAGCTTGCCGCCGGAATAGGTTGCTCCACCTGAAACTTCTCCGCCGGAGCCTTCGCCGCCGGCTCCAACACCGCCGCCGCCGTAACCGGCACCCGAGCCTTCGCTTCCCCCGCCCTCAACGCCCGATCCGCCGGCACCCGGGCCATCGCCGGCGCCTTCGCCCGCGGGACTCGCGCCCTTCGAGCCTTGCGCCGCTGCAATCAATTCGAGCAGCTTTTGCGGGTCGTTGAGCCATTTCTTGAATTGGTCGTGATCTTCGCCAAGCGTTGCTGCGGCGAGCTGCGCGGCTACGCTGGCTTCCTTGAGCCGCGAATCCGTGGCTACGAAGCAGATCTCGTTGAGCCGTATGCCTTGCATTCCGGCAAGCGCGGCCTTCAGTTGCACGGCTAGTTCGGTGGGCTTGGATTTGCCGGTGGGAAAGGCGCGCGTGAATTTACCGAGCTCGTCCTGCGTGATGTACGAAAAAAACTGAATGCTCGCGAGTCCGGCTGCAGAGAGCAATTGCGCGAACTGTTTTTCCGCGGGCGAGCCTTCGAGCGGCACGCCGTCGAGCAGCAGCTGGCTTCCGGTCGCGCCAAGCAGCAGGCCGTTGTCGCTCCCCGCGGGAATCGCGGCCTGCAATTCGCGCCACGCGATATCGAGCTGTTCGGAAGTACGGCTGTGGTCGTATCCGTACAGGCGGGCGAACTTCAGCAGAATGTTCAGACTGCGAACGAAAGCGCGGCCAGCGGTCGTTTTGGGATCCGAAATCATTACCCGCCACGAAGCTCCAAAATAGGACTACCTCTCTAGTACCGTAAGGTTAGGACGCGTGGTCGGCAATGGTACAGCGGTTCCATGTTGCCCGAAGGTCAAGCCGCCTGGCGTACGGGTGCGCACCCTGCTCCATCGGCCGGGCGCACCTCAAGCGAGTACAGGTAGGGAACGTGGGAAACGGGTGCTTGGGCCGCCGCCGCCGTTGTTCGCAGGCTACGCTTTGGAGAGCGTCACGCGCCCGCGGCGCTTGCTGCGGTTCGTCACCGCCGCCACTTGCGGAATTCCGCCGGTTTCCATCAGCACTTTCCGGAGTCTCGAACGGTCTTCCATATCCATGTCCACGAATTCGAACGCCATGGCTTGCGGGCGCGCGCCGCGGACAATGGCCTGCGCCTTGATGTTGCGCACGCCGTGCGACAGTTTGATCGCCAGCAGCGAACCGGGAGCGAGGTGCCGCTCACCCGAGCCGATGCCACCTCCGAGGTTTAGCTCGGGAATGGAAAGTTTGAAGTTCTCGCGCAGGTTGGTAGTAAACGCGAGGAGATTCCGCGAAAGCTTCAAACGCGCGTAACGCCGCTGGCGCATAACGGAAGAATTAGGCTCGGGATCCGTGGGTTCCAGAGTCAGGTCCTTGCGCTCGAGTCCGCTGGCGCCGAGCTTTTCGAGAACCATGGAAGGTTCAATGCGCATCAAAGCTTGCGCCGCTGCGATGCGCAGTTCGATGGGATAGACCCAACGCCACACCTGGCGCGCGTCCATGAGCTGCAGCAGCGTGGTGCTCGCGGCGGTCGCACGAAGTCTTCCAATTGCCTCTATCGCCTTGAGGCGCTGGAATGGCGGCGTGTGGTCGTTTTGCACGAGTTCGACCAGCTTGGGAATGCAGTCCGGCTGGCCGCTCATTCCAAGTTCGTCCAGCGCGAGCGGCCGGATCAGCGGGTCCAGCGAATCAAAAATCGCCACGAGCAGCTTGGCGCGCTGCTCCGGCGCCGCTGAGGATAGTTGCCGCACCGCGCGATCGTGCGACGAGCGCGGCCACTGGCTCAGGCGGACGGGAAGAATCTTTTCCACGGCATCGGGCGCAAAGTGGCTAAGCAATCCGATTGTTTCCGCGGCTTCCGTCGCGGGCGCGGTTTGCAGAACTTCGAGGAGCCGCTGCGTCGAGTCCTCGCCAAGTCCCTGCACGATTGCTCCAAGGACTTCGCAGTCCTCGCGAAATCCGCAGTGGCCGTACCGACTGGTAACGTAGCGCAACGTCGCCTTCGGCATGAGGCTGAGAATTTCGGTCATGCCATCCGCCAACTGTCCGGCACGCAGCGCTTCTTCGATGAATTCCGGCAGGCGTTCTTCGGCGCCGATGCGCGGACGCAAGCTCTGCGTGGAACCGGGACGCTGCGATTCGATGCTGTCGAGCGACGAAAGCGCCTGTTGCATGGCGGGATAACAGCGCTTGGAAGCGGCTTCCTGGCTCATGCGCACGAACGCAGCGCTGATCAGTGTTTGCAGTTCCGGCTCGCGCTCCACCGCCAGCTGATTGCCCAGCCTGCGGATTCCTTCCATAAGCGCGCTGCCGTCGCCGCTGCCGTACAGTTCCGCCAGATCAGAGAGGCCGATGGCGGTGGTGCGGCGCGCTTCCGGAGCTTCCAGCGCGATGCACGCCGCATATTTCATCAGGACTTCGTTCACCGTTTTCAGTTCGCCGCGGCGCAGCATGTCTTCCAGGAATGCCCGGATGTTGCGCGGAGGCACGCACCACGCTTCTTCCGAAGTAAGCACTTCTTTTTTGTTTTCCTCGGGCACCTGCTCCCAGAATTCCTGGTCCAGCAATTCGGTGTACGACTGCACCGAGAGCCCCGCCTGCGCCATCATTTCTTCCTGCGAGCCCAGGATTTTGCGGAGGGCATCGATTTCCGAATTCATCCGGTCGAGAAGCTGTTTCACGGCGTTGACGCGCAGCTCGCCGCGCTCGTAACTGTCCAGCGCGAAGCGAATGGCCACGTGTTCCGCCAGTTTCAACAGCATCGGCCGGTCCGCTTTTTCGTTGGGCGCCTGCGCGGCCAGGCCCGCCAGAGCCTGCTGCAGCGTGAACTGCGCGCGCACCGGCAGCGAACTCAAGCGCGATTGGAACGTCGGAACATCCATTTTCGTGTCGGGATCTTTGCGCGACTTGCCCAGCTGCGCAAACAGGCTAAGCATCGAGCGAATATCTTCTTCCGCGACTGCGAATCCTGGCTGACCCGGGCCGATGCCGCCCACGCCCGGCGCGCCCATCATTCCGGCACCGCTGCCTACCATGCTCCCGCGCAAAAGCGAGGAAGCCGTTACGGCGCTCAGCCACTTCCCGGGCTCCGCTCCGCCGCCTCCTCCGGGTTGTCCTCCTGGACCAGAGCCCGCACCGGCGCCTGCGCCTCCAGGTCCGCCACTTCCGCCTGATCCGCCTGGACCGGTACCTGCGCCCGCTCCACCCCCAGTTCCCGAGCCGCCCTGGCCACCGGCTGCATCACCCCCGCCCCCCCCCGCGCCGCTGCCGGAACCGGGGCCGATTCCGGTGCCAGTTCCCCCTCCAAATCCACTACCGCCGCCCCCGCCAGACCCTGCGCCACCGCCTCCCGGTCCGCCGGAACCACCGGCTCCCATACCTCCGCCGACACCAGTTCCGCCGCCCGCGCCTCCAGGCCCGGATCCGCTTCCACCTCCCGAGCCCCCGGCACCGCCGGAGCCGCTACCCCAACCACCCCCTGAGCCGCCGCTGCCACCAGACGCGCTACCCGTACCAAGTCCACCGCCGCCGGAGCCTGATCCGCCTCCAGCGTCCCATAAACTCCCGCGCTGGCTTGCAGTGCCGGACCCTCCCCCACCGCCTCCGGTGCCCGTACCGCCTGCGCCCGTCCCTCCACCGCCGGGAACTCCGCTCGATCCTCCGCCGCCCTGACCAAATCCTGGCCCTGTGCCGCCGCCCCCGCCACCGCCGCCGGAACGCGCGCTTTCCGCGGCGAGAATCATTTGCAGCATTTTGTTGGGGTCTTCGAAGAAGTCCTTGAACTTGTCGCCCTGCGCGCCGAGGGCTTTGGCGGTGAGCTGCGCGGCGACTTTGATTCCAGCAATCGACGAGTCTTCCGCAACGTAACGAATCTCGTTGACCTTAATGCTCGTTTCACCGGCGAGCGCGGATTTGAGTTGTTCCGCCAGCGCCGAAGCTTTTGCGTTGCCGCTGGGAAAGGCGCGGACAAAGCGCGCAAACTGCGGCTGCGTCAGATTCGGGGAGAAGTGAATGCTGGCAATGCCGGAACCGGTGAGCAGCTGCGCAAAACTTTTTTCACCGGCGGACGCGCCGAGTGGGACGCCGTCGAGCAGGATTTGCATTCCGGATGCGCCGAGCAGGAGTCCGCTGCCGCCGCTCTCATCGAGCGCACCACGGAGCTCTTTCCACGTGGTTTCAAACTGCGCCGCCGTTCGCACGTGACCAAATTCGTAAAGCCGTGCGAACTTCAACAAAATATTCAGGCTGCGGACAAATGCCCGCGCGCCCCCGCGGGAATCAGGGCTCATGCTTTCCGGCCAACAAGCTGGTCCTCCCCATGCTTCTTACTACAGTAGTTTTCCCGTGCATCGTGTACAAGCGTTGCGACGCCGATTGTCACCATCTCAATAACACATTGACGGTGCGAGCCCCGTCGCGCGGCTCCAGGAGCAGCGAGGGGTTGTGTCTTTATTCAAACATACTTTCGCGTTGGTTGCCCCGCTGTCGTTGCCGACCTACAATACTCCTGCAATACTGCGGTGAATGGATATCGGCGTCGGCTTCTTTGGGCGCCGCGGGAAATCAGGCGCAAACGAAATACAATCCACCGGAATAAGATCATTTCAGGAAAATATGCCGGACCAGTCCCCACCTGAACGTTATAAGGCAGATATGCCGCAAATTCCCGGTGTTACGACGCCGGGCGCGCGGCCGAATCCGCTGAACAATCCAGCACTACGACTGGTTTTCGGCCTGCTTGGCGTGCTGATTGTCGTTTATTTCGGAGCCCGCTGGCTGTTGCGACCGCAGCACAGCGATCTTCCGGTAGCGGAGCCGCCTCCGAAAATCGAAGTTCCCGCGCCGGCTCCCGATCCCGCCGCGGCCATGCCGCACACCTCCGAACAGCGTCCCGATATTGCCACGGTCGCAGAAATGTCGGCGCCGTGGAGCTCGAAGCAGTTTTTCATGCCCAGTCCCCTGACGGGAGACGACGTCCCGGCGATGCTCATTCGCCTGCCGTCCTCTTCGGCTTCGCAAGACAGCGGCTACTGGGCATTTTCACTAAAAGCTCCGTACGGCGATTGCACGCTGGAATACGTTTCGGACCTCACGAAACTGAAAACTGATTACGACTACAAAGCTGCGCGCCATCCGATGGTAGGAAATCCGTGCACACGCACGGTGTTCGATCCGACAAAGTTGTTCAACCTGCCCGGAAATGTCTGGGTGCGCGGACTGATCGTGCAGGGATCCGATTTGCGTCCGCCGCTTGGAATCGAAGTGAAGGTGCAGGGCAAAACCATTCAAGCCGTCCGCATGGAATAGTCGCTCGTTACAAGTAGTTCCCACATCCTTCTGGTAGATCGAATTTCCCTCGCGAATAGAATTCCAACGTGCGGTTCCTATCGTCCGCGCCGCGACGCGCGCAAATCCCGCCGAGGCGTTGCGGCAGAACTGATCTCTGCATGTCAGCACCGCAGGCACGCCTATTCGCGTTGCTGCAGCTAGTCCAGCAGATTCGTGCTTGACAGCCCATGCCCCGGGTGGATAAACGTCTTGTTCCACCAAGGGGATAACATTCATGCCAAAAAACAGGTTTGCTTCACGGCGGAGTTTTTTGCAAAGCGCGGCGGCGGTTGCTTCACTCGCGATGGCGCCGCGTTTCGAAGCGCACGCGGAAGCTCCACAAAATCCGCCGGCTGCGGATTTTTCCGGACTGAGGCCGCTGGGCGCGCGGCTCAAGCCGATCACGCCGGAGGAGTTTCGCGCGCGGCTGGAGCACGCGCAGAAGTTGATGTCCGAGTTGAACCCGAAATTCGAGGCGCTGTTTTTCGCGCCGGGGACTTCGCTCTACTATTTCACCGGAATTCGCTGGGGACTCAGCGAGCGCCTCGCGGCGGTCGTGCTTCCGCGTGAGGGCAAGCCCGTGGCCGTCTGCCCGGGATTCGAGGAAGGACGCTTCCGCGAGCAGTTGCGCTTTCCCATCGAAGTGCGCGTGTGGCAAGAAGACGAAAGCCCGACGAAGCTGTGTGCAGCGGCGCTAGCGGATCAAGGCATTCGAACGGGCCGGTTAGGCGTCGAAGAAACCGCTTACTTCACGTATTCGGACCACCTGCGCGCGGCGGCGCCAGGATTCGAATTGGTTTCGGCCGATCCGGTGACCATCGCGTGCCGCGGACGCAAGTCGCCGCACGAAATCGAGTTGATGCGCCTGGCGTGCGATGCGACTTTCGACGTGTACAAGCCAGTGTTCGCCGCGCTGCGCGAAGGAATGTCGCAGGAAGACATCGCCAACATGGTTTCTGCCGGCTTTTCGAAAATGGGTTTGCGCGGCGGAGCGTTGGTGTTGCTAGGAGCTTCCGCCGCACTTCCACATGGCACGCGCCAGCCGCAAAAACTGAAAGAAGGAGACGTTGTTCTGGTTGACGGCGGCTGTTCGGTGGACGGCTATGCTTCTGACGTCACGCGCACGGGAATTTTCGGCAAGGCTTCGGACAAAATCGCGAAGGCCTGGGAGCTCAATCGCAAGTCGCAAGATGCGGCGCTGGATGCGGCACGCGCCGGGCGGCTTTCGGGAACGGTGGACGACGCGGCGCGCGCCGTGATCGTCAACGGCGGCTACGGCCCCGGCTACAAGTACTTCACGCATCGCCTGGGCCACGGTATCGGGCTCGACGGACACGAGCATCCGTATCTGGTGAAGGGCAGCACGACCAATCTCGAAGCGGGCATGACATTTTCCAACGAGCCCGGAATCTATGTGCCCGGCGAATTCGGCATGCGTTGCGAGGACGACATGGTCATCATGCCGGATGGCCCTGCGCAACTCTTGACGAAGAATTTTGCGGTGTCGCTCGAAAAGCCGCTGGGGTGATTTGGACGAGAGCTAGAGCTTACGTTAGGTGTTTTTCGACCTTAGTTGGCCGCTAGGCCGACCGGACTGGTTGCCACGGGGCTTGGCTTTGAGTTTAACAATCGCTGTTGCTGCCGACCAAATCGAGAAATCAGTTCGTCAATTCTGGCGGTCACCGAAAGCGAGGTACTTGGGGACCCCGCCGTTGCGTCCGATTTCAAACTCCACGCGATGGTTTCATAGACCTGACCAGCAGCCATTTTCTCCTCTGGCACACGCGCCGCCTTGGCTTTCACCGACTTCGCGTCTTCGGCTTGTTTCGTTAGTACGTCTCTTGACGCTCCGCTCGCCTTTGCGGCTTGCAATATCTTGACGGCTTCTTCCAGGCTTTGCGATGCAGCTTTCCTCCCAAGCATGAGTCTGTTGACCCACTGCGGGTCGCCGTACGACGAGCCATCGGCAAAGATCGCGGCCCTCAGGGCCGCATCCGACCTTACGCCGGCTACATTTGGCCCGGAGATCTTAGGTAGCGTGAACGTATGCGTCTGGTAACGCAACAAGTCGCGCTCGGTGTCCGAGTTTATGAGACTGTCGAAGTACCGCAGCGACTGTCCGGAGTGGCCGGGGTTAGTCGGATACGAGTGAGTTACTTGTAAGACCATGGCCGTGATCGGTTGTGCCGAGAGGTTCTCCACTTTGAAGAGAACGTGTCCATCCGGTGCAGTTTCCGTTGTCATTTTCATCCGTGGGTCTTGCGAACTCTGAGCAAGGGCCGAATGGACCGCCACGCCAAACAACAGCAATAAGAGAAATTGAACTTTGCACTTCATGTGAATCTTACCTCCTCGTTGTGATAGAAGGGCCAGCGAAAAGAGTTTCCAACACTTGGATTTGATTCAGGCTCTCCCCAGGGGGTGGTCCGACATCCTTTCAGTATGTGCAGCCTATATATTCATTTTGATCGAACCCTTGGTACATCGCTACTGTTGGGTTTTGTGTCTCAGTCTCGCCGGTTCCCTCGCAAGTTCCTGAAGTACAACCGCCGTAGGTAGCCTGATTGTATCCATATAGATCCCAATACCAATTCCAGGTGCCGTCGCCGTTATCTGTTGGAACGAAGTCTTTGGAGGCATCGAGGGTGTAGGCATCGACCAGGTCACAGCTGCAGTCTGTGTAGCCGCCGCCGCACATTCCGCTCTGGTTGTAAGCGCCTTCGTCGTAGGTATCCCCGGCCTCGTCGGCGACGACCAGCTCCCACTCAAATCTGCCGCAATCAAATCGAGCAATGACAGACGACGCGTCGCGGGGGTCGCACTTGCCTGCTGAGACCGACGAGATGCGGGCCTCGGATGCGAAGTATACGAGCACCGCGAGACTGAAAAGGAGTATGAATGAAGCTGCGCTCACCGCTTAGTTTTTCATGTAGTACGACCTCCACCGCAAGGTGGATTGACGGCTGGCGCTCGGGCCACTTTAAAAGGGAGGGGGGGCTGCTAGTCAATCGGGTATTTACCGTAGTGTGGGACCGAGTATTTACTGTAGTGCGCGAAGCCGGACCTGGTCTTTTTCGTTAAGGTTGCCTGGAGCAGCTTACAAGGACTCGCGTCAAAGAGCTGTATACCGTTTACGACGCAGGGGCTCGACGAAACAGACCGGGCGGTGGGTTCGAGTATGCTCCGCAAAACTCGACGATGCGCTGTTCGGCCCAGAAGCGCTCGTGGCCTGCTTGGTTTGAAATGAAGCCGCAGTGTCCGCCGTGTTTCGGCGCCAGGAACATAATGGCCGGATTTTCGGCGGGATTCGCGCGTTCGAACAACGCGTACGGCACAAACGGATCGTCCTGCGCGGTAATCATCAGCATGGGCACGCGCACCTGCGCGACGACTTTCTTCGCACCCACCGTTTCGTAATACTCCTGCGCGTCCCGGAACCCGAAGTTCGGCGCGGTAATTTTGTCGTCGAACTCTCGCACCGTGCGAACCGGTCCGAACCCACCCTGCGCGTACCGTTGCGGAAACAGCTTCGCTTTCTTCGCGTAGCGCGCCATGAGGCCGGTGACGAAATGCCGCTGGTAAAAATAGTTCTGGCGCCATTCCAGCGCGTCGGCGCACGCGGCAAGATCCATTGCCGGGCACACGACGCACACGCCGCGTAACGCTTTCGGCGGCGCATCGGCAAACTCTCCCGCCATTTTCGTGATGAGGTTTCCACCCATCGAGTAGCCAACGAAAAAAATCTGCTCGAAGCAGTCGCCGTTCGAAAGCTCTTCCAGCACGGCGCGATAGTCGCCGCTCATGCCGGAGTTGTACAGCGTCGGCGTGAGCGTTTCGGTTCCGCCGCAATTGCGCTGGTTCAGGCGGATGGCGTGAAATCCGCGGCGAAACGCCTTTTCCGCGATGCCCAGCATATAGCTGGATTCGCTTGAGCCTTCGAGCCCATGGAGGACCACCATCACTGGCGCGTCGCGCCGCTTTCCCGGTTGCCAGTGGCACTGGCCGAGAATTTCCGACTCCGGTTCCACGCGGAAAAGACGCGGCTCGGACGCGGGCAGTTCGAATCGTCGCCGCATAAACGCCGCCACGATCGTCATCGCGTGGCCATTTTTCAAAAGCCAGTGGGGATGAAATTCTTCGGCTGACAAGTCCACGAGAAAACTTTAGGGCAGGCCTGCCGCGCTGGCAAGCGGACGGAATCTTTCGGATTGGGGTTCGACATGCGTTGTTAACACCCGGCCTTCATTTTCCGTCCACCTCCCCGACGCATCTTTGGGGGTCTGTGATGAGAACCCGCGTTTTGTATTGCCTCGCTCTCGCGATAGTCCTGGCCGCATTGTCGCCGCGCGCCTTCCGCGCGCAATCCGCGACGGATCCCTACCTCACCGCGCACGAGTGGGGCACGTTCACATCCATTGCGGGAAGCGATGGCCACGCCATCGAGTGGCTGCCGCTCACCGGTTCCACGGATCTTCCGGCGTTCGTCGAGCACTTCGCGGGCGTCAGCTTCAAGGGCGGCTTGCTCGGAACCGTGCGCATGGAGACGCCGGTCCTTTATTTCTATACGAATCGAGAGACGACCGTGTCGGTGCACGTTGCGTTCGCCAAAGGGCTCATCACCGAGTGGTACCCGCAAGCCAGCCGCGTCTATCCCATATCTGCTGTCGAGCCTAAGTACGCCAACTTCCCCGTCAGCGACTGGGCGCTCACCCAGAAGCATCCTGATGGCAGCATCGACTGGAAGTCTGTCGAGCTTGTGCCGCACAGCTTCGCCGAGTTTCCGCAGGACACGCGCGCGAATCATTACTACGCCGCACGGCAGACCAGCGCGACTCCGTTGCAGGTGAAAACGGCTCGCGGCGTGCAGAGCGAGAAATTTCTCTTCTACCGCGGAGTGTCCACATTTGCCGTGCCACTGGCAACGCGGATAAGCCACGATGGCAGCGTGCGCGTCGAAAATCTTTCGAACGACGCGATTCCGGCGATGCTGCTCTTCGAACGCCGCGGCGAGCGCCTCGGCTTCCGTGTGGTGCAGCAACCCGCGACCCCTTCGGAGCTGAATCCTCCTGAGTTGAATGGCAACATCTACGCGCTAAAGCAAACGATGGTAGACATGCTTGTCGCACAAGGGCTCTACCAGGATGAAGCGCAGGCCATGTTCGAAACCTGGCGCGACTCCTGGTTCGAGGAAGGCAGCCGTCTGCTCTACATCGTGCCGCGGTCTTTTGTGGATTCCATTCTGCCGCTCACGATTCATCCCGCGCCGTCGCAAACGGTGCGCGTGTTCGTGGGCCGGCTGGAACTCATCACGCCGGCGACGAAGGCTGCCGTGGAACAGGCTCTGGAAACTCGCGACGCGCAGACTCTGGCTCGCTACGGCCGCTTCCTCGAACCGATCGCCGAGGCGGTCATTGAAACGTCGGAGAATCCATCGCGAACTCAGCAGTTGCAGGAATCTCTCAGTACGTTCTACGCCGCGCGTCCCTCCCTGAACTGAGCGTTATAGGCGGTTAGGCTAAAGCACTTCTCTGGAACACACGCTGGATTTCCGCCTCCACCAGCTCTGGCTCGCTTCCGAGTACTAGCCATTAGGGTAAACACCTGATTGACGGGCTGAGCGGCAAGTCTATATAGGCACGCTTGAAGTCGGTTGCCTGGATTGCGCTGACCAAAATCGGTGAGGAGAGCGGGGCAGCGGCCGCAGGGGAGCGGCGTGTCTCGTGGTCCATTCTCCGAAGCCGGACACCGGCCCTCGCACGAACTCTCGGAGCGGAGGACAAGAATGAGACGTTCATTTATCGGCATGATCCTGGCCGCGACTGCTGTGTTAGCAGGTCTGCTCGCGGCTAGTGTGGGCGCGAACGCGCAGGCCACGGCCAGCGCAGTCTTGGAAGGAACGATTCTGGATGCCAGTCAAGGCGTAGTCGCGGGCTCGCACATCACTCTAGTCAGCAAGGATACCGATGCGACGCGCGCGACCACCTCCAGCAGCACGGGACTCTACCGGTTTGACCTGCTGCCGCCGGGTCATTACGAGCTCAAGGTGACGATGCCGGGTTTCCGGGCGACGACTGTAGGACCGTTCGAGTTGTTTGTCAGCCAGACGAGCACCGTGAATGTAACACTGCAGCCCGGCGTCGTGAGTGAGACCGTCACCGTAACGGAAGAAGCCCCGATCGTGGATACGACGAAGACCAGCGTTGGAACCACGTTCACGCCTGACGATGTCGAGGACATGCCGCTAAACGGACGGGACTTCGGCAACTTGGCCTTCTTGGCACCGGGCGCGCGCCCTGTAAATTCGTACGACCCCACGAAGAATCGCGTCGCCGTGTTCTCGATTGATGGTTCGACCGGCAGGAACGTGAACGTGACGGTGAACGGCATCGATAACAAGGACAACTCCGTTGGCGGACCGGTGATGCAGCTCCCGCTCACCGCCGTCGAGGAATTTACCATCTCGACGCAGCGGTTTTCCGCGGTGAACGGGCGCAGCGAAGGCGCAGCCATCAACGTGATCACCAAATCGGGATCGAACAAACTCCATGGCGGGGGATATTTCTACGACACGCAAACGGCGCTCAATGCCAACAACTATTTTTCCGAACAGAGCAACCAGCCAACGCCCCAATTCGAGCGCCAGCAGTTCGGCGGAGACGTCGGCGGACCAATTCGCAAAGATAAGGACTTTTTCTTCGGCGCCATCGAACGCGACCGCGAGCACACTTCGCTTGTCGTGACGCAACAAGCGTTCACGGAATTGAGCCTGCTGACGTCCATCGGCGCCGACCCCGCACGAGTGATTCCGACTCCCTTTTTCGAATGGAGATACAACGGACGCGTTGATCATCGCTTTAATGCCAATCATCAATTGTCGGTCAGTTACACGGGGCAATCCAACGATGGCCTGAACGATCAGTCTGGCCAGACCAATGACTTGACCGCCGGAAACTTCACCACGAACCATCAGATTATTGCCAATGCGACGTTAAGCTCCCTGTTTGGCCCGAATATCGTGAATGCCCTGATGGCCGGCTACCAATACTGGAACAACGTCATCGACACGAACAAGTTTTCTCCCGCCACAGTCAATTTTCCCAACGGAATCTATTTCGGCACCAACGGAAACGTGCCCCAGGAAACCTTTCAGAAAAAATGGCAGTTCAAAGACGACCTCGCGATTATGCATGGCGCCCAGTCTTGGAAAACCGGTTTTGACATGATCTACGAGCCGGTGCTCGGCGGCTTTTTTGAATTCAACCCTGTGCCGTCCCTGACGTTTCAGGACCTGCCCGACGTCATCATCAACAACACGAACGGCGAGTATCCAGAAGGACTAGCGACTCCCGGAGCCGTGACGGGCATGTCCATCGCTGCCGGTGATCCGCGGTTCCTCCAGCAAGGAATCAAGCAGGTGGGCGTTTATTTTCAGGACGATTGGAAAGTGAAGCCCCGGCTCACTCTGAATCTGGGCGTCCGCTGGGACAAAGACATCGCATTGCTAGGCACGAGTTTCATCCCCCAAAGCAGGACGTATTTGGAGCTGAAAGCCATCGGCAGTCCTCTCGTGGCTACGCTTCCTTCTGACCCGAGCAGGGATGTCAGCCCACGTGTTGGGTTTGCTTATGACCTGACAGGACATGGCAGGCACATCCTGCGGGGCGGGTATGGCCTGTACTTCGGCCAGCTCTTCGACAACATCAACCTGTTCATGATCCAGCAGGCCAACCCCACGTTGTTCGCGACGCTGTTTAGCGTCACAACCAAGGGGGCAAGCGATCCGACCTGTACGTCCTCCACTCCGGCTTGCTACGTGCCCGGAACTACCATCCCCTTGACGCAATGGCGGTACGGTGTTGACCCCATGCCCACCGTTCCTTCCACCAGAATTACATCGCTGCCGCCGGGCTCGACCGGACGCCTCATCAACCCCGACTACGAAGATCCTTACACGCAGCAGGCGAATATTGGCTATTCGTTCGCGGTGAATGCGTCGTCGGTGATCGAGGTGGACTACATTCACTCTCTGGGTTTGCACGATGCCAACTCCTTCCAGGTCAATCCGATTAACCCCGCTGTTGGGCCCAGCCGCAGTCTTTCCGCAGCGTTCCAAGCGGCCAACCAGCCCGTCCTGGGTTCGATCTCGGAAGCCTCGTCCGCCGGGCGATCACGCTACGACGGTTTGAACGTGTCTTACCGGCGGCGCATGAGCCGCCGTATTTCCGTGAACACCAGCTACGTGCTGTCGAAAGCGGTAGGCTATGACGGAAGCGCCGCGAGCTTCGGAAATATCGCGGTCAATCCATTCAATCCTTTCGACCCGAACGTGGACTACGGACCGGTGCCCAACGACGAACGGCACCGCTGGACCTTTGGCGGTGTCTTCGACCTGCCGTGGGGTTTCCAGGCGTCTCCGTTTGTGCAGTTCTCCTCCGCGCGGCCCTATAGCCCTTCGAACGGCATCGGAAATTTCTTCGGCTACGGCTCGGGCACTGGTGCTGCCCACGATATCGTGCGTTTCGCTGACCCCGATAATTACACGGCGTTTGGCACGGCAGCCTACCCGAAGTCGTCGGCCGCGCAAGCTGCCATGCAGGCATGCCTCGCGGCAGATCAATGTTTTCAGCTTCCTTTCGACGCGCTGCGTGGTCAGGCATTCTTTCAGATGGACGCCCGGTTGTCGAAGAGCATCCGGATCAGGGAGCGCGGCACTCTCAACTTGCTGTTCCAGGGCTTCGACATCACGAACCGGGCGAACTTCGGCAACAATTATGGATCCAACCCGCGCGTGGCCAACTTCGCCCAGCCGACGGGCTTCATCGCTGCCAGCAGCGTGATTGTGCCGAAATCTTTCCGCGGCGAGTTTGGCGTAGAGTACCGATTCTGATCGCAAGCCTCGCGGCCCCGTAGCGGTTCGTTCGGGGACTGGTGTACCGGTTCGTCAGTTACTATCGGCCAGCGCGTGCGAGAGAGTGTGAGCGCGGTCGGGAATCGTAGCTTCTTCGTCCGGGATACACCCAACTGCAAATTCAGGGATTCCCTTTATACGTTCAGGTTCGCGCCGGTGCTCTTTTGTATTGGAAGGAGGCCTGGCATGCTCACATTCAAGTCGGGTTTCGCGGAATCATTCATGGGACAAATTCTGGAACTTTCGGCCCAGGCACAAATCGAACGGCGGAACATGGAAAAATCGTCGGCGGCGTACGAGAAAACATCTGGAGCAATCCTTGCATACGGGAATGTGCTTGCGCTGCTGACGGCGTTACGCGCGTTGGAGGACATCGAAGTTACCCTCGGTCAAACGGATATTCGGGATTGCGCGATGGCGATGCCGAATTAGAGACAGGGTACACACGAACGATCCATCCCGCGCCCGAAGTTAGCCCGCTGCTCAGCGCTGGAGTGAAAGATGAGAGTCCGTCTGTTGTGGACTTCAAGGATGCTTACCCTGTCGACCAATAACGGCAAGTCCTTGCCGTCGGCTTGACCACACCGCCTCTCGCCCCTACAATAGATTCTTCACGGTGATGGATTTTTTCAATTTGGTGAAGTTTTCCGCCGGCCCAGCGCCTACCCGCTGGGCTGCGCTGTTTTAGGGCACGAACTCGATTCGCGAGGTTGGAATGATCGACGGTCAAATCCTTGAGGGCCTTACTTTCGACGACGTTCTGCTGCTGCCCGGAAAGTCGTCCGTCCTGCCTACCGAAGTGGACACGCGCACTTGCTTCACGCGCAAGCTTGCGCTCAACATTCCGCTCGTTTCCGCGGCCATGGACACCGTCACGGAGTCAAGGCTTGCCATCGCCATCGCGCGCCAGGGCGGCATCGGCCTTGTTCATCGCAACATGCCCATTGACCGCCAGTGGGAAGAAGTGGACCGCGTGAAGCGCTCGGAAAGCGGCATGATTGTTGACCCGGTGACGATTTCGCCGGACATCACCCTGCGCCAGGCGCTCGAAATCATGACCAAGTACCGCATTTCCGGCTTGCCGGTGACCCGCGGCACGCGGCTGACGGGCATCCTGACCAACCGGGACTTGCGCTTCGAGAAAAATCATTCGCAGCTTGTTAGTTCGATGATGACCAAGGACAACCTCGTGACCGTGCCCGTCGGCACCACGCTCGAGGAAGCCGAGCGCATCCTGCAGAAGCACCGCATCGAGAAGCTGCTCGTCGTGGACCAGGACTTCAACCTCAAGGGCTTGATTACCGTCAAGGACATTCAGAAAAAGCTCGAATACCCGCGCGCGGCGAAAGACGATCAGGGCCGCTTGCGCGTCGGAGCCGCCGTCGGCGCAACGGGCGACTATCTCGAGCGCGCCGTCGAGATGCACAAAGCCAAGGCCGACGTTCTGGCCGTAGACACCGCGCACGGTCACACTTCGCGCGTCATGGAAGCGATTCAAGCTATTCGCCATCGCCTTCCCGACGTGCAATTAATTGCCGGTAACGTCGCGACATACGATGCTGCAAAAGATTTAATCGCGCTCGGCATTGACGGACTCAAAGTCGGCATTGGCCCCGGTTCGATTTGCACCACGCGGGTCGTAACCGGCGCGGGTGTGCCGCAGTTGACGGCCATCATGGAGGCTTCGCGTGCGGCGCACGGCACAGGGATTCCCATCATTGCCGACGGCGGCATCAAATATTCGGGTGACATCACGAAAGCCCTTGCGGCAGGGGCATCGTGCGTGATGATCGGCAGTCTTTTTGCCGGCACAGAAGAATCTCCCGGCGAGACGATTCTCTATCAAGGCCGCACATTCAAATCGTATCGCGGGATGGGCTCCATGGGCGCGATGGATGCCGGCTCCGATCGCTACGCGACAGTGCAAGACATGGAAGAGCGCGGCAAATCCGTGCCCGAAGGCGTCGAAGGACGCGTACCATATAAAGGATCGCTGGGCGCGTTGACCGATCAGCTCGTCGGCGGACTCAAGAGCGGCATGGGTTACGTGGGAGCCGCGACGCTGAACGAGCTAACCGAGAAGGCGCATTTTGTGCGCATCACTGCCGCCGGTCTGCGCGAGAGCCACGTGCACGACGTCATCATCACGCGCGAGGCGCCCAACTATCGCATGGAGTGATGCGGCGTAGATAAATTTGCCCCCTTACTAGGCTGCGGGAGCTGCACGCAAATCGAAGTGCGTTCGATGACTTTTTCGTTCGCCGCGGCTTGCACGCGCGCTGCATGCGAAGCGAATTTCGATATTCTGGAATTGGAGAAATTGACTTGTCAGACCTTCAACCCTGGCGCAATCCCCGCCCAGCGCCGCAACTGCCCGAATTGCAGCCGCAGCTTCACAAACTTCTGATTCCCCGCTGGCTTCGTTCCTGGTGGCCCGCTATGGCCTGGGCTTGCACAATCTTCATGCTTTCCACCGACTCGTTCTCCTCCGAGCACTCCTACCACATCATCGGTCCTCTGCTGCAGTGGTTGTTTCCCAGCTTGAGTCAGCATTCCGTGAATTTTATCCATCATTTGATTCGCAAAACCGCGCACTTCAGCGAATACTTCATTTTTTATCTCTTTATTTTTCGCGGAGTACGCGGCATGCGTACAGGATGGCGCTGGACGTGGGGAATTGCGGCATGGTTTGTCGCCGCGGGCTATTCGTGCCTCGACGAAGTACATCAGGCCTTCGTCGCCAGCCGCACCGCTTCGCCCTACGATTCGTTGCTCGACTCCATCGGCGCCTTGTTCGCGTTCCTCGCAGTGGCTTTGTGGTTCTACTTTCGCCGGCCTAAGACGCCCGCGCTCTCAGAATCCGATTCGCAAGTCCGCGCGCCCGCCGTCTGAATTCTGCTCTTCGTCTCCTGCCTCCACGGAAAGCTTTGTCAGCGCGCCTCAGCGGTGCTATTTTCGATTACCATTCAGCACGTGTGTGTCCGAGCTAGCCGCCGATGAAATCAAAGAATCCGCCGATTCTGCAATACCTCTGCCTGGCCCTTCTCTTTGTCCTCGCTGCAGGCTATCAAGTTCGCTCTGTGCTCTATTCGTTCCCGGGGTATTTTCATCGCCAAGCCGCGGCTTACCCGTTCGTTCCCGCCTATGCAAAAAGCCGCCCAGCGGCGCAGTTTGTCGGCGCATCCGCGCAGCGCGTCGGAGTAAAGAAGGGCGACATCCTGCTTGCCATAAACGGCCGCCCGTTTCGCGGACTCGCTGTTTTCGGCGAAGCCATGCGCCTCGCCAAACCGGGCGACCCGCTCACGGTCGAAGTCCTCACTCCCGGCGACACGGCGCCGCGTTCCGCCACGGTCCTTCTCGCGCCAGTTGATTTACCACCTTTCAATTGGACCGGCGCCTCCATCCTCTTCTTAAAGCTGGTCATGCCCACGTTCTGCATCCTGATGGGTTTCTGGGTCGCCGCGGTGCGCCCACGCGATCCCTCCGCATGGTTTCTTTGCCTCATCATGCTGTTTTTTTCCGTATTCTACTGGGCCGGCGCGGAGAGTTGGGGGCCGATCGTTCGTGACGTTGCCGGAGCTTACCGCGCCGCCGTCGGCACTGCGTGGCCGATCTTCATGCTGCTCTTTGGCCTGTACTTCCCCGAGCCATTCCCCGGCAAAGAATCGTCCTGGCTCAGGTGGTCCAAGCGCGGCATCATTTCCCTTCTCGTTGCCTTTTGCGTTTTGAGCGTCGTCGTCCAGCTCGGCGAGCTTGAAAACTTCTACGCTGTCGCCTCCGTGGCCGCGCTGCTCCAGCGCCTCGGCAACCTTCAATTCATTCTCAGCTTTGTCGCCACCGGGGCGTTTTTCGCGGCCATTTCCGTCAAGACGCGCATGGCTGTAACGCCTGATGCCAAGCGCAGATTGCGGTTGCTCTACGTCGGCTCAAGCATCAGCATGGGCCCGGCGTGCGTTCTGTTCGTGGTCCAGGCCATCAAGGGCAGCCCGTTCGAAGGAATCTTCCCCTCCTGGTTGGTCTTGTCGTCGCTCTCGCTGATGCTCTTCTTTCCAATCACTCTCGCCTACGTCATCGTCGTTCAGCGCGCGATGGACGTTCGCGTCGTCATCCGCCAGGGCTTGCAGTATGCGCTCGCTACCGGTGGCATCCGCGTCTTGCAGGTTCTCCTGACCATCGGCGTCGTCTTTTCCGTCGTGATCTTCGCGCGCTCGCACCATCTGAGCCTCGCCAACGAAATTGCGACTATCGCGCTGGGAGTTCTGGCCGTCATCTGGCTTCGCAAGGGGGGCGAACGCCTGCGCAAATGGACCGACCGCCGCTTTTTCCGCGACGCCTACAACGCCGAACAAATCCTCGAAGCGCTCAGCGAAGAGGTGCGCTCCATCGTTGAAAAGAAGCCGCTGCTGGAAAGAGTCGCCACCAAAATTGCCGAGTCGCTGCACATCCTGCGCGTCGTGGTCCTGCTCGAAGAGGGCGGCGCATATCGGCCGGCGTTTGCCATCGGATTTGCCGGCGTGCTCGACGCGCAGTTTCCCGAGTCGAGTGGCACCGTTCAGCGCTTCAAGCGCGAAAGTAGTCCGGAGCACGTGTATTTCGATGATGAAAAATCCTGGGTGAACGGCCCGGAAATCGCCGAAGAAGAACGCAGAAACCTTGCTGCGCTCGAACCGCAATTGCTGATTCCGCTCGCGGTGAAGCAAAGGCTCCTCGGCATTATCAGCCTCGGCCAGAAACGTTCCGAAGCTCCTTACTCCGGCACGGACGTGCGCATTCTTAAGTCCGTTGCCACGCAAACTGCCCTGGCGCTTTCCAACGCCGAGCTCACTTCGGCCATCGCCGAGGAAATCGCCCACCGCGAAAAGCTCAATCGCGAAATCGAAATCGCCCGCGAAGTGCAGGAGCGCCTCTTTCCGCAGCACCTTCCCGAAATCTCCGGGCTCGACTACTGCGGCCGCTGCCGCACTGCGCTTGGCGTCGGCGGCGATTATTATGATTTTCTCGCGCTGCCGGAAGGCAAGCTCGGCATCGCTCTTGGCGACGTCTCCGGCAAAGGCATCGCCGCCGCGTTGACCATGGCCAGTTTGCAGGCGTCGCTTCGCGCTGAAGCCATGCGCGCCGGCAACGATATCGCCGGGCTCATCACCCGCGTCAACCACGCTCTTTACGACGCTTCCACGGAAGATCGCTACGCCACACTCTTCTACGCGCAGTATGATCCCTCCGCGCGCCGCCTCACATATGTCAATGCAGGCCACTGCCCGCCGATTCTGGTTCGCAACGCTGCGCGCGCGCATGCCGCGAACGGCGCGGCCATCGAACGCCTCGACAAAGCCGGCGGCACGGTTGTCGGCCTTCTTCCTGCTTGCGACTACGAACAAGCCGAACTCGCTCTCTCGCCCGGCGATTTGCTGGTGATCTACACCGACGGCTTCAGCGAAGCCATGAGTCCGCAGCTCGAAGAGTGGGGCGAAACGCGCCTGCTCACCGCCGTCTCCTGTTGCGATGGCCTCCCCGCGAAGGATTCCATCTCGAAAATCATGCAAGCCGCCGACGCTTTTGCCGCCGGCGCTCCGCAAAGTGACGACATGACCCTCGTCATCCTACGGGTGCACTAGGGCCGCTGCTTGCTCCTTGAATCAACGCCCGCTCATCGTCTATACTCCGCCGTGGTTCCATTCAGGCAAGCGCGGCGGCGCGGCAACCCGGTTGCCGCATTTTTTGTTTGGGCCGCGCGGTAGCAGTGGCGCGCCGAGCGATATTGAACCCCGTAGTGGCAGACTGTGGGCATTATTTTCGTTCCGGTGTTTTGTAGTTCGAAGACCGGTTCGATTATGCGTCGCCTGAGCGACTCGTGGACCGACGGATTGGTCGCGGTTCGCCGGAACGAGTAAGCGTCGTCGGTTTATGATGCCGGACGTATGTGAACTTAAGTTCTTTGGAATCAACACTTGCGAGGCATCCTGTAAGTGTTGATTCTAAAGGACTTACGGAAACGCTAAGTCGTTTAGAATGAACACTTACGAAAAACACGGGGGGAGGCCAAAGTACAATGTCTGATCCGAATCCAGCCTCGCACTCCTCTCGCGGCGGCCTCGAACTCTCTCGTCAGCCCGACATCCGCCCCTACCGCGGCAAGCATCCGCAGATCGCCGCGTCGGCGTACATTGACCCGGCCGCGGTCATCATCGGCGATGTGGTGATCGGGGAAGATTCCAGCGTCTGGCCCTGCACGGTGATCCGGGGGGACGTGCACTACATTCGCATCGGCGCGCGCACGAATATTCAGGACGGCTGCGTCCTGCACGTGATGCGCGACGAGCACCCGCTCATTCTCGGCGATGACGTGACCATAGGCCATTCGGTCACGCTGCACGGCTGTAGCATCGAGTCGCGCTGTCTGGTTGGCATGGGCGCGGTCATACTGAACGGCGTCACGGTTGGCACTGGCAGCATCATTGCCGCTGGCGCGCTGCTGCTTGAAGGCGCGAAAATCCCGCCCGGCAGCCTCGTTGTCGGCCACCCGGGCAAGGTGAAGCGCCAGCTCACCGGCATTGATCAGGCCTCCATCGACGCGTATGCACAGCGCTACGTGGAGTACAAAAATATTTACCGCAACGAGTCCGGCGCATGAGCGAAGGCGCACAGAAAAAACCGGATAAGCCGCGCAAATTCCAGGCGATTCGCGGCACGCGGGATTTGTTGCCGCCGGACACAGCGCTGTGGAACCGCGTCGAGCAAACGGCACGTGAGGTCTTCGCCAGCTTCGGTTACGGCGAAATTCGCCCGCCTGTCTTTGAGACTACTGAACTCTTCGCCCGCGGAGTCGGCGGCGACACCGACATCGTTGGTAAGGAGATGTACACCTTTGAGGACAAATCGGACCCGCGCTTAGAGCGATACAAGTACATATTGTGCGCCAAGCCGCCTGAACCTAGTGCAAGCATGTCTGGCTACTTGCATGACCTAAGGATCGTTCTTCCGGAGCTACAGATCGCGTCTAGTGAAGGAGACCTTCGCGAGACCGAGACCAATCGCAGATCGATAGCGAACCTAACCACGCTCATTCAAGAACTGGAAGACCACTCCTCGGGCAAAAAACCCCTAGAAGAGCGAGAGCTAGTTCGGAAATTCTCGGGCGTTCGCCAAATTGGGATGAATCTCGAGATTGGCGAGCGCATTAGTTTACGGCCGGAGGCGACGGCGTCGGTGTGCCGCGCTTATATTGAGCACAACATGCAGCAGTGGCCGCAGCCGGTGAAGTTGTATTACATCGGGCCGATGTTCCGGCGGGAGCGGCCGCAGAAGGGACGTTACCGGCAGTTTTACCAGATTGGCGCGGAAGTGCTGGAGGCCGTTCGCCCCGATGGCGCAAAACAAAATGCCGCGGAGGATTCTTCGCTCGCCACTCCTAAAGAACGTTTGAAGGACGCGGCAGTAGATGCGGAAGTCATCGAAATGCTGATGACGTTTTTCGAGCGCATCGGTTTGCAAGGCACGGAGTTGAGCGTTAATTCGATTGGGCACGCGGCGGACAAGTGCCGGCGCGGCTACGTCGCAAAGTTGCGCGAAGAATTGGGAAAAGTGAAAGAGCAGCTTGGCGCAGACTCGCAGCGGCGCATTGAGACGAATCCGTTGCGTGTACTGGACTCGAAACTGGAACACGAGCAGAACATCATCGGAAAGTTGCCGCACATCGCCGATCATCTTTGTGACGACTGCAAAATTCACTACGTCGAGTTGAAGCGGCAGCTCGATTTGCGCGGCGTCAAGTACAACGAAAACTGGCGGCTGGTGCGCGGGCTCGACTACTACATGCGCACGACGTTCGAGATTACTGCACGCGGACTCGGCTCGCAGGATGCGGTGTGCGGCGGCGGGCGTTACGACGGACTTGTTGAGCTGCTCGGCGGCCCGCCGACGAAAGGCATCGGGTTTGCCATCGGCGAAGATCGCGTGATTTTGTCGTTACAGGAGCAGCGTGGGAAAGAAGTGGCGAGTGGCCCTTCGACTCCGCTCAGGGCAGGCGAGTGGCGAGTGGCGAGCCTGCGAACCGGGATTGATGTCTACGTGACGTGGATGGGAGCGAATAATTACGCGACGGCGCTAAAAGCCGCGAAAACGTTGCGCGCTAACGGCCTCCGCGTGGACATGCCGGCGGCCGAATTGAAATTTGGGAAAGCTCTGGAGCGCGCCAGCAAACTCGGCGCGCGCTTCGCGCTTATCCTTGGCGACGACGAAGTAGCGTCGGGCCAATGGACGCTGAAAAACCTCGCCGATGGCTCGCAACAGAAACTCACCGAAGCGGCTCTGCTAGAATATCTGCGGAAGCAGTGACGTTGTAGTGGCGGGTCTTTAGACCCGCGGTTTTGCGGTTTGGCACGGCGCAGGTCCGCCACGCAAAAAAAAGAACGGGTCTAAAGACCCGCCACTACAGGGCGCAGACTGAGCTCTGTGCCAAATGGAGAGACAAACCTTTGCTCGATTTTCTTGGCAATCTGAAGCGGACACATTATTGCGGGGAACTGCGCGCGGCGGACGCGGGCCGGGACGCCATTGTGATGGGCTGGGTGGCGAAGCGGCGCGACCTGGGCAATTTGCTTTTTCTCGACGTGCGCGACCGCAGCGGCATCGTGCAAGTGGTGTTCAACAAGGAGTCGCAGCCGGCGGCGCACGCGAAAGCCGAGCAGGCGCGCAGCGAATTTGTCGTCGCCGTGGAAGGAAAAGTGGTCAAGCGCGAAAAAGCGAATCCCGAGCTGGCTACCGGCGAAGTGGAATTAATCGCCACGAAGTTGCACATTCTGAACAATGCGAAGACGCCGCCATTCCAGATCGAAGACGAAATAACCGCTGCCGAAGAAACGCGCCTGCGCTATCGCTATTTGGATCTGCGGCGCAATCAACTGAATCGCAACATGCGGCTGCGGCACAAAATCGTACTGGAAATTCGCAAGACCATGGACGACCTCGGCTTCATCGAAGTCGAAACGCCGATGCTGACGCGTTCGACGCCGGAAGGCGCGCGCGACTATCTGGTGCCGAGCCGCGTGCATCACGGGCAGTTTTACGCGTTGCCGCAATCGCCGCAAATCTTCAAGCAAATCCTGATGATTGGCGGGCTGGACCGCTACTTCCAGATCGTGAAATGTTTTCGCGATGAAGATTTGCGCGCCGACCGCCAGCCGGAATTCACGCAGCTCGACCTCGAGATGTCGTTTCCGCGGCAGGAAGATATTTTTGGCGTGATTGAAGCGGTGATGGTGCGGGCGTGCGCGGTTGCGGGCATCAAGGCGGAAGGCCCGTTTCCGCACATGCTGTACAAGGACGCGATTCGGAAGTACGGCAGCGACAAGCCAGATTTGCGTTTTGGCATGGAGCTGCAGGAAGTTACGTCATGCTTTCCGGACGAAGCGAAGGAGAAGCTGCAAATTGAAGGAAGCGTGTTTGCATTCGCGGCGCCTGGAGCAGCGAACTATTCGCGCAAGCAACTGGATGATTTGACCGAGAAAGCGAAAGCCAGCGGCGCGCGTGGCGCGTATTTTGTGAAGTGCGCAGCGGAGGGCACGACTTCGACAGTCGAGAAACTGATTAGCGCGGAGAACGTGAAAAAACTCGCCGAGGCGTGCGGGGCAAAAACCGGCGATCTCGTGATGGCGGTTTCGGCGCGGCAGCAAATTAAAGGCACGGAAGCGGCGGCGCTCGTTGCGGGACAGATGCGCTTGCATCTCGGCGAAGCGCTGAATCAGATTGATCGCTCGCAATGGAGATTTCTGTGGATCACGGGGTTTCCGCTGTTTGAGTGGAGCGAAACGGACAAAGCGTGGGTCAGCGCGCAGCATCCTTTTACGGGAATTGTCGATGAGGACCTCGAGAAGCTCGAATCCGCGCCGTGGGAAGTGCGCTCGAAGGGCTACGACCTCGTGCTGAACGGCAATGAGCTTGGGTCGGGCAGCATCCGTATTCACCGGCAGGATATTCAGGAGCGGCTGTTCAAAGTGCTGGGCTTGACGGACGAGCAGCTTCGCCGCCGCTTCGGATTTTTCCTCGACGCGCTGACATACGGCACGCCGCCGCATGGCGGCATCGCGCTCGGCATCGACCGTATCGCCATGTTGCTGGCCGGCGAGAAATCGCTGCGCGAAGTCATCGCGTTTCCAAAGACGGCGAAGGCGCAGGACTTGATGGCGGAATCGCCGAGCGAAGTAGATAACGATCAGCTCGACCAACTCGGCATCGCGGTCAAAGGTAAAGAGAAAGCAGCGAATTAGGTATGTTGGAGCATTTCCCGCTGGGCTTGCATAATCCCGTGAAGGCTTGGGAGCTACTAGCCTTCCTGGCGACTCTTTTCGTTTTCGGGATTTGGCGGCGCGACGGATGGCTATCTGTCGCGGCTGGCATTGGAGTGTGCGCCACGCTGGTATCCTGGCAGTACGGCTATAGACTTTCGCCAAATGCGCTGGCAGCAATCAATGCATCTTCCTTTTGGTCCGGAATCGTTGCGATTGGCATATTCTTGGTGGCGATGATTCGAGGAACGCAGAGAGAGGAACGCTAAGCAGAGCCGAATGTCGCGCATACGGATACTGCCGGAAGCGGTGGCGAATAAGATTGCCGCAGGGGAAGTTGTCGAGCGCCCGGCTTCGGTCGTCAAAGAACTGCTCGAGAACGCCATTGACGCGGGCGCCAAATCGATTCGCGTGGAAGTGGAAGTCGGCGGCAAGCGCATGATTCGCGTGACCGACGACGGCCACGGCATGACGCACGATGACGCGCTGCTGGCGTTCGAACGCCACGCCACGAGCAAGCTAAAAACCGCCGACGATTTGCTTTCCATTTCGACCCTGGGTTTTCGCGGCGAGGCGTTGCCGACGATTGCGGCGGTATCGCGGCTGCTGCTGGAAACGCGCGACGAATCGGAAGCCGAAGGCACGCGGCTGGAATTCGCCGGCGGAAAACTCGTCGGAGTGAAACCCGCGGGCCTGCCGACAGGAACAACGGTGAGCGTGGCGGATCTGTTTTACAGTGTTCCCGCGCGGCGGAAATTTCTGAAATCCGATACGACGGAACTCGGACACATCGCTTCGCTGGTGACGCACTACGCGCTTGCGAATCCCACAAGGCAATTCGCGCTGCTGACGCCGACGCAGCAAATTATTGACTGCCCGCCGGTGGAAAAACTTGCGGAGCGGATTTACCAGCTTTTTGGACGCCAAGCGCTCGACGAACTGGTGGAAATTCCCGCGACGTCGGCGGCGTTTCGCGCGGCGATTACCGAGCCGGAACTCGAGCCGAGCGAGGAAAAATCCGCGCTCACGGTGAGCGGATTCACTTCACGGCCGGAGATACAGCGCGTCAACCGAAACGGTATCTACATTTTCGTGAATCGCCGGCTGGTGCGCGACAGCCTGATATTTCACGCCATTCACGAAGCCTACCGGAACATTCTTCCGCCCACGACATTTCCCGCGACACTGTTGTTTCTTGAAATGCCGTACGACGAAGTCGACGTCAACGTCCATCCGAAGAAAACGGAAGTGCGCTTCCGGCGGGCGAATTTCGTGCACGATTTCACGCGGGACGTCGTTCGACAGGCATTGATGAGTGCGCGGTCGGTGCCGAGTTTTGCGACGGCCACTGCGGCAGGAGCGGTAACAGCGTTCACTTCATCGGGTGGTTTTGGCGCGCTCGGCGGAGTTGGTGCCGCGAGCGGCGCGGCGTCTGGCGAAGACGCCGGGCTAAAGCCCGGCACCTACAACGGCGAGCAGGCGAGTGCGGTTCCGCGCGCGATCATTCCGGCGATGGAGGAAATCGGGATTGGCTCCGGCGCCGGTTCGGATGGCGGATTCGATTTGACGAGCGCGCCGCTGCAACCCGTTGCGCAACGGTTCGCGTTCGAGCCCGGCTCGGCGATCGCGTCGGCGGCAGCTGCGGCAGCAGCGCAAATCGCGGAGCCGATTCCGCGATCAGCGGCGGCGAATTGGGCGGGAAATCTGGTGGCGCCGAATGCGGATGCTCCGGCGACATTGCCGCATCCGGAGCAAATCGCGGATTTGAAGCCGCTCGGGCAGGTGAGTTCGAGTTTTATCGTGGCGGTGAATGGCGACGGGTTGTGGCTTGTGGACCAGCACGTGGCGCACGAGCGCGTACTGTTCGAACAGCACCTTGAAGCGCGGCGAAGAGGAAAAGTGGAAGCTCAGGGCATGCTGATGCCGCTGGTGATTGAGCTTTCGCCGCGGCAGATTGTCATTTACGAGAAAATCGCGGAGGAGTTGGCGGCAAATGGTTTCGAAGTGGAGCCCATGGGACCGCGGAGCGTGGCGATTCAGGCAGTTCCGGCGGGCGTGGCCGGGCCGGACGCGGAGAAATTGTTGACGGAAATTCTGGATGGCCTCGAGCGAGAAAATGCGGCGATTTCGATTGAGACGCTGCAAGCGAAAATCGCAGCTTCGACGGCGTGCCACGCGGCGATTAAAGTGAACATGCCGCTCGACCAGACGAAGATGGAGTGGTTGCTCGGCGAATTGGCGAAAACGGATTGTCCGATGAGCTGCCCGCACGGCAGGCCGGTGGTGCTGCGGTATTCGGTGAAGGAGATCGAGCGGGCGTTTCATCGGATATAAGCGGAAGCGAGAAACAGATCGAAACGCAGCGAGAAGGCGGAGAAGAAACAGCAGATTCCTCGCGCCGCTCGGAATGACAATTTTCGAATCTGGTGGCGGCGGGGCGGAAGAGTTCCGGAGAGGGAGCGAATGAGCGAGGGGCAAAAGGCGGCGGTGATTTTTGGCTTGGCGAACAAGCGCAGCATTGCGTGGGCGATCGCAAAAAAACTCGCCGAGGATGGCTGGCAGCTGGCGCTGACGTACCAAAACGAGCGGCTGGCGCTGGAAGCGCAGGACTTGATCGCGGAGCTGCCGGGCGCCGCGGGTTTTATGTGCGATTTGACGCAGGACAATCAGATCGCGAAGCTTTTCGAAGAGTTGACGCAGAAGTATGGCACGCTGCAAGGGCTAGTGCACAGCGTGGGATTTGCGCCGCCGGATGAATTGAAACAGCCGTTTGTGAACACTTCGCGCGAAGGATTCCGCATCGCGCACGACATCAGCGTGTATTCGATGATCGCGGTGGCGCGCGGAGCGGCGCCGCTGATGACTTCGGGCGGAGGAATGGTCACGCTGACGTATTACGGTTCGGAGAAAGTGGTGCCGAACTACAACGTGATGGGCGTCGCGAAAGCCGCGCTGGAAGCGACGGTCCGCTATTTGGCGTACGACCTGGGGCCGAAGGCGATTCGCGTGAATGCGATTTCCGCAGGGCCGATCAAGACGCTAGCGGCGCGAGGCATCGCGAATTTTGGCGATATGCTGAAGACACAAATCGAACGCGCGCCGCTGAAGCGCAATGTGGATGTGGCGGAAGTTGGCGCGACGGCGGCGTTTTTGCTTTCGCCGGCAGGATCGGGAATTACCGGCGAAACGATTTTCGTGGATTGCGGATACAACATTATGGGATTTTGAGCAGCTTGGGCGCTTTTGCCTGTGCTTCATTGCTGCCCTGCTGAACTGATGACCGCGACGACCTCGCAAGAGAAAAGCGCACAGCCAGGAGTGGCTGTGCTACACGAATGCCAAAACTGACGATTGCCATTGACGGACCGGCGGGCTCGGGGAAGAGCAGCCTGGCGCGTCGCGTTGCGCAAATGCTTGGGTATTTGTATCTCGACAGCGGCGCGATGTACCGCGCGTTGGCGTTAAAATCGCTTCGGCACGGGGTCGCGCTTAGCGATGCGGACGCGCTCGAAGAACTTGCCAAACACACGCGCATCGAATTGCAGCCGCCGACCGCGGAGCAGGAAGCGGCAGGCTTCAAGAATCGCGTTTTTCTGGACGGCGCGGAAGTGACGCACGAGATTCGCACTTCGGAGGTGGCGATGGCCGCGTCACAACTAGCGGCGATTGCAGGCGTGCGGCACGTGCTGGTGGCGCAGCAGCAACGCGCCGGCGCGGGCGGCGGCGTGGTGATGGAGGGGCGGGACATCGGCACGATCGTCTTTCCACGAGCCGAGCTGAAGATTTTTCTCGAGGCGTCGCCGGAAGTGCGCGCCGAGCGGCGGTGGAAAGAGCATGAAGAAAAGGGCGAGCACCTGACACTGGGGGAAGTGCTCGAAGAAGTGCGGGAGCGCGATAAGCGGGACCGGGAGCGAAAAGTTTCGCCGCTGGTGCGCGCAGCGGACGCGGTGCTGATCGACAATACCGCGATGGACGTGGAAGAAACGGCGCGGCTCGTGGTGATGCTGGCGCGCGAACGAGAAAAAGAACTGGCGAACTCGGCGAGCACGAGAAGTTGAATTGCGGAGTTTGTTGCGGCCACGGCCGATGAGCGCTAGTTGGCAGCGCGGTTGAACACGACGAAGCAAGGCGCGTCGGATCGCGCGACCGCGATATCGGGCCAGCCGTCACCGTCGAAATCCCCGACAGCCATGCCGTAAATTGCACCCTTGCCGTCGCCGAAGCGCTGCGGCGTGAAGTGTCTTCCCGCGCCGTCATTGAAATAGATAATTCCAGGAGCTTCGACGTAACCTACGACGATTTCTGCGCGGCCATCGCGATTCAAATCCGCGGCAATCATCGAATAGGGCAGAGCGTCAGGCGTCTGGAACTGGATGCCGGGCGACAGTTTGCTTTTGCCATCGTTCATATAGACAAAACAGCCAAGCTTTTCGTGGCACGCGGCGATGCTTGGGTGACCGCTGCCGTCGAAATCGGCAATCGCGATGGCGCGAGTGGAAGACTTGGGCAGCCCCCATTTTACTTCGCGGGTGAAGTTGCCTTTGCCATCGTTGAAATAGATGAGGCTCTGGCAGTCGTCGCGGCAGGGAAGGATCACGTCGGGAAAACCGTCGCCGTTAATGTCGGCGATAGCGATGGACGCGGCGCTTGGCGCGTCGGGCAAGACGCGGCAGTCAAAGTTCAATCCGAGGCCGGTTGTGGCGGGGCCAAGCGCAATTTTGCCGAGGCCGCGGTTAAAACAGACGTAACTTGACATCTCGCGATTCGCCACGGCGATATCGGGAAGCCCATCGCCGTTAAGATCGGCGACGGCGATATTCCTCGTCGACCACTTTGGGTCGCCGAAAGTTCCGCCGAGGCTGAAGTGGCCGGAGCCGTCGTTGAGAAGAACGACTTTGGGATCGGGCGCGTCGTTGCTGAGAACGATGTCGAGATGGCCGCGCCTGGTCATGTCCGCGAGAGCGGCGGTGTAGCTGCGGCTTGGAGGATTCGGAAGCGCGGGGCCGCGCGTGAAGTGGCCTTTGCCGTCGCCGAAGAGCACGACGCTCGCGAGCGGCCAGTGGCGGCCCTTGGCCAGAACGATGTCGAGATTTCCGTCGCCGTTGAGATCGCCGACGCTGACGTTAGCGGTGGTTTCGGAGACGGTTTCCAAAGGAACGATTTCGAAGGAACGAACCGCGCCTAGTTTCGCGGCAGTTTGTTCCGCCGCGGGTTGCCGCGGATCAGCGGTTTTGATCTCAGCGAACGCAACCAAACCGAGAAAGGCAAGAACGGCTACGGGTAGCGGATGGAAGAGGAAGAGGCGTAGGGGACGTGGAGTCATCGGAGAGTGCGGGCTCGCTCCGGGAGAATCGTAGTTCGCGAGGAGGTGCGGTGGCAAGACGAATTGCGAAGCGCACGAATTGCGTGGAAAGGGATGCAGCAAGATGACGGAGCATGGGTCGCAAGTTGCGCCGCTGGTTGCCGGTTCGCAGGACGGTGCCGGCACAAAAAACCGCGAAACGGTGTCTATTGAAAAGCCGCAGGGAAGCAAAGCGAGGTACGCATGGGCGGCGCAAACTTGGTGGAATTGTGGCGTTCCATGGGAACGCTGTGTCATGGAGTTGTGATTATTTTGGGAATCATGTTCGTCCGCTCGATGAGCGTGAGCGCGGGACGCGCGCTGCGTTACCGGCGGGCGCGCGAGCAATCGAAGGCGTACATCGCGGAGTGCAGCGTGCCATTGCGCGACGGGCAGCTGGCGCAGGCGATTGTCGTCGCGGAGCACAACAAGAAAAGCCACATCGCGAGCGTCGTGGTGGCCGGGCTGCTTGATTATCAAGCCGCGCCGGAGGGCATGCCGGACGAGCACGTGATGGAAGGCGTGCAGCGAAGCCTGGAGCGCTCGAGCGCGGAAACCAACGAAGAGATGAAGCGAGGGCTGAGTGGCATCGCGACGATTGCGGCGACGGCGCCGTTCGTCGGATTGTTCGGGACCGTGATCGGAATACTGGACGCGTTTCGGAATATCGGCCTAACGCACGCGACGGAGATCAAGGTGATTGCCGGCTCGATTTCAGAAGCGCTGCTTACGACGGCGTTTGGATTGTCGGTCGCGGTGCCCGCGGTGTGGTGCTACAACCTGCTCACGAATCAGATGGACGCGTTCGGCGTGGAGATGCAAAGTTGCTCGCTTGAACTGCTGTCGTATTTGCGCGCACGGCAAGCAGAATTCAGGAAGAACTAAACCGCGGAGCACAACGCCGTGCCGGCACGCACAAAATGTTGGTGCGCAAAGCGGCTCTCTCCAAGACTCGTCAGGTTATCGCTAGTGGCGGACCGACAAGTTCCATGTCGCGGGAGCGAAAGACGGCCGCGTCGGCGGGATAGTCGCCCAGCTTGGCAATCTCATGGAAGAAACGCTCCATCTGTTCGGCAGGTTGAAAGCCGATGAGCAGACGGCCGGTGTTCTCGCCGACGTGCGCGAAAGCGTGCGGAATGCCTCGCGGAGCAAACAGAGAATCGCCAGGCGCAAGTGCGAACCTTTCTTTTCCGACCTCGGCGATGAATCGGCCCTCCATCACGAATAACCATTCGTCCTGGCCATGATGCAGATGGCGCGGCGGACCGCCTTTGCGCAGATTTGTCTGCTCGAAGATGAAAAGCGCGCCGGCGTTGTCCCGACCGGAGACTTTGCACGCGAAGAGATTCGCTCCGCCAAGTTTGAGGTGTTCGTCGAAGCGGTCCTCGTCGTGTTTCACGCAAACCGCACTCGCTGCGAACTGGTTTCCAGCGTCCTGCGGCAGCGCAGCCAGCGGAACCGCTGCCATGGCGCCTTGCAGAAAAGTGCGGCGATTGGGGAGTTCAATCATCCAGGTTTCTCCGATCTGATCTTGGCGCAGAAAAACTGTTCAGGCGCGCTACTGCGCTGGTGCCGTCGCGGTCCCGAATCCCAAGGCTTGCATGACCGCGTCATGCAGCGCTGGACGAACTTCCGCAATTTTGTGATTTTCGCGCGTGGGATTCACGCGATTGGTAAGCAATACGACGAACAGCTGGCGATCCGGATCGATCCAGATGGAAGTGCCGGTGAATCCGGTATGGCCAAAACTGTGCGCGGAAAAATAATGCCCGCTGGAGCTGCCCTCGGTGGGAACCACCCAGCCGAGCGTGCGCGTGTTGCCGGCGAGCGGCTGCGGCGCGGTGAACTGCGCAATCGTGGCGCGGCGCAGAATCCGTTCGTGGCCGTAGACGCCGCCGTTCAGCAGCATCTGGCAGAACGCGGCAAGGTCCGGAGCCGTGCTAAACACTCCGGCGTGTCCGGAAACGCCGCCGACGGCATACGCGTTTTCGTCGTGGACCTCACCCTGGATGAGTCGCTTGCGGTACTGCGCGTCGAATTCCGTCGGCGCGATCAGCGGCCACCGCTTTTTTGGCGGGCGATACATGGAGTCGTGCATCTTTAGCGGAGCGAAAATATATTCGTTGGCGAGTTCATCGAGTCTCCGGCCGGTGAGCCGCTGAATGATTTCCGCCATGAGGATGATGCCGAGGTCGGAGTAAACCATCTTCGTTCCGGGTTCTTGTTCAAGCGGTTCGGCAAAAATCATGCGCAGTGTGTCGTCCCAGCCCTTGGAATTTCGCCAATACTCCTTGAACGGCGGCAGGCCGGAAGTGTGCGTCATCAAGTGGCGTACGGTGACTTTGTGGCGCCACTCGGGTTGCGGACCGGAGGCCCACTCCGGCAAGTAGCGCTCGATGGGCGCATCGAGAAGCAGCGGCGACTTGAAATCGCCTTCGACAAGTTTCTCGACGAGCGTGGTGGTCACGATGACTTTGGTGAGCGAAGCGACGTCGTACATGGTGCGCAGGTTTACTTGCGGTGATTTGGCGTCGTAACTGAGCTTGCCAAAAGCGTGTAGCGAAACTTTACCCTTGTAACCGACGGCGAGCGTGGCTCCGGGGAAGGCTTTGTCCGCGATGGCGTGCTCCATGACGTCAAACGCCGGCTGCAGCTGCGCTTCCGCGCGAGCCTCCATCGGCTGCACAGTCATCGGATCGGCGGCCGCTTCGAGGCCGAACCCGGCTTTCATGTCCTGGCCGGGAATGGTTACCGGCAAATGTCCGCGAATGGGGATCTGGCCGAAGAGCGCGCGCGCGGCGGAGATTTGCGCAACATCGCTGATGCCAAACGCGGCCAGCCACGTTTCGGCTTGCGGAAAATGTTCGACGAGATACGGGCTGCCGAAAGCCAATGTCACGACCGGCTTGTCGTTTTTGTAGACTTTGTCGGCAAAGGCTGATTGCTCGGCGGGGATATCCACGTTGCCCTTGCGATCGCTGACACGCACGAAAAACGCCAAAAGCGCGACATCGTAGCCGTCCGGCGGAGGCAATTTCAGATTGTCGGCTTTCACGAAGCGCGTATCCGCGCGCAGCGTGACCACTGAATCCACGCGAGAACGCAGCTCGCGCTCGAGGTCTTCGCCGGGATAGGGTTCCGGATCGGCATAGAGCGCCACCAGGAGGACGCGCGTGGGCTTCGTTTCATCGAGCGGTAACCGGTGCGGCGTGTCGCGCAAAAGAGTGATGCCGCGATCGGAAATGTCCTGAGCATCGCGTTGCCATTCGACCTTACCGAAATTCTTGTTGAGCGCGTTGATGTCGACGAGCCGCGATTTGTAGAGGCCGAGCCGCGCCTTCGCCTGCAGAATTCTGCGAACCGACGCATCGAGGCGGTCGCGCTTGATGCGGCCGGACTTCACTGCGGCTTTCAACGCGTCGAACGCGGCTTCCGGGACCGGCGGCATGAGCAGTGCGTCAGCGCCTGCGGCGAATGCGCGCACCGCGGCGTCGCCGGGAGCGTAGCGCACGGTGATGCCACCCATGTCCATGGCGTCCGTAACGACGAGGCCTTGATAGTGAAGTTCATCGCGCAGGAGGCCAGTCAAGATATTCGGAGAAAGCGTGGCCGGAACATTGGGATCAGGCTCGAGAGCGGGAATCGAGAGATGGCCGGTCATGATGGTGTCCGCGCCCGCGGCGATGGCAGCGCGAAAGGGAACGAGTTCGAGACTTTCGATGCGCTGGCGATCGGCGCGAATCACCGGCAAGTCAATGTGCGAGTCCGCCGAGGTATCGCCATGACCCGGAAAGTGTTTCGCGGTGGCCAGCCCGCCGTTATCCTGAACGCCGCGGACAAATTCGGAAACGAATTCCGCTACTTTTTGCGGATCCTCGCCGAAAGAGCGCGTGTTGATGATGGGATTGTCGGGATTGTTGTTGACGTCGGAGTCCGGCGCGTAAATCCACTGCACTCCGACAGCGCGCGCTTCGAGCGCCGTGATCTTGCCCATCGTGTAAGCATCCTTCGGATTTCCCGCTGCAGCGAGAGCCATGGCGGTTGGGAACGACGTTCCTTCATCGAGGCGCATCGCGGTTCCGCGTTCGAAGTCCGCGCCGATGAGCAGCGGAAGTTTTGACTTGGCCTGAAGCTGATTCGCAAGCACCGCCGTCGGATACGCCTGGCTTTTCACGACCCCAAGAGGCGAGCCGTGCGTGATATTGATAAAGCCGCCGACATGGAGTTTTTCGACGTCGTGAATCATGTCGGCGTAGGCGCCCGAATCCGTCGCAGTGAAGCTGCCGTGATAGGTGGTGAAAAGGATTTGCCCTACTTTTTCATCGAGCGACATCTGCGCGAGAGTAGACTCCACCCATTGTGACGCCGCGGGAGTAAGAGACTTCGAAGGGCCGGGCGCCGCGCTCTTGCCGGTGCGGGTAGAATGAGTTGATGAGGATGATTTGTTTTGGCTGCGCGTCGAATGGGCCATAAGCAGGAAGAACGATCCGAACGAAACAAGAAACAGAACGCTTGCACCGCGTCCTTTCATCAAGTAAGAGTCTCCCGGCGGACGAGAGGATGCTGCGCCTGTATATAACACACGCACTCCAGGCTCACAACGCAGCTCCGATCGAAGCGTTCCAGAATATCATTGGTGGAGCACTAGGGGAGGAATTGCATTGCGACTAAAGCGCAGGGGTCTCGGAAAATTTTCGCGCACTTTCGCCGTCGGGGCGGCGATCGTCCTGGTGTGGGGAACTTCCGCGTGCGCGGCGCAGAAGAAACATGGCGGCCGGCCGGGCCGCGTTCAGGTGGGGCTGGACGTTTTGGAGGCGGAGAAGTTCGCACCGCTGAAAGGGAAGCACATCGGGCTGATCACGAATCATACGGGACTCGACGCGCAAGGCCGCTCAACGATTGAAGCGTTCAAGCATGCTTCCGGATTGCAGGTCGTCGCGCTCTTTAGTCCGGAGCACGGCATCGCCGGGCGCGCCGATGAAAAGTATGCTTCGTCGAAAGATCCGGTCACCGGGCTGGCGACGTACAGCCTCTACGGGGAATCGCTGCGGCCGACCGACGAAATGCTCGAAGGAATTGACGCGCTGGTGTTCGACATCCAGGACGCCGGCGTGCGTTTTTACACTTACACGGCGACGATGGCGTACTGTATGGAAGAAGCCGCGAAACGCCACATCGCGTTTTATGTTCTGGACCGGCCGAATCTTCTCGGAGGGGATGTGGTGGAAGGACCGATGCTCGACCCGGACAAGACGAATTTCGTCGGATACTTTCCAACTCCCGTGCGCTACGGTCTGACGATTGGGGAACTCGCGCAGTTCTTCAACGGCGAAAATCACATCAACTGCGATTTGCACGTCATAACGATGAAAAACTGGCACCGCAATTATTTCTTCGAGAGCACGGGAATCCGCTGGGTGCCGCCGTCGCCGAACTTGCGGACGGCGAAAGGTTCTATCGTGTATCCGGGGCTGGAGATTCTGCAGAGCGCGGGAGTTTCCGTGGGGCGCGGGACGCAGACGCCGTTCGAGGAGTTTGGAGCGCCGTGGATGGACGGCATCGCCGTGTCCGAGGCGTTGAACGCGCTGCACCTTCCGGGCTTACATTTTGTGGACGATCCGTTCATCCCCGTGTCGGGTCTGTACGCGGGCCAGCGCTGCGGAGGCGTGGGCATTCGCATCACCGACCGGGCCGCTGTTCGTTCGATGCGCATGGGGCTGGAAATCGCGAGGATTTTGCAGAAGCTGTATCCGGGAAATTTCGATCCCGCGAAGCTGATCACGCTCGTGGGAAACGCGGAGACGATTCAGGAACTGCAGAACGGAATATCGCCAGACAAGATTGTGGCGAGCTGGTCGGAAGCGCTGGCGGCGTACGACCAAACGCGGCGAAAATATTATCTGTACAAATAAAGACCTTCGCTAACAAGAGCGCGGAAAATTTCAGCTAACAGCACAAATCACACCCTGTGGTAGAGTCACAGGATGCGCATAGTGTCTTTGCTGCCGTCGGCTACGGAAATCCTTTTTGCGCTCGGATTCGAAAAAGAAATCGTGGGCGTCAGCCACGAGTGCGATTTCCCGCCGCAAGCCCGCACAAAGAAAGTCGTGATCCATTCGCGGATCCCAAAGGATGCCGCGCCAGCGGAGATTGACCGGTTGGTGCGCGAGTTTGTGGAGCGCGGCGAAAGTCTGTATTCCGTGGATACGCAGGCGCTTGATGCGTTGCAGCCGGATCTGATTATTACCCAGGACCTGTGCCAGGTCTGCGCAGCGTCGCCGGACGATTTGGCCAATGCGTTATCGCAAATGCAACGGCGGCCGGAAGTTTTGTGCCTGAATCCGCGGGATTTGCGCGACGTGTGGCGCGACATTTTGTGGGTAGGCGAGGCGACGTGCCGTGGTAACGAGGCGGAGGCGCTGCTGGAGAAGATTGGCACGCGGCTCGGCGAGATCGAGCGACAGGTCGGGTGTGCAGAGGATTGCCCGCGCGTCACGATACTTGAGTGGCTGCAGCCATTTTACGTCGCGGGCCACTGGGTGCCGGAAATGATAGAAGCCGCGGGCGGGCGAGACGTTTTGGGAAAAAAGTGTACGCCATCTTTCCGCGTGACTGCGGAGGACGTCATCGCCGCGGAGCCGGAAGTGTTACTCATCGCGCCGTGCGGCTACGGTGCGCAGCAGGCAAGCGACGAATATCGCGCGATGATGTTTCGGGTTGAGTGGAACGAGATCCCTGCCGTGCGGGATGGCAGAGTTTATGCGCTCGACGCGAGCGCGTACCTTTCGCGTCCGGGACCACGGCTGGTTACAGGAATCGAAGCACTGGCAAGCGTTTTGCATCGGGAGATTGCGGTTAGCCCGGAGGCGCAGCAAGCCGCGCTGCCGATTAGTTCCAAAGCAACTTCCGCACTTCCATTCAGCAGCCTCGCCGCATCCGTGTAAGTAAGCACACCTGTCCGTAAAAGCGTTTGACAAATCCGGAGGTTATATATAGCCTTCCTATATATAGGGAGCTGAACCATGATCGCTTCAGGCGTGAAACGCGGAACCGCCGAACTCGCCGTTCTCAGCGTGCTGGAAGAAGGGCCGCTGCACGGGTACGAATTGGCGCGGCGCATCGAAGAGCAAACCGGTGGGGCGCTACGCTTCACGCTGGCTTCGCTCTACCCGCTGCTGTACCGCCTCGAGAATCGCGGCCACATCAAGGGCGTATGGGAGACCAGCGACTCTGGCCGTCGCCGCCGGTGCTATCGCCTGACGTCCGTCGGCAAGAAAAAACTGGCACCCATTCGCGCGGAATGGAGCGAACTGTTTCGCGCGCTGAAGCGGCTGACGAAGGTGTCGCATGCGTGATTGGCAGGCGCTCGTTCGCCGCAAACTTGGCGGTCTTGCTCTCGATGAGGAGAAGCAAGTCGAAATTGTCGCAGAGCTGGCGGCGCACCTCGAGGAGACCTGCGAGGCGCTCTCGCGCCAGGGCGTGAGCGAAGAGGAAGCAGTGCGACGCGCCTTATCACACGCAGGGAACTGGCGGGACTTGCGGCGTCGGATTCAAGCCGCGAGGAGAGAGGAGGACATCATGACAGGCCGCGTCAAGCAATTCTGGATTCCTGGGGTTTTGTCGTTTGTACTGGCACAGGGGCTGCTGGCGCTCTTTCAGAGATTTGGTCCGAAACCGCTGATTTTCAGTTGGAGCGGCCAGCCCCCGGTGGCGATGTTCTATGTGCCATGGTTGGTGACCTTGCCGTTGATTGGCGGGCTTGCGGCCTATCTCTCCAGCCGGGCGGGTGGTTCGCAACGCTCAACACTATTGTCAGCGATGTTTCCCGTTCTGCCGTTCTTGGGCCTGTTCCTGGTCGCATTTCCGGTGAGTTTGGCGATTGAAGACCATGTCGAACACACGATTATGGAATGGGCTTTTCTAATGGCTTTGTTTGGCTGGGTTGTAGTGCCGGGCGTGGCTTTGCTCTCGGGCGGGCTGCCCGTGCAACTTCTGCGGACGCGGCGGACAGCAACATCAGCCTGAAAAGTAAGCCATGCGAGGCGCTGGTGCAGCATGTGGCGAGCAAACAAAACACACCGGGAATTGATCCTGCTCAGGCCTGCTGCGCCTTTTTGCTCCAATAGCGATAAAAAGGAAGCCCGGCGAGCATTAGCAACAAGCCGATGGACGAGCGGCCGGGGCGATCCAACCAGATGTTGATCGTGAGAGCCAGCGCACCGGCGACGAAGAGGCCAGGAACCCACGGGTAGCCCCAGCAGCGATACGGGCGAGGCATGTCGGGCTCGGTGTAGCGCAGGCGGAAGAGCGCGACGACTGCAAGACCGTAGAAAATCCATCCCGCAAAAATAAAAAGATTGGTGAGTTCTTCGAACGTTCCGCTCAGCGCCATGATGCTGGTGAGCACCAGCTGCCAAATCAGCGCGCGCGCGGGCGTGCGGTATTTGGGATGAACGCCGTCGGCGATTTTGAAAAAGATGCCGTCGCGGGCCATAGCGTACGTAGGACGCGCGCCGCTGAGAACGGAAGAGTTCATCGAGCCAAGCGCGCTGATGACCATGGCGATGGTGATCCACACGGCCGCACCCGAACCGGCGACGTGTTGCACCACGTCCGAAGCGATATGTGCAGACCCGGCGACCGTGGCAAACGGCAAGACCTTCAGGCACGCGGCGCTGAAGAGCAAATAAATCACCGCGACGAGCGCCACGCCGCCAACTAGCGCACGCGGGAAATTTCGCTGCGGGTCTTGCACTTCCGAGCCGACCAGGTTGAGATCTTCCCATCCGTCGTACGCCCAAAGCGCGGCGGCCAGCGCGGCGAGGAATGCGCCAAGCGTGCTGCCGTTTACCGCGGACGGCCAGAACGGATCCGGCACGTGCGTCGCCGCGCCGGCTGGCGCAAAAAATGCCACGCCGATGACGATGGCCACGGACACAATTTTTATCGCCGTGAGAAAAACCTGGACCGCTCCGCCGAATCGCACGCCGAGATAGTTGATGCCGGTCATTAGTACCAGCCAACAGACCGCCAGCGGCTGCGCCCAGGTAAACGCGAAGTCGTATGGTTTGATCCAACCCGTGAGCCCGGGAATGGCGATGTGCACCGTGAAGATGGGAATCGCCACCCACGGCAAGAGGAAGCTCATGAAGCGCATGAGTCCCGCGGCAATCGAGGCCAGCGAACTCGGCCGCCCGACGATGGAATGCGTCCAGCCGAAAACAAACCCCCAGGCCGGCCCAAAGCCGCGACGGAGATAGGCGTACTCGGCGCCGGCTTCAGGGATTGCCGCGCCAAGTTCCGCGAACGAAAGTGCGCCGAACAGCGAAAGAATTGCGCCGACAATCCACGCAGCGAAAACAATCGAAACGGAGCGGCCTTCGCGCGCCATTTCCGCGGGCTTCAGGAATATGCCCGTGCCGATCATCGTGCCAACCACGATCGCGCCCGACGCCCAGGCGCCGAGTCCGCGGACAAGTTCGAGGCGTTTTTCAGTCATGCGCTTCGTCGTCGCGCGGCGCGATTATGCTGGCGCGGTTTTTTCTCCTGTAATTCTGCTCACGGCACTCCCGATGGCGAACGTCACCACGCTTCCAATCAGCACGTACCATGTATACGCGATTCCAGTAAATCTCCAAACGCAAAGAACGGTCAGCAGGCCGGCAAACATTCCTATGAGCGCTCCCGCGGCGGCGGATTTGCGGTCCAGCGTGCCGAGAAGAAAAAGTCCGAGCAGGCTGCCGAAGGGAAGGGAAGCGACCGTCAGTCCAGTCTCAAGCAGCGGGCCCCACTTTCTCAAGCCTAGGCCGAGAAGCACGATGCCCCAGACCAGCGTCATCAACCTGGAGATACGCAGAGTTCGCGCAGGATCGGTGTTTTGTCCGCGCAGCTTCGTGAAGTCGAGCACGCTGGAGGCCGCGAGAGAGTTGAGCGAGCCGCTGGCATTGGACATGGCCACGGCAATGATCGACGCAAGCAAAATTCCGGCAAGTCCCGGCGGCATTTCGCGGACCAGGAATAGCGGGAGGATGCGGTCGGCGCGCTCGCCCGGCGCGAGCAGCGGCACGTGCTGCGCAAACGCGTACAGCGCAACGCCTACGAGAAGGAAGATCGCGAATTGCATGAGCACGATCACGCCGCTGGCAAGCAGCGCGGCGCGGCTGTCCTTTTCATTGCGGGCGGCGAGGAGCCGCTGGACGATGGTTTGATCCGTGCCGTGGCTCGCCATGGTCAGGAACGCGCCACCAATGAAACCCGACCATACGGTGTATTTTTCCGAAAGATCGAACGAGTAATCGAAGACCTGCAGCTTGTGGCCGGCGGCCGCCGCCACAGCGCTAACTTCATGCCACCCACCGGGAATGCGATGCAGCAGCATCCAGAACGTAACCAAGCTGCCGGAGATGTACAGCAGCAGTTGCGCGACATCGGTCCAGATCACTGCTTTCATGCCGCCTTCGAACGTGTAAAGAATCGTCAGCGCGATGACGATGAACACCGCGAGGCGTTCCGACGTGCCCAGCACCACGCTGATGACGAGCGCGATGGCGGAGACGCGCACGCCTTCCGCGATGGCGCGCGTGATGAGGAACGTGCTGGCGGCCACGGCGCGCATTTTTTCGCCGAAGCGTTTTTCGATGAGTGCATAGGCCGTGAAATAATCGCCGCGAAAATAACCGGGCAGAAGGATAAGCACGATCAGAACGCGCCCGATCAGGTAGCCGATGACGAGTTGCAGAAAAGCGAGATTGCCGGCGTAAGCGATCGCCGGCGTGCCGATAATCGTAAGAGTGGATGTTTCCGTCGCAACAATCGAAAGCGCCAGCGCCCACCACGGCGCGGTGCGGCCGCCGAGAAAATAATCCTG
>Ga0209166_10000456_pt1 | contig 45749 bp, 44 predicted proteins | sample Coa_R1_3_FD_187151 | JGI IMG/M metagenome (GOLD analysis project Ga0209166, IMG submission 187151) | Surface soil microbial communities from Centralia Pennsylvania, which are recovering from an underground coalmine fire - Coalmine... | ecosystem: Environmental > Terrestrial > Soil >...
CCAGCACGCGGTGGTCAAACGCCTTGAGGCGGATGCGGATGTTCTGACGATCCATATCGCTCTTTTCGTTCCCTACAGACGACGAACCGTCCGCGTGATCTCGACCATTTCAAAGACCAACCCGCACCCTCCGAAGAGAGTACGTACGCGTAAGTCCGCAAAAACGACTTAGGCCCACGCGATACCCGCGAGGGCCTGCGCCAAGGCGTCGGTGAAGACACTGCCTCAGCTCGTTCTGCGGACCGCGTCTAACCCTTGCGAGTTACAGCCGGTCCAACAGGAGGCGCGTTACTAACGGCTCGACTCGGTTGCGTCAAGGCCAAGGCCGGCGGTTTTGCCCCGCGGCCGCCCCGAAATTCAATTGCCGATCGTGACGCCCCCGGAGCCCATGACGGTTTTCGAGATCGCACCCGTGACCTTCATGGCGCGCACGTCGCCTGAGCCTGCGATACGGGCTCTTAAGGTGTCGGCCACGCCGCGGAAATCGACGTTGCCCGACCCTGCGATCCCGACGTTCATGGAAGGGGCGTGGCCGGAGGCGACCTTCACATCGCCTGAGCCGGCGACATGGACCTCCAAAGCCCCTGCCACCGAAGCTACAGCGACATTGCCCGATCCGGCGATGTCGACTTCAAGGGGGCCGCGTATGTCGCCCATGGCTGTGTTCCCCGAGCCGGCGACGCGCACCTTGGCGGAGCTCGCCGACCCCGCGTGGGTGTCGCCTGAACCTGCCTGGCTGATGCGCATGTTTCCTTCGACGTTGCCGACCGTCCAGTCGCCACAGCCAGCGTTGCCAAGCTTGACGCTCGTCGAGCGTCCAACCGAGCCCCAGACCGCGCCGCCAGCGTCAAGATCAACGTCACGGGGCGTATGGATCACGACCTGCGGCATTTCTCGCCAGGCGACTTCGCCAAGGCCACGAACCTTGACCAAGACGTTTTCAGCCTGGCCGTGGCAATCGCGGATCCGGTGACCGAGACGACCATCCAGGATCGTGCGACCCGCAAAGGTGCGCACGTCCAGCGGCAGTTGCGAATTGGCCTGGATGATGTCGATTTTGATATCCGTGCGGTTTTCCGGGATCACTGTGATCCGGGCCACGGCGTCGCGCACTTCAACCGAGGCGGCGCTCGCAGCGCCTGCAACCATGGTCGCCGCGGCCGCAGCCGCGAACATCAAAGCATTACGCATTGGATTTCTCCGTCCTCAAGACTCTAGATTTTAGCGGTGAGCGGCTTAGCCGACCGTTACGTGTCCACCGCCGGAAATGGATTTGGTCACCTGTCCGCTCACCGATTTGACGCGAACGCCGCCAAAGCCGGAGATCTGAGCATCCAGGCTCTGCGCCTCACCGCCGAAATCCACCGAACCCACCCCGGAAACCGAGGCCTTCACTGCGCCGGCGTGGCCTTGAGCCACCTTGATGTGTCCGACGCCTGAAACGCGCGCCATCACTGCGCCGCTGACACTTTCGACGTTGATGCCGCCTGCGCCTGATACTGTGGCCTCAAGCGCCTCGCGCACCTCGGTGGCGTGCAAATTGCCAGCACCGGATAGTTGGGCCTGCAAGCGCCCAGCAGAGCCCATGTGCACCGAGCCTGCGCCGGATTCCCGTATTGTCGCGTCCCCGGCGACATCGGCGATGGTCCAGGCGCTGCAACCGGAATTCTCAAGATCCAGGCTGCCTGAACGCCCCACCGCGCCATAGATGGCGCCACCCGTCCCAACGACCACGGCCTTGGGCGTATGAATGACGATTTGCGGCATGTTTTCGAAGGCGACTTCGCCCATCCCACGCACCCAGGCGCTGGGATGTTCGCCGTGGGTTTGGCAATTCATGATCCGGTGAGCGAGGTCGCCCGAGATCAGAGTTAGGGACCCCACGGTTTTCACCTCGATGGGAAGGGAGGCGTTCGTGGTGACCATTTCGACTTTCACATCCGAACGATCTTCAGGCACGACCGTGACCCGGGCGACGGCGTCTTTGATCTGCACTGACGGCGCCGCGGCCGCGGCGCTGGAAATCACCAGCGCGGTGGCCGAAGCAACAACGGCGATCGCAAGACGCATAAGAGGTTCTCCCCAACAAATTTCCCGGGGCGCAAACTAGTCCTGCGTCACCGTCAAAGCAGCTTAATTCGCGGTCATGACTCTGGCGTCATGACTCTGGCGTCATGACTCTGGGGTCATGTCCGCCGCGGTATGGGGCCGGTGATTTCAGACCGGCCGCGCGACGCTCGGCCGACCGCGCGCGGCGCGCACCATGATCCTGGCTTCCGCAGGTTTGAGATCGCCCGTACGGGCCCGCAGGACGAGCTCACCTTCAGCGCCTTCCAGGCTCTGGACGATCACTTGGGCCAATCCATTGTAAAGACTGCGCGCGGCCCCCTTCTCCGGTTCGTGGCTGTTTGCGTCGCCATTTCCCAGACCAATAATCCGCCCGCCGGCGATCTCGAACGTGATCGGAAGGTTCGCAGTTGGAATGTGGCGACCACGGCCATCAAGCGCTTCCACCGTTACAGGCGTCGCATCGCGCCCATCTCCGGCCAGGGCGTTTCGATCCGCCGTCAACCTCAGACTGACGGCGTCGCCCGTGGTTTCCACGACGGCGTGGGCGACCACGCGTCCGCCCGTCTTGCCCACCGCCTCAAGCCGGCCTGGCGCAAAAGGAACCTGCCATTGGTTCATCTCGAAGGGATCGACCTGCTGCTCGCCAAGGCGCTTTCCGTTCAAGATCAGCACAACGGTCTCGGTGTTCGCCATCACCATGACCCGGATCAGCTGACCCTCGCGGCCGGACCAGTTCCAGTGCGGAATGAGGTGCAACACTGGACGGTCCTTCACCCACTGAGCCTGGTGGATGAAAAAGGCTGATTTCTCAAAGCCGCAGAGGTCCATGATCCCAAAGGAAGAGCTGACCGTGGGCCATTCGAACGGCTGCGGCTCACCGCGATAGTCAAAGCCGGTCCAAATGAAGGCTCCCGCCACAAAAGGTCGGGTGGCGATCGCTTTCCAGGCTGCGCGATGGGTGGCGCCCCAGGGCCGCGCCTCCTCGTCGTAGGATGTGAGGACATGGGCCTTCATGTCCGTGGCGTACTCCCCCCGCGTCATCACCGCAGAGGTGTCCTCAGAGCTTGTGATCGGCTTTGTCGGATTAGCGGCGTGATAGCGATCATAGGCCGCGATTTGATAGTTGAACCCCACGACGTCGACGCCCTGAGAGACATTGACCGGTGCAAACATGCCCTGGTTCATCGCAGCGGTGACAGGACGGGTCTTATCGAGACGCTTCACCGTCTTGGCCATCCGCCGGACCATCTCATAGCCTTCTCGGCGGCCTTGCAGTGGTTCTTCATTGAAGACTGACCAGAGGATCACGCTTGGATGGTTGCGGTCACGACGCACCATCCACTCCAACATGCGCAGATAGTCTGGGCTGGTGTTGAAAAGCCGGTTCTCATCCATCACCAGAAAACCCAGCCGATCAGCGGCTTCGAGCAACTCGCGGGTCGGTGCATTGTGCGAGGAGCGAATGGCGTTGCAGCCCAGCGCCTTCAGACGTCGCAACCGAAACTCGATAATCGCATCTGGAAGCGCTATGCCGACGCCGGCGTGATCCTGGTGGATGCAGACGCCTTGGATCTTCACAGGTTGATCGTTGAGAAAAAAGCCGCGGTCGGGGTCGAACCGCTGGGTTCGAAATCCGCAGAGCGTCACCGCCTCGTCTAGAACCAGCCCGCCTTGACGAACCGTGGTGCGCACTTGGTAGAGCTTTGGTGTTTCGATCGACCAGAGCTGCGGATCGACGACGTCTATGGAGAGCTCAGCGACGGCGCGGTCCAACGCCGCCACCAAGACGGCCCCACGCCCCTGCCCCACCGGCCGGCCGTCCGGATCGACCAGGACGACCTCCACGTCGGCCTGCGCGCCGGCCTCTCCGATATTGGCCACTGTCGCCTCGATCGGCAGCACCCATCGGCCGTCAGCTTCGCGGCGCGGATGGGCGTAGACGCCGTCACTGATCAGGTGAAGGGGCGCGCGCTTGACCAACCATGTGTGCCGGTAGATCCCGCCGCCTTCATACCACCAGCCCTCCAGCGGATCAGCATCGACCCGTACGGCGATGACATTCAGCTCGTCGCCGAAACGGGCGAACGCGGTGACGTCTACGTAGAGGGATGAGTAGGCGCTCCAGTCATGGGCCACGACGTTGCCGTTGAACCAGACCGTGGCGTTGGTCGCGACGCCATCGAACTGAATTTCTAGATGCTTGCCCTGATCGGAAGGGTCCAATCGCAGCGTGCGACGATACCAAGCCACGCCTTTTGGACGGTAGCCTTGCGCGACATTGGCGGTTTCTTCAAACGGACCTTCGACGACAAAATCGTGCGGCAGATCGAGCTCTCGCCAGCTGGAGTGATCGTAGCGAAGACCCGCAGCGCCCCCAGCCGCGCCGGCCTTGGTGCTGGCGTAGGTCTGATCGCCCGTGTGGGGGATGGGCATAGCCACATCGCCGCGGTGAAAACGCCACCCAAGGTCCAGCGAAAGCCGCTCGCCGGGACCACTGGCCAAAGGATGGCTTCCTGCGCCGCCGGCCAGGTCCGCAGCCGCCCGCGCCGCGCGCGGCCTGCTCAATGTGACGCCCGCAGCCGCTACGCCCGCAGCCTTCAAGAACCGCCGTCGTTCCATTTCCCCACCCTACGAACGTTGCGGCTTAAAAAGCCACGCTGTCGCAAGGGTGACGAGGTCGCAGCTGTGCTGCAAGTAAAAGGCCGCCGGCTTTCACCGGCGGCCTGATGGCGTTTCTGAGGTGAGACCTTGCAGTCTTACTTGACGATCTTGGCGACCACGCCGGAGCCGACGGTGCGGCCGCCCTCGCGGATCGCAAAGCGCAGCCCGGTGTCCATGGCGATCGGGGTGATCAGCTCAACGTTCAGCTCGGCGTTGTCCCCAGGCATGATCATCTCAACGCCTTCCTTCAGCCGGATGATCCCCGTCACGTCCGTCGTGCGGAAGTAGAACTGCGGGCGATAGTTGGTGAAGAACGGCGTGTGACGCCCCCCCTCCTCCTTGGTCAGGATATAAACTTCCGCCAGGAACTCGGTGTGCGGCGTAATCGAACCCGGCTTGCAAAGCACCTGGCCGCGCTCAACGTCCTCACGCTTGGTGCCGCGCAGCAGCACCCCCACGTTGTCGCCCGCCTGCCCCTGATCCAGGAGCTTGCGGAACATCTCCACGCCCGTGCAGATGGTCTTCTGGACTTCACGGATGCCGACAATCTCGACTTCCTCGCCGACCTTGACCACACCCTTCTCGATCCGGCCCGTCACCACCGTGCCGCGACCCGAAATCGAGAACACGTCTTCAACCGGCATCAGGAACGGCTGGTCGATCGGACGCTCCGGCTGCGGGATATAGGCGTCAACCTGGGTCATCAGCTCCAGGATCGAATTCTCGCCGATCACCGGATCGCCGCCATCCAGCGCCACCTTCGCCGAGCCCTTGACGATCGGAATGTCATCGCCCGGGAACTCGTAGGACGACAGAAGCTCACGCACTTCCATCTCAACCAGGTCAAGCAGCTCAGCATCGTCAACAAGGTCGACCTTGTTCATATAGACCACCAGCGCCGGAACCCCCACCTGACGGGCCAGCAGAATATGCTCGCGGGTCTGCGGCATCGGGCCGTCAGCGGCCGAAACCACCAAAATCGCGCCGTCCATCTGCGCCGCGCCCGTGATCATGTTCTTCACATAGTCAGCGTGACCCGGGCAGTCGACGTGGGCGTAGTGACGGTTCGCCGTCTCATACTCCACGTGCGCCGTGTTGATCGTGATCCCGCGCGCCTTCTCCTCCGGAGCCGCATCAATGTCCGCATAGGCCATCGACTTGGCTCCGCCGCTCTTCGCCAGCGTGTAGGTGATCGCCGCCGTCAGCGTCGTCTTCCCATGGTCAACGTGACCAATCGTGCCAATGTTGCAGTGCGGCTTCGTCCGTTCGAATTTTTCTTTTGCCATTTCAAGCTCCAGCCCTGTCCGGGCTCGTCCTCTAGCTAGGGTTGGATCGGTTTAGGCGTACTTTTTGATCACTTCGTCGGCGACGGCTTGCGGCACCGGGTCGTAGTGATCGTACGTCATAGAGAAGTTAGCGCGCCCCTGGGAGAAGGACCTCAGGGTATTGATATAACCAAACATGTTGGCGAGCGGCACGAAGGCGGTGACCACCTGGGCGTTGCCGCGCGTTTCGGTGCCTTGGATCTGACCCCGGCGGCTGTTCAGGTCGCCGATGACATCGCCCATATACTCGTCCGGCGTGACGACCTCGACCTTCATGATCGGCTCGAGAAGCTTGGGCGCGCCGCGCTCGCGCAGTTCGCGGAAGGCCGCGCGGCTGGCGATTTCGAAGGCCAGGACGGAGCTGTCCACGTCGTGGTAGGCGCCGTCGTAGAGTGTCGCTTTGAAGTCGATCACCGGGAACCCGGCCAGAAGGCCATTTTCCTTGGCCGAAGTCAGGCCCTTTTCGACGCCGGGAATGAATTCCTTCGGCACCGAGCCGCCGACCACCGAGCTTTCGAAGACAAAGCCCGATCCCTGCTCGCCGGGCTCAAACTTGATCTTGACCCGGGCGAACTGGCCCGTGCCGCCCGTCTGCTTCTTGTGGGTGTAATCGATGTCGGTGACTTTCCCGAGGCTCTCGCGATAGGCCACCTGCGGAGCGCCGATATTGGCTTCCACCTTGTAGGTGCGCTTAAGAATGTCGACCTTGATGTCCAGGTGCAGCTCGCCCATGCCCTTCATGACCGTCTGACCCGACTCCTGGTCGGTGAAAACCGTGAATGACGGGTCTTCAGCGACCATCTTGGCAAGCGCCACGCCCAGCTTTTCCTGGTCGGCCTTGGACTTCGGCTCGATCGCGATTTCGATGACCGGCTCGGGGAAATCCATCTTCTCAAGGATCACAGGAGACTTTGACGGATCACACAAGGTGTCTCCCGTCCGCGTATCCTTCAAGCCAGCCAGCGCTACGATGTCGCCTGCGAAGGCTTCTTTGATGTCTTCGCGGTTGTTGGAATGCATCAGCAGCATACGGCCAACGCGTTCCTTCTTGTCTCGCGTGGAGTTCAAAAGCCCCAGGCCGGTTTCGAGCTTGCCCGAATAGATGCGGCAGAAGGTCAAGGAGCCCACGAAGGGGTCGTCCATGATCTTGAACGCCAGAACCGAAAGCGGCTCGTCGTCGGAAGCCTTGCGTACGACCGGTTCTTCCGTGCGAAAGTCGATGCCCGGGGTCGGCGGAATGTCCACCGGCGAGGGCAGATAGTCGACGACGGCGTCAAGCAGGGGCTGAACGCCTTTGTTCTTGAACGCAGACCCCGCCAGGATCGGATAGAAGGCGCCCGTCAGAACGGCCTTGCGCAGGCACTTCTTGATCACCGCTTCCGACGGTTCTTCGCCCGAGAGATAGGCTTCCATCGCCTCATCATCGAGTTCGACGGCGTTTTCGATCATGTAGTGGCGGGCTTCATCGCAGGCCGCCTTCATGTCCGCCGGAATTTCCTCGTCGTGGTAGTTGGCGCCGAGCCCCTCGGAGTCCCACACCACGGCCTTCATCCGAACCAGGTCGACAATGCCCTTGAGGCTGGCTTCCGAGCCGATCGGCAGCTGAATGGGGATGGCCTTGACGCCCAGCCGTTCACGGATGGTGCGAAGGCACATTTGGAAGTCGGCCCCGATCTTGTCCATCTTGTTGACGAACACGATGCGCGGAACGTTGTAGCGGTCGGCCTGGCGCCAGACAGTCTCAGTCTGCGGCTCCACGCCTTGGTTGCCGTCCAACACCGCCACGGCGCCGTCGAGGACGCGCAGCGAGCGTTCAACCTCGATCGTGAAGTCGACGTGCCCGGGGGTGTCGATAATGTTTAGGCGCTTGCCGTTCCAGATCGCGGTCGTTGCAGCCGAGGTGATCGTGATGCCACGCTCCTGCTCCTGCTCCATCCAGTCCATGGTGGCCGCGCCGTCGTGGACTTCGCCGATCTTATGGCTCTTGCCGGTGTAGTAGAGAATCCGTTCCGTCGTCGTCGTCTTGCCCGCATCGATGTGGGCCATGATTCCGAAGTTTCGGTAGTCTTCGATTTTATGAGCGCGGGGCATGACGATAGCTCTGGGAAAAGGCGGTTCGTAGGGGCCTGAACGAACGGCGCGGGCGGTTTAGCTCAAACCGCCCGCGCCGGAAAGCTCAGTATCGAGTGGGCTTACCAGCGGTAGTGGGAGAAGGCCCTGTTGGCTTCCGCCATCTTGTGGGTGTCTTCACGCTTCTTGACCGCAGCTCCGCGGTTCGAAGACGCGTCCAGAAGTTCCCCGGCCAGCTTCTCCGTCATGGTGTTTTCACCACGATTGCGCGCCGCAGTAACGATCCAGCGGATCGCCAGCGCCCGGCGACGGTCGGGACGCACTTCCATTGGAACCTGGTAGGTGGCGCCGCCAACCCGGCGGGATTTGACTTCGATCGCCGGAGAGACGTTCTCAAGGGCGGTGTGGAAGGTCTCAAGCGGACCAAGGTCCTTGCGCTTGGCCTCGAGGATGTCGAAGGCGCCGTAGAGAATATTCTCGGCGACAGCCTTTTTTCCTTCGTACATCACATAGTTCATGAACTTGGTGACGATCAGGTCCCCGAACTTCGGGTCCGGCAGGACTTGACGTTTCTCAGCGCGACGGCGGCGGGACATTCTTCTTCTTCCTTACTTCGGACGCTTAGCGCCGTAGAGCGAACGACGCTGACGGCGGTCCTTAACGCCTTGCGTATCGAGGACACCGCGCAGGATGTGGTAGCGCACGCCCGGAAGGTCCTTCACGCGGCCGCCGCGGATCAGCACGACCGAGTGTTCTTGCAGGTTGTGGCCTTCGCCGGGGATATAGCACACCGCTTCAATACCGGTGGTCAGACGCACTTTTGCGACCTTTCGCAACGCGGAGTTCGGCTTCTTCGGGGTCGTCGTATAGACCCTGGTGCAAACCCCGCGACGTTGCGGACAGCCCTTCAGGGCCGGGACCTTGTTTCGCGAGGGTTTGTCCTGGCGCGGTTTGCGAATGAGCTGGTTGACTGTCGGCATCTAATCTCGCTTGCGTGGAGGCGTGTGCCGTTTGGCCGAAGCGCCTCAGTTAAGGTCCTGGTTATCGGGTCTCGAAAAGCCACCCGTTGAACGCAAAAACTCGCCGGGACGCGCTTGTCGTGCGTTCCGACGGAAGAAGGTTCATCGGGACAGAGACGAATCCCGGCCTCGAAAGAGGGCGCTACATAGTCGGGAAGATGCGTGTCGTCAACGTTTGCAGCCCCAGGTTCACCGCCCCTGCCCGCTCAGATGGCGCGACCCGATCAGGCTTGGCGATCCGGCCGCGCTCGGTCGCGCCCCACTGACCAAACCACCGATCCGCGGCCCAAGCTGCAAGGTCAGGCTCCAACGTCAAGCTCCGGAAATCACTGAGGCGGCGCCCAGACGCCGGCGGCCCAAGGCCGACCAGGCGCCAGGTGCGGCGCCACCTCCTTCCCAAGGCGCTCGGCGAAGGCTCTCAAAAGCCTGCATTTCTTCGGTCCGGACGGACCCTCAACAACGGATCGTGCGTAATCAACAGTTGCTTCGTTCCGTCGGGTGGCGAAATAAACATCCAGATTTGCGAACCCTGGGCCCCCGCGCTTCGCCAAGGCGCCCGCGACCCAGGCCGACATCAACCCTAAGCTCGCCACGAAATCGCCGCGGGAACCATGACCTGTGACGAACGATCGGCGAGGGATCACAACGCGGATGACGAGGCTAAAACGCCATCGGGCCAGCTGGGCTGTCGCCATCTCGGTGGCGGTCCACCTTGCGTTCGGCGTTGTCTTGCTCCTGCAGAAACCTGCTCTGCTTCGTCCGCTAGCCGACGCCAGCGGTCCCCCCGAAGCGATCATTCCTGTGCTGATCCTGCCGCGAACCCCTCCCCAATCGCACCTAAATGGAAGAGCAAGACCGGCTCCCCTTAGGCTGCATCGACGCCCCCAGCCGTTCTTGCCCCCGGACGTTCACCCAGCCCCGATCGCCCCGCCGGTCGCGGCCGCAACAGCCGAAACGACGCCGCAGACCGCACGTGGCGCGGCGGTCAATCACCCCGCGCCGCTCCCAGAGGGTCCAAAGGGCGACGTTCGCACCGCGCTTCGTCAGGGGCCGGTGGGATGCGCCAATGTCGTGGCCGTGGGGCTGACCCGTGCGGAGCGCGACCATTGCAACGAGGTTCTGGGCAAGGGCGCAAAAGACACCGCCTTCGCAGGCCTTGGCCTGAGCGCAGAGAAGGAAAAACTGCTCGAGGCGGCCGGTGCGCGCAAGGAGGCGGACTACCGCTATAAGCACGATCCCGACCCTGCGGCCCTGCCAAGCACTGAGCCTCCAGGCGCCTCAGCCGAGGCCCTGAAGAGAGCGCTGGGCGTCCCAGGCCACCTGGCCACGGTTCCGTTCTAGGGTGATCTGCTGAGCTGAAAAACGATCGGCCCGGAATGACTTCCGGGCCGACCTGGAGTTTTTGCGCTGCAGGCGCGTCCTAGACCTTCTCGGCCTCGGCTTCGGCTGCAATGGCCTCGGGAAGCGGCTCCATAGCCTCTTCACGACTGGCCGTAAGCGCCTCGTCACGCTTGGCGGCGATCCGCTGCAGGTTGCGCAAATAGGATCCCGTGCCGGCCGGGATCAGCCGGCCCACGATCACGTTTTCCTTGAGGCCTTCCAAGGTGTCGACCTTTCCTTGGACCGAGGCTTCCGTCAGCACGCGGGTGGTTTCCTGGAAAGACGCCGCTGAGATGAAGCTGCGCGTTTGCAGGCTGGCCTTGGTGATGCCCAGCAGAACCGGTTGCACGATCGCTGGACGCCCGCCACGGGCTTCTGTCTTTTCGCTTTCCTCATCGACTTCGATCTTGTCGAGATGATCACCCTTGAGCAGTCCGGTGTCGCCGGGCTCCAGGATCTCCACCTTCTGCAGCATCTGACGCACGATGGTCTCGATGTGCTTGTCGTTGATCGGCACGCCTTGCAAGCGGTAGACCTCCTGGATCTCGTTCACCAGGAAGTCGGCCAGGGCCTCGATCCCGAGGATCCGCAGGATATCGTGCGGGTCAGGATTGCCGTCGATCAGGTATTCGCCCTTGCGGATCACGTCGCCGTCGTGAACGGCGATGTGCTTGCCCTTGGGGATGAGGAATTCGACGGCCTCGCCGCCATCCTCCGGAGTGATCTTGATCCGGCGCTTATTCTTGTAGTCGCGCCCAAACTCGACCCGGCCATCCATTTCGGCGATCACGGCGCAGTCTTTTGGACGACGGGCTTCGAAAAGCTCGGCGACCCGCGGAAGACCACCGGTGATGTCGCGCGTCTTGGCGCTTTCGGTGGGAATCCGGGCCATGACTTCACCCGGCTTGACCTCATCGCCATCGCCAATCGAAAGCACCGCGCCCACCGGCAGGAGGTAGCGCGCCTCGCCGCCGTTGGAGATGCGCATATAGGCGCCGTCGTCGCCGATCACGGCCATGGCTGGACGCAAATCCGAACCCTTGGTGGACGCCCGCCAGTCGATGACCACGCGATTGGTGATCCCGGTGGCTTCGTCGGCTTCCTCACGGACCGACATGTTCTCAACCAGGTCCTCAAAGCGAACCTTGCCGCCCACTTCGGTGATGATCGGCGTGGTGTAGGGGTCCCATTCGGCCAGGCGCTGACCGCGTTTGACCTTCTCGCCGTCCTTGACGCGCAAACGCGCGCCATAGGGGGGTTTGTAGGCTTCGCGATCCTTGCCATCGACCTGAACGGTCAGCGCCAGGTTGCGGCTCATGCCGATCAGGTGGCCCTGGGCGTTCACCACGGTGTTGCCGCCGCTGATCTTGACCACGCCATCGTTGGCGGCCTCGAAAAACGACTGTTCGGCCACCTGGGCCGTGCCGCCGATGTGGAAGGTCCGCATGGTCAGCTGGGTGCCGGGCTCACCGATCGACTGGGCGGCGATAACGCCGACCGCCTCACCGATGTTGACAGGGGTGCCCCGCGCCAGGTCACGGCCATAGCAGGCGCCGCAGACGCCGACCTTGGTTTCACAGGTCAGGACTGAACGGATCTTCACCGACTGGACGCCGGCGGCCTCGACGAGGTCGCACATGTTTTCGTCCAAATAGGTGTCGGCCGGCACGATGACTTCGCCGGTGTTCGGATCCTTGATGTCCTCGGCTGCGAAGCGTCCAAGAATGCGCAGGCCCAGCGACACCAGAACGTCACCGCCCTCAACCACGGCGCGCAGGGTGATCCCGCGCGTCGTGCCGCAGTCTTCCTCAGTGATGATGCAGTCTTGCGCCACGTCGACCAGACGCCGCGTAAGATAACCGGAGTTGGCGGTCTTGAGCGCGGTGTCGGCCAAGCCCTTGCGCGCGCCGTGGGTGGAGTTGAAGTACTCCTGGACGGTCAGGCCTTCCTTGAAGTTCGAGATGATCGGCGTTTCGATGATCTCGCCGGAAGGCTTGGCCATAAGACCCCGCATCCCGCCCAGCTGCTTCATCTGAGCTTGCGATCCGCGCGCGCCGGAGTTCGACATCATGAAGATCGAATTGATCTCGCCTTCACGGCCGCTGGCGTCCTTCTCAGCGGTCGAAACCTCCGCCATCATCTCGTCAGCGACGCGGTCAGTCGCCTTGGCCCACGCATCAACGACCTTATTGTACTTCTCACCCTTGGTGATCAGGCCGTCGGCGTACTGCTGCTCGTATTCTTCGACCAGCTTGCGGGTTTCAGCGACGATCGGGGCTTTGCGTTGCGGGATGACGATATCGTCCTTGCCGAACGAAATACCGGCCTTGGCGGCTTCCTTGAAGCCTAGGCCCATGATCTGGTCGGCGAAGATCACCGTCGCCTTCTGACCACAGTGGCGATAGACCGTGTCGATCAGGTTGGCGATTTCCTTCTTGGTCAGGTTCTTCTCAAGAAGCCGATGGCCAACAGCAGGGTGGTGCGGGAAGAGCGCCGCAATCTTCATCCGTCCCGGCGAAGTCTCGATGACCTTGCGGACCAGATTGCCGTCAGCGTCCATCTCCGAATGCCGCGCCCGGATCTTGGAGTGAAGCGTCACCACGCCTGCATCCAGAGCCTGGTCGATCTCGGCGAGGTCGGCGAAGGCCTTGCCTTGACCTGGCTCGCCGTCACGCAGCAGCGACAGATAGTAGAGACCCAGCACGATATCCTGCGACGGCACGATGATCGGACGGCCATTGGCCGGCGACAGGATGTTGTTGGTGCTCATCATCAGCACGCGGGCTTCAAGCTGGGCCTCCAGCGAAAGCGGCACGTGAACGGCCATCTGGTCGCCGTCGAAGTCGGCGTTGAAGGCTGCGCAGACCAGCGGGTGAAGCTGGATCGCCTTGCCTTCAATCAGCTTGGGCTCGAAGGCCTGGATGCCCAGACGGTGCAAGGTCGGCGCACGGTTTAGGAGCACCGGGTGTTCGCGGATCACCTCATCGAGAATGTCCCAGACCGCCGGCTGTTCGCGCTCCACCATACGCTTGGACTGCTTGACCGTGCCTGAGAGGCCCTTGGCGTCCAATCGCGCGTAGATGAAGGGCTTGAAGAGCTCGAGCGCCATCTTCTTCGGCAAGCCGCATTCATGCAGCTTGAGCTCGGGGCCCACCACGATGACGGAACGGCCGGAATAGTCGACGCGCTTGCCAAGCAGGTTCTGACGGAAACGCCCTTGCTTGCCTTTCAGCATGTCGGCGAGCGACTTCAGCGGACGCTTGTTGGCGCCAGTGATCACGCGACCGCGGCGGCCGTTGTCGAAGAGCGCGTCGACGGCTTCCTGCAACATCCGCTTTTCGTTGCGGATGATGATGTCGGGGGCCCGCAGCTCAATGAGCCGCTTGAGGCGGTTGTTACGATTGATGACGCGGCGATAAAGATCGTTGAGGTCGGAGGTCGCAAAGCGGCCGCCGTCCAGGGGAACCAGCGGGCGCAGCTCCGGTGGAATGACCGGAACCACCGTCAAGATCATCCACTCGGGCTTGTTGCCGCTTTCAATGAAGCTCTCGATCAGTTTCAGGCGCTTGGAGGCCTTCTTCAGCTTCATTTCCGATGTGGTGGTGACGAGCTCTTCGCGAAGCTTGTCGGCTTCCTTGTTGAGATCGAGCCCCTTCAGAAGACCCTGGACCGCCTCAGCGCCGATTTCCGCCGTGAAACTGTCGTCGCCGTATTCGTCCTGGGCGCGCATATAGTCGTCTTCTGACAGCAGCTGATGCTGCTTCAGCGGCGTCAGGCCAGGCTCGGTGACGATGTAGTGCTCGAAGTAGAGGACGCGTTCGATGTCCTTCAACGCCATGTCCAGCATCATCGAGATGCGGCTTGGCAGCGACTTCAGGAACCAGATGTGAGCGACGGGCGACGCCAGCTCGATGTGGCCCATCCGCTCGCGCCGAACGCGCGCCAAGGTGACCTCGACGCCGCATTTTTCGCAGATGATGCCCTTGTACTTCATGCGCTTGTACTTGCCGCAAAGGCACTCGTAGTCCTTCGTCGGGCCAAAGATGCGGGCGCAGAAAAGGCCATCACGTTCCGGCTTGAAGGTCCGGTAGTTGATGGTTTCAGGCTTCTTGATTTCGCCGAACGACCACGAACGGATCTTCTCCGGCGAGGCGAGCGCGATACGGATTTGGTCGAAGGTCGGAGCGGCCTGGACCGGATTGAAGATATTCAGGACTTCCTGGTTCATCAGTTTTCCAGTTCGTCAGTAATTCAGAAGGCGATGGGGAGAAGCTGACGGGCCCCTCCCCTCGCGCATGGCGAGCTGCGGTTTCCCGCGCCTAGCTGTTTTCCAGCTCCACGTTCAGGCCCAGGGAACGCATTTCCTTGACCAGAACATTGAAGCTTTCCGGGATGCCGGCCTCGAAGGTGTCGTCGCCGCGCACGATGCTCTCGTAGACCTTGGTGCGTCCGGCCACGTCGTCGGACTTCACCGTGAGCATTTCCTGCAAGGTGTAGGCGGCGCCGTAGGCTTCCAGAGCCCAGACCTCCATTTCCCCAAAGCGCTGGCCGCCAAACTGAGCCTTGCCGCCCAGCGGTTGCTGGGTGACGAGCGAATAGGGTCCGATCGAACGGGCGTGAATCTTGTCGTCGACCAGGTGGTGAAGCTTCAGCATGTAGATGTAGCCGACGGTCACCGGACGCTTGAAACGCTCGCCCGTCTGGCCATCGTAGAGATAGGACTGGCCTGAACGGTCGAGACCGGCCTTTTCCAGCAAGTTCTCGATGTCGTCGATGTGGGCTCCGTCGAAGACCGGCGTGGCGAAGGGAATGCCTTTCGACAAATTCCTGGCGAGCTCGACCAGGTCCTCATCGTTTTGCGGCAATTCCTCGTCCGGCCCGTAGGTTTCACGCAGATAGTCGATCAACATCTTGCGCTGACCGCCGTTCTGCCAGGCTTCCAGGAGATCGGCGACTTGCTTGCCAAGGCCTGCGGCCGCCCAGCCAAGGTGGGTTTCAAAGATCTGGCCGACGTTCATGCGCGAGGGCACGCCCAAGGGATTGAGCACGATATCCACGTGCTGGCCGTTCTCTAGGTAAGGCATGTCCTCGACAGGCAGGATCTTGGAGATCACCCCCTTGTTGCCGTGACGCCCGGCCATCTTGTCGCCCGGCTGCAGCTTGCGCTTCACCGCCACGAAGACCTTGACCATCTTCATCACGCCAGGCGGCAACTCATCGCCGCGCTGCAGCTTGTCGACCTTGTCCTCAAAGCGCCGATCGAGGCGTTTGCGGCCTTCGTCGAACTGGCGGCGCATGGCTTCGAGTTCGGCCATGGCCTTTTCGTCTTCGAGCGCGATCTGCCACCAAAGTCCGGGCGAGATCTCTTCCAGCTTGTCGGCTTCGATCTTACCGCGGCCAAGACCCTTGGGGCCGGAGACGGCGACCTTGCCCACGAGCAGGGTGCGAAGACGCGACGTCATATTGCGGTTCAGGATGCCGAACTCGTCATCCCGGTCCTTGCCCAGTCGGTCGATCTCCGCCCGTTCAATCGCCAAGGCGCGTTCGTCTTTGTCGACGCCATGACGGTTGAACACACGTACTTCGACGATCGTGCCCGCCACGCCGGGGGGCAAGCGCAAGGACGTATCGCGCACGTCCGAGGCCTTCTCGCCGAAGATCGCGCGCAGCAGCTTTTCTTCCGGGGTCATCGGGCTTTCGCCCTTCGGCGTCACCTTGCCCACGAGAATGTCGCCCGGCAGCACCTCCGCCCCGATCGCCACGATGCCGGCTTCATCGAGGTTGCGCAGCGCTTCTTCGCCGACGTTGGGAATATCGCGGGTGATTTCTTCGGGACCCAGCTTGGTGTCGCGGGCCATGACCTCGAATTCCTCGAGGTGGATCGAGGTGAAGATGTCGTCGCGCACGATGCGCTCCGAGATCAGGATCGAGTCTTCGAAGTTGTAGCCGTTCCAGGGCATGAACGCGACGAGGGTGTTGCGCCCAAGCGCCAGTTCCCCAAGCTCGGTCGAGGGACCATCGGCGATGACATCGCCCACCGCCACGCGATCGCCAACACGCACCAGCGGACGCTGATTGATGCAGGTCGAGGTGTTGGAGCGCTGGAACTTCTGCAGCCGATAGATATCGACGCCGGGCTTCGTCGGATCGGTTTCTTCGGTCGCGCGGACCACGATCCGCGTGCCGTCGATTTGCTCGACGACGCCGGAGCGGCGGGCCACCACGACGGCGCCTGAATCCACCGCGACGATGGCCTCCATGCCGGTGCCGACCAGCGGCGCATCCGTCTGGATGAGCGGCACGGCCTGCTTTTGCATGTTCGAACCCATCAGGGCGCGATTGGCGTCGTCGTTTTCCAGGAACGGGATCAGCGAGGCGGCGACCGAGACGACCTGCTTGGGCGAAACGTCCATCAGATCCACGTCGGCGCGCGGCAGCAGCGAGGGCTCCCCGTTGATCCGGCCCGGCACCAGATCATCTATGATCATGCCCTTGTCGAGCTTGATATTGGCCTGGGCGATGACGTGCTTGGCCTCTTCCATGGCCGACATGTAGACGACCTCTTCGGTCGTCTTGCCGTCCTTGATCCGGCGGTAGGGGCTCTCAATGAAGCCGTATTTGTTCACCACCGCATGGGTGGCCAAGGAGTTGATAAGGCCGATATTTGGGCCTTCCGGCGTCTCGATCGGGCAGATCCGACCGTAGTGCGTCGGGTGGACGTCTCGGACTTCGAACCCTGCGCGTTCCCGTGTCAGACCGCCTGGGCCAAGCGCCGAAAGGCGGCGCTTGTGGGTGATTTCCGACAAAGGATTGGTCTGGTCCATGAACTGCGAGAGTTGGCTGGAGCCAAAGAACTCGCGCACCGCCGCCGCAGCCGGCTTTGCATTGATCAGGTCGTGCGGCATGACCGTGTCGATGTCGACGGAGCTCATGCGTTCCTTGATGGCGCGCTCCATGCGGAGGAGCCCGACGCGATACTGGTTCTCAAGGAGTTCGCCTACCGAACGGACCCGGCGGTTGCCGAGGTTGTCGATGTCGTCGATTTCGCCGCGGCCGTCGCGCAGACCGACGAGGGTCTTCAGGACCGCCAAGACGTCGTCCTTGCGAACGACGCGCACGTCATCGGGGCAATCGAGCTCGAGACGCATATTCATCTTTACGCGGCCGACCGAAGACAGGTCATAGCGCTCGGAATCGAAGAACAATGACTTGAACATCGCCTCGGCGGCTTCCACCGTCGGGGGCTCGCCAGGACGCATGACCCGATAGATGTCGAAGAGCGCATCTTCGCGCGCGGTGTTCTTGTCAACGCGAAGGGTGTTGCGAATGTAGGCGCCGACGGTGACGTCGTCGATGTCGAGCACGTCGAGCGTATCGAAGCCCTGCTCTTCAAGCGCAGCCAGCAGTTCGGGGTTCAACTCATCGCCAGCTTCGGCGTAGATCTCGCCGGTTTGGAAGTTGACCAGGTCCTTGGCCAGATACTTGCCGCTCAAGGCTTCGGGGGCGAGCAGCAGGGTCTTTAGGCCCGCGTCGGCGATTTTCTTGGCGTTTCGTGCGGAGATCTTCGTACCGGCGGGGGCGACTTCCTCGCCGGTGTCGGCGTCGATCAAAGCAAATTCCGGCTTCACTCCGCGCCAGCGCTCAGGCTGGTAGGCCGTAGCCCAGCCGCCAGCTGCGCCCTTCTTTTCGGCGCGCTTTGCATAGGTCAGGGTTTCGTAGAAGGTCGAGAGGATTTCCTCGCCGTCCATGCCGAGCGCCATCAGGAAGGTGGTGGCCGGCAGCTTACGTCGCCGATCGATGCGAACGTAGACCACGTCCTTGGCGTCGAATTCGAAATCGAGCCAGGAACCGCGGTAGGGTATGACGCGGGCCGCGAACAGGAGCTTGCCCGACGCATGGGTCTTGCCCTTGTCGTGGTCGAAGAACACGCCCGGCGAGCGGTGCATCTGCGAAACGATGACGCGCTGGGTGCCGTTGACGATGAAGGTGCCCTTCTCCGTCATCAGCGGGATGTCGCCCATGTAGACGTCCTGCTCCTTGATATCCTTCACGGAGCGGGCGCCGGTCTCTTCGTCGGTTTCGAACACAATGAGGCGCAACTTGACCTTCAGCGGCGCAGCGTAGGTCATGTCGCGCTGGACGCATTCCTCGACGTCATATTTCGGTTCTTCGAACTCGTAGGAGACGTATTCGAGGACGGCGCGCTCGTTGAAATCCTTGATCGGGAAGACGGACTTGAACACCGCCTCGATTCCCTCGTCCCGGCGATTGGGCGCGCGCGTCTCGCGCTGCAGAAATTGCTCGTAGGAGGAGCGTTGAACCTCGATGAGGTTCGGCATCTGCACGGCTTCGGGAATGCGGCCGAACGATTTCCGGATCCGCTTCTTACCAGTGAAGGATTGCGCCATTTGTGTCCCTTGAGGACGTCGAGGAACGGACTCCCCGCGTCAGTCATTTGTGTCCTGCGTCCACCCTCAACCTTCCTTGCGGAAAGCCGGACCCTGGAAGGCCCCTTGTTACGTCAGGGGCGCCCCTTCGCATGGTCGGAGGGCTACGGACCATGCCTCGAGACATTTAACGCACGAAACCCCGCTTCTCGGGGGCGCATGCAAGCGCCTCGCGGGACTCGGGGGGTTTCGTGAAGGAGCCCAAATAGGACTTTTCCATCCCCGATGGAAGCCCCCACATGAAGAATCTGGGACAATCGACCATGAACCGCGCAATCACCTGCATTTCCAGGTCTCGTCGAACCTGCATTTGGGCCATCAATAGCCGGCGCAAATACCGACCTTAAGCTGAGCTTACTTGCTCTCTAGCAGTTGAAGTCCGCCTGCGATGTCCGATCAAATTGATCGTCGAACCCTATCGGCAGGCTTGGCCGCCAGCTTCATGGCGGCCAAGGCCCAAGAGGCTCAAGGGCGGGACCTTCTGAACCAGGTCGTCAATGCGACGCCCGATCAGCCGCTCGCCAGCGCCGGGGTCATAGCGCGTCACGCCAATGGCGCAGTGGCGCTTAAGGCCGCCACCGGCCAGGCCTTCGGGCCGGCCGGGCCGCAGCCTTTCGGCTTTGAGCAACCCTTCCGCGTGGCTTCCATCTCAAAGCTGGTCACGACGTCGGTCTTCTTGAACTTCGCTGACACCTCCCGGCTCGACCTTGATCGCGACATCTCGGAACTGGTGGGATTTGAGCTGCGCCATCCACATCACCGCGGTGTCGCGATTACGCCCAGGATGCTGCTTTCGCATACGAGCGGGTTGCGCAACGGCGCCTCCTACCCTGTCCCTCTCGGTCACCGCCTGTCGGAAGCCTTTCTTCCCGAGGGACGTCATTTTGACCAAGGCGCCTGGTTTGGACCGCAAGATCACCGCCCAGGCGACTGGTTCGCCTATGCCGACGTCAATTTCGCCCTGATCGCCCAGATCCTCGAGCGACAGAGCGGCGATCGCTTTGACCTGCACATGCGGCGTGCGCTCTTCCAGCCCTTGGGTCTTGATGTCGGCTACAATTGGAGCGGGGTCAGCCAAATAGCGCGCCGTCGCGCCGCAGCCGCCGTGCGCCAGGACAATGCGGTCTGGAAAACCCAGGTCGACGACACCGTACCTGTCACCCCCGGGATTGCGCTTTTGCGGGCCTTCGATGCGCCGGGCCTGGACGCATCTGACTACCGGCTGGGGGAAAATGGCTTTGTGTTCTCACCACACGGCGGCTTGCGCGCCTCTCTCTGCGACATGGATGCGCTCGCCAGGCTCTTTAGCGCCGGCGGTCGATTAAATGGCCAAGCTCGGCTGTCGCGGACGGCGTTGGAGGCGATGCAAAAGCCGACGTGGATCTATGATCCTCAACATCCCAATGGCGAGACCGATGCAGGATTTCTGCAATCCTATGGCTTGGGATGCGAGGCCCCCCTTGGCCGGCCCGGCGCGACGGGCGACGGGTTTTTCGGAGAAGGGCAAGATGATTGGCGGGGCCACTTCGGCGACGCCTATGGCTGGATTGCCGGGCTCTTTTGGAACCGCCGTGACGGGCGAACCCTCGTCTACGCCCTTAATGGGATGCCCGCGACAGGGCGCGCGAAGGCCCAGGCGTCAAGCCTCACAGCAGCTGAGGAGAAGCTCATCAACCTGGCCCTGGCGGTTCAGGCCCGAGCATAAAACCCGGGCCTACGAAAAGAGGGGCCGGAAACAGCGCTCCGACCCCTCGATCTCAAATCGCCTCAAGGACGCGATGTCGCCTATTTGATGGTGACGCTCGCGCCAGCCTCTTCGAGCTTCTTCTTCACTTCTTCGGCTTCCTGCTTGGAAACGTTTTCCTTCACGTTCGCAGGCGCCGCTTCCACGAGGTCTTTTGCTTCCTTCAGGCCGAGGTCTGGGCGGACAGCGCGGACTTCCTTGATGACGTTGATCTTCTTGTCGCCACCGGCGGTCAGAACAACGGTGAATTCGGTTTGCTCTTCAGCAGCCTCAGCGGCCGGGCCGGCGGCGGCGCCGGGGGCGGCTGCGACGGCGACCGGTGCGGCGGCTGAGACGCCCCACTTGGTTTCGAGCAGCTTGGAGAGCTCGGAGGCCTCCAAAACGGTTAGGGTCGACAGCTCGTCAACCAGCTTTTCGAGGTTAGCCATGTGATTTGATCCTTCGAGGTTTCGATAATGTTGGGAAAGAGACGATCAGGCGGCGTCTTTGGCGGCGTAGGCGCCGAAGACGCGTGCGAGCTGGCCCGCCGGCGCTTGCAGAACGCCCGCGACCTTGGTCGCAGGGGCCTGAAGCAGGCCGATAAGCTTGCCGCGGAGCTGGTCCAGCGACGGCAGACTCGCAAGAGCCTTGATCGACGCCTGGTCCAGCACCTCTTGACCCATGAAGCCGCCGATAACGGTGAATTTGTCGTTGTCTTTGGCGTATTGGGTTGCGACCTTGGCGGCGGAGACGGCGTCAGGCGCATAGGCGATCGCGACCGGGCCCTTGAAGAGGGCGTCGCCCGCTTCACCGACCGAGCCGTTCAAGGCCTTCTGCACCAGCGTGTTCTTCACCACCTGCAGCTGGGCGCCTTCTTGACGAAGACGGCCCCGCAGATCGGTCATTTCCGCAACGGTCAGACCCAAATAGTGGGTCACGACCACGGCGCCGGCGCCTTCGAATACGCCTTTCAGCGCCTCGATGGCTTCCTGCTTTTGAGCGCGGTCCATTGCGGTCTCCATACTTAAGGCTTCGGCGCATGCGAATGCGTGCGCCGGTTACTCAACCTGTCCGAAAGGAAAGCCGCAGCCTCGCGCCCATCACTGATGGCCGGCGAAACCTCATCTTCCCGTCTCCCTGCGGCCGAGGACGGGCTCGTCCTCACGTTCCGATCCTCAGCGACCCTGAGGACTACGCAGTTCTTGGACAGGATGGGGCGCGATCGATTGCACCCCGTCCATCGCTGCTCGAAAGCGGCGAAACTCTAAGAGCGTGCGGCTTTACAGGAAGCAGACGAGAAACTCAACTGCGGCCGCAAAAGCTGCCGCAAAACCGCCCCGGGGGGCTCAACATGCGTATCGCAACCATCCTCGTCTTGCTCGCCGCATCCCTTGCGCCTTTATCAGCCTCCGCACAGCCTGCGCTTAACCCCAACCCCTTGATCTGGCATGGCGTCCAACTTGGCGGCGAAGAGGTCTATGAGGGCGAATTCACGGTTGACTATGCGACCAGCACTTTCCTTGCGGATGGCGCCTCGGCGCAGGACGCAGTCTGGCTATCGGGCTGGGAGGATCGCCCTGGCGATGGCGGCGGCATCACGCGGCGCTACCACATTCGCCTTATTGGCCGTAAATCCGTCGAACCGGGCAAGTTCGGAAGCCTCGGGGCCTATGCGAACACCATACTCCTCATCAAACTGCTCTCAGCGCGGCTCTTGAGCCAGCGTTAGCCCGTTACACGACCTTGAAGCGCAGGATTAGACCATTCCAGAGGTCATCGTTGCGATCGAGCTCGTCGATTGCGCCCTGCGCGACCAGCCCGGCCACGCAGCGCCAGAAGGGCTGAGCCCCCAGGTTTCGTCGGTTGACCGCGATCTCCCACTGGCCAGGGCGCGCGCCAATGATCGCCGCGGCCGCACGCCGTCCGACACCTGCCCTGCGGTGTTTGCGCGCGACAAAGAACTCAGCGATCGAGAAGTCCGTCCTCAGGCCGGAATGGGCAAATTCATTGATCAGCGCAAAGCCCGCCAGATGGCCGTCGACGCGGATCAGAAAAGCCGTGCGCTCGGGCTCAGTCCAATAGCTTTCCCACCGCTCATAGGGCGCAAAAAGGCCATCCTCCCCCAAGGCGCCCCGCGAGGTGTCGAACCACTGTTCAGAAAAGTCGTGGACGTAGAGCTGAAAGAGGTTCTCTAGCGCCGCGCGTCGCCCAGGTCCGGCCACCTCGACGATCACGTCCGCCACGCCGGCCTCCTCACTTGCAACCGGCCTTCTCACTTACAAAGGGAGCTGCGTCGCCGCAGCTCCCTTTGGTCTGGGAAGCCGTGGACTAGGCGCCGGCCGAAGCTGTGTCCACCTTGAAGCCTGGGCCCATCGTCGACGAAAGGCTGATCTTCTTGATGTAGACGCCCTTCGCGCCCGAGGGCTTAGCCTTGTTCAACGCATCGACCAGCGCCTTGACGTTGGCCAGCAGGGCGTCGTCGGTGAAGCTCGCCTTGCCGATACCGGCGTGGATGATGCCGGTCTTTTCAGTGCGAAACTCGATGGCGCCGCCCTTGGCGTCCTTTACGGCCTGGCCAACGTTTGGCGTGACCGTCCCGACCCGCGGGTTCGGCATCAGACCGCGCGGGCCCAAGACCTTACCCAGGCGGCCAACCAGAGCCATCATGTCAGGGGTCGCGATGACCCGGTCGAAATCCATGAAACCGCCCTGGATGCGCTCAACCAGGTCTTCTGCGCCAACAACGTCGGCGCCGGCCGCGGTCGCCTCGGCGGCCTTGGCGTCCTTGGCGATGACGGCGACGCGGACGTCGCGGCCAGTTCCCGAGGGAAGCGAGACAACGCCACGAACCTGCTGGTCGGCATGACGCGGATCGACGCCCAGGTTGACGGCGATTTCAACGCTCTCATCGAACTTGGCCTTGGCGTTGGCCTTGACCAGCTTGACGGCTTCTTCGACCGGATGGGCGAGGGTGCGATCGCCAGTCCAGGCCTTAATGCGTTTTGCAGTGGCCATGTCCTAGCGCTCCACGATCTCAAGACCCATCGAACGGGCGGAGCCCTCGATGATCTTGGCTGCGGCCTCAACGTCATTGGCGTTGAGATCCTTCATCTTCTTCTCAGCGATGTCACGCAACTGGGTGCGCGTGATCTTACCCGCCACCGAGCGGCCCGGCTCCTTGGATCCAGACTTCAATCCGATCGCTTGCTTGATGTAGTAGCTGGCGGGCGGGGTCTTGGTGATGAAGGTGAAGCTCTTGTCCTGGTAGACGGTGATCACCGTCGGCAGGGGCGTGCCCCGTTGTTCCTTCTCGGTTCGGGCGTTGAACTCTTTGCAGAAGCCCATGATGTTGACGCCGCGCTGACCCAGCGCCGGCCCGATGGGCGGCGAAGGCGTTGCAGCGCCTGCCGGCACCTGCAGCTTGATATAGCCCAAGATCTTCTTGGCCATCGTTTCTCCTCATGACCCTTCAAGGGTCGGTTGAGCCGTGGTGCGGGGTTGCGGTGGCCGCCCCCTCCCACGGATTTGAAATCGCAAAACGCCTAAGCGCTGCGAAGCGCGCGGCTCTACCAGCAATAATGTCGTCGAGCAAGCTTGCGCATAACCTGCGAGGTCACACGCTGGCGCAAGGGGTCAGGAGGTCTTTTCGACCTGATTATATTCCAGCTCAACGGGCGTGGCGCGACCGAAGATTGAGACCGTGACCCGCAGGCGGGCGCGTTCTTCATCGACCTGCTCAACCGAGCCGTTGAAGCTCGCGAACGGGCCGTCGGTGACGCGCACCTGCTCGCCGATCTCGAATTGGATCGTGGGCTTGGGACGCTCAACGCCCTCTTCGATCGCTCCGATGATCCGAGCGACTTCCTTCTCAGAAACCGGCATCGGCTTGGAGCCGCTGCCAAGGAAGCCCGTAACCTTGGGCGTGTTCTTGATGAGATGGTAGGCCTCGTCGGTGAGCTCCATCTTCACAAGCACATAGCCCGGGAAGAACTTGCGTTCGGCATTGACCTTGCGGCCCCGGCGGATTTCCACGACGTCCTCGGTCGGAACCAGGATGTCTGAGAAATTCTCATCGAGCCCTTGGGTCCTGGCCTGCTCGCGAATGCTCTCGGCCACCTTCTTCTCGAAATTCGAGTAGGCGTGAACGATGTACCACTTGTGGCGTGGGTTTGACGGGGCGGTGGTTTCTGCGGCTTCTGACATATCTTTACCTTAGCCCCCAGAGGCCAGCTTGAGGATCTCATTGATGCTCAAGCTGACGCTCGCATCCACCACGGCGAAAAAGCCCATGGCGATGACCACCATGATGGCGACCATCACCGAGGTGATCCAGGTTTCGCGGCGGCTCGTCCAGGTGATCTTTCGGGCCTCGACACGAACCTCGCGGAAGAACTGGACCAGGTTCAGTTTCTTCTTCGGCTGCGCGAGCGCGGCCGCAGACGGGCTGGCCATGACCGCGGCTGTCTTAGCGGCGCGGTTACGGATTGCTGAGGGGTTGGTACCCGGTTTCCTGGCCATGTCGGCTCTTCAAACTCTCATTTCGGGCGGCGGACGTCGCGCCCCTTCATCTCACATATATAGGGTGGCAGGAGTGGAGGGATTCGAACCCCCGGCCCTCGGTTTTGGAGACCGATGCTCTACCAGCTGAGCTACACTCCTTCGAGCCTGGCGGCCAGCGCCCCGCCAGGGCGCCGCAGCCATGCCCCCCGAACAATGAAGCAGCGCGCCGAAGGAAGCCCCTTCAGCGCGCGCGGCTCATCGCCAGAGCCGGGTCGTTTAGCAGGGGCGCCCCATCGCTGTCTAGGATCAGTCGTGTGGGACGGCGAGGTCTCTGAGGCCTGGCGCAGCTGTGCTGCAAGTAAAAGGCCGCCGGCTTTCACCGGCGGCCTGATGGCGTTTCTGAGGTGAGACCTTGCAGTCTTACTTGACGATCTTGGCGACCACGCCGGAGCCGACGGTGCGGCCGCCCTCGCGGATCGCAAAGCGCAGCCCGGTGTCCATGGCGATCGGGGTGATCAGCTCAACGTTCAGCTCGGCGTTGTCCCCAGGCATGATCATCTCAACGCCTTCCTTCAGCCGGATGATCCCCGTCACGTCCGTCGTGCGGAAGTAGAACTGCGGGCGATAGTTGGTGAAGAACGGCGTGTGACGCCCCCCCTCCTCCTTGGTCAGGATATAAACTTCCGCCAGGAACTCGGTGTGCGGCGTAATCGAACCCGGCTTGCAAAGCACCTGGCCGCGCTCAACGTCCTCACGCTTGGTGCCGCGCAGCAGCACCCCCACGTTGTCGCCCGCCTGCCCCTGATCCAGGAGCTTGCGGAACATCTCCACGCCCGTGCAGATGGTCTTCTGGACTTCACGGATGCCGACAATCTCGACTTCCTCGCCGACCTTGACCACACCCTTCTCGATCCGGCCCGTCACCACCGTGCCGCGACCCGAAATCGAGAACACGTCTTCAACCGGCATCAGGAACGGCTGGTCGATCGGACGCTCCGGCTGCGGGATATAGGCGTCAACCTGGGTCATCAGCTCCAGGATCGAATTCTCGCCGATCACCGGATCGCCGCCATCCAGCGCCACCTTCGCCGAGCCCTTGACGATCGGAATGTCATCGCCCGGGAACTCGTAGGACGACAGAAGCTCACGCACTTCCATCTCAACCAGGTCAAGCAGCTCAGCATCGTCAACAAGGTCGACCTTGTTCATATAGACCACCAGCGCCGGAACCCCCACCTGACGGGCCAGCAGAATATGCTCGCGGGTCTGCGGCATCGGGCCGTCAGCGGCCGAAACCACCAAAATCGCGCCGTCCATCTGCGCCGCGCCCGTGATCATGTTCTTCACATAGTCAGCGTGACCCGGGCAGTCGACGTGGGCGTAGTGACGGTTCGCCGTCTCATACTCCACGTGCGCCGTGTTGATCGTGATCCCGCGCGCCTTCTCCTCCGGAGCCGCATCAATGTCCGCATAGGCCATCGACTTGGCTCCGCCGCTCTTCGCCAGCGTGTAGGTGATCGCCGCCGTCAGCGTCGTCTTCCCATGGTCAACGTGACCAATCGTGCCAATGTTGCAGTGCGGCTTCGTCCGTTCGAATTTTTCCTTGGCCATCGGGGTCCTACAGGCGTTGTTTTAGGTGGAAGGGGAACCTGGAGCGGGTAGCGGGAATCGAACCCGCATATTCAGCTTGGAAGGCTGCTGCACTACCATTGTGCTATACCCGCCCTGAACCAAACGAGTCCGGTTCAGTCTCAAAATTAAATTCGAGCATTTCGCACGAAACGCTCAGGTGATCTGTCTCCTTTCGGGCCGCCGAACGTGGTGGGGGAAGTAGGACTCGAACCTACGAAGGCGTACGCCAGGGGATTTACAGTCCCCCCCCTTTGCCGCTCGGGACATTCCCCCTCGCGCTCGGAGCCACATCAGAGCCTTCGAACAAAAGGCTTCCGCCGAGGGATGCGCGAGGCCTAAGAGCGGCCCCAATGCATGGTCCCAATGGCGGTAACCCGTCCGGGGCCCCAATTTGGAGCGCGTCTTATAGTGGCCTCGATCTCTGAACGCAACGACGCCCGCGGAGGGCGCAAAAAGCGGCCCCGCGCACAGTTTTCCAGGCGTCCGGAACCGGGCGGCGACGATTGGATTTGGGGATGGCACGCGGTGGAGGCGGCGCTTTCCAATCCGCTGCGCGGGCCTGCTGAACTGATCCTTGCGACGCCGGAGCGGATCAAGCAGATCTCGACCAAGTTCGGCCGACTTGCAGCGATGCAACAGGCTGACAATCAACAGATCGCCCAGCGTCTGCCGCAAGGGGCTGTGCACCAGGGCGTAGCGGTTCGAGGCGCTTTGCTGGAAGACGTCGCGCTCAGTGATTTCGAGCCGAAGCCGGGCGCCATACTGGTGATGTTGGATCAGGTCACCGACCCGCAGAACGTGGGCGCAGTCTTGCGATCGGCCGCAGCCTTCGGCGCCGCCGGCATGATTTTGCAAGACCGCCACGCGCCGCGCTTGACGGGCGCCCTGGCGAAGGCTGCGGCCGGAGCGGTTGATAAGGTCCCGATCGCACGCGTGGTGAACCTAGCCCGCGCCCTAGATGAGCTTGCGAGCGCTGGGTGGCGCACGGTCGGCCTGGCCGGCCAGGCCGAGCTTGATTTGGCCGAAGTGCTCGACGGCTCGCCGAGCGTCCTGGTGATGGGCTCGGAGGGCGAGGGCCTGCGCCGACTGGTGGCCGACCACTGCGACGAGCTCGGCCGCATCCCCATGCCAGGCGGTTTCGAGAGCCTGAACGTGTCGGCCGCCGCGGCCGTGGCGCTCTATGAAGCGTCGCGGCCGCGCTGAGGCGATCTTGCGGCCAGCCGGAGGCTGCCCCATTGATGGCGAATGGAGTTTGCCAAGCTCGTAAGCGCCGGCGCGATAACGGCCTTTTTCCAGGTCGTGCTGATCGACCTGGCGTTGGCGGGCGATAACGCCGTGGCGGTCGGGATGGCGGCGGCCGGCCTACCGGCGCCGCAGCGAAGACGTGCGATTGTCCTTGGGCTCACCGCCGCAGTCGCCATGCTGATCGGCTTCGCCTTGATCACCACGCAACTCCTGAAAATCGTCGGCTTGCTCGTGGTCGGCGGGATCCTGCTTCTGTGGGTTTGCTGGAAGATGTTCCGCGATCTGCGCGCTCCGCAGCGCAAAGTCGCCCTCAGAGACGAGGACGCCCGCCAAGCCATATCCATCGCGCTGGTTGGTCTGGATGAGGAAGCTGCGTCAGAAACCAAGACGTTGAGCCAGGCCATGGTCCAGATCCTCGTGGCCGACCTTGCCGTCTCTTTAGATAATGTATTGGCGGTCGCCGGCGCGGCGCGGCGCCATCCCTGGGTGCTGGTCGGCGGACTCCTGCTTTCGATCACGCTTACAGGGTTTGCGGCCAGCTTTATCGCACGCCTGCTGAACCGCCTCCGTTGGATCGGCTATGTGGGTCTTTCGATCGTGATCTATGTGGCGCTGCACATGGTCTGGGAAGGCGCGCGCACGGTCGTTATCGATACCGGTCAGGTCGGCGCCTTTAACGCGACCATGCCGCAAGTCTTCGCCATCCAGCCCGATGAGATCGCCCGGCGAAGGAACCCGTAAGCTTTAGGCCGCTTGCGGGCCGCCAAAGCGTTCTCGCCACGCCGCCGTTTGCGCATCTTCGATCTTGCGAAATAGCACGTCGGGCGCTTGCACGGCGCGGCCCGCGGGCAAGATTTCCAGGGTCGCTTCGCCATCAAGCTTAGGCCAACTGCCCGGGAACGCCTCGCCGACTGAATGTGCGATGGTCTCGGAAGCGAAGGGGATAAAGGGCTCGGAGACCTTGGCGAAGAGCGCAACCAGGTTGAGCCCGGTGCGCACACCGACCGCAGCCCGTTCGGGGTCGGTTTTGAAGGCGGTCCAGGGCGCAGCTTCCGTCAGATAACCGTTTCCCAGGACCCAGAGCTGTCGCAGCGCCGCGGCCGACTTGCGAAACTCCCGATTTTCAAGGTTTTCGGTAAGCTCGCGCAACTTCGTCAGCACATCGGCTGCAAGCTTGGCTTCCAGAGGACCCGGCGCGCCTTGCCCTGGGACGATCCCGCCAAATCGGGTCTCGGTGAATTTCAAGATGCGATTGACGAAGTTTCCAAGCACGTCAGCCAGGTCGGCATTCACCTGCGCTTGAAATTGCTCCCAGGTGAAGGTGGCGTCCGATGTTTCAGGCGTGTTCGCCGTGATCCACCAGCGCCAATAGTCGACCGGCAACAGCTCCAGGGCGTGGTCCATGAAGACGCCGCGCTTCTGCGACGTCGAGAATTTGCCGCCGTAGTAATCAAGCCAGTTGAAGCCCTTCAATTGATCGACGAGTTTCCAGGGCGCATTGGCGCTGGGCGACCAGTCGCCGTCGGCTGACAAGGTTTCATTGAGCCCGATGAGCGTGCAGGGAAAACCGACTGTGTGGAAGGGCACATTGTCCTTGCCCATGAACTCTACATAGGTGACGTCAGCGGCGGCCGGATTGCGCCACCAGCGTTCCCATTCGGCGTCCTGCGCTGGTCCGCGCCCCGCCTCGAGGGCGCGCGCGTCAGCCCATTCCCAGGTGGCGGCGATATATTCGATGGGCGCATCGAACCAGACGTAGAAGACCTTCCCAGCAAGCCCCTCGATGTCGGGCAGCTTTCCGTCCGGGTTCGGACCCCACTCGAACGCATTGACCGGCACGCCCCATTCAAGGTCGCGGGTGACGCCGCGGTCCTGGAGTCCTTCGTCGAGCCATTTAAGCGCGATGGATGTCACCAAGAGCGGCCAGTGATCTCGTTTTTCTTCGATCCAGCCGCGCAACTTTTGCGAATAGAGGCTTTGGCGAAGGAAGAGGTGCATCGAGCCGCGAATTTCGATGTCGGACGAGCCGGAGATCGCCGAGCGGGGACGAAGAAGATCGGCGGGGTCCAGGACGCGCGTGCAGTTCTCACATTGATCGCCGCGGGCGGATTCGTAGCCGCAATGCGGACAGGTTCCGATCACGTAGCGGTCCGGCAGGAAGCGCTTGTCGGCATTAGAGTACACCTGCTGGGTGACCCGCTCCTCGATGAAGCCGGCTTCCCACAGCTGCTGGGCGAAACGCTGGGTGAGTTTGTGGTTTTGAGGGGAAGATGAACGGCCAAAGTGATCCCAGGACAGACCAAAGGCCCGGCCCAGGTCATGCTGGATCTTGTGCTGCTCGGCGCAGAATGTCGCCGGGTCCTGTCCCCTCTCGGCCGCCGCCAGCTCGGTGGGCGTGCCATGCTCGTCAGTGGCGCAGATATAGAGCGTCTCGCGCCCGCGGCTGCGCTGGAAGCGCGCGTAGACATCAGCCGGCAGCATTGAGCCCGCCAGCGTCCCCAGATGCTTGATCCCATTGATGTAGGGCAGCGCGGACGTGATCAGAATACGGGACATGACGGCTCTCGAAATGAGGAGAAGGCGCGGCTTATAGGCGAGAATTCAGTGAAAGGGACCCTTGAACACAAAGAAGGCGCCTAAGGCGATCAGGGCGAAGCCGACCCCATGGTTCAACGTGAACGGCTCCTTCAGCCAGCTTATGGAAAATATGGCGAAGACCGCCAGGGTGATGACCTCCTGCATGGCCTTCAGTTCAGCCGGGTCGTAGACGACCCGTCCGATGCGGTTCGCCGGCACGGCCAGGCAATATTCAAAAAACGCGATGCCCCAGCTGATCAGCACAATCAGCCACATCGCGCGGTTCTCGACGTTCAGCTGACCGTACCAGGCGAAGGTCATGAACACGTTGGAGACGATCAACAAAAGGATCGGAGCAACAGCAGTCCAGTTTAGCGGCATCCATGAGCTCCGGTCGCTTTGGCGTTGAGCAGATCATCGCCCGCTCTATAACCTCGCGCCAGCGAGGGGAGAAAAGTCAGGCGATGCGCAGGTGGTTGGGGCCTTTGATCCTTGCAATTGCAATGTCGGTTGCATTGACGGGGTGCGCTCCAGGCAAGCCCGGCGCTTCAGCATCATCGAAGAGCCTGAATATCTACAACTGGTCTGACTATATCGACCCGGCGCTGCTCAAGGACTTCACGGCCCAGACGGGAATCAAGGTTCGTTACGACACGTTTGATTCCAACGAAGTCCTGGAGACCAAGGTCCTCCAAGGTCAAACCGGCTATGACCTCGTCGTCCCTTCCAATCACAATCTGCCGCGCTACATCGTCGCCAACGCGATCCAGCCCTTGGACAAATCGAAACTGCCTGGCCTCGCCAATCTTGACCCGGCTGTCGTGACCCGCATGGCCGCGTTCGATCCGAAGGGGAGCTATGCTGTTCCCTACATGCAAGGCACGATCGGTATCGGTTATAATGTCGATGCGGTGGCCAAGCGCTTGCCGGGGCTCAGGATCGATAGCTGGGCCCTGGTTTTTGAGCCGGCGACCTCGCAAAGCTAAAGGATTGCGGCGTCTATTTCCTCGACGCTTCGGAGGACATGTACGCGGTGGCCCTCAACTACCTCGGCAAGGATCCGAATTCCCGCGATCCCAAGGACTACGCAGCCGCCACCGACCTTCTGATCAAGCTGCGGCCCTATGTTCGTAAATTCCACTCCTCCGAATACGTCGACGCGCTCGCCAATGGCGACATCTGCGTGGCTATCGGATATTCCGGCGACGTGCTGCAGGCCAGGGCGCGAGCCCGCGAAGCTAAGACCAAGGTGAACCTCGCCTACGTCGTCCCGAAAGAGGGCAGCCAGGTCTGGTTTGATCTTTTCACCATTCCCGTCGACGCCCCTGACCCTGAGGCTGCTTATGCGTTCCTCAATTTTATGCTGAAGCCTGAGGTTATCGCCAAGGCGTCGAACTACACGAAATACGCCAACACCAACTCAGCAGCGACCCGGCTTGTCGACCCAAGCGTCCGCGATGATCCCGCCGCCTATCCGCCGGCCGCGCTGGCTGGCCGGCTCTTTGTGACGACGACCAAGGATCAGGCGCTGCTGCGTGAGGTGAACCGCCAGTGGACGCGTGTCCTGACCGGCCTGTGAGCGCCTCCTCCGCCCCTTCGCTGGTCCGCTTTGAGGACGTCACGAAATGCTTCGGCGCCGTCAGGGCGCTCGACGGGGTCAGTCTCGACATCCAGGCAGGCGAGTTCTTCGCCCTTTTGGGCCCCTCGGGTTGCGGCAAGACAACCCTGATGCGCCTTTTAGCGGGCTTCGCCGAACCGGATGGCGGACGCATCTTGCTGAACGGCGAGGATATCGCAGGCCTGGCGCCGCATAGGCGGCCATCGAGCATGATGTTTCAGACCTACGCGCTCTTCCCCCACCTCAACGTCGAAAAAAACGTCGGTTTTGGGCTCAAGCAGCAGGGATGGGCCAAGGATCGGGCCGCCGAGCGCGTTGCAGAGATGTTGCGCCTTGTCCGCCTGGACGGCCTCAATCGACGCAGGCCCGACCAGCTCTCCGGCGGCCAAAAGCAACGCGTGGCCCTGGCGCGCGCGCTTGCGCCGCAACCCAAGATCCTGCTCCTGGACGAACCCTTGGCGGCCCTTGACCGAAAGCTGCGCGAGGAAACTCAGCTCGAGCTGAAGGCGATCCAGCGCAAGCTTGGCGTCACATTCATGATCGTCACGCACGACCAGGATGAAGCGATGGTCGTGGCGGATCGAATAGCTGTGATGCGAGACGGCAAGATCGCCCAGGTGGGCCCCCCGCGCGACGTCTATGAGCAGCCTCAAAGCCGGTTTGTTGCGGAGTTTCTTGGCGAGGCGAACCTCTTCGCCGACGGGGATGGCTGGCTGATGGTGCGCCCGCAGAAGATAAAGCTCTCAACCGTCGCGATTTCTGGAAGCGTCGCTGGCGCCGTGAGCGAGATCGCCTACTTCGGCGAGCGCACGCGCTATGTGGTGCAGCGCGATCAGGGTCGAGCCCTGGTGATCAGCCGCACCAACGATCATGAACTCTCGTCGCTCAAGGTTGGCGATCCGGTCTGGGCGAGCTTTTCGCCGGAAGCTGCGATCCGGGTGGGGTCGTGAGGCGCCCCGGGCTTGCAGGCGTAGCGCCTTTTTTGTGGCTGCTGGTATTCTTCGGTCTGCCATTTCTGCTGGTGGCGAAACTCTCGCTTTCGCACACGGTTCTGGGCGTCCCGCCCTATGCGCCGCGTCTTACGTTCTCTGAGGGCTTAGGCGGCCTCCTGGCCTTCATGCGCGGGTTGAACCTTGACACCTATGTTCGTCTGGGGCGCGACCATCTCTATTTTCGCGCCTACGTTTCCAGTCTCAGGCTCGCAGGGATCTCCACATTGATCCTTCTTTCGGTCGGCTATCCGATCGCCCTTGGAATGAGCCGGTTTGGACCAGGTGCGCGCCGCGCCCTGGTGATGGCGGTGATCTTGCCGTTCTGGACCAGTTTCCTGATCCGAATTTACGCCTGGATCGCCATCTTAAAGCCCAATGGTCTGCTGAACGCTGCGCTGGCCCAACTTCACCTTGGCCCGCTAAACCTGCTCAACACCGACTGGGCGGTGATCATTGGCCTCGTCTACGCCTATCTGCCCTTCATGGTGCTCCCCCTCTATGCGGTGCTGGAGCGCCAGGACGAAAGCCTCCTCGAAGCGGCGAAAGACCTTGGCTGCACGCCGCTCCAGGCCTTCTGGAAGGTGACGTTTCCCATTTCGTGGCCGGGGGCGGCGGCCGGCGGGCTCCTCTGTTTCATCCCGATGGTCGGCGAATTTATTGTTCCAGACCTGCTTGGCGGATCCAACACGCTGATGATGGGTCGCACCATCTGGACGGAATTCTTCGCCGATCGCGACTGGCCTGCAGCCTCGGCGGCGGCCATCGTGCTTTTGGCGACCCTCGTCATCCCGATCGTCTACTTCCAGCGCCAGCGCGCCAAGGCGCCCTGGTGAGGCGCGGTCCAACCTGGTTTAACCGGCTTAGCGTCGCGATCGGCTTGACCTTTCTCTACGCGCCTATCGTTCTTCTGGTGCTCTATTCGTTCAACGCCAGCCGCCTGGTGACTGTCTGGGCCGGTTTTTCAACGCGCTGGTATGTGGCCTTAGCCCAGGACGATCAGATGCTTGACGCAGTCTGGGTGACGCTGCACATCGGTCTTATCTCAGCGACCGCAGCAACCATCCTTGGGACGTTGGCCGCCGCCGCCCTGGTTCGCGCCGGACCATTTCGCGGCAGAACGCTTTTTTCCAGCATGCTCTTGGCGCCTCTGGTGATGCCTGACGTGCTTATCGGGTTGTCTTTGCTGCTACTCTTCGTAGCGCTCGGCGCGCCGCGCGGCTTTTGGACGGTGACCATCAGTCACGCCACTGTCACGCTCTGCTACGCGACGCTCGTCGTCCGGGCGCGGCTCGCAAGCTACGACATCAGCCTCGAAGAAGCCGCCCAGGACCTCGGCTGCACGCCGCTGTCGGCCTTCCTGAAGGTCACGCTTCCCAATATCGCCCCCGCCGTGACCGCAGCCTGGCTGTTGGCGTTTTCGCTTTCGTTAGATGACCTTGTGATTGCAAGCTTCACGTCGGGACCAGGCGCAACAACCTTGCCGATGCGGCTCTACAGCCAAGTGCGCCTGGGTGTGAATCCAGAAATCAACGCCGTCTCTGCGTTGTTAATCACCGCCGTCGCCCTTGGCGTGTGCGGCGCCTGGCTGATCGGGCGCAGACCAGGCGTGCGGCTCTAACCGCAGACGAGATCGCGTCTGCCGCGCTGAAAACGAAGCGCTGAGCCCACCAGTCCAAAGCCCAGGATTATCAAAAGCCATGTGGAGGCTTCAGGGACAGCGTCCGTCGAAGTCTCGCCGCCAGACCCAGACCCGGTGTTATTCAAAGTATTATTCAGAGGCTGGATGGGCGGGTCTTGTCCCGGCGGATCGCCAACAGGCCCCTGCCCGCAACTACCGCTCGTTAGGCAATCGCCGCCGTTGTCGCCGGCGCCGCCTTTGCCGTCGCCACCGATTTCAACGACGCCGCCACTACCCGTTGGACTTGAGCCCCCACCGCCCAGTCCACTTTTTCCGCCGTTTCCCCCGTTTCCGCCCGTTCCGCCATTGCCGGCGAAGCCGCCAACTATTCCTGGACCTCCGGACCCGACACTGCTCCCGCCGGGTCCAAATCCTGCGATCCCGCCGCCGCCGCCAAGTCCACCCGGGTTGAACCCGCCCGCGCCACCGTCCTGCGGGCCAGCGGGATGATCTCCGAGACCCGCGCCATCGCCGCCCGGCGCACCAACACCGGCTGGGGCGCCTGGCTGGAAGCCGCCAGGAGCTATTCCCGGCTTGTGGCCGGAGTTGTCGTTTCCATCTTTGGATCCGCCTGCGGCGGTCTGTACGTAATCTGCAAGGAGCATCAGGCCATCCTCGCCATTCGGCATGAGGCCGTCTGGGCTGGGGCCATCGAGTTCGCCTGGGCCGGATGCGTTATGTGCGCCGCCTTCGACGGACTGGGCTTCAAGAAGCTGCGAGAGGTAGACCCGCGCGCCGCCATAGGAGCCGCCATAGGAGCCGCCAGAACCGCCTGACGATGCGCCCCCGCCAGATCCAGCGTCGCGATGTCCTACCCGAACATCGGCCGAGCCTTCGTGACCTTGAACATGCCGACCTTCGCTAGTCCCGAACGCCCCCAATAATGCGTAAGTCGAACACAGCGCCGCTAAGGGGAGCCTCATGTGTTTCGAAATGGGACGCATATTGATCATAGCCTGCACGTCGCAAGGATCGTGCAAAATGGCCTTCAGTCGCGGCTATATGGAGGGAGTCATTAACCCCGTTTCGCTCGCCGAATATTCAATAGGCGCCCAATTACCCCTTAGACCCTTCGCCACAATTCGCGGTCGGAGAGATTTTGCGAAGGTTCCATTTCGCCTCAAAGGCGCGCGACCTTGTCGAACCAAGGCCTGGCCTCTTCCAGCTGACCTGCTAGGCGAAATAACGTCGCCTCCGCCCCCATGCGGGCTACAAACTGAATTCCGATGGGCAGGCCCGAAGGGCTCCAGGCCAAGGGCATGGTCATCGCGGGTTGGCCGGTATTGTTGAAGGCCTGGGTGTTGGGCATGAACGAGAACAACCGCTCGCCAATCAGCTTGGGGTCCTGCAGCACCCAGCCGATCGGGATCGCAGGCGAGCCCAACGTCGACAGAAGCAACACATCATAGGTCTCAAAGAGTTGAGCTGCCGCGCGTCCATAGGCGTGCAGCGTCTGCAAGCCCCGAACGTAGGCCGCCGCAGAGATCGCCGACCCGCGACGATAGGTGGACATCGTCAGGTCTTCGATTTCGCCGGTCTCGATTTTACGGCCGCGGCGGTCTGCTTCGGCGTCCAGGTTGGCCGCAATGCTGGCCGATATCACCGAACCCGCTGCAGCTTGCATCGCGGCCACATCACCGGGAATCTCGACTTCCTCGACGCTATGACCGAGGCTCTCGCAGAGCTTGGCTGCGTCGCGCACGGCCGCCTCGCAATCAGGATCAAGACGCGAAGACTGCATGGCTCCCGCGGTAAAGCCAATCCTTAAGCGACCCGGTTGGAGGGCGGCTTCCTCCACGAACGGCCGTTCTGGCGCAGCCAGGAAATAAGGATCGCCAGGTTGGGGTCGACAAGCCACATCGAGAAGTGCGGCGCTGTCACGCACCGAGCGGGTTACGGCATGCTGGATCGAAGCGCCAGCCCAGCCCTCCCCGGCTGGCGCAAAGGATACTCGACCCCGCGAAGGCTTCATTCCGAAAAGACCGCAACAAGCGGCCGGGGTCCTGATTGAACCACCACCATCGCTAGCATGGGCGGCCGGAACGATGCCGGCCGCCACGGCGGCGGCGGCGCCGCCCGATGATCCGCCTGGCGTGCGGGAAAGATCCCAGGGGTTTCGACAGACGCCGAGAAATTCAGATTCCGTGAAGGGCCAAAGACCGAACTCTGGCGTGTTGGTCTTTCCAAAGATCGAAAACCCGGCGGCCTTATAGGCCGTCGTCAGGGCGCTGTCAGACGCAGCCACGACGTTAGAGAAGAGCCGCGAGCCCATTGTGGTGGGCGTTCCTGCAAGCGTCGCTCCGAGATCCTTTAGAAGAAATGGCACTCCGCTGAACGCGCCATGACCGGCCGGCTCAGCCCGCGCTTGCTCGGTGAGGTCCATGGTGACCGCATTGATCTTCGGATTGACCTCAGCCATCCGAGAAATCGCAGTATCAAGAAGCTCTGCGGCGCTTACCTCGCGGCGCGCCACAAGTTCGGCCAGGCCAACCGCGTCGTGGCGGCGATAGTCCTCGAAGTCCATGGTGCTCGCCCTCTCCTACTGCCAAAACACGCAAGCACAGCCACGCGCGTGAACCAAGCCAAGGTCTTGCATCGGCCTGTACTTGCCCGCGTAAGCCTCAGGCCGGTCTTGATGTCGGATAACCGAGACAAGCTCGGCTCAGGTTAACAGGCTCGTCCTCGAATTCCTGACTTAGCAGGAAGTCCAGGGACCGCGACGTTGAGGTCGCCGGCTTCGTCAGGGTTGCTAGCCGCCGTTCGTCATGGCATCCGTCCGGGAAGGTGACGCAGCGGCCAATAATGCTCGTGCCCCATGTGTGTCCAAATCGGCATTCGAGGTCTGAACGAAAACGCTAACATATTGATTTTACACAGTTGCCGGATTAGCTCAGCTGGTAGAGCAGCGGTTTTGTAAACCGAAGGTCGCGGGTTCAAGTCCTGCATCCGGCACCATCCTCGAGAATGTCCGAATGTCCAAGGACGTTCGTCGCGGGATGATGCTGAGCATTTTCTCTTTTAATATCTATTACTTCCAACAAGTTTGGAGTGACTTTTGCATCCAGTAGTGGCTACGACCCGCTCTACTCATCCAACCAAGGCGGGGGTATTCCTGGGGGTATTCACCGTACCTGGGCCGTGCGCGGCGCAGAAGAGCGCGTTGGACCCTTGCGAACATCGGCTTCGCAATGATCGGCTCTACAAATCCTTCGATCCTCATTCTGGAAGCACATTGGCGGGATCCGGAGCGGGCGAAGACAAGGCCAAACATCCGAATTTGCCGGCCATTTCGCGGTCACCGCCAGCTCAGAGGCGCAGCGGCGTTTCACTCGAGACGAGTATTCTCCCGCAGAAATGCAACGTAGCCGGCTTCGTCAAGGCTGCCGTCGGCCAAATCCAGCACGGCTTGCGTGGCGGCTTCTTCACTCGCGATGAAACGCGTGCCGTTGATTTCCAAGAACAGGACGCCCAGCACGAACCCGGTGCGCTTGTTCCCATCGACGAACGGGTGGTTCTGCACAACACCCCTAGTGTAGGCCGCCGCTAGATCGACGACGTCTACGGCCTCGCCGTAGGCATCCAGTTGCTTCGGCCGCGCGAGGGCCGACTCGAGCAATCCTGCGTCGCGTAAGCCAACGGCCCCGCCATGGAGCAGGAGCGATCGATCGTGCACAGCGCGTGCATCGCGCTCGTCAAGCCACACCCAAGGCTTCATTTCGCCAGGGCATGCATCGTGTTGCGATAGCGTCGCATGATTTCGTCGGCTTTACCCATTTTGCTCGCGAAGTCAGGATCGTAGGGCGTTAGGCGATAGCCGCCGTCGGGCGTTTCGACGGCATAGAGCACATCGCCCTTTCCGACATTAAGCCGGGTCAGCATTTCCTTGGGGATCACGACGCCCGTGGAAGTGCCCACGGCGGTTAGCTTCAGGGTGGTCATCTCGCTCCCCTTCATACATATAATCATAATAATGTCGCGCGCATTTGCGGTCAACAGTACAGCGAGATCTCATGGGGACGGCTCTTACTTAGCCGGTCCGCCGACGGCATACCCCGTTTTCCCACGCACCAAGCCGACCGACCGAAGACCATCACGCCGGTGTAGATTTTCGTTGCGCAACACGTAGCCGATTGAGGTGCGGGCCCAAGTCCCGTCCTTCTCATTTGTGGCGGCGGATCGTTACGCGGGGGTGAGGCTATCCGAGAGGCAGGATAAAAGGCGCCACCTTGCAGGGTCCTGCTCGACAGTGATCGGACGCCAAGAGCCACCAGTCTCCATTCGACCACAAAATCTCAAGCCGCTCCGTCCAGCCGATCTGCGACCCACATCTTGATCAGCGACTGCCGCGTTACTCCGCGCCTTTGGGCTTCGATGTCGAGGCGGCGGACCATCTGATCCGTGAAGTCGATATTGACGCGCCGCTTCTCGAGCCCAGGACGCCTCGCGGTAGACCAGTCGACGTGATCGATAATGTCCTCGCCGGCATCGAACCTCGCGTCGAACGCCTCACCGCTTATGATCTTAGCTTTCATATGCCTTCACCGCATTGTCCCGTGACCGACGGACCGAGATGATCCGGATCGTCTCATCACGCGTGTTGATGACGGCCGTCCACACTCGTTCACCGATCCCACCGATCACCAGTTGCCGCGGCTCAGCAACAAACTGGGCGTCGACCGCTAACCGTCGATCATCGCTCCACAGCGCCTGCGCCGCGTCGAAATCGATCCCATGCTTAGCGAGGTTCGCCGAGCTCTTGTCAGGAGCGTACTCAAACATTCCAACATCTGGTCGCCCAGGCGTAGTCGTCTCTCGCCCGCACATCGGGCGTCGAGGTCCAGGACGATTCACCGCTCCGCCGATATCGAGTTTCGCGGCAAGTTCGACTCGATCGATCCAGCCACGGGCGCCGCAATTGTTTGAGCATCCCAAGAGCTGCTGCTCATCAAGCGACGATCGGCCGAACTTCGAATCCGGTTGATTTTTAATCGGGTTTTCAAATCCCGACCGCTGATTTCTAAGCCATGGTCGCCGGCTGTATTCCGCGCCGCCTGTTCTCCGTGCTTCAGACTAGAGCCCCGCTGAGGCCATTATCTCTGACGCCCGGCACTGCAAAGCGCTGGCTATCTTGAGCAGGTTCAGAAGCGTCAGATTCCGTTCGCCACGTTCAATCTTGCCCATGTGCGCACGATCCATGTGAGCTGCATCCGCGAGAGCTTCCTGGCTGATCTCCACGACCTCTCGGCGATCGCGAATAGCTTGGCCAAGTAGCTTGAGCTGCTGATCCTTGTCCGTTTTGCCCGAGACCCGCGCCATGGCGGAGAACGTCTCGCAATACGGTATTCACGACCACGGTATTTACGACCCATTTCGAATGCGCGATAACCTCTCCAGGTGCGAGACGACAGGACGGAACCAAGCTTGAGGAGTGTTCGTGTTGAATTCCCGAAATCGAAAACCAGCGGAACCTTCCGTGACCGCGAAGCGTGCTCCAAGTGATCTTTGGCGGACGGACTCAATTTGCGAGGCCTTGCTTGCCGGAGAGGCGGAAGCCAGCAGCCTCGCAGGTCTTTGGGGGAAGCTTGAGAGCCACATGGTCAAGCACCACAATTGGTGCGGAATATCCGAGCAGGAGCAGCGGGCGCTTCCAGGCGCGAAAGAAATGCACGAGATCGAAGCCCGTCTGACAATCCTAAGTCGTGAGCGGGAGAAAATCCTCCCCCTGCTCCCCGCGATGGCCGCGACAGACCGTTCGACCATGATCCTGAAACTTAAGGTCGTCCTGATGCTCCTTCTTCCGGACGAACATCCCGAAGCGAGAACTCTCCTCGATAGTGCTCTTCGTGACCTAGCCGTTGTTTGGCGCTGAGGCTAGGGTGCCCGCCTCCTCGGCAACAGCGGTCAGCCGCCCCTCGCTTCGGCGCTGCGTCGCCGATAGCAGCCGGCTGCACGGCGACGCCGGCGCGTGCTTGTGGCGGCGCGGCTCTCGAGCCACATAGTCTCAGTCGGCCAATGGCCGCTTGGCGTCGCTCGCCACAGGCGGCGGATAAAGCGCTGCGTCCCGCGCCTCATCAGTCCAGTCCTCCAGCGGGCGCTCCGTCCAGCCCGGCGCGGTCGGCCCGCTGAAGATAGGTCCGAACCGTCGAGCGGGCCAACCCGACCCAGAGGCGATCGCCGACAGGTTCTCCCCAAACAGCGCCCTCAGCCGCAAAACTTCTCTGATCCGCCGCATCTCCGACCTCGGTCTCGGCATCGTCACTCCCTCGGCAAAAGGGCGCGACAATACTGTTGATGACTTCCGTGTCAGTCGCGGATCCACCCGCGCTCGGGGGTGGCGAATACGTCGGCCAGAGGTGGCGAAATCAATCGGCCAGGGGTGGCGACTACGATCGGCTGGGAGTGGCGATTATAATCGGCCTTTGCAGGGATTGGCGGAACCTCCCTAGGAAATGCTCACTGAGCATAAGAGCTTAAAGCAGAGATTTCGGCGGCGTCGAACGGCATCGTGCGCGAGGCGTGCCTGCACGAGGAGGTCTTCCCCTGGCGCATCGACTACAACCGCATGCGCCCCCTCGCCCACGGTGGACTATCGCTGGAAACGGTGCGGATGGACCAGGCGGCCGCTCAGCGGCGCAACTTGATGAGCACAACGCCCATTCCACTGGACGTTAATTCCTGCAGGAATCCCGGCTGTTCACGCCCTCGAGCTTTGATGACCGGGATCGGGTACACAATATGAGCTTTCTAACCATTCCACGATCAATTTCGCGCAGGTCTCCGGCCTGCTGCTCATTTAGGGCGGCAGCACTTTTTGATGTTTCCGGGAATTGCGCGAGGGTTCCACCCTTTAGGCATCTGGCCGAGACCTTGTCGACGAGTTCATCGAGAGCGAGAGAACCACGATCAAGGTCAATATCAGCTCGTCGGACGCACTGTGTAAGTGTCTTCTCCAGGCGCATTGCCTCCACCGCAACTCGTGCGTCCACGGCCTGCTGCTGATCAAGCCGGGTTCCGATGCTATGCTGCATCGCCGGCTCAAGGGGTGATACCATGGCGCTACGGAAGGCCAAGAACTGCAACTGACACTTCGCCTTCACTCTGCGCGCGATCAAGTCGACGGACGAGCGTTCCTCATAAAATTGCCTTGCCGCGCGCAAATTGCAGCTGGAATAAGTGTTCAACGCGCGGCGGGAAGCGTCTGCGTGCGGCGTCGCAGCGAGCGCAAGCGCACCGATTGAAGCCGACATCACAACCGTGTTGAACATTCAAATTCTCCGATTTCGACAACCAGGATCACAAAAGGGCGGTTGACGGATCTCAGGTTTGTTGGAGCGCTTTTCAGAGAAATCGGGGTCGCGACAGTCCCAAAAAACGTCGGTTCCGCTTCAGACTTGCGAGAAATGCGGAGGCGAAAAACGTCCCGATGGCTGCAACCATCAAGCACGTTGATGTTGCCACCGCCCGCGGCTCCAAGAAAGCCGAAGATCAATCTATCGGTTTACCTCGACGATGCTCACCTGAGACTTCGCTTTTCTGGTGGACCGTACAAACTTGATGATCTCACGCCTTTCAGCTTTCGCGAAGGCGGCATGGAGGTTTGCGTTCGCGTGCTCGTCCCGCTGTCCTTTGGCAAGACCCTCAGCGATCATTCCCCACGCGGTGCATCGGGAATTGATCCGCTCAGCCAGGGCTCCTGCCCCAATCAAACCGTCGTCAAATTCGGCTTCGCGACTGGAAAGACAGGCCTGGAACTCCGCGATTTCCCGTCGCGATTTTCGAACCGCCTCGATGACCTCTATCGCCTCGACCTCGATGCGTTCCTCCAGGATCATTGCGAGGCTATCTTGCTGATCCAACGGCAGTTTTTCGATAGCAGAGCGGATGTAGGCTCTTGCCTCGGCGACGCATTCAATCTTCAGCCTATCCGCCAAGATCTTCGGTGTAATGACGCCATCATCAAGTTTAGAGGCCTCCGTGCGAAGACACTCCGTATACGCGATGCGCGGAGCGTATCGCAGATCCTCATTGGGGATACTGAGCGCGGCCCACGCTGTGCAGGGAAGCAGGCCGATCCCCGCAGCGACCCTCCAGATCCAAATCACCTAAAGCTCCATATGCGAGATCGTGGGGAGCGGTTCGCCAATCCACTTCCCAGATCATGGCAGATCGACGGTGAAGCAGCGCCCCGATCCGCTATATCGCGCTGATCCACAAAGACGACGCTAGCAATTATTACGGCGTGTCATTCCCCCGGCGCTTATCCTTCCGAGTCAACCTTGCACATCTTCATTGACGCTGACGCCTGCCCCGTAAAGGACGAGACCTACAAGGTCGCGGCTCGTTATGGCCTCGTCACCACCGTGGTTTCGAACAGCTTCATAGCCATTCCACCTTCGAAACTGATCGAACGGATGATTGTCGACGCTGGACCCGACGTCGCTGACGACTGGATCGCTGATCGCACCGAACCTGGCGACATTGTCGTAACCAACGACATACCCCTGGCTGACCGGGTGTTGAAGGCGCAAGGCGCCGCCATCGCGCCAAACGGCCGGGTCTTCACGCCTGACAGTATTGGCTCCGCCCTCGCCCAACGCTCGATCATGGAACATATCCGCTCGACGGGCGAAATCACCGGCGGACCGCGACCGTTTACAGCATCGGACCGGTCTCGCTTCCTCCAGGCGCTAGACGAGGCCGTCAATCGCGAAATGCGGCGTCGCCGATAAGCGTTGCAGCTTGCGTCACATAGCCTTGCACAGCCCCGCCTCCCACGGGTATGGGCCTCTCAACTGCTGACCGGTTCGAGGAGAAAAGCCGTATGCGCTACCTGGGTTTGCCCCTTGCCGTCGTGGCGCTGAGCGTCACGCTTAGCGCCTGCAACAAACAACCGGCCAATAGCTCGACGCAACAATCAGCCTCCACGGCGCCGGCGGCGATGAGTGACGCTGAAAAGCAGAAAGCGCTCGCTACGCTCCCCGCACCCTACAACACCGCAGATCTCGCCAACGGTGAATCGAAGTTTGCGCTCTGCGCGACCTGTCACACCTTGCCGCAAGGCGCGCCCAACATGACAGGGCCCAACCTTTACGGCGTGTTCGGACGCAAGGCCGGTACGCTGGCCGACTATACTTTTTCTGATCCGCTCAAGGCCACTGGTTGGACATGGGACGCCGCTCACGTCGATAGCTGGATCGCCGATCCAAAGGTTGCGCTTCCCGGCACCAAAATGACCTTTGCCGGCCTCAAGGATCCAAAGGATCGCACCGACGTCATCGCCTACCTGATGATCGGAACTGGCTTCAAGCCATAGGCTCTACGCCGGGTAGAGAAAATGATTAACGCCTCAACCTTGACGCGTGCAATCGGCGCGAGCATGCTCACCGCTCGCCTCGCAGAAATCTGTCCGATGAGGTGAACTGAGCGATTGCAGCCCCCCAATGCAATCGCCCACGCGCAATGGTCCGGCGGTCCTCCACGCCCCATCGTCGCGTTGCGCTGAGGCCTCTCCCGGTAAACGGGGGAGGCCTTTCGCCGCGGCGGCCCGTCGAGGGTCCGGTCAGGGTTAGGCGTCGTAGCCTGGCAGGTCGCGGTCAAGTTTGCGAAGACAGCCGGGCCAGGCGAGCGCTCCGCCGATGCCTCGGGCGACTTGGTTCTTCACCTCAGCTTGCGACCCTTGGGGTGCGATCAACACGTTCTCAGCGCCACCGGAGAGCGCCCTGACCTGCATCGTGCAGGCGCGCTCGAGATAATACATCCCGACCCAGCAATTCGCGGCGGTATCGCCGACCGCCAATGTTCCATGATTGCGCAGCAACATCAAAGTCTTGTCGCCAATATCGGCGACCAGGCGCTCGCGCTCGTCGTGGTTCAGCGCTATGCCTTCATAGTCGTGGTAGGCAAGTCGTGGCAGCACGATCAAGGCGTGCTGCGACAAGGGCATAAGTCCATTTGATTGCGCTGCAACCGCCACCCCATCGTCGGAGTGCAGGTGCATCACGAACCTGGCGTCTTCGCGCGCGGCGTGGATCGCCGAATGGATCGTGAAACCCGCCGGATTAATGAAATAGGGCGTCTCTTGAAGAATGGCGCCCTCCAGATCGATCTTCACCAGGGAAGACGCGGTGATCTCCTCGAACAACATACCGTAGGGGTTGATGAGGAAGTGGTGCTCGGGTCCTGGAAGGCGCGCGGAGATATGGGTGTAGATCAGGTCATCCCAACCGTAGAGCGCCGCCAGCCGATAAAGTGCGGCCAACTCCACACGGGTCTGCCACTCCTCGGCGCTTACCTTGCCTTTCAGGGCCGCAACACCGGCAACTGATCCGTCCGCCATGGCGTGTCTCCGTTTGAATTGTTGGCAGCAAACTCCTCTCCTGACGAAAGCGCGTCAAGTTCGCTCGACCGTTCAACCCAGGTTATTGCGACACCGCTGAGGAGGCTCGTCAGGACTGATTCTCATGATAGACGCGGCCTTAAACATGTTTTCACACGCATCATCCATGTTCTCACGCAAGCCGTACCGACAGAATGGAGGATCAGGCTTGAGCGTCGCGACGAGCAGCGAAAGCCTGTTGGAACTCGCCAAGAGCCGGGCGCCTGCTGACCGCGAGCGCCTGCTGCTGGGCATCGTCGAACTCTGCGATGCGGGCGACAGCGCCCCGGCGATGGCGTCGCCCCAGATCCAGGCCCTGCTGAATTCCATATTCCTTGGACTAGTGGCGGGCGCGGAGCGGGAAATCCGCAGGCGCCTTGCGGAAAAACTCTCGACTGTTGATTGGGCGCCAGCCGCCCTCATCAATGTGCTGGCGC